>Ga0180217_1000132_pt1 | contig 155048 bp, 72 predicted proteins | sample eDN3rd37CBELigOP_FD_128521 | JGI IMG/M metagenome (GOLD analysis project Ga0180217, IMG submission 128521) | Enriched Organic Plus compost microbial communities from Emeryville, California, USA - eDNA 3rd pass 37_C BE-Lig OP (version 2) (version 2) ... | reverse complement strand
GCTGTGCTGTGCTGTGCTGTGCTGTGCTGTGCTGTGCTGTGCTGTGCTGTGCTGTGCTGTGCTGTGCTGTGCTGTGCTGTGCTGTGCTGTGCTGTGCTGTGCTGTGCTGTGCTGTGCTGTGCTTATCCATTCATCCTGACAATTCCTTGCTATGAACCTGGTTTAGATGACGAGGGCAATCTCATTCCCGGCAATGCTCTCTAAGCGCCTTTAGAAGATGGTGCTTAATGGAAGCAATCTGTATCCGTTAGGAGAAACATGGATTCTTATAGTATTGTTTCTGTTCTTATAGGACTATTGAACAAATGTCGATTCACTCCGGATGAACAGGATGACAACAGGTGAGTCGATCGAGCCCTGTCTCAGTGCTTGCGCGAGTCCAACGATAAAGCACGATCGTAAATAAACATTACTGTTACATATACCGCATCATGACTGGAAGTTGCACGCACCACAAGGGCTGACTACCACGTGTTTGGGTTGAAAGACAACATTCATGCTGTTTATTAGTAGTTGAGCGGGGAATCTACCTTACAAGGGTTGACTTTAGATGCAGCACGGCGCGCAGATGCGAGAAGCACTATGCGAGATTATTACAATAATAATGCGATGTTGCACTCGTAAGGGGTTGTAACAAACCTTCGCTCTTTGTGGTTTGGCGTCGAGCCAAATTGCGGAGGCTGAGCCGCAAGCTAGCGGCTCGGAACATAGGTCCACATGCATTCAATCACGGTAGTAATCACTTCAACACGAAACGCCGTAAAGTCAGATGCCATGCCCATACCGGAATCTTTAGGTACATAGGCACAACATACGCACGCAGACCTTCAGCAGATGAAGTGCCAGCCGAGTTTAGTCTAGATTAGATGCCATGCGACTTGACATGGGCCAGATTGTTAATCAAGGGTGTCATGTTGCAGGGGACGATGACCACCATGCTGGGATGGTCTCATCGTCGTGAACCTACACAGCTACTGAGAGACAGACGAATTTAGGCGATGCAGCAGATGCCCTTCTTCTTCTCCTTCTTCTCTTCAGGAGCAGCAGGGGCCACAGGCTTGGGGTCTGCAGCGGAGGAAGTGCTTCCCTGAATGGGGTTTTGAGGGAGCTCAGGGAGAACGACGCCAGGGGGTGCACATGTGGCACTGGGTTGCTGTGGAGCAACTGCTGACTCCTCGCGGAAGGGGTTGCGAGTAAAGACATGAACCTTCGAGCCTCCAGACAGGAGCCAGCTGGTCAGCTCGACAGTGTACATTTGGTCCTCAGGTCGGTACTCAATAACCACACCCTCACCGTAAGGCGTCTTGACCTTATCGCCGACCTTGAGCTCGACATCAGGAGAAGCGGTCTTGGTCTCAGCAGGGGTAACTGCAGGTGCCTCCTCCTGCTTCTCCTCAGCAGCGGGGGCAGCGGGGGCAGCGGGGGCAGCGGCAGGAGCCTCCTCCTTCTTCTCCTCAGTAGCAGGAGCAGCAGCGGGAGTGCTGGCAACGGTCTCGACGGTCTCGACAGCAACGGAGGGGACAGCATCAGCAACAGCAGTCTTCTCCTCAACTGGCGCCTCTGCAGCAGGAGCAGGAGCACCCTCCTCAACAGGTGCCTGCTCCTCAGCAGTCTCGACAAGAGCGCGGGGGGAGACCTTGAAGTTGTAACCAGTGGAGAAAACGTAGACCTTCTGGCCCTCGGAGAGAGTCCAGGAAGTCAGCTCAATCTTGTAAATGCCGTTCTCGGGGTCATGGAGGTCGACAATCTAGAAGCATTAGAAAGATAGCAAGGGATTAGATAAGCGTAAGTCATGATCAGATCATAATAAGTTATGCCACGGCTAGGCCGCAACAATCTCCTCCCCCAGAGTGCACAGCGGGCAGTGAAACGCCAGCCGACCACTTCTCGGGTAAAATGTGCGAAGGTGAAGGTGAGCTTCCCTTCGGCTTGAATTTAAACCCATTTGCACATGCAGATGCAAGAGCTGACAAGGGACTAAGGCCAAGACGACTTCGTCAATCCCCATGCGATACAAGGTGGGTCAATGGACCGCGAGCAACATATCCTTTCCACTTACCGTGCCAACGCCATAGGGAGTTTCGGCAACCTCACCCACGATGGAAGCGAGGGAGTGCTCGTGAGAGTGGACCTGCACCGCCTGGCCCTCAGAGAGGGTCCAGTTGACGAGCTGAACGGTGTACATCTGAGTCTCAGCATCGTATGCAGTAACCTCGCCCACACCACCAATGGTGCGCACGAATGAATGCGTGGGGAACTTTCGTGCCATCTTTCAGTGCTGTAAGAGAGTGCAGAACATTCAGATTGGATTCACAATATGAGTCGTTATCCTTGCTATACAATGCTATATTTTTCTTCCAAAAAGCACGAGCTCTACCCCGGAATTTCCAACTTCAAAACACTGGTTTCGGACGTGAAACTCCTTGTTCGAGGGCGCAATGCGTCGTTGCCAGCGGCATGAGCCGGGCCAAATTCGTGCAACAGTAGTTACAAGGTGGATGGTCTCATAGTATGGGAAGGGATTTTTCTGTGAGGCCTTGCATATTGGTAAGAGATTGCAAACGCAGGGTTGCCAATCGTGCATTCTAATGCACCGAGTTTCATCATCATTAGCTCTTGCATGCACGCTTATTGCGTTAATTTTAAGTCTTGCACTCGCCGCACCGGTCTCGAAATTCCCGGTTTATCCTTTCACTAGAGAACTCAACTTGGCGAACTCGCCTGTACCCGGGACAGACGTGTACATCCTTAAGAACTTCCTCACTCGCTCGCAGGTTGCTCCCTACCATGGCGCAATCGACAATAATTGGACCAAAGACGCTGCCACTGCACTTGCGGCCTTCCAGAAATCAGTCAAGGCCTCTCGAGCTGATGGTGTATTCGACGCAGAGAGCGCGGAACTCGTGCTGAAGTACCTCTCGGAAGACCACTATGTCGACCATGGCATCCGTGCGGCAGATCTCGGTGCCAAGTACAAGATTTTTATCCCAGTCCATCGCAACCGCTCGATCGAAACGATCGGCTCGCTCTACGATGCCAACAACACCCTCTTGTTCCAGTTCCCTGTAAGGGCGCACGGCCACACCAATTTCGGTCCCGAGCCCTGGCCCTCGTACTCTAACTCATACGGTCTGAATGAGTTCTCTAGTAATGGTAACACACCTACCGGACTCGCATGGGTTGATCTGAACACCCCCGAACCAGACCCCAAGCTCTACGGTCCTTTCAACGTGAACCGAGTCGTGTCGGGCATCACAGGTAATGCATATTTCCTCCTCCCCAATGTGCGCAATGGTATCCTACTCCACACTGGCCAGTGGCCCAACTGGACGCCCCGTGATCCCATGCCTGATAGCTCAGGCTGCTTACATGCTCATCCTGACGACATCAAGCGCATTTCGGATATCCTTGTGAACAAGCTGGGCATCGTTGCGCACGAGAACCCGCTGGGTAAGCTTCCCTACCCCTTCCAGCCGCAGGGAATTATTTCCATTCAGCTTGTTGATGAGTAGAGCGGGTAAGAACCGCAAGGGAAACATGGCGAGTCGATGCTCCGCGAAGACTCGATGATTAACACGGCGAGTTGTGACATATCATTCATGCCGCTAGCCTGGCATAATCTCTGTTTTCTAATATTGCGCCTTCTGCGGCGGAAAATGTGTGCTTGAAGCAATCTTCGCATTCACATTCGTCATCCGGGTTCCTTCCACCGGAAAAAGTAGGGGCAAGTACTTTATTTCTGGTCTGATCGATCTTTCAATCAGCTTAGTTTAATGTGTTTATTACTAATGTACATGACGTATATATACAAAGCTCGTCCCACATACAGAGGCAATTATTGATTGGGAGTGATGCATTGCTTTGCGCGGATCACCAAGCGGCATTTGTAAGTCTGTTTGCAATGTTCTATGGCTGTTCGCCAGAAATGAATGTCAGATATTGATCACTCACCATTTTCGTGAAACCGCGCAGAGCACGCTCAAGCTCCTCATTGCTCAAAGTAATCGGCCCATCACGTGGGTTCACTCTCGGCGCCAGACCCCACCATCGATGCTTGAGATACCAAGCCATCAACTGGTAGCAATTACCCGGCTTCCAATCTGACGCCGTGATCTCGAACACGATTGACCCCTTGGGAGATACGAGCGTGTTCGCTAGGCCGGCACCATGGGGCCCAAACACTGCACGAGCATTAAAAAATCGCTCCATCACGACATCAAAAGATGGTGGCTCATGAGCCATCGTCCAGGTGACTGGCAGTGGTGCATTGGGTAAGGACTGTAATCGTGGCAACAGTTGCCTGAAAGCATGGGTTATGGTATTCCACCTTGTCAACTCACGAGCTCCCCTACGCTGAATGAAGATAAGCCCAGACCTGAACGGGACGCTCACGTTTTCGGAAGCGACGGCTGTGGCAGGTTTAGGTTGATGCTTGACTCCGGCCTGCAGTACTTCTCTTAGGATCGGGCCAGCTATCGGGGAAATTCGTCCACAGCTTGTTGCGGGGGGCACATATACCACGTCGTACTTGATATCACCTCCAATGATACGATGAAGAGGTAAGGCAATATTCATTTGACGAAGCGCAAACCGCAAGGATGCCAACACAAATGATGGAATATTTCCGCCGCCGATGCCCATTCGAACCTTCTCTCGGCGCACTCCTGTTCTTCGATCGCCAAGGTCAAGCGGGACATGGATGTAGGCTTCGAACTTCCTGGCCAAACCAGGACTGTTACTATGGTCCGCAAGTTCGTCCTGAAATGCACCAGCTTTTGCCATCAGACGAAGGATCGGTCTCAAATACACAACTCGAGGGAGACATTCAACGAGCCAATGGAAGGGTCCATAACCATAATACTGTGTAAGTATGAAACCCACTGACCGACGGTGCTGACGTCGCCGTAGGAGCTCGAGCTCCTTTGGTCCAATGTTCGTCTCTAGTGCCATAGAGTCGTCATGCGCTGGCAGTTTTGATCGCCGCTTGGCATGAAGATTGATAAGGTCTTCGACAGCTTCCAAAGGCGTCTGGATCTTGATCTGAGACATCGACTTGAGCACCTGTTGAGCACTGCCGTATTCACATGGCGCACCTGGCACAAGCAGTGTTGCTTTCGTAGCTTGACCAGTATTTGTGTTGATAACGAGGTAGCCCTCCCCAGTGACGACAACACCCTGCTTAGGTTGGAGCTTCATGATGAAGGGATCGCGAAGAAACTGCAGCTCAGGCAGGCGATTCTCCGCTCGTACATCCATCACTGGGTTACGTTCAGGAAAGGGCATCTTGGGTGTCGGTGAGATCTTCACACCGGGAGGAAGGGACTTCAAGCGGTCTGGATTCGATTGCACTCGATAATGGTTGGGAATCAGCAATGGGGGAATTTCAATGCGCATATCGTTTTCACCCAAGAGGTGGTGGGTCTGTGTGTTGCGATCGAAGACGAGTGGCCAGTGAATGAGTTCAATACCGTAGACCCTTTTCCCGAGTTTGTTTATAAGCATATCAAGGGCCAGCTCTCCGGTCGGCTTCGATTGAACTTCATATTGTAGTTTGCGGATGAGTTCTGAGTCGAAATCGATGCCAGTGGTCGGGAATCGAAGGGTATTCGTGATTTGGAGGAGCTTGAGCAGGTCTAACATCGAGCCCCTGGGAAATGGTATGGGAGGAGACGGAGGGCGATACTTTGGGTGAACCTTCGAGCTGACCGACGCAGGTACGGGCATCCCCAGGTTATGGTAGTTGTCTATCCAGCCAGGTGGGAGCTGGAGGGACTTCTCACCAATATTCTGCCTCTCGTCTGCTGTGGCAGAACTGTCAGTATCATTGCTTTCTTTAAGCCCCACAGTATTTGCCAACGTCTTTAAGGCTTCACTTCTTGACACAAGCCGTGCATTCACAGCAAGATGAAGTAGCATGCGCAGCACGTCTCGGGACGTGCGCAGGATCCAACAGTTTGGCCCACATGGGTCACTGTAGGTCAGCTCGTTGTCAAACCACCTCTCACCATTTTGTAAACTGTTTTCCTCGGAGCTTTCAGGGCCGATTTGGAGACCTACTTGATACGGAGCAAGGGGATCCTCACCTGCAGCATCGACGGCAGTGATGACGGGTGGCAGGGCAGCACGGGGGTCACTGTCATGAAAGTGGTTGCTCAGGAGATGAATCACTTTAGGTTCCAGTTCGGGATATCCGTCTTCAGTAAGGTTAAGATCGTCCCAGGTCAGTGAGCTGTAATGGTCGAGTGCCGCAGAGACATTGAGATCGCCTAGTGCATAAACATCGTTCTGAATCGTGGCCTGTCTCTCGTTATATCCTATGCCTACCGGACTTGAAGCCAGCGAAGGAGGCTTCTGGATCTCGCCACCCGATGTTGGAATTGTGTCCCCTGCATCATGAACGACGTGTATAAAGGAGTCAGCACGGGCTGTAGGCCCCAATTCGCTCCGCACGAGTTCGTTGCGGCTATAAAGGTAGCACAAGAAAGCAATTCCAACGAGTGTTCCAAGGGAAATAAAAATGACGGGATAACTTGTGCGCGGCCGGCGTGGTAGGATATAGGATGAGTTAGACATATTCAGCATGGCGTGCCATACCGATATGTCTCGTTATCCTCGCGCAGATCCTGCCCCAATATCCACTTTTCGTACGCTCACCTACCTGCGGTTTGAGTATTTTTCGTCATATCCTGGCAAATGCTTTCGTTTGACTCCTGGGGCGGTCTTCCGAGGATCAGTCATTAGTACCGCCACCGTGGTATACAGCATGCCCCCACTGAAAGCAGCCAGACTATCGGACTCAATCCCTGGATGACCCACTGAGAAATTGTGTCAAACAAGCACTGACACGTCTGTACCGTGACTCGCTTGGTGTGAAGAGCGGTCACGCCCTGGCTGTGGGGGCGCCCACATGCCAGCGATCCGACCCCAGCTGTGGTGTTCTATGAACGAACTTGGCTTGATCAGAGAGAAAAAGCACTCCCGATGATTCATCTCCCGACATCGTTCCGTAAACGCTCACTCAATCGTAGGTTTCTTAGCCGTGCGGAGGCGGAACGGTCTGTATTGTATAATGCTGTCCTCATCTAGAGGAAATGATACTGAACTTGATCCAGTAGTACGGGGATTAGAGTCCAGCGATCCGTTGCGAAACTCTTCACGAACTGACGCCCGCACCACCAAAATCCGGAATTCTTTCGGTTGATCAAAAGAAGAATTCGCCATGAGTCAGCACACACATACATTAGCTTGAGACAGACCAGAGCTGGCGGTGGAGCCGAGCCGGCTCCGCCGACAACAGCAGAGATAAAGCGGTTGGCGTGGGACTTGCATACTCTGGCTTTGCTGAGCTGCAACACGACCCCACAGTGAACATCTCGTCCAGCGTCTCCCGAGCCCTCGGATGAGTTTCGCTCTGGAACTCAATACAAGTCACGCTCAAACTCTTATTATACATCATTCCCGCGCCCTGAGGGCGATGTCAGTCACTGCGCCTCTGTTCACATTTGCTGCTCGGGTTGGACTCATGGCCATCGCAATTGGTGTCTATTGTAGGGGGAGCAATCGCGCTCCTCTATTGTATGGCCCTCGCGACAACTGGATTCAATATCCCATTGATACGACCAGAGCCGTTCTTGCTCAACCATCCGACGAAGTACTCTGTAATCCGTTTGAGGTGGCGTCTACGTTGGTGGCACAGTACGCGTGGCAAGAGTTTGCTAGGCTATCTTTAGCTATGCAAATGGCCGTCACTCGATGGCGTGGAGTTCTATTGCCAAGTGCCAAACAACGTGGAAGCATGAGCGTGACGCTAACGCGCGTGTACCTCCCAATGGAGGTGGAGGCTGGCCTTCCCCCTACACCATATGCGCCCCTCACGACTGCTCACCTACTCCGAATTGCCCAGTTCCCTCATTTCGCGTCACAGGGAGGGTGGTCCCGACGAAGTAAGCCACATGCTCATAGTATCCCATATCTTCCATAAGACAAGGCAGGAGCATATCGCTCTACAAGTAAAGTCACGAAAACTACTCGCAAGCCATGTGGGCGATGCCTCTACGTGTACAATCAACCTGAGTCTTCAAAATCGTGAGGAAAATTGTGCCATCTGCAACACGAGCTTTCGTCATGGGAAGGGTACTTTCAGAACAGCCCGGACCAATCCTCACTAGAGGGACGCGAGGCAGGCTGTGGGGAGGCCGGCTGCGATTACCAGATGATCTCCATAACACCCCAGCGGCAAGAAGTGCTTGCGACTTTGCAGCCAAGTATTTCGATACCCCCAACCATGAATCCAGCTTTGTGGTCGAGAAATTCTTGATTGGATCGCATGGGTTTGTGCGTTCAATAGCTCGGGTGTGAGCGCACGTGAGCCACTGCAGACAGCTTTTCAGGGCTCCTCTGAACTCGGACTCTTTGATCCGTGCGCACCGAGTCACGCAGACAGGCATCGTGTGTCGCTTTAGCATTGATTGTCCACTTGTTCAACTGAACAATCACTGCTTGGAACAAAAAAATACCACACAGGCAAGCGAACGTGCGAGCAAGCACACAAGCAAACATACCAAAGCCGTGTGTCACACTTAGTAACGACCGTTTGAGACACACTTGCTACACGCCGAGATGAGCCACAACTTTCCGGGCAAGGTTCGCTCATCGAAGTCGCCTCAACCTTCGCCAGCACCAGCCCCCGCCTCCGCCCCCGCCCCCGTCCCCGCCCCGGCGGCTATCAATGCAGCATACACGCCCCAGCCGTATGCACAACCCTACGCAGTGCCATCACCACCACCACCACCACCACAGTATGTGGCCCCTGCCCAGCACTACCAGCCCCCTCCTCAGTACTATCAGCCCACTCAGCAACATCATGGAGCTGCTCCTCATCCACTTCACGCTCCCGCCCCGTCAGGCGCATCCCACGCCCCATCGCCGCCCGTTTACGCAATCTCGCCTCACGCTGCGCCCGCTCCAGGGGCGACGGCTCAGTATACGTATGTACAGATTGAGGACAGGCCCCCCGAACAAGCGTTAGGAACGGGCTCGTCGAAATCAGGCAAGCCGTCAAAGCCCACATCTGAGAGCAACACGGCCCCTCTGTTGCTTGATGCCGATCCCACCTCCAACTCCTCGGAAATCCCGGAGGACGTCAAGGATATGGACCATGGCTACATCTGCGGTCGCAAGATCTTCTCATCCAAATATGACAAGCCTCGAGCCATGACGCCCGCGGAAAAGGTACTCACGGCCATTCAGTGCCTTATCGCCGCAGTAACCCTGATCATTTCCATCGTGGCGTATTTCAAGTGGGACACAAGCTCGAGCATGTTTAACGATATTCGCCAAAATTGGCGCGGCTACCCTATTGATACCATCCGACCCGCGGTGAGACCAGCGAACTCACTGCATCCACCCTCTTGCAATTCGGGCGAAGTTGCTTTCGGACTCAAAGCCTATTATACTTGGTGGGACGAAGACAGCGATCGACGTCGCACCCTGAAGCGAATCACTGTCGACCAATGGCGCGGCGCACTCTTCTGTGCCACCCTTCGAGCGGATATGGGCAATGCAGTTACTCGTGTTCGACCAGATCGGTTTGGTAATTGTCCAAGCGGCTATACTAAATGCACTCCTAACGATTGCTCACCTACGACTAAGTGCCCAGTCACCTCGATCGAATTCTCTTCCACATCGCAAGGTGGCGGCCCTGATGAAGTTTACTGGGTACAACCTTGGTCAAATTCGCCCACCTATATGACCCTGCGACGAAGTGGAAGTCGTCCTTTGATTGATGGTGGTTTGAGTGACACTTCTGAAATGTGCCTTGGGTCGAACCCGTATACCCCCAATACTATGAATACGGGCGCGGGGTGCTCAGTAGGGAAGGATAATCGCTTCACGGTAGCAGATCTCTATCCCCTCCGAGACTTTCTTCAGGAGCATGCTGCTCCACAGAGCGCTATCGCTGCCAGTGGCAACAAGATTGTTCACCTCTTCCAACGAGGTGAAATCGCTTGGAACGACAGAACGTGCCCTTATTCACGAGATGACGTCGTTGACCACATTCCAACTCTGCTCGCTGTGTCAACTGCCCAGCAGATCATGATGATCATCATTGTCATTTCTACTCTAATCAACATCTTCCTCTACTACCGACTTTGGCGACTTCGCAGTCCCAAGTATGCTCCGCGAGATGGTGATAAAGCAGATAAGGCAGCATATCGTCAATTCGTCCTGGGAACGGTCGTGGATGCTGTCGTCGTTGTCATTACGATCTATGCGTTGGTCAAATCAGAGATGGTCGCCCACTTCGTGCACGATATCTCGCAGACGCAAGCCGACGCGTGCACTGATGCCAGCACGAAATGGGTGTTTGATAATTTTGTCGAAGGAACAGATCGCCTGACCACCTTTAATCTTTCGATCTTGATCATGAAGGGTGTGTGGGTGATCTACCGACTCTTCAAGTGGTTTAAGTACGGAGAAGCGGTCGTCTAAAGGCTGCATCCTGTATTAATCTATAAACTACATCTTATTGTGTGTACATTTTGTCCTTTCATTCAGGCCGGGTCCCGAGCTCGAAAGTTGTCCTGTCTTCTATCACATCCACGACAGCCTTGTCACCCTTTATCGGGCGCTCTGTCGTCAAGGTCAACATTGCAACAGTTGTAATGTTCCTGCACCAACCGATCCGAATGCCTGAGTGCGTTTCAAATACACAATGCTCTATCCATAAGCGATGCAGGTTTTGACCACGCGAGCCCCAGTTTGAGTAGACTCATAAAACTTGATGAAGAACTTTTCCTATTTACAGTACGTGTGGAGTTTGGTCAAATGCTGATACAAAGGGTCCAACGACCGGTATATCTCAATAAACCCCTACAGCGGCACGTATTGTGAGCACAGAAGTGATCACCCTCAAGCCGGGATGAATATACCCTGAACTTTAACGGCTAGTGTCTGGCCGTGGAAGAGGATACGCGACGGCCTAGGTCATCATGGACGCGTTCGATAATCTAGCAAGTGCGTCATATGATAGAAATCCCCACGAGAAACATCCTCGTGTGCGTTCATGCGAATCAGATGAAAGCAACCATCGAAAGACGTAGCGAAAGCAGGCTGGAAGAAGAGTGAAGTTTTTGAAGCACAGGAGGTTCGTGGATCCCAAAACCGGACTTTATCCAGGCTACATTCATCTTTTTATATATGGTACGTATTGTTGCGGTATAGAAGAGTTATTCCCTCAGGTTTAATCCGTCTTATTCCCTAGAATAAGGCGCGATTGTACGCTTTTTTCCCATCCCAATGCTCGAGTGCTACCGTTACCACTATAATTGTCAGCCTTTCACCGGCATGACACACATAGACTCGCATTAAATCGTTGCTTATTGTGTTAGCGCCACGATCACTAATCATTCCACCCCTCTAGTCGAACGCTTCGCCCTTCGGAAAGCCTAAGCAGGCACCCGCGATTACCACCATTAAGCTCACAGCAGACATGCACCAACGTCAGGAGGCTTTACGGAGCCTGGATGAGGCTTCGGGCCTCGACTTCAAGGTCGACTACGACGAATCAAAGTTCAGGGCCGCATTCTCGCGATGGGACCGTGAAGGCAACGGCTACATCAGCGCAAGCGACGTCGGTGCCGTACTCAAAGAGATCACTGGCAAAGAGCCCAGTGAGACAGAGATCACGTACACACTGCGATCAATGGACCTTGATGAGGACGGCAAGGTCACTTATGATGACTTTTTCAAGTCGTGTGTCAACAAATTCTCACGCGCGCACGATCTGGTGCCTCGTGCATCTGGTCATGTTACACTAAGCGAAGCGCTTCGTACTAAGAAGTCGCACTAACAGACAAGACCAGTGCAGTTACTTCCCAAGCGGTGGGACCGCGAGAATAAGATAGTGCGACATTGTTGAGCCAGAGCTAGTGTTTCTTCGTAGTGACGATACCGATAGCCCTGCGATGGCTTGACTCCAGCGTCCACCGTCACCCGGACTGAATCGAAAGATCAGAAAGGCATCAACACCTGTACATGCACATACCACCTATCGTAGAGTCTATACTATTCATAGCTTCCCAACTCGTCGAATATTATATGGATATCTTCATCCTCAGGTATTCTAACATTTCATCGAAATTCCCCAGCCGCCAGCACGAACAAGTTTAAACTCCCAAAGCTATTTGTTGGGAGTTTCGTTAACAGCCGCTTCAGCAACAAGGTCATCTTGTACGCTTGAGTAATTTACACTCAATAAAACTAACGCTGAGTCTTGACAATGGCCGCAAGGTTACTAATATCAGACAGCTAGGTAAGTAAGTGATGACGTCGTAGCTGAGTCTTGTAGATTCCAATTAGTGTTGTATTTGGAAGAGCTCCACGCCCGTTTGTTAGCGTCTAGCTCCCTTGCCAACCTCGAAGAGGTTCATCCTGAGGAATTCCGCATCGATAGCAGATGCCAGAGTCTGAGGAAGCGGGGTCTTCAGCGTCAAGGCCTCGCACAAGGTCTTCAAAAGGTTGCGATTCATGCCTAGCAGCCGCAAAGCCACGAGAAGCGAGAAGTCGGAGAGTTTAAGATGATACGGCTCCGACGCTCGGGCCTCCAAGAAGTGGCGAATAAACACCTTATCAAGGTTGCTCGGCGGCGGGGTCGCATGGTTCATAAGGAGATAGGTACTTGGGTCAGAAGTCATCACAACGACTTTCACCAAGAAGTTATCCGGCATGAACTCAGCACCGTTTTCGAGAGGATGGTCGTGGTAAACAATTGTTGGGCCTAGTTCACCGGGCGCGAGCGGGCGAGTTTGCAACATGAATGGGTCATTGGGAGACGGACGGATGCAATCGTCCCGAACGAGTGCCTGACATTGATCTGAAACTTGATACGCTCTTGGTTCGATTTGTGCGCTGTGTTCTAGGATAACAGTTGCAAATTTGCTAAATTCCTCTTGATTGTCAGGCTTGTACTTTTCCTGTAGCGCAGCTGCGGTGCACACCTCGATACCAGACATGAAAACCTTGCCACCATACTTGGGGCCTCCAGGACGTTCCTTTGTAGCGACTACCCATGCAACTGGACGAATCCCCAGCCAGCTGGCTACCTCATTTACAGTGTTTTCATGAGGGTCGTTCAGCAGGCGCACGCCATTTGGACCGGCCTCCTGTGGTGGGATGTAGAATGCATCTACTATGCAGCGAATTGCACCTTCGTTTCCGCTTTCCGGAGGCTCGTCCTGATACCGACCGTACAAAATAGCAGCTCGCATAACTTCGCGGCGTGTCTCACGGCTCCACTGCTCGTAAAAGTATCGCATAGCATCTTGGGGCACGGAAATGGTATCAACATGACGATACTCTTGAGGTCTCAACACAGCATTTGCAGGCGCGCAGGACGTACATACACCACGCGGCCAAGGCTGATGTCCACGCTCGCATTCTGGCTTACCCTTGAACGATGGTTGCTGCGGCACAAGGCACATCGCGCAAGTAGAGGAGGGTCCATGTCGGAACTTGCACATCTTCTGACGTTCGGCGAGGAATCTCTTGAACGGAATCTTGTCGAATTTGGGTGCCTCGTCCTTGACTTCGTCCGGTGGGATGCATTTGGGGCAGAATGAGGTCGGCGGGTGGTTGCAGAGCCACTCAGCTGGCCCACTGTCATCTTTTGACTGTACATATGCACTGCATTTAATGCAAGTAGCGTTTGGTCCGTGCTGGCACGTATTGGTGAATTTGGGCGTCTCACCCGGCGCAATGCCATCACAGTGTACGCATCGGGCACGGGGCCCATGCTGACATCGTGGGGTGAGTTTGTGTTGTTCAGCCGCCGTGATGGCCGCAGCACGCTTCTGTTCCTCCGTCTCGCGTTTCACAGGTTCCGAGGGTCGACCCAGGCTGGTGAGGTAGAGTTGGTATCCATGTGTGAGGCCCAGTTCCTTCAGGGTAATTGTGTCAGGGGCGTCGTAGATATACTCAGGCTCATGCGGAGGTGTCTTAGAAAGCAGCTGATCTTCGGGTGGCACCCCAAACTCCGCTTGAACCTTCTTCCTCAAGTCAAGCCAAGTCGAGTTCTCGCCCTTTTCTGGGAAGTAGATCCTTCGTGTTGCATGGGTGTCCCGCACACGAAGCGTGAAGACTTGTGTGCGTGCGCCAGGTGAAGCGGTAGTACTCATCTGTCCAGTAGGAGGGCCTCTCAACAGTACGTCAACCAGTGTCTCCAAGCCTCCTGATGACAGAAGTGTGATAGGGGTCTATAAGTGCAGAGCAGAGAAAGCGCTGGAAAGGATCTATAGTGAGCCAGTAAGAGCATAATCCGCATATGAAGCTCCTCGACCCCACACTGCTACACACTCGTCACAACCCGTGATCTTCAACTAGATCTTCTTGTCACTTTTCACCTCATTTCCACTATTTCAACACCCCTGCCCCGGAACGCCTCTGCCGACCTGCCTCGAGTTACTGGCCTCCTGTGACATGTGAGAGACGAGGATGAAGCTTTTGGATTGGAGGCAGACTCTCCAGCTCGAGAAGAATATCTGCCAGAAATGCTATCTCCGCTGTTCGCCGAGATATGAAACTGCGCTTCGACATTTATGTCGAGAGAAGATTGTCCGGAATCTTGAGGGTGCGTCTCGGCCAGCTGCATCGGGCACGCTATATGCACCCACTTGAGATAAGGGTGCTTCAGCGGTCCGAAGCCGAAACTGGACCCCTTAGTGTCTCCGTACGCATGTTTCAACGTCCTCGGCCCGAGACTGCAGGAGTTGGATCAAGCCGTTACTTGTTGCGTCTGGTGAAATTGGGTCGGGCTAGCATGAGATTGTATGAGACAATTGCAATCATGCAATAGAACTGCTGTGGATTGCGTGAAACACCTATTTCCGGGTTGAGTATATGCGAAATCAAAACCGTATGAGAGAGCGGCAGCAGAATTCCAGGTCGCGAAGCGATGTGAAAAACGAACCGCGTACATTTGTTACATTGGCAAATCGCGATATTGCGCCCAGTGCGCAGTTGTGCAAAACAGCTCATTTGGTGTATCCAACTCATTTATTAACCATACTGTTTTAGAACCCACAGAGCCTGCCAAATACCTTCACTTTGCCGCTGCAGTTAGTTTCTAAATCTCTATCGTGCCTGTCTGAGAGTGACTACCACTTGGTCACTCGCGTTTTCGAGCTCAATCGCTCCCAAGATGTCAGTGAGCTCTTCTGCCGCCGCTGTAGAGGACATCATAGCCTCGTATGCCTTGCTCTCGCCGCAGAACGACCAGGTGACGGGTATGTAGTTGTTCGACAGACGCGCTGTCGTCAGGCTGACTGATCGACTGGATCGGCGCGGGTAACTTGGCAATGTAGTATCAGTACGTGTTGTGCATTTGTGATGGTGGGACGCTTATTGTCTATTCACACTCATCCCTCTCGTTTAGCGTCAGGAATTGCCTCACTGTTTCATAGTCTGGGCTACACAAACATTGACGAAGACACAATACGAATCAGGCTCAAAACACTTCACGGAAAGGATGCACTCAACATTCGTGATTTTGTCGCACTCTATAAATCTGGAGAGGTATGTATCCCTCATCCAATGCTCAAGTCCAACTCGAAGCCCATACGCCTTCCTTCGATTGCTCATCAATTTCCTGCTCCCTTACCACACCCTCCTCTAGCTCTCTACACAGGAGTTGGATGCCGGCGCTATCCATTCAGCCATCAACCTGCTGTTGCATCTCCCGCGATGTAGCAGCTTCATCGAGGCAGCGAATGATACCCCCCCGATGACACTGACGACCTCTGCATCAGAACTCGCCAGTGCCCTCGACTTTTCAGCCTCAAGCTACCTGACAGATCATGAAAAGAAGATGCTCATCAATTTAGGTGTTATTACAAAACAGCGACTTGGTCGAGCTAAGCGTGAGGGTAATCCGTCAACAGAGACGACTGCGGCTCAACGCTTAGGGTTCAACCCCAAGCAGGAGGTGTCAGTGGTAACAGCGGCCAATCGCTTGGCACACCTCGCATCAACACTGGATGCTCCGCCACCAGGCAGCGTCATCGTAAGGCAGTCGACCCCATTTCAGTCTATAACGACAACTCCTACTTTAGGACTGCCCACCAGCCAAAGCCCAGCACTACCAGAGTCATTGTCTGGCTTTGTATCTCCGAGTCCAGAGTCCAAGCAGCAAACAGATGGTGGCTTGATTCGCGATTACAACGCCGGCATAGGCAGCTTGCCCAAACGGGACGTCAGTGGTATACGCAAAGGCGCCTCATTCTCGGGTGCACACGGACAAGGACATCACGCACCGAAGCCTCGGGCCTCCTTGTTGGGCAACCTTTCATTGTCGAAGCGATAGAGGTTAATGAGTCTTGACATTAACGTTTTATTATGTACACTGTTAAAGAACCAATACAAGAGACTAAAAGCACGCCTTTACATGAGTGGGACGTACCCTTCCTTAGGGTGCTCACAAACAGTAGCGTCTAGATGCTCTTCGCACAGAGATTTGGGACATTCAGTACAAGCAAAGCCAGATGTTGCACCACAGACCGCGCACGAGTCCATCCCAGCATCAGTGCTTGACATTGGCGCTGGGACAAGCACGACATTGGCCTCACTCGCCGAGGACTCATTTGTTGTTACAGGTGCGGGAGCTGGAGTGGCTTCAGTTGGCGAGGCCGTCGCCTGTGTTTGAGTCGCAGGTGCGGACACAATTTGTTCGATGGGAGGGAGCAGCTCTGGAAGATCGCCACCATCAGTGCACATGGCGACGTTCAGCGCAGCCTGGATCAAGCGAGTTGCGAGGTCGGATTTGGATGGGTCTGCAAGAGCTTCACGAAGAGCACGCTCATACGATGGTGTCCAGCGCGTTAGCCAATGCTCACTCGCGTGTGCTTCCAAAACACAGTCAGTGCAGAAGAATGCAGGTGGTGCATCGCACTCGAAACAGAACAGTTCAAAGTCCTTACCTTCGCACGCTTCACATTGCAAGTTAGGAGCAGAGCACTCTGTGCCCTGAAGCGATGAAATGCACTTGTGATGCATATCTGAAGGGATCTTTGAAGTGCTGACCATGCTGGGTGCAGGCGTCTGGGAAACCGATGCAGATGTTACAGTGGTGCTTGGACGAGTGCCAGATTCACTGGCCCTCGCGGCGGTCATGCCCGTTGCAGGCACGGCAGTCGTGGCAGCAGGGACGGCAGGAACTTGTTGGACCGTTGAACTCTGCTTGGCCGTCGAGCTAGGCTGAATCACTGGGACCAAATCACTGAGCTTGGACATTGCTGCACAGTCTTTGCACATGTACGTGTCAGTGGATTCGGAATAAAGTTCCGCCTTGGTTGGAGTGTCACACAGCATGCGGCAAAACTTTGCCGATGTCAGTTGAATGGCCCTTTTCTTAGCTTCTTCAGCCTTCTTGGCCTCTTCAGCGAGGCGCTCCTCCTCTGCACGTCGAGCTTCTTCTGCCTTTCTTTCTTCTTCTGCCTTCCTCTCTTCTTCAGCCTTTCTGGCCTCCTCGGCTCTTCTGACTTCCTCCGCTTTTCTGGCCTCTTCAGCCCTTCTAGCGTCCTCTGCTCGCCTGGCTTCTTCAGCTTTCCTAGCTTCCTCAGCCCTCCTGGCCTCCTCAGCCTTCCGCTCTTCTTCAGCTCTCCTAGCTTCCTCAGCCCGCCTGGCCTCCTCTGCCCGCCGTTCCTCTTCCGCTTTTCTTGCCTCCTCAGCTCTACGTTCCTCCTCAGCCCGTCGAGCCTCCTCTTCTGCCTTTCTGGCTTCCTCAGCTTTTCTGGCTTCCTCAGCCTTGCTGGCTTCCTCAGCCTTGCGGGCTTCCTCTGCCTTCCTCGCATCTTCAGCTTGACGAGCCTCTTCTTCTTCTTCTTCTAGTTTGCGCTGTTCCTCAGCTTTGCGAGTCTCTTCGGCTTTGCGAGCCTCCTCTGCTACCCGTTCCTCCTCCACTTTCTTAGCAGCCTCAAGTTTGCGCACTTCCTCAGCGGCACGTTCTTCATCACGCGTTTTTCTTCCCTCCTCAGATGGTTTGACCGGTTCTTTCGGCGCATCAACGGCGATAGGTGCGACACTGCTCTGTGAGAGACGTTGCGAGGATCGCTTACGCATGTCAGGTGCGGGACCACGCGCAAATCCATCGGTTGATAGAGTCGTTTCGGATGGCTCCCCTTCTGTCTCGCTGTGTTCATTCGATCCTCCGCCTGATCTACGGGTGCTCAAAGGACCATCAGCAGTGAGGCGCTTGGATGTTCGTGCAGCACCGGCTTTTAGAGTTGCACTGAGCTTACTTCCGGATGGTAAACGACTATAGGATACATTCCCGTTCGCACGTGGGGGCGATGGGGTGGAAGAATTAAGAAGTGAGCCCGTAGATGAGCCCGAGCTGCGATGCTTCCTCAGAGCCGCCATGTCAACCTCAAGAGTGGCATTTCGTCCTGGTGATTTAGGGCGGGAAGGTGTGTTCTGAAGAGGGGTTGGAGAGCTACCTTGAATAGTGCTGACCGCTGCAGGATTTGCTGCAGCATGTTCACCCGGACGTTCGACGTCCCTATAAGTCGACGGGGTGGTAGTCGCATCAACTGGTGTCATCGGGTCGCTTGGAGGGCTGTCTCTTCGAGCATTTGCTACAGTTGTGCAGACACTCTGAAGTGAAGCAATAAGAGCTTTGCTGCTTTCTTGCTGTTGCTGCAGTAAGTCAACTATATTTTTGTTACTTTCGACAACAGCTTGAAGCAGCTTCGTCGTATCAGACGGCCTCCTCTCTGCCGTAAGATCTGTTTGGGGTCGCTGAGCTGGAGCGGCATTTGATGCAGAGGCAGATTGGGTTCGCTGCTTATAACCTTTTGAGGATTTGCCTGCGCTTGCGCTTTCTGTGACCTGTGCTGCGGATTGCTTGGCTGGCGACGATGGCCTATGCCTTCCAGCCGATTTGTCACCATCATCGTCACTCTCCCGCTCGTTCTCATGGTCATGGGATTCAAGGCTGCGGCGATATCCAAAATCTTGACCAAAGCCAAATCCATAATCGGGCTTACCACCATTGATCTCAAACTCGTGCTCGAGCTGCCGTCGCAACTGCGAGACCTGTTTTCGTTTGCGTTTTTCGTGCTCAATGAGTAGCACACCGAGCTTTGTAGCAACGGGGATCGAGAGTTCTAGTTTGGTATCATTCTTGGCTGCCATCTTGCTCGAATCGGTGACATGTGGTCGGACTCCGCATGCGTGCCTGGAAGTCACATATGAATTGACGATGATCGGTGGAACACCTAGCGGCGACTGAAGTGCACTCAGGGCCTGATCCGAACCTTGAGATGAAAGGGCACGAGGGTTGGTTGCTGCAACTTTCATCAAAGGAGAGGATTTGCGTGGCGTTTCGCGGTAAGATTGCAAAATATATGCGACTGGATCTGGTGCGGCATCTTCTGCTTTCAGAGCACAGATAAGTGAGCGAGGCGTACCTGCGACCTCGTGAATTTTCGGCATCGCTCTTACCGGCGTGCTCAAGATACTCTGAGCCGATTGTGTACACTCACCAGTCCAGGGCTTTGCTTTGCGTTGGTCGATTTGATCAACCTTCACAAGTCCGGGCATAGTCTTCGCATGCATTACGGCGGAGGGCGGGGGCTGTGAAATTCTTTCGCTGCCGTTCTTTGTGGGGCGAACACGAAGTGCTGCTGCAATGCTCTCACGAGAAATAGTTTGAGTCGCAGGGCGCACCAATGCTCGCCTTGACGGGGTATTTGTCGCATTCCGAGCACTATAAGGCTCGAATGCGCTGCTCGAATTCATCGCACGCTCGAATTCGATCGCATCAGCCTTCTGACGCGGAGTAAGCTGCGGATAAATGAGAGGCACTGCAATCGGAGGCTGAGCGACCGGGGTTACACGATCTTGCGACCCACCATATTGTCCCGTCCTACCCTGGCCAGTAGTATCGTGTTGAGGTTGTAGGGGTAATTCAGAATGATCACCTACTTGGGGATGTGACAGTTGGCTGGTATCGAGAGGAGGGACTAGTCGGGGAACGGGACGCAGATAGAACTGTCCATCCGAGCTGCGCTCAAGGTATCTTGGTATCTCACTGTAGGGCATGTTTCGACGCGCGGCTTCGGCTAGAATAGCTGCAGCAGAGACGAGATCCTCGAGCCGTTGAGCCGTTTCATCCAGCTCTTGCCTGTCAAGGTCTGAAGCCGAGCCGGATTCGCCCAAGTCGTTGATCGAGTCATTTCGGCTGGGTCCTCTCATCCGATGTGCCACAAGCATATCTGCGATCATGGCGACGGCTCTCTCATTTTCACCCAGATCAAGATCATCTTTGGATCTCTTGCTCAAAAGTGTGCTAACCTTGGCTTTCGGCAGTGGTTTGAGTGAATCAGTCTGTGATGAACTTGTGGACGCAAGGTCCACTGAGGATGATTCAGTATCCTCATCCGATTTGGCTCCAGACCGGTGGCGTGGCTGCCGTCGAATGATGTCAGCCTCCTCACTGCTCTGCTCTTCCGAGCTCTCAGAACCCGTTCTCTCGCGGTGTCTGTGGCGGGAGCGAGCACGTTTCTTCGGCTTGCTGCGTGTGGCATGAGATCCACTCAGACTGTGTGTTGCACCAAGATAGGGAGCAGTTGCGTACGCAGGTGGAATTGGCGGATAATACCCAGGGCTGATCGAGGGATGCATGGCTGTCGGTACACCCATTGGCGCGTACATTGCCATCGGAGCTGGGACTGGAATATGCGTTGGAACGTATGCATAGGGCATATAGCCTGGGGCAGGATATGGGCTGATGCCAGGGACAACTCCTGGAGGTCCCATCGGAATCTGATTGAATTGCTGCTGATATGCTTGCTCGGTGCTTAGTCGCGTGAAAAACGCTTGCTCCGCGGCAGCTTGAGCCACAGCACGTTGCTGCGCCTTAATAGCTGCGTTGCGAAGTAAATCCTGTGAAGAGGGCTCTGCAATGCTTAGTGATAGCTCACTGTCTGAGTCGCTGAACGTATCATCATGCTTAAATCGGCTTCCCGAGGCTGATGAGTTCGAGCTGCCGACAGTGGCATGAGGCCTTGGAGCGGAAGTAGTAACTTTGGATAATGCCGTTGTGGTGGCGGTGGTGCCAGCACTAGCCTGCATTGTGGGAGATGACAGTGCTAAATGCGATTGTTGTGTTTTGTACGTTGAGATGCTGGTCAGCGGGCCGACTGGGCTCGGGGCCGAGGCTGAAGTAGGGGTTGCCCTAGTATTAACGTATGGTGATCCATTTGCCTTGCTTGCAGTGGGTGACGCATTAAGAGAGTAAGTCGGCTGGTGTGGAGAAGTCAAATGCACCTGACCCGAATCAGAAATGCCGATAACTGACATTCGGCGACCGCTCAATGCGGCTGCAGCCGTGTTAACGACCACATCGTCAGCTTTGCGGAAGACCTCCTGGGCCTTTTGAATGATCTCAGCATTTTCCTCGTTCGGTCGATTGGCTTCTAGAGCAGTCTTACCATCCGTCGCTACACTGCCATTACCAAGGTTGGGAGTTCCGTTAGTGCTCTTTCTAGCCGTTCTCTGTGCGGCCAAGGTTTTATATGCCTTCAACATTTCGGCCTGCAATTCGTTCTCCTCTCTTGTCATAAACTTCTGTGGGCCACCATCTCGAAAGCCGGTGAAGGATGATCGGGAGATGGGAGTTGTAAGCTCTCCAGGAGTACCTGAAGGTGCTAGAAAGTGGTCCGCGGGAGTGGTGGCAGAGGTAAATGGACCAGCAGACGGAGTCGAAGGGGTTCCAGTGGGGGCAAGGAAGGGTAATGGGTTCGTCGAAAAGCTAGGGCGCAGCGGAACGTGTGTGGGATGCGCGGCTGCCACCGTCAAGGTGCTTCCTGTGGATGCGGGCTGTGGCGTCGCAAATGGAGCAGGCTGATGAGTCGGAGTTTGCAGGTTCACGGAGAGCTGCGGCATCCGTGGGTGGAGTGAATGCATAGTATATCTCGTATTAAATCAAGGTGTGTACGATTTTGTGACTCTAGAGACGCATTCACCAAAGCTTCGAATCTCGCGTGCCTCTGAGCTCAAGGTTCACTGCCTGCAATGGCTCAGCGAAGCGTGCACTCACCCTAGGAAAGGGAGAGACAGGAATGCGCTGATACACGCAGTGGTCTGACACAGGATCCAGCTCAGAGTCTGGGGTGTGCACGCACAAGAGAGCGGCAGACAGGTGACTGGATCAAGGCGAGTCGGGTATCAGGAGGGCGGAGGGAGAATGCGGTGAGATAGAGCCTGCATGCTGGATATCTGGGGCAGATAAGTAGCGTGGGCCATGGAAAGTTCGGCTCCAGGTCGATTCACAACACGTCCACACCTGGCCGTAGAAGAGGACGGCAATGCTATGTGGCGGTTTAAACGGATCAATCTGGGAGTCCTGTGAGGGCTTTCTGTGACTAAGTTGGACTGCTCGCAGTAATAAAATACTGGATTAGGCGTGCCGAGAGTGTGTTTACAGAACCATAGCATTTGCATAGCAGAGCATCCCGCGTTTACACTACAACACACACCTGTGGAGCACTGGTCATGAGCGTTACTTTTGCTCTACTAGCCGGATCAGGCTAAAATCATGTTCAGAAGCTCTGGGATTTGTGACCATGGTCACAGTTGGAGTGGAATGAAGCGTCGATCCTTCACTGGACGGAGCATGCCTCCCGAATGCAAAACTGTTCGTTAGTACGATTGTATGCACCATTTGCAGTGTTTGAGTGCATACGCAAAGTGGTCCAGTCCCAGTCCAGCTGTCTTTAGCGGAGCGCGTCAACCGGACGAATCGGACTGAGACGACCTGGGAAGTCGGGACGGCACGCCGCAAACGCTACGCAGAAAAGAGCTTTATAGGGTCTCCAGCAGCAATCTAGACACATCTCACACTCGCTGTCCTTTGCTGCAGAGAGCTCACCGCAGTGCAAGCCAGTAAGGACTCAAGTCCCAGCGACTCACCACATTTGAGTTTCCCAATTTCGAAATTCTTTCCAGGGTTTAGCCGGAGCAGGTTAAAACTCTTTAAGGATTTGGTGAATGCGAGCGAGCAGTAAATGTCATGATTCGCTGCCTAACCTAAACTAGCCATACTAGTACCGCGTGAGGAGGTGCTGCAGTGCGAGATGTACAATTCTGAGCAATTTTACAGTGCGTCTAAGCGTGCCTCCGGCACTAGAACCCGCAGCAACCCCCGCGACCCAGTCACCACACAGCCAGTCAGCCAATACCATCCACCATCCAAGCCAGCCAGTCCAGCAAGCCAGGAAAGAAGAAAATTGGGCTCAGAACGGGTCGTTTTGGTAGCGCCGTAGCGGGCGACAACGAGGTATGCCAGGGATAACGACCCAGCCCACGCATTGTATACAACTTGTACCATACCACACGCGCGGTGGTGAACTTCTTACACTTCGAATAGCCTGCGAAATCACCGGGTATCTGACTAGGTTCATTCGAATCTCCATTCCTCCTGCGCTTGCACTCGATAGGGTGGGCGGGTTTGGCAGGTGAGTGCATGCGCAGTGCTGTGAAGAGCGGAGTGCGGCTGTGCATGACTGGCTAAGTGAAACATGTAGGGTCCGACGGGATGGCCATCAAAGCAACCCTCCTGGAATATCTGATTCCTGGTTTGACGACACAGGCATATGCACTGCGCTAGATACAAGGCATTGCGCGATATGATCAAACCGACCTGACGCGCGCTCATCTCTAACTAACACCCATTCTAGACCACGCCAGCAAGGCGAAACGAAGAGGAGTCGTGGACCGTGTGTGCTTTATTTCCGCCACCACCACGATTCAACTCACGCGCACAGGACTGGAGGAACCAGCTCGTGGCAGAACAAGACAGGCCAAGACGCAGCACGACAAGGCTAGACAAGCAGCAGCAATAGAGGAGGGAAGCCCCAATTGGACTGCTGCACGAGACTAGGCGTCAACCCTTTGCTTTTCATATCGCGCGTGACACCCGGCCAAGTCAGGATTCACACGGAGATTCCCAAGTTCAAACCAACATCTCAACTACCATGAGTGTTTCACTAGATGAGGGCAAGGACAGCTCTCTCACAGGCCTCCACCAAAACGAGACGGGAGAGGTCACCGTGGACTATACCAAGCACCCCAAGTACCAAGAGATCCTTCAACAGGTCAAACAAGAATATGAGTCACAGAGCCCATGGGTATGCGTCGCATGCAAGACCCAGCAGTCCGCAGAGGAGGATATGTGCCTTGTGTGCTACACACCAAAGCCACCCGTGAAGTATGTGGTCGAGCAACGCATCAAACAACTCCAAGCGGAGGAGATTCTGCGTGATGCACAGCTTAGTCAACCTGCGACATCGTCGGACAAGAAGAGTTCATCTTCGTCTAAGTCGAGTCACTCTGCTAATGCAGGTGGTGGGAACGCACCCACTGCTCAACAGAAGCACACAGATGATGCCGAGGATATCTACCGGCTCGTCGGTCTTCCTACCGCAAACGTGCGCGATGCCTGGGCTGCGTATTCGTCGAAAACCTCGAAAGGCAAAGCAGGAACATATCGAGATGCCGTCGGCCGCCAGGCTACTGCCGCGAATGTAGAGCGTGAGATTCTCATGAACGATGTGAACTACGATGACGAGAAGGAGCGTCCCAAGCATCGTCTAGATGCTCAATTCCTCGCAACGACCTCTTTGATCCTACCACGCTTTGTCCCATGTGGTAAATCGTACAAAATGTCTATATTGTTTAGGAACGTCCAGAATGGCCCAGTCTGGCCCCAAAAGCCTAACGGAGAATCAGCTGTGTCATTACATAGTGCCAGCGGTTACCAGTGTATTGTGGAATCATATCCTGTCCAGTTTCTTTCAGATGAACAAGCGAAGCACATGCTCATGATCCACCAGGCTCAAATGCAACAATTCGAAGAGGCTCGCGCTCGACAGGAGCAACGCTTGCCTCCCCTGAATGACATCGAAGTACCACAATTGTCTGAAGATCCAAGACACGCTAGCGCGTGCGCGACAAGCAAGACAAAACATCGAACATTCCCATACCCCGGTGAGCACGTACTCTCCGAGATGGACATCTACATTCCCACCATGGAGGACTTGTGCCAAATGTACGCCCTTGAGGATTTGTGGAAGAACGCGCCTCGCCACTTCATGGAGAACGAGGAGCGTCTTCGATTACGCATGACGGATAAGTCTTGTGCGAATCTACCCCCCTCGGTCGTCCAAATTCCAGCGTATGTGAGACTAGCGTATCCTCGAAGTGCCGTTGTACCCAATACGAGCACGAACCACTTCACTAGGCTCCATCGCTACGTTGGCGTTGACTTCGACCAATGCGGTATGCCAATTTCCGTAGATCCCACGGCTCCCATTCAGTTCGGTCCTTGTATCGGCATCCTAATTACAGTGTTTGAAACCGGCCAGGCACTGCTCACCAATACCCATGACCACGGTTCTCCAGCAAATGATCCAAGACCACCAGAATTCCTGGAGAAGGAGTTCCTGCGCTATGATACCCTGTATATGCGGATTCATCAACGAAACAATCCTGCTGGAAATGCTCGAGGTACTCGAGACAACTATGGTAACCACGGCGCAGGCGGCGGTGATTATTCAGGCTTCGGATCTGATGCGTATTTCTATGATGACAACAAAGACAATTCAATTTTCGTAGACTCTTTCGAACCAGACGCATTTGGTGCTGCCGACGCTGGACCTCCGCCACTTTATCGTGATGACAGTCTCGATGAGTCGATGGACTACGAGTTAATGAAGATAAACGGCAGCAAAGTTGGTACCTGGGATGATGAGATTTCTGATTTTGTCAATGGGACCACTCACGCCGGTGACGCCTCGCCGTCAGTAACAAAGGACAAACCGGGAGGCAAAAGTAAAGCCGGCAAATCAGGCAATGCGAGCAAGTCAGGCAAGCCAGGCAAAACAGGCAAAGCAAAGTCCAAAGGCATCAAACTCGTCCACGATGATGTGCAGATTTCAGAATTCTATGATGATCTAGCCTGCTACCCATCCGATGGTGGAGGCGAGGATGAGGTCTATGTTTCGAATGGTGTATTCGTTGCGGATGCTGACGATGATGATGAAGTTTACGTACAGCCAGTCGCGACAGTCGAAGAGCCCGAATCAGACATGGATTACTCAAGCGCGCGCAATAACTCCCAGGGACAAGGTCGACGAACACCTGTCACTTCATCACAAATTCGAAAGGCTCTCGAGGAACAGGACAAGGAGTACGATGATGTGGAGTACTATGAGGATGATGAGGATGGGTACGATTATATTCCTGCTGACGACGGCGATGAGGATGACGCTCGAGGTGGTGATGGTGGCGACGATGAGCAGGGTCCAGATAGCGTCGATGCAGGCTCAGCTCAAGTGTGGTCCTGTGCCGTCTGCACCTTCGATAATGAGATGCAGGACAAGTTGTGTGAAATGTGCATGGCTCCGCGACCATCTACATATGGAAAGGCAAGACGGGCTTAAGGGTGCAAGACACACGACAGTCACTGACCGTTTCATCACCGTAATCCCGAGCCGTGCAAGCTGGTGTAGTTGCTGTTATTGTTTAGCTAGTTACAGCCCCTAAGCGCGGCGAGGCCCTTGAGTTCTAAGGCTGGGCCTATGACTTAACTGAGCCGGCATGCCATGAGATTGCTCTCGCACAAGCAGCGGATGTCCCAAGATGCTCAATCAACTACTCGACCTATTTTCACCACCGTTGCTCATCCGCTCACGCTTTTCCCCTCGGAATGGAATCCTCAGACCTTCGCATCCCTGGATGCGCAGATTGAGCCATATATCAGCAGTGAGTTCGGGTGGGGAGCCATTACCCGATTTGTTCCCCTCTCTTCTTTTCTCGTTCCCTTTTGCATCTTTCATAGCCTCTCACTCCCTTCCAACATTTGATTCCCACAGTTTCTATGAAATAGAGCGCCTTGATGTATCGTTGCTTGTCATACGGATGTAGGGTCGTATGAGTATGCGTTGTGGATGACCGTCGAGTCGAACATGTGGCAAGTGTATATCCGTCTGCCCGTGTGTCTGAGGGTCCGCATGCCGGCGTGTGCGGTGACGCACGAGCGCACTTCGATTCCTGCATGCTTCATGCAGCTCTTCTCCCAGCTCTCCTCCCAGCCCTTTCATTCGAGAAGTCGAATCGAGGCACTGGGGTATCGGAATACACAGGCAGAAAAATCTGGCTGGAAACCACTAAGGGATTGAATACCTGCGTGCAGGGAGTGCTCACCCATCAATTCGGCATGGCTCATCTCACTCTAGATATGCGAGCGAATCTATTGATATTACTCGCAGCTGCTCTCGCTCTGGCGCATATCGCCTTTGCCGGTACGTTCCCGAATTGTGAACCGAAAAATTCACCCTTGCGCATGTTTCGACTAAGTTCTGGCGGTTCTAGTGCATAAACGCCTGCTAAACTGCCTCTTACAGACATATTTTATGTTCTTCCACTGCTTCCCCCATCAAGATGACCCCATCGAGCCCCGCATGTTCGCGGGAAACTGGCGATTCAGAACCGAAGCGTGTGCATTTGCGAAATATGAACACGATACATTGCACTTTATCTCAGACGGCCATGCCTGCATGTGGTACGCAAACCCGAAGGAGGGCCAGAGTCCCGTAGAGTGCCTCTTCGAAGGTGAAGAGCTGGTTTCGTTCACGATTGACGTCAAGCCAAATCCAGGTGGCCTGAGCTACAAATGGACCTTGAATTCGACCGTCATCGATAATCTGATCGTCACCTACGATGCCTACAGCTGCGTTGATGACGTATCTCATTTCTACGGCGCGTTTTATGTAATGGATCATGTCTCTCCATCATCCCAGCCAATTCATCGCTACGTTGATGAATCAGCCTCTCAGTTCACCAACGACCGCATTCAGGTTACGTTTAAGACCCCTGACAACACGCGTGTGATTCAGGAATATCATGTGATGAACGACCATGGCGTCGAAACTGAAGTGACCCCCTCGGGAACCACAACGCGTCACTTCCGATGGAAGTTCGCATACGACACTCTCTGCTTCGTTCATGTTTATCTGGATGAAGCGAACCAGGTTACAGAGTCCCAGCGATTCTGCCCTAGCCGCAGTCCCATTTTTAAGCAGCGCATGCTACCTCCTGCTGGCTACTACAGCTTCTCACCTGAGTTTTACTTGGGCACACCTCGTACAACCGCGCCCGCCGCCGATGAGCTCAAGGAAGGATGGTGGTGGCCCGGATGTGAGTTCCGCACGCTGGACAACTGGTCACCAACTGAATTTACCGCAAGCTCGAACTTTACATACGTCGACATTAGCAATCCTGAGCAACCAAAGGAGTTCTTGTGCAATGATCAGTACTTCCCGCCAGCCGATGTGGACCTCACAAAACTGCCCGTAGACTACACCCCGCCATTCCTCCACGGCAAGCGCACGTGCACGTATCAGCCGGCTGAAGGTGAGACCACCACACTGGAATTTACACTGACGGTGCGACCTCTTGAGGATGGTTCTTACGAGTTTCTGGCGTATCGTGGTACACCCGATGTGTATCCTACGCGCATGAATGCTGACCTTCGGTCGTATTTATTCCCATGCACCAGTAACTACGTCCTTCAGCATCGTGAGTTCGCCCTTCTTGATGATGTGAAGGCCAACATGGACTCTCTTTCACCCGAGGAAAGGATGCTCCTTGCACAATCCGAGAGCTTGGATTTCCCTTGCGTTAGTCTTTATGAGCAATTGCAACCCTCAGCGAACTTCGGAGAAAACCAGGATGGTGGTACGATCGTGATTGATGGAGACCAATACCGCTATTTGGCGACCTTCCCAACTCCCAAGCGTGTGAAGCTTCTCATCAATGGATGCTCCATTTACAATGCAACTTGCGACTCGCGCCGGCCGAATTATGACGATACCAATTCGACCCTGCCAGAGTTGAGGGTCCACGTTTATGAGCGTTGCGATGGCGTTTCGGCAGCAACGTTCGTTGGCTCCTTCCTTGATCCACACGGTAACACGCAAAATTGCCAGTTATACGATGGTGAGCTGGAAGACTACATGATGGTCCGATGCAACCTGCAAGATGCACCCGATTTGGCCTATGCCAAGAACTTCACGTCTTTCGAACACATCTATTTGGTGCTCGACCCACGTCACCGCATTGTATCCATCCTACCCGAAGCCAGTGCAACACTTGACCAATCCGTCACATACCCGTGGACAACAACCCCCTCGGGAGCCGTCTTTGTGACCATGCGCCCCATTGCCGCAATTGACCCAGATGAAGAGGCAAGCAGCTCAACCTGGTGGGATATGGATACCTTTATGGCCACTACATCCCGTTTCGAGCCCGTCGGCCGGCAAACCATGTTTGCAGAGGGTGTTTTCCTTCCGACTTCGAAGACGACTGTCGTGACATCGTCGACTAATCCCCTAGGCGTGATTACTCTCCGTACGCCTATACCTAAGTATTCGATCGCTCAGTTTATCTCTCCTTTCGCTGGAAAGAATATTGCCATTACGAAAGAATTTATGGATGGAGCAACACCAAAACGACCTGCTGTTTACACCTATACTCCTGCGACAGGTACCATCTATATCACTGAAATTGACGAAACATCGAGCGATATCCATGACGCGACCGCGATTCCGATACATGGTTCGCCCAAGCCTGCCAGGTTCTACCCACATCCCGCAACGACCGCCTCCTTTGATGGCGTGTGGCACGGCCCCTTCGCGCTTACTGCGGGTATTCCCTTTGCACTCGGCGTCATCCAGGGAAGCGATCTCGAAGTTGATGGCTTGCGACCACTCTCGCGCAATGTGCATGAATACTGGCGGACTGCCATCCGTCAAGCGTACACGACTCTTAACCCACAGAACAGTGAAACCGGTCAACTTTTTTGGGAGTCCATCAACACTTGCCGACCAATCAACGCAGATTATAGCACGCTCGCGGTGTTTAAGGCGCCATCGTTCGAGTATAACGACTTCCATGATATAGACTGCAATTACGAGTTCTCCCTTAACCAGCATACCCATGGTGGATTTGGTAAAGTGACCTGCGACCAAGGAACCCGGCAGTTCCGCTGGACTTTCCCATCGGGCGCGACGTCATTGATCCACATCCACTATTGGGATGGCAATGAACTGCGTTCGGCGGTCTTCATTCGTTGCCTTGCCACGATTGGAACAACGCCCGAACTTCCTGGTGCTTTCAATGAACCGTACCGAGTTCAGGAGTCAACCAACGCCCTGAATGAATCGCTCTTTAGGCCTAGCACCGCACGTGGTGCTTATTACCAATACGATAGTTCTGTGTTTGGTAATGCTGTACAGACCGGAGCCACTCCTACCCCATTAAGTGACTCAGTCTTTGTGAACTTCGCTGGCGCTCAAGGAGACCAATCTGCACCGTTCTCGATTGTACTTCAGCCCAATTCCCCAAGCGAGAGCGCTCACCTGAAACCAGAGTTGCTCTTTGACGAGCTGCGCCAGAATGTGACCTTGGATAGATTCGAGGCCTATAAGGACAAAGAAGCGATTGGGGCAATTGCTGACGCTTTCATTCTGCCGGAGCACACAGGCTCATCAAGTGCCGCTACTGCAGCAGGTGCCTTCCGTGTCTTCGCTTACCCAGCAATTGAACGAGACCCCACCTTCGTTCCTGTTGGTTCGTTTGGACCCAAAGTCTCATCTCTGCGATTTGGTGCAAGCGCCACTCTCGACCCCGACTTGTCATTTACCAAGTTCTTTATCAAGGGCTCGTACCAGTTTGCTATTTTCACGGCAGATGAGATCGCTTATGTGACACCACATGCCTTAGGCGAAAAGTGCAAGACCACGTTTGTCGATGTTGACACTTCAACCGTTGACACTGACGGTGTCATCCAAGTCAAAGTAACTGAGAACGACGTTACGAAGAGCTACTACTTTACAGACGTTGCACCAGGTCTGGCACTCGTTGATGAGCTTACTCCCGCAACCTTCGCGCAACTCACCGACCGAGGCCACCTGAGAATTGCGTATAGCAAGGCAGGACTTCCCGCGACTGTGCGCCGCACAGGCGATCGAAACGTCGTCATTGAGGAGTGGATCCCATGCGTGGAGACAGCGAGCGCGTCAGTCCGCTTGAGAAGTGAGATCAATGGCAACACAATTGATTGGACCTCACGGGCGACGCAAGAGGAGTTCGTAAGTCGATTCCAATCGAGACTTTCATCGACGAGCCGAGTCGAGCTATACAACATTACGTTTACCTCCGGAGACAAGCTTGTCTCGGCAACCGATGACGAAACGTGGTTCTCCTTTGCTCTCCAGACCAGTCCAACGCAGCTTAAAATTGTGCCGCTGTTGGAAGCTGCGCATGCGGCACTCAAGCTCGATTCAGCTTCAGATATGAAATCTTTCACATTCTCGATTAATAGTGCAGCAGCGAAGACACCTTCCAAGCCACCAACTTTCGACTCGAACGGTGGCGGCTCGAACGCCGGCAAAACTGCTGGCATTGTCATTGGTGTACTTCTTGGTGTTGCGTTGGTCGGCTATCTTCTTTGGCGTCATCGAAAGAAGAAGCAGCGTGAAGCCAATCTTCGTGCACAGGTCTCCGTCCAGGACAATAACACGTACCATATCCTCGACTAATCTTACAATGAATCTCCTCCCACGTGCACCCCATTCAGCGTATTGGGTTGTTTAGGTAGAGCTCCTATCGTACGCCTAGTCACCCCGCGTCGTTCCATTCTTTGAAGTTCATTGGCACAGCAGCGTTTGATTACTTTTCGGTCGGTTATTGTTTTTCTACAGCAGTCTAGGATCGGAGGTGTGGAGAATGTTATTTTTGTGACTCCGCCGTGGACTGAAGTATTGACCTAGACCGCATCATGACACTGTTCCCCTTCCTACCTGAACTAAAGTTCATGTCCACAGTGAGCCTAGTCTCCGAATGAGGTGTGCATGCATTAATACAGGTTACCAACATAAGGGGGATTGTCCGCCAAATGTCCGTGCCTCGGTAATAACAAATGTATGTTAGTATATTTCTTTCTTTATCCAGTGCAATAACAAATCTAGCGTCGTTTGGGTGGTGGTGGCGCGCGACTTCGGGCATTCTTGCAGTGTTCTATATGCCGCTCGGCTGTGCCTTCTGCGAATTTCCGCTCACAATACGGGCATTGGATTCGAGTGTCTGAGGCTTCGCTTGTTGGAGGTGGGGGCGGAAGCGTTCTCAAGTCAATGCCCTCCTTTTGAGCCTGTGCTACCATCTTACCATAGCGAATTGAGCGAATGAATTCCTCGTGCTGCTCTTTCCAAGACTGTTTTTTGGATGAAGAAGCCGTAGCGGAATTCGATTGTGCTTCTTTTCTCTTCAATGCACGTAACTCTTGCTCGCTGACAACACCTTGGAGACGCATCTTCTTGACGTCAAATTCCTTGCGAACCTTCGTGCAGACCTTAAGTTGAATGTGCTTCTGTAACGCAGTCACACGCATTCGACGGCCACAATCGGGGCATTGGTCAAGCTCTTCCTCTGGGCCACCGTATGGGTCTAGTTCTGTAACATCAATTGATCCACGACGGGAGTGGGACGCTCCAGAGGTGGAGTTATCATGATCCTCGTAGGCTCGATCGTGTGTTTGCTCTTCGCTCTGATAGCGCTCATCGTCCTCAGGCTCAGGGGCAAATCTGCGGGCTGAACTTGTGTGTGCGCTTGAAATATGGCTATAGGAGGTCTCGGATGCCAATTCTGCTCCCAATCCAGGTCGAGTTACTTTGCCAGCAACTCCACTCGAGATCGTAGCGGAGTCGGAAGGAAGACGTCCCACACTGCTCGACGCGCTCGAAGCTGCACGTTGCGAGGTTGGATGAGGAATGCCACTAGGTGGGAGGGCATCGCCCGAGCGACTCTCTGTTGGTGTTGTTGAGCGTAATCCGGCATCAGCCTGTCGAACTTGCGCTTGTCGAAGTTTGTTCGTGCGCAGCAAGGCATTCTTCTTCGCCAAGTTTGGCAACGGTGGAGGTTGACCGAACCCGTCTGTGTTAGAATCTGATTCATCCAACACGCTCTTCCATTCAGGGCGAGACTGTTGTGAAGACGACGCTGAGGAAGCAGCGGATGACGCTGCTGCCGAGGGTCTTGACTGGTTTCGAGATGGAGGTCCTTCACGACTGAGAGGCGGTTCCGCACAAGCCGACGTGCCCGCAGGCTGATCATACGTCAACACGGTCTTGCTTGGGATCTGGCCTGCACGGCGGCCAGCGGATGGAACACGCTTCTCGGAATGAAGGGGCGACTCTAGCGGTAGGGATGAGAGCGCCTCCGGTGAAAGTCGTTGCGGTGGTTGTTGATGTTGGAACTGTTGAATCTGCTGGAGTTGTTGCTGTTGTTGTCTCAAACTGTGCTCCAGTGAGTCGCAACGGGCCTGGGCTCGCGAAAGTTCATTGTGTAGCTCAACAATCTTGGCGTCAGAGGTATTCATATATTTCATGAGCAACTGGTTCTGTTGTCGTAGAGAACTCACTTGTTCCTCGAGGATCGCTAGTCTCTGCTCTAATGTGATAGAAGGTCGGGCACCACCACTGCTCCCGCCTCGCTGGTACATATGCATATCATTATAGCCCCCGGGGCCCATCCCTGAAGAAGGATTCACGTAACCAGCATTGCCATATGGGGGCTGTTGTGCGCCTCCGTACCCGCCCGGAGCGGGGCCATACTGGGTCGTCGGTGGCATTTGCGGTGGGTACTGTGACTTCGGGTGTTGTCCATGTGGAGGCTGATTGTACATCTGACCAGCTCCGCCTGGGGCCTGACCCTGGGGCGGGGCAGGGCTGGAATGTGGTCCATGAACAGGACCACCGTAGCCTCCGTCGCGGTTGGGCCAGTGGCTTGAGTCCTGTTGCGCGTAGGGTGGATAGCCGCCACTCGCGCGGGATGCATTCAGGACTTGCATCTTGCGTTCCAGATACGAGTCCATCCTCTCGCACCTTGGCTACGCCATGAACACGCACAAGGTAGGGTATGTGTGTTTGAAAATCAGTGAGCGAGAGGAAATTGAAAATTTTGCGGGTTCAAGAGAGTAAGCATACAATAGCAACGGATGCAAATAATGAAAAATCAGGTGGCACACAGACATCACAAATCAGAAGCGCCACACAGTCATCCATACTCTCAGAATTTATCCTCAATTGTCGTAGTCTTCAACGGTTTCTTACAGGCTGCGTTTTCAAAATCGGGCCGATTCCGGGCCAGGACGGATACTTGCACCATGCCCAGAACTGGGACATGTTCTGCCGCTGAGCAAGGAAGCCGATATGAAGGACCAAGCTTCCCAGCCCGGAGCGACGCAGGACTGACTGAAAAGTATAATATGCGCCTACTAACCGTGATACCACACTCATACCACTTCATATCTCCAACCGAATGCAGCTCGTGCAGTCCCAGCTTAACAGCTTCAAGTGAACATGTACAGGCCTGGACAGGCGAGATGTATTGAGAACGTATTATACTTGATGAATAAACTCCAGTGTGCTCTTCATGGTGGTCTCAATTAAGCCGACTTCAGCTTCTGGGTGAGCTTCTGTACACGGTTGAGCACCTCATCGCCTTCCTTGATAAGCTGCTGGTACAGTGCATCTCGGGTGCCTGGTCGCATCATTACGACGACTCCGTTCACACCATCGATCTTGCAGGGCAAGCGACCCGATGCAATGAAGCGCGCAAGTTCGGAGTCAATGAACTGTGTAGAAACACCAAAGAGCTGTGCCATACTGGCGATTGTGACGGATTGGTACGAAGCGAGGAATTGGAGATATGCTACGAGCCTGACCTCACGGAGGAAAACCTCCTTATGTGGTGCGAGATATGGGCTGCGCTGCGCCAAGACTGCAATTGGCAAGAGCTCAACGAAAAAGTCCTTGTAGCGGCAGTCGTAGAGTGCGTGCAGGAACTCACGAAGATGTGGGACGTCTCGAATGGCCTGAATAATATCCGGGGACTTCACCACCTTATCACGCAGTTCGACTCGTGGTAGTGTGATCATACTGATCAGAACGGTCAAGATAATGAGATTATCGAAGGAGAGTAGTTCAGTGGCTGTGAATGTAGCCACTGCATCTACCAACAGCTTGGCTGCGCTTGCAAAATCCTTTGACAAGATATAGTACATTGCACGGTAAACATTAAGTCGGTTTCGTCGCTCCCAATCACCTTCCTTTTCTACCATGTTGTGTGCCTTCTGGATCCATGTGCCAAGAAGCTCCAGGTCCTCGTGTGCAAATGCAAGGCGGACGATAGCCATCGCGACATCGATGCGAGCCGTTCCACCCACTGCGTTCTTCAGGCAGTCTTCATACAGCTCCAGTGCAGCTGCTTTATCTCCTGTGTTTGCTACGTAGTGGGCATGTGCAATCTTAGCGTCGTAAACTTCCGTATCACCTGCATTTGCCTTGGCATCTTCAATCTTTTTCTCTGTGGCTGTCGCCTCATCTGCGATGGCCTGCTTGAGCTCTGCAACGAGAGCCTGATCGATATCTGAGCCGGCCTTCCGCAATTGAGGCTTTAGATTCAGATAGAAATGGAGCATGTTGTGCTGCTTTACGAGCTCGCGTAGCTCCGTGAGCAGTCCCTGGATCTCGTCCTTCGAGACGATGACGTCCTCCTGCGAATAAGACGCGTCGAACTGGTTCAAGAGGTGGCGTAGCTCAAAGAAACGAAGCTTGGGATCCTGGGGCGTAGGTTCCTCATCCTCGTATTGGTTGGTCTGGACCTCCTTCTCCTCCTCCTCAACATCCTTCACGTTCTGGTTGGAAGAAGCCGCGGTTGTTGTGGACATTTGATAACCGTGGAGAGTGCCTACACACCAGATAAAAAGAGATCGTATAAAAGCGAAAGGAGGGTCAGTGTCGGATTTTCAATTCACGCGTGGCATCCGCAAGATGTGCCCCCTGAGTCCCCTTCAGATCGGATGACTTTCAGATAGATTCGTAGGCAGAGGATCTCACCATCCCAAGTCCTGCGTCGAGTCTGAAAGGGACTAATCTGAGAGATCGGCGCATCCTGCATTGAAATATTGGGCCGTCATCGGTCAGCACTCGGTGCACATCTTAAATCAGGCGCGATTTCACTCTTGTCTCAACATCATTCTGAGTCGGTCCTCTTGGCCCTGTGACGTCTCGGTCTGCCGGGCCGGGGGTGTAGGAATATTTTTCGAATTTTGATTCTGAGCAGTATTTGTCCACATCGGTTAGGAGTCGTGTTCGGTGCATTGATCGAGTGTGGTGGCCAAGATCTACACTTGATTGCATAGTAATCCGGTAGATTCCTCACTCCCACTACGTTTTAGCGAGCAGAGGTGTAGAGGTTCTGAGCATCGTGCTACACTAAGCTTCCCTCGCTTTTTCTCACATCACACACGGCACGGAAGTACCTGGCCAGACGTCAGGTCAGGTAGTTAAGCGTCGAAACGATGCAGATCCAGACTCACACCAGTGAACTAGCCGCGACCCTTCGGGTACTAGAGGAACAAATGAATGGGTCCCCATCCATCGCGCAGTCTACAGCCTCGAAGTCATACCAACACAGCAAGGACTCGAAAGAGGTGGAGGAATGGTGCCTCGACACGCTGGCGAGGCTCCTTGGACGCAAACCGCTGCCCTCAGAAGAGTTGGAAGCTCAGCGCCGCGCTGAGGCCGCACTTGCGCCTGAGGACCGAAGGCGACCCATGATTGACTACGACAGCATTAACCGTCGACTTGAGAAGAGGCGTCAGAAGGAACTCCAGAACCGACGGGAGGCGCAGAAGCATATCATGGAGATGTCCACACTCGAGTACCAGATGGATGCATTGCTCTCCGGCACGGCGGATGTGACCGATGAGACGAAGGAGCCCGAACCAGCACTGTCAGGCGAGCTCCAGAAGGCACTAATGGAGGGACAACAATTGGATGTGGAGACCGCGCTCAAATTGCAAGGAGCGCAGTCTTCGTCGACCGCCTCAAGCTCCCGATTCCAGCAGTGGGAGAAAAGCCGAATGCAGGCTCAACAGTTCCAGCAGATTCTCGAAACCGCAGGGCTCTTGACGCATAAGGCCTATACGAGAACACGAAACACACCTTTTATGCGGTACCTTCGCAACGGTGTATTCGTTGTTGATGTGGCAAATCAAGACCGCGAAATTCTTGATCTAGTTTTTGCAGCAGGATTACGTATTCCGAACATCCAATTCCTCAAAATTGTCGACTCCGATCTCTTCAGGCGAGAGCGTTTGATTCAAGGCGCAAATGGGAGCTTGGCGTCAACCACTACTAGTGCAGGAGCAACGAGTTCGTCCTCAAGATCTGTTGGAGGGAACACTACAGGCAAGGTCAAGGATACACCAACTGTCGTTAACCCGAACAGACTTTCTGACAAAGAGGTGCTTAGCGCCCTGGCAGCATTCATTCCTCGAATCGTCACCGCGCATGCTCGCACGCTCCGGTATATAGAATTCATCGGTATAACTTTCTCATCATGGCGTCCAATAGTAGATGCCCTGCTCACGGCATCATCCTTGCGAGCATTCTACATGCGTCGATGTACGATTCCATTGCAAGGGTTAGTCGACATCACACAAGCCCTGAGCGTTCTTTCAATCAATCACGTCGCTTTCTCTGAATGTGATTTGCCACCCCAGGCCGCTGACTGGTTTGTAAGGCTACTTACATCTCAGTCCCGTCGACGCGATGAGTACAGATGGCGGGCCAGCCTACGAACGCATGGACCTAGTACATGCAGCGCGCCTGCAGCGTGCCGTCAAGCAGAGCAGCACCAGCTTGAGAATTCGACCGCCATGACGCTGGCAACCACCGCACTTTCCGCGAAAACTCCCCTTGAAAAGCAGATCATTGATCGCCTACTTCATCAAGGTCTGATTACGCTAGATATCTCAAATAATTCACTCGGGGACGAGGGAGTGGCGTCTATCATTCGCACATTGGCCAGTGATGAATGGCTTCTTGCGATCGATGTGTCGGGAAACAACTGCGATGTTGCGACCCTCGACGCAGTTGTCAAGACCCTCTATGCAAATACTCAGCTGATTGCGATTAAGCTCGATGATCCATCAGCCGACTCCAGCCTTGTTGCAGACGCTGCATCACAGCGAGTGGGTCGTCGCTCCCCATCGCCTGCTGGAACCGAGGGAGGCAGATCAAGCCGCTCATCTGATATCCCAACAGGCTCGCTATCGAAAACCGATCGGCTACTCTCAGCGCTAGACCCATTTGCACCACTTCGCTTTACACGTCTTATGGCATTGTATGCCTCTCCCGGTACTCCAGGATTCGGAGTCACACTTGATAATGGCCACATGCGTCTTGCGCACCGAATGGCACGACGTGCTATTCTCTCGCGAAGCTACTGGCATCAGCAAGACTCGCAACAGGGAATCCCTTCACGGCCAAGCCTTGACCTGGGTGGTGTTACTCAACCGCCGCCCCTGGGTAAGAACGGTGGTCGAGTTCTTTTCCCGCTACTTACCCTGGTCTGTGACGATACGTCTGTGCTTGAGCCTCTTATGCACCTTCGCAACAGTGGGAAGCTCCGAGGCCCCTTAGGGGCTGCAGTCCGTGAAATTGCCACAATTACAGTGCCTAAACCTAAATCGGCTGGATCAACTGCGCAGGCGAGAAAGATTCGAGCTCAACGCCTGCACAGGCTACAGCAGCTTCTCACTGAGACCAAATTTGACCCATCGTACATCGAGGCGTTTTGGACAAATCGAAGGACGGTTCGAGAAGCACGCATTGAAGGCCTTGTCGCGTTGAGACGGTCTATCGAGAGCCGACTGAGGACTTACGCTCAATATATTGGCAAGCGTAAGCAGCAGCGGATTCTTAAGAAAGTTGGCAAAGATGAGCTGGATCCTTCTGATGAGTATACACTCGATTCGGCCGCACTGGGTCGTGAGGCAGAAGCGATTGCAGAGGAGTTGCTGTATGGCGAACTTGATTCTGCAGCGGGTCTAGGAGCGGGTCTAGGAGCAAGACGTTTGTCATCACAAGAGCTGGAACTGACTCGCCTCGTCTATGCTCAACGAATGCGAGCCTTGTTGGAGGATATTGTCGCTCCTGCCGAGGTTCAAGCAGCTCGCAAGCGCATGCGTCAACGTCAGCTCTTGAAGCAGCAAGCAAACGCTAAGCCTGTCCACTTGGGAGGGAATGGTGAGAGCAAACTGTTGCAATCGTACACAAGCGGAATTGGAATGCTTGGTGGCGATGACGAGTCGGACTCTGAATGGGAGGTCAATGATGCTTCACATACGACCGCTGACTCCTCTGAGGACGGTCCTCATCAAGCCTTGTTTGACAACAGTGAGGTGCTGGACGAACAACGTGAGCAGGCTATCGAAGAGGACTACTTTGAGCGTTTAACAAGGCAGCTTTCGAAGCTGACACTAAAGGCCCTTGGAATGTCTATGCCCGAAGGTGAGACCGCCACGCAAGTACATCTGTCAGGAATCAGTGATGGGCAGTCGATCGCCAGGTTTGAACGCATTGCCGAGTCTGTTAATGCACAAGGTGCAACTTCCAATAACCCGGTTGGCTCTGCAACCAACAAGGTTGAGAGTGAGCTCGCTGAACTGACGATGCGCGCGCTCACAAAAGCGTGGGAAGAAGAGATATCCGAGATGGCAAAATCCGGAAGCTGGAGCTTCGAAATAGAGTCAGAGTCCACCGGCCCTAGCGAAGGTGGATTTGCCACTGCCGGCGCTTCTTTCCCCGTCCCCCACGATGAGGATAATCGAGACGATTCTCGAGAACTGGGTGAGGACTTGGCACGATTCACGCTCCGCGAACAAGTTCTTGGCACCGGTCGTACAGGATATGAGTTGGCCGCCGAGGCCAAGGTGCTTCGAGACCAGCGTCGAGAAGCCGCGCGCAAGTTCCTCGCCGAACAGCTTGGTGAGACGTCCCATCTTGCCGAGGGAGATCTGATTACTTTGGCTAGACATGTTGCTGACAAGCTTCATTCGTCGGTCTTGCAGAAGCGTACAGCAGTGAAATTGCGACAAGCAGCGCAAGCACGCCAAATGGAGGAATTGGAGACTTTGGACTCTGAATCCAAAGATAACAATGTCTCCGCTGGGTATGCACGTCAAAAGCACCTAAGCCGTGAGCGCGCCAAGGCACGGGAGGCACCCTCAAAGCATGCGACTCGAAGCACGGCTAAGCTGACGCACGACGAGATCAAGGGATCTCATACTGTTCCGAGAGGATCAGTAAGGAGCGAATCTCGATCTGCGAGGGTAGTTCAGCGACCGAAATCAGCGGGTGCTATTGAGGTGCAGAAGACAACTCAGGCATCACACAATACCAAGTTTGACCCGAACGATCCGGTAGTGCGGGTGCTCCTTGATAAGGTTAAAGATATTGCAGGTAAGTGTCCAGGTTATGCCAACTTGTTTACGTTCTGGCTTAACAATATGAAAATGCTCCCATGACTGCGTTGCCTCATTACATAGCACCCAACTCACCGGCTACTCGTTCATCTCGATCACCTCTAGCTGAAAATGCTGCGTTGAAACATGCTATCAGAACTCAGGCTGCTCTTCAACGGCCTCGGACAGGGGGGACTTCTGCATCAGCGTCCCTACAGGCTTCTCCAAGTCGTCAACAGGGTCAGCCTGCGTGGCGATAAGAAGGATTCACCTCCGTGCAAATGGCAGTGTGGCGAAAGTCGAACAAACGAAAGCAAATGTATTGGTCGAATAGAGTAGTTTACAACTAAGTTCGTATGCGGTATGGTGGAGCGGTCGTTGATATTCGCAGACCTAACGGCGTGGTCGCGAGCTCGTACGAACTGCAACATTTATCTGCTTGACGGTATTGCTAAGTATATTCCGACGCGATGACGGATGTTCTAAACGCTTTCGAGCGAGGGTTTCGGTTCTCTGTTCGGCTTTATCTAGTTCATCGTCGCTAGAGTCGGATGATTTCAAAGCCCTCTCTTCTTCCTCTTCTTCCTCGCCCTGGAGATTGATAATTGAAGTAGGGCGTTTTGCACGAGAGGGTATCCTCCTGGGAAGGAGTTCAGGGACAGACTTTGGCGAAGCGCGGCGCGCACTTCGTGAACGACCAGGATCCTTTCCTGGGGAAGCTAGGATCAACGCACCCTGCACTTGCTGAGCCGGCGGTAGCGAATGTTCCTGATCACGCTGTTCGGCAGACAGGGGTGCATAAAAACTTGATGCCGGTGCAATACGACTGTATCTTCGGCTGAATTCTGCAAGGATCGCAAAACGTTGACGTGGGGACACAAGAGAGGTATGCTCGGCCCAATTGAGAACGTCATATACAGTTTGAACAATGCTTTCCTCTTTTTCATCAGTAGTTGGTGCTAGCATAAAGGACTGGCATCGATGAGTCACCACGACCTCGCAATTTCGCTTGACACCCCAAGGTTCACCATCCACTTGGAAAGCGAGTGGACCTTCAGTGCGAATAACCGCTCGTCGACCTTGCGCGAGCCGGTCAGCCTGTGCTATCCCAATGCGGATTTGGCCCATATGAAGGGTACTGCGGAATCCAATCACTTCGAAATACCCATCGTCCATTCGCGGCTCCATGAATTGAGACCCCTCCTCATGACGACCCCAGAAATCCTTGCCACCACCAAAGGACTTGATGTTCAAGAAGCAGATACCCTCCATACCAGTAAGATCCACTTCCTTCTCATCGACAAAGATGCGCACTTTGGCAGTGCGCAGGGGATCCGCCTGCTGGGTGAAATAGGTTTCTGAACCAATACGTGCGTACCACATCTTGTTGATGAGCTGTGATGAAAACAAGTGTGGATATGAATCTCGCATATTATGGAAATTGTGTGCGATGATTGCGTCGACTCCGATACCCAGGTAGTTGTTCACAACCATGTGATTCTCACCAAAGGGTCTTGACATCGCGCTCGGCTTGCAGCCAGCCTCTCGAATGGGCTCAACTGATTCTGGCGCATCAGCATTTGGAGACAGAGGTCGAACATCTGCGTTCCAGCGATCCAATAAAACCGTCTTGGCACCCACAATAAGAGACAAGTAATCATGTACAGAGTAGCTGGGACCACTACCCCATCCCAGAACCTGGGCCAGATCATTACCTGTGCCCAGCGGCATCAGGGCAACAGGCAAGACCGACTTGAGCTGGTCAACACAAGCAAGTGTCCAGGAGACAGTTCCATCGCCTCCGCAGACTAGAACCTGAGCGCGGGGTACATTCTCAAACACCTTGAGGAAAGGTAAAGGACCTCCACCTTCGGCAAGATCACACACCTGGATAGGGTTGAGCCTCTCCAAGAAGTCATGAATGAGGCGCGCACCAAGGTTACCACCGGACTTGCGATTGACAACGACCAAAAGGGGGGAAACATCGCTAGGAATGTTCGTAAACAGCCATGGATTCACCTGTTCAATGGCGTGTGCGTTGTTCTTCGGGCCGGTCGTAGTTGACGCGGTCGAAGTTGAGCTCCCGGTTGAACGCATTGCTACAGACTGTCTGCGATAGTTGGAAGGGTACCATCCGTTCACACCTGGAGTACGCAGGTCTGCAGCTTCTTTGATTTTCCCTTGGAGCAGCTTTCGCATTGCCAATCGTGCAGTGGCAGCGGTATATCCTGGAGCTGGCTTTACACATTGAGGTGGGATGATTAGTCTGCCGATCATTCCCAGGTTGCATCGGGAATCCAAGGCCCCGCGACTGATACCCTTAGAAAGGCAAGTCTCATGAATCTTAGATTGACACCAGATACAGTGCAGTCCTGACAAGGCGAAGAGTGAGCCGATGCCTTCCTTACAAACGATACAGATGTCGTGGATTGAGTGGTTAGCTCGCATCCAACGGTGGTTTTGAGAGATCGCACATGACGAGCTCGAGGATTGGGGTGCTGCCTTGGAATCTACTGGAGAAGCGCTACCATACAGTAACTCCTGCTCTCGGTCGGCATCACTTGCGAGATCGGCACATACAGGCTTGCAGTTATGCTCCACATTCTCGAGACACGATGTATGCGTTGCGTAACCGCAAATATCGCAACAAAGACCATCATCTGACGACTGTAGGTTATGCTCACACACGTTGCAATACATAGGACGGCGCAATGCGCCGGCGTTGTGATGGTAAAATTGGTGTGGTTCCGGCACACCCTTCAGGAGCATTTGCTCATAGTACTTGCCTAGAGGACACAACGGAGCAGTTGTAATGTGTAAATCTGATAAACACTGACTTCCCAATGAATCACATCTAACATGCACAACAATAGCAACAACGCATATGCCACAAACGAACTGACGTACCGTTGAGATAGGGCGCCTGAAGCCGCTCTGCACGACGCTTGCCAAAGTCAAGGTAGATGAGGATCCGCCAGATGAGGACAAATGCGAGTGCACAAGCGGCAATTTCGACTGCATACTGGCGCACAAGCGGAACGGCATGCGGCAGTCCGGCGATGAAAATGATGAAGACGCAGCAAAGTGCGGAAAAGATAACACGGAAGAGATTTGTGCAGCAAATATCGACGTATTCGCGCATACTAGGCTGAGTTAACCTTGACGGATGCAGCGTTACTAGTGTATATCTATCAATTGATGTGGTTTCCTTTGGGATACACACCGGGCACGTGCCCCAAACACTACCTTGGCCAATGTGCAACAGAGCTCTTGAGGCGTGATTTGCAGCAGGAACATGGCAGGATCACAGCTAAGATGTGAAGTGGATGGCCCGACTGAGGGAGCGGAATACAAGCTAATGTCAAAGGTGTATGTACAAGGGTTAACCAAGGGAACTACTGACACTCAATTATCATACAAGCACTTTGGGTACACGACGCCAAACATTGAATGGGATTTTCGCATTCTTGACGATCCACTGGGGAATGTAGAACGCTCGTGCAAAGCGGTTAGATCTCTCCGCATCCACAAATGGCACGGAGTAAACTAACTCCCATTCAGCTCCGTCCGCCTCACGAACAATGCGTACATGCTGGCCGTCGCTGCCTGTGACAGTTGAAGGGCCCTGTGTGACAGCAGGCACTTGGCTTCCCCAAGCATCTTCGGGATTCGTGCGATCCTGGCCGATATCGCCGTCTACCACATAATGACACGACTCCACAGGCACGTACCGAGTGGGCTCGCGTTGGTTCAGTTCATTCATGAATGGTGGGATGGCCGACGTTGCTGCGGGAATACCGTCGAGAATGTTGGCATTGAAATGCTGTGGAAGGATCCCTCGGAAATCAGATAGAATGAAATCCAAATCGATTCTTGGCCTCAGAAGAACTTGGAACACACCACGTTTCTGGCGCTGTTGCTTAGATTCTTGAGAGTCATCGATCACGTTCGAAACAACAGTCTGAGCAATTCCACTCGCAGCGTTGTCCATCGGAACCAAGACACCCTGACCGAATCCAGGTGGTGGAAGAGGTGAATCCTTCGTCTGCACGGCATAGCGTGCGTGTGGTTGGACGAGTCCACTTTTTTCACCACCGAGGCTAGTCCAATACTTCACATTTTCGCTCTGCCACCACTTCATGTACTCCTGTAATTCCTTTGCGCTCAATGCGACTTCAATCCATTGTGCCTCTGGAAGGAAGAACGAAGAAGGGAATCTAAACCAGTCCTTCCCAACACATGCGCGTAGAATTGTGGCTTGTGCAATGAGGGTCATTCGCTCTTCTGTTGTCAGCGTACCCTTTGTGCTAGTAGCACTCGAGTCCTCAGCGAGGTACTTCGCAAGAGTAGGCACAAACTCAGGTGCTTGCGTTCGTACGAACTCGAGCGGATCATAGTCAATGTAAGCACGTGCCCGTGCGGAGGCATGCTGAGACAACGTTGCCAGTGCATAGCCACGAGGATGGAGGCCACGTAGGGTGGACGCCTTCATGAGTGCGATCAGTTGTTCCACCGACCTAACGACGAGTGAGCCCGCAGTTGGGGAGACGGTTGAGCCCTCTCCTAGCAACTTCCTCCTCGGCTGAGCCTCAATAGAATTGAGAGAAGGATAAATTGGCTGGTTCGAGTATGCAGCGTTCGCGGGTTGCGTTGTGTCTGCCTTAGTCTCCGGATCTGCATCGAGGAACATGTCAATCGCCCGATTGGTTTGTGCATAAGACATAGCGGACAGGCTCATAAAGGCAAGTGTTGGAGCCTGGTATCCGTACGTTAAAGCAAGCGACCGTGAAACTGAAAGTGCCATGTAGAACAATGCGATGATACAAACTGAGATCCACGCCGTTCGACCCCAAAGCTTTGCGAAACGTCCACGATTGTTCGATCGGGATGGTGAAGGAGCGAGTGCAAAGAACTGCTGCTCTAAGAAGTTCCACATGGCTCCACAGCCAGACGACCCCAGGAGAGCATGGGTATTCGACGAAGATGATGAAGGCACGTCCTTTTCTTTCTCTTTCTCTTTATCACGATGGCTGCGCTCACTGCACTGCGCAAGCTTATCAACAATGGTCTGAACGATGTCCATTACAAGCTCGAGACCGAAAGCCGCTGCAAGCGCGATCAACGGATAGACTACATATAGAAATCGCTCTTCCTTGTGCGGTTGAGGAGTCATAACAAGGAGCCAAATATAAAGTGGCGATACTGCGACGAGTTGACCTAACAAGCGGTTCCTCGCACGGGCAAAGGCTTGAGCGCCAGCGATCTCTCGCAGCTTATCTGGAGACTGAGCCGATGCGCCACCCGCGAATGCTGGTGACGATGGCACGTTACAGGTAATGGCTGCAAAGAGCTCTGCTAGGAAACGTGGCAAGCAGAACAACGAGGCACAGGCAACGAGAGCGAAGGCTAAATGAAGTAATGCCAAAGGAACGGCAAGGTTGAAATTCAAGAGTAGATTAACGAGGTAGTACGACGCGGGCTCGGTTCCATAAAGCTGCTGCCCTGCGCTCCTGTCACTGTCATCCCCACCTGGGTTGCTATTATACTTGGCGATGTTCCAGATGGCCACAACGGGCATACGGCGATAATACATGGCGTCGATAGCAATCGAAGGCAACAAAATGGCAAATGCACAGAAAATCGCAAAAAGGAGGAGTCGGAACAGTGCTTTCAATCGCTCAAGAGGTGGGAGCAGCCGCTGAGGTAAGGCTGCTGGATATGGAAAGATAGCGGCTGCGGCACACAGAGAGATGGGGCGCGGTGACGACGGTAGAATTGGCGCTGCTGGAAGAGCATGGAACGCCGATGAGCTCTCAGCAGCAGACGCTGACAACGATGCTGGCGAGTGCACGGAGGAATCGTCATCACCAATGGCAGGAACAGTGGCGATGCCCCTCGAATTGGCACCGGGGGCGCGCCTCGAATATGGTCCAGAACTGTCTGAACTGCCAGAGGATTGTCTCGATAGACTCAGCTGGTTGGTCTTGCCAGGCAACGTCGGAGCACCGGGCGCCGCTGTGTGAGGGGTTGCATGGGATGCAACGGGGTCAGTTGGCGAGGCAACCGCATTCCTGCGACTTGTACATCGGCAGGGAAGCGCAACATCACAAGGGAGATATGCGCGCAGGACATCAATCACAACAGGCAGCACCAGTAAGGCAACAAAAGGCCAACCTAGCAATCCGGAGACGGCAACCCAAAATACTACTCGCAAATACGATAACTCAACTCGGCGTGTTTGCGCTTTCACGGAAAGTGGGCCTTCGCTCGGAATGACATAGTTGTGAGCGACGATCAAGTCTGCGTATGCCGCCGCTTGCGAAACCTCCGCCGAGTCCAATCCGTGCTTTGGTCCAACCAAGTCCGCTGCGGAAGAACCTCTGGAGCGTGTTTCCTTTGTGGATGTAACCCCGTGGGTGCCTGGTACAGGGCCTACCGAAGACATCGAGGCGAACTCGAGTCCAATTGCATTCGCTTCCATAGCCATCCGTATGGCATTGTCCTTTACTCCTGCTGAAGACACCGCAGCTTGAGGACTGGGGCTTGGTGCATCGCTACCACCGTGTCTCCGCTCGCCATCCTCCGACTTCAGGGCAGCTGCAGCGATTAGTCGCGCAAAGAGCTCAGCTGGCTCAGTATCCAACCAAGCTGCGAAAGCGAGCATGAGCGTATTCATCGTAAAACTCTGGGGGAGGACACTGTGAGCTGCATGGGACATGCCAGCACCGAACAATATAAAGACTAGGAAGACATTCGAGGTGCGTCGACCAAAGCGACGAGACACACTCGAAACTAGAATGGCCTGGCATAGCGATGAGAAGAACGCGGTCCAGGCACGGATGAAATAAAACACTCCGATCTTCCCAAACTGTGCTTCGAGGCCAATAAGCCGCGCAAGGTATGCAAACGCCGCATGGATCAGCAGGAAAAAGTAAGAACGCAAGGAGTACTCAGGTGAGTACTCCCAGGTCTGCAGACCTCGCCCATACACCAGCATGTGCAGAGGCTCGATGTAGTTGAAGGTCTCATCGCAGTCCATGATAGGCGTAAATACGGCGGACAGGATCCGGAAACTGAAAATGATGATCAATATGATATGCGTTTTGTGCCCCTCGACTGAGCTGCCAAGGCTCGCTGACGCTGCATTTCCGTGCGCATATCCTCCTCCTCCGAACCGCTTGGTGGGCAGGAAATTGCTTGCGGAGCTCGTACCGCGACTTCGCATGGTTCAAGCGCAATATGCACACGCAAAGTGTGCTTCGAGCACAGACCTCTACGGATCAGATCGATCTCTGAGTCAGGATCACCTTTAGGATGCGAGATATTCCAAACACAGAAGTGAGCGAGTCGATCGGATTTAGCAACCTGGTGGATGAGATCTTCAGCGACTCGTCCGACGCTTTGGACGCTACATGGGAATATTGGAGATGCTTCGAATGCGCTGGAGCGGGTACGAGGTGAATGGAATTACGGATGAGTAAGTCTAGTGTGGGAATGCGATGAACTCATGAAGACACTTCTGTACACAGACTTGGCACGAATATTTAGTTTTCAGCCTTCAGTTTCTGGGTTTCGTCAGGATGAACAGCATCGACGGTACGCAAGAGAAACATGATATGATAATGCGACAACGCATGCTCAAGCAGTGCGCTAGCAGCCTAGACAGTGTGCCATAGCGACTGGGAAAAATGTCGAATGGGGCTACATCAATCAATGCATAACAACGGATGGTGTGTGACGACAGAGTTTTTGTGACATGCTAATCCGAGCGATCTTTGGTGTGTATAGGTCACGCATAGACAAGTGAGCACGTCATTGAGGTAGCGGAAGGGCTAGTGCAGCAGGTGGAAAGTCCCAACGTCAAACTCCCATCGCATGACGCAGCTCATCGTCCCACAATCGCCGCTACGGGCATCTCCAGAATCGCCAGAACCGCACAAACGTGTGCCCGGTACACAATCCATGACTTAACCGCAACCGCATAAACAGTGTGCAAACAGGTGCGTAATACATGGAATAATATAAGCTTCGAATTCACGACACACTGCATGATATCTCCCGACGCTCTTTTTGGGTCACGTTCCATGCCATTTCCCACGACGTTTATCACTTCCTCAACGACCTTGTGAGTGCCTTGTGTGACCATGGTCACGTTGCCCTCTGCGGACAGACGGTAGATTTTCATGAAACTGCTGTCTTTTGGAGTGCTTGCAGGAGAGCGAGGTGTGGGTGTGTTGCATTATGTTCGTTGTATTATGTAGCGGGACATGTCACTATCCAGCCGAATTGAGTGTTAACCACGAGCACGCAGCAGGTCACGCAAACGCCGTCGCAAACTTAATCACGTCACTAGGGCTGTCTTTCGAAGCCCTTAGGGCGCGGCGAAACCACACCGAGCCACTGTGCCGGTAGGCTATCTCAACTCGACCTCACTATTTGCCACGCGCTGTTTACTCATCTCCCCCCATCCTACCCCACACAGACGCCAAGATGAGCTGGAAACTCCAGGTTGAGCACGGTCGCCAAGTGTGGACTTGGCAAGAGGACTCTGCCTCGAAGCCCGCGGCGAACGTGCGGGTGGATTCAAGCACTGCGAACATCGTCAAAACGACTCCGAAGGGTATTCCCTACAACGGTCTGCCCTTCATGACTTCTGGTATGGTGTACACCCACATGCTCCCCAATGGTTCGCCCAATCCTATGCCGCTCGATGAAGCATTGAAGCGGGTGGACGTGAGCCAGATCCGTTCAGTGTACGACGAAGAGCACCCAATCACTCTCGCTGACATCGATAACGTCGCTGCTAAGGCGCTCACCCTGACCAACCCCAACACCGGTGATGACGTCTACCGCAAGCAGGCAATTCCCCCTGAGCTGTACAAGTCGGGCAGCTCGAGTGCCAGCAACGCCACCAAGCGTGATATTCGCGTCGCGCTCGCCTCCTCCCCCGATGCCAAGCTCGCTGCCGAGTTCACCGGTTCCGCTGCTGCAGAGACCAAGGTGGGCGACAAGACCGAGGTCGAGATCGACATGACCAACTTCACGTCGGAGCAGATCGAGAAGATGGCAGTCCTCGCTGGTCGCGCCGGCTCGGAGTTCTTCAAGCACGTGCAAGCTGATGATGGTCATATCCCTGGTGACTACGGTGGTCCCATGTTCCTTATGCCGGGTGCCGTTATCACTTGCTATGCTACTGGAACCCACCTCCCAGCTCCCCACAAGCTAGAGATGATCAAGTACATCCTTGCGCACCAGCGACCCGAAGGTGGTTGGGGTCTCCACATCGAGTCGAACTCAACCATGTTCGGCACGTGCTTGAACTACGTTACCCTGCGTATTTTGGGATGCCCTAAGGATCTCCCCGCTCTTACCCGAGCTCGCGAGTGGATTCATAAGAACGGCGGTGCGCAGGGTATCCCTTCGTGGGGCAAGTTCTGGCTCGCAGTCATGAACGTTTTCCCTTGGGAGGGCTGCAACTCGATCTTCCCAGAGCTTTGGCTCCTTCCTTATAAGCTTCCTCTCTACCCTGGCCGCTACTGGTGCCACTGCCGCATGGTTTACCTACCCATGGCTTACATCTCAGGTGTCAAGTTCCAAATTCCAGAGAACGATCTCATTCGCGAATTGCGTACGGAGCTCTACACTCAGCCTTACGAGTCTATGGACTGGCCGTCTTACAGAAGTTTCGTTGCAGACACCGACAAGTATACTGAGCAGTCGCTCATGCTTACAGTCTCGAACTTCTTCCTCAACGCATACGAGACCTACTTCCCCAAGAATATTTTCCGCCCCAAGGCATTGCAGTTCATCATCGACTACGTTTGCGCCGAAGACAAGCAGACGAACTACGTCGATATTGGTCCCGTTAACAAGTTCATTAACATGCTTTGCTGCTTCCACCGATTTGGTCGCGACTCGCTGCAATTCCGTTTGCATCAGTCCCGCATCGTCGACTACCTGTGGGTCGCTGAGGACGGTATGAAATGCCAAGGCTACAACGGCTCGCAACTCTGGGACACTGCTTTCACAGTCCAAGCCTTCCTGGAATACGAGGAAGGTGCATACCTGCTTGCACAGCGCAATGCCGGCAAGAATGTTGCATCCAAGGACCCTGCACAGCAGCGTGCACTCGTTAACGGCATCAAGTCGTCTCTTCAAACTAGCCCCCTGAAGGACTTCTTCCTCCGCGCTTATGACTACGTTGAAATGTCACAGGTCATCCAGGAAGTTGACGAGCGTGAAAAGTTCTTCCGCCACGTTTCCGTTGGTGGTTGGCCATTCTCGACTCGTGACCACGGTTGGCCTATCAGTGACTGCACTGCGGAGGGTTACAAGGCTGCCGCGTATCTTCATAAGTGGGATGTTGTCACTCCAGCTGCGAAGAACTATATCAACGAAGTCCGCATGCAGAACGCCATGAATGTTATTCTGACCTTGCAAAACTACCAAGATGGTGGTTGGGCTACTTACGAAAATATGCGTGGACCTGCATGGCTCGAGATGCTGAACCCATCCGAGGTTTTCGGTGGTATTATGGTCGACTACAGCTATGTCGAGTGCTCTTCTGCATGCATTCAGGCTTTGATTACGTTCAGCAAAATGCAGCCTCATCACCGCACACAAGAGATCAAGAAGTCCATTGAAGATGGCGTCTCGTTCGTCAAGCGCATTCAGCGACCTGATGGCTCATGGGTTGGCTCTTGGGGTGTTTGCTTCACTTACGCGGCATGGTTCGGTGTTGAAGCGCTCAGCATGTACGGTGAGACCTATGAGACCTCCAAGGAGCTGCAGATGGCGTGTGCATTCCTGTTGTCTAAGCAGAACCCTGATGGTGGCTGGGGCGAGAGCTTCTTGTCATGCGTCACAAAGGAGTACTCGTACTCTTTCAACAAGGACTTGATTGCCGCTGGTCAGGAGTCCAAGTCCAACAACGATCCTGTCTCCATGGTGATTAACACCGCATGGGCTCTTCTTGCTCTGCTTGGTGCTGGTTACCATAAGGTGGATCGTAAGCCCATTGATCGCGCAATTCGCTTCCTCTTGTCCCGTCAGATGTCCAACGGTGATTGGCCCCAGGAAGGTATCTCAGGTGTATTCAATGGCAACTGCATGATTACGTACACAGCATACCGCTCCCTCTTCCCCATATGGGCTATTGGCCGCTATCTCGCCAAGGTCGCTGAACTTTAAGCACATTCTTGGTCCTCCTTCGATCCGCAACCCTTTGAAACCTCTGCATTGCCCTTTCGTTCGCGATTGATTTAAGAGTATCTTGTGTTTATTTGGTGCCGTAAATAAAATACACAGAATCTAATGTTACATTCATTGCTAATCAGCCAACTAACAATGACTCGGCCACTCGCAGTGCCAGTGTCCAGGCTACTTCCAGTTTCGGAAATAAGGATCATCGAAGATCGTTAAGATGTCAGGACGCTCAGCAGGATTGAAGGAAAGGCATCGCCGGATGAAGTCCTTTGTAAGCTCCGAGATCTGCGGCTTCGAAGGGAACTCGAGATTGACCTTGCGAGTCTGGCAAAGCTGGGCCATGAACAGCTCCATCGTCGTGCTTCCGGGTGGGAAAGGTCGCTTTCCAAAAACCATTTGGTACAAGATCACGCCACATGACCACACATCGACTGCTGGAGTGATATGGGGAGTTTTGCTCGTATTGAAGCATTCAGGCGGCAAATACCAGTGTGTACCTGCACCTTGGGAAGTGAGCTCAATGGATGCGCTCGCCTCCTCGACCAACTTGGAGAGACCAAAGTCTGTGAGCTTGACTTCACCGTTGTGGAAGAGGATGTTCGCAGGCTTGAGATCGTAATGAATGATACGCTGCTTCTGTTCATTGAGATACCGCAAGCCAGTGAAGACTTGCATGATGATGGCGCGTGCCTCGCGCTCTCCGAGAGTATCATGTTCCTTAAGATATACGTCCAGATCCCCATGCTCACAGAGGTCGAGAACGGTGACGAGGGTAGAAGAGTCGATTTTGAAAACGTCGATCAGACGAACGATGCGTGGATGGCACAACTCCTTTTGGATATTGCTTTCCCGAACAACATGTCTCAGATAGCTCATCTTGGCTGCCTCGGACCAAGCAGGATTCAGCCTATGAATCTTGCATGCGACATACTTAAGTTCCTTCAAATCGAAGGCGCGGAAGACCTCAGAGAATCCTCCCTTACCAAGCATATCCAAGAACAGGTACCTTTCGTGGATAAGCGGATAGTTTGTAAACTCGGACGCTGCCTCGTCCAAGAAAAGCTTCTCTGTTTTGACAAGCTGCCGCTTCTGCAACTCCAATTCTTCGATTTGGACCTGCAAATTCGCCAGGTCACGCTTGATATTGGCCAGGCGGACCTTGTACATTTCGTCCATTTCAGCGATCTGGTAGTCAAACGTGTCGCGATTAGAAGCTGAAGCTGGGCCAACCTTTGTCGACTGATTGTTGGTAGCTGGAACGTCATCCAAGATGCCCATGAGTTCAGCCTCAAAGGTCTCATCATCAATGATACCAGACTTACGCTCCACCAGGTCGCCCCCTTGGACTTGCGCTTGCTGCTGCTTTTCTTGACGTTCCTTCAGGTGCTTTCTTCTCTGAGTTGACGTCAATCGCCGTCGAGCGGCTTCCGTTTCTTCACGCTCAATATTCAGTTGTGCGATTCGACGTTGAACCTCCTTCACCTGGTCGCCTTCCTCCCACATCTCTGTCACCCCACCCATCGGATCATGAAGGATGACAACTCGGCCTATACTCATCCGCTTGTTGTGCAACTGCTGTTCCAACTCTTTGCGGGTCTTGAGAGCGAGCTTGCGTTGCGTATCAATGAGCACTTCTCGTGCGCGCGCCTCACGGGCCTGAATCTCGTCCTCCTTTTCCTTGAGCATTCGCACGAGATCCTGCCGATATTGTTCTTCGAGTTGCTTTTCGCGTTCACGCATGCGCTCCTCAAGCTCGCGCTCGCGCTGGAGGAAACGCTCAGTAAGCGCGTCCTTATGCTTCGCCAGCTCCGCGAGCACGTAGCTTCTGAGCTCAGGAGGGATCGACTGAAGCGGTTGGCCCGACTCCTCCTGCTGGTTGTTAGCCGAGGCGGGCGAGGCGGGATTAGGTCCGGATGGAGGGGGAGGCGGCGACGGTGATCTGAGACTTCGTTTTGTGGTTCGTTCATTTGAGTGACTGGACGACGATGTGTTGGTAGAAGTCTGCGCGTTCGAGCTAGAGGCACCTTGCTCTTGAGTACGGTTTGGCGCTGGAACGCGGACTCCAGGCGGTGAGTTCGCCGCTGCTGGAGCGGATGCAATCGGAACTTGAGTGCCACCGGCAGTACTGCCTGCATTCTTTCCTGGTTGGCTGCGCGGGGTCTTAATTTGTGATGGTAGTAACGGCGTTGCAAAGCCACCGTTGTCAGAATTCATCGAGTCAGCCTTGGCTAGCACGGAACCTGATTCGCTTGCGGCAACGATAAAGGCTGGCTTCACGGTCGGTCGCTTGGGTGGCTTTCGGCGCTGTTTTGAACCGCCAGAAGAGGCGACCATTTCATCTGAAGACTGTGCAGCACCGTCTACGCCACCATCGGCTCCAATTCCATCGGGCACTCCAGCTTCAGCCTCATTTAATCCGTTATCCGTGGACTCCGGAGCAGCACTAGTTGTCCCCACATTCTCTGCCTCGGTCTCGGTTCGTACTCGCTTAACGCCGTCCTGCATTTCCTCCTCCGCGGCGTTTGGTGTGGGGGCAGAAACACTTGGTCGTTTGGTCGCAATAAAGGGCGAAGTAGAAGTTGCAGGTACGCCGGCCGTCTGTGTGGGTGCTGCGGACGCGTTGGTTGAAGCTGAAGGCTGTCCGACCGGGTTCAGGATCGACGCAGTGATCGACACACCAACGTGGCTATTTGTTGCAGTCGGGAGTTGTTGACCCGGTGGCACGGAACCTGCGCGGGGCAGGGTCGGAACACCGCCTTTTTGAGGGGATGGGGGCACACTGCTCTTCTTTGGAGAACCTACGGTCAGCAGCGAAGACGGCGTAGCTTCAAAACCGATCTGAGAGAAACCCTATAGGGAGAGGAAGGTGCAAGGAAGCAGTTTTAATGAGTGTAAAGAGATCACATCTGTGGTTAAAGAGTGCAGGTCATGGGGAAACCTGGTGCAATCGTGCAGACGAATTCTGAAAGAGCCGACTTACATCTCCTGAATTCCCTTGCATTCTTGTTTCAAACAGAAGCTTCTTCGCGGAGGAGAGATTGGAGAACGCAAAGGCGGCGTGCACCGATGGTTTGGACACGCTTGCGTCCGCTAGCACTGAGTCTGAGCCAGTGCTAGCCTGGTGGGACATGGGAAACCTGGTCTACAGCACCTACAATGCGGTCCCTGGAGGTGAAGCTCACGTCTGGACGGTACCTAGGGTGCTATAGTGAGTGGAGACGATGTGAAGCAGACCATGAGAAGAGATATATGCAAAAAATCCCACGTGAAGCCTTGCGAGAGATGCGTTTACGGGCAGCCTGTGAGGAAGAAAATCCTATTAAACGCAAAGTCGTAGTTTGTACGCACACACATCGCAATACTGACGGTAATAAGGAAGCAAACCAGATTGAATCATCATAGTACCCCCTTTTGTGTTGAAATATCCACAAAGGCTCCACTGTATCCCCAGATTTACAGTTCCAGCAAATGTATCCAGGAAAGGCGGCAAAACTCCCCTGTGCGGGTTCCCGGCCACACATGCCGTGCGAAGCCGGGAGCAGACTTGTCTCAGCGCCGTCGCAGTCTCAGAACGACCATTCTACTCGAAACTGGTCGCCCCACTTGAGACCATGCCGCAGACTGCTTGAAAGCCACCTATGAGCTGGTTCCAAAGCGCTGATGGATGCATCACCCACGTTACATATGTAGGCAAGTGGTGGAGATATAAGAACATGGGGTTAGCTTGGAAATTAGCTGAAAGGGCTGTGCCTGGCTGAATTGTGCTCAAGCACGTCGGATCTGGCACTGAAACTGAGCTGGAGTTCGCATCCATAGAAAGCCACTTGAAGAACTTTTGAGTGCAATTTTCCCACGGACATCACGCATATCACGGCGAGCTGCATAAGATTCACATCTTCCAGTCGCTGATAAGGCCAGACCGAGGTTTCGGCTCCACACTCTATACGATCAATGTAGATTCTGTTCAATCACAGTACCCTGCACAACGCTCTACTGCTCGATGATAGCACATTCGAAGCATGGAGGCAGTAGCACTCACACCCGCACACCAGGATACCCCCTTTCAAGAATATACATAGGTCTTTTAGTCAACATGTACTCCATCACTGAGATCCAAGTCCCCCTCTGAGGGTCAATGAGGCTCACGAGCTAAAAATTTCCGCGAAGTGCATATCTCCTGTCCGAGGAGTCGTGCACAGGTACAAACTCGCGCGGAAGACATGCCCAACGATAGTAATTCAGGCGGTCCTCGGTCTCGAAGCAACCACGCCGCGCTTGACGATGGACCAGCATCGAGTGATGGACATGAGGCAAATTACAGTAATGCGGAAGGGAATGGAGACGACTACGATCCAGGCATCTCGCTCAGTGAAGCATGGAAGGAGATTATGCGCGTCCGGAAAGATGCTATGCTCGCCGGGGCCGGTGCAATCCCCCAGCCAGACGTACTAGCGAGCGCGCAAAACGCTTTCCAGCAACCTCAGCAGACGCTGTTCTACTTGTTAACGTACGTAACGGAGCGCTCGGTTTCTATGAGATTCAATTTGCTTGTTTGAGGACCAATTTTCGTCTGTGAATCCGATCAATGTTTGCATACTGACCCTACCACTCATCCTGTGACTCCGTCTAGCCTTCCCGAGAACGCCAAGGTCAAGCGCCTCTGCGTGTTCATGACGATTTTGATGTTTGTATTGCCCATCTCAGCCTTCTTTGTTAGTATGCGGATGCTCCCGGATAGTGTCGACAAACTGCTGTACTCCGGTGCGATTGCCGCAGTGGTTGTTAATCTCGTGATCGGCATGTGCATAGCATACGTTCTCAAGTTTGATCAGGATGTTATTCATGATGACAACGATCCCAGACTGCTTGCTAACCTCACTCCCGAGCAGCTTGCCGAACGCCAGAAGAGCTTACAGAAGCGTCAGGGCGCTTCCTCCCGATCCGTGGCTGAGACGTTGACTAAGAAGTCTACGAACGACGACTCCGGAGAGGCATCATCAAGAGCGAAATCAAAGAAAAGCAAGGCCGCATGAAGTGCACCAAGATGGCAAGGCACATCCCGTATCTATCTTTACGTTAATGTACACATGAATGTAACAGTAAACACATGCTATAAGTTATCATTGTCCTTGTCTGCGTTCGTAACCTTTACACCAGCCTCGAGAATTGCCGTGAGGAGCTGACTCAGACCAAGTCCTGTAGCAGCTGAAGTTACGACATGCGTGGCCCTCCACTCTGTAACTTGCTTGGAAATGTCATCGGCAGAAAGCTTTGCTTCGTTTGCCGTGGCTGTGTTTGCTGCCCCCGCCAAGTCTGCACGGGTCGCTGCAACGATCAGAGCAGCATCGGCATTGACTCTTTGGAGTTCATTTCGCCAGAACTGTAGTTCACGTAGGCCGGCTTCAGATCGGTGGTCATAGCATAAAACCGCGACGGTTGCGCGATCCAGAACCTGCTGCACGAACGGTCTGAAACGCTCTTGCCCCGAGCAATCCCATAGACACAAACTTGTTTTGTCACTAAATAGGGGTGATTGAGAGATACAAGAGTGATGAGATAGACCATCGAGGTAGCGAGAGATCGATGGTTTAGACTTGTAGGCTAGGCCCGCCATTGGCGCCAGCATGCACCAGATCAAATCAAATACGTACCCCTTTACACCATACTCAAACGAAGACATTTCGATACCAAGCGTTGACTGAGGTGTAGGCACTGCGGTGGCTTCTCCAGCCTCAATCTCGTGGGCAAGAAGCTTGTTCACTAGTGATGTTTTGCCACTACAGAGGGATACGCGAGCATGTAGGATGAGGCGAATAACATAACACTTGAATCATCACGGTGGGAGAGTCTAAGCAGTTTGGTCGACCACATGGTTGTCTCCGGCACTCTTGTGGTGCGTGACCTCAATGGTCACACCTCAGTAAAGCGGAAGCTAATCCTACATACCATTGCCTAGCACCAAGGAAGATTACCTCGATGGCGGGTGCCCGTGCCAGCTCAGCACGGCGGGCCTGCCTGTTGATCTTAAGCATATGTGTCGTGAGTGTAGTTTACTGTGTTATTTGTGTGCGCTCGGTAAGCCTGGGTTAATGCGAATGGGCTCAATCCGTGAGTATGGAAGAGTAACTGCTAGAAGTAAGTTAGGCAAAGTGGATATAATGCATAAGTATCGGGCACAAAACGTGATGCAAACAGCTGCTACAAAGGATCTTCACTATTCTATTCAAAAGATGGGCACACCTGATGCACCAATTCCCCTATTCGCATATATTGGAAAAGTAGTCATACCCATCAATTCCCACAACTCCAAGTTAGCGATTTCTCTGGACTGCGTCACTACCCTCCAAAGAAAACCGCAGAACTATATTTCACGTGCCTCTGTATCAATGTTCCAGTAGAATCAACGCTTTACTCGTGCAAAAACCTATAGATCTCAGACATTTTCGTCTCAGCGACACAGATTTCGCAGCCCGCCCCACCTTCTCGCCGAGGATTGGGGCACATAGTGGGCAGTCTGGCGTTGACATTTGGGGTTTAGATACGACGTGGCGCTAATTTCAAACCGTTTAAATATGTCTTCCACAGGAGGGCCACATGGCGGCCGGGACGATTCAGGCAGGCCTTTGCAGCCTCGAGACCCCGGTCTCTCGAGCCCCGTTGCTGTGAGATCTCACGGTCCTGCATCGCATCAGCCACTGTCAACGCAGCATGTAGCCCGCGATTCCCATGCCTTCGAGGCCGGCGCACGAGTGTTCGAAGACCCCCCGTTCGCCGCAGCTGAGGAAGGATCCACTTCCAATCACAGCCGACTTCTGTCTTGGTTCTTGAACGTGGATCTTGGAGATGACGATGATGACGACGATCCTGAATTCGTGCCTAAAGGCTACGCCCATTACCACCGCGCTGATCAGAAGGGGTCACAGGAGACGCTACAGGGAACGTCGCGCTCTACACGATCACAAGCAAAGAAAGGCGGGAAGGTCACGGTTCAACCTCAGCTCCCTGCGGCCCCTCAACAAAGACGCCCCCGAACGCGCCTAGCCACCCTTATGGCGGCGTCTGCAGCCGCAGCTGCCGCAGATGCTGTTGCAACCCTCGCAGGGCCATCATTAACTGCCAAGCGGAATGCAGAGGAACAACGAAAAGAGCTGCTTGCGCTTCCGTCACAAGATGTAATGAAACTGCTCGACGAGCTCGATGAGTCGAGCACTGATTACAGCGATGACGAAGAAGAAGATGACGACAGTGAAGAGGAAGATGATGGTGAAGAAAGCGACAATGATGAGAGCGATTTGACATGGCTTTATGAGCGTGCGAGACGTCAACAGGAACTGCGGCTGAAGCAGCAGCAGCAGCAGCAGCAGCAGCAGCAGCAGCAGCAGCAGCAGCAGCAGCAGCAGCATCAACAGCAAGAGCAACAGCAACTTCCGCATTCCCTTAGTGATCACTTTGCAACAGTTGATCGTGCCGATGCTCACTCAGGCGGTACCACGTCGGTGCCCCTGAAAGAACGCTTAAGAAAAACTCGACGTCCAGCGACTAGTCCCCTCGAGGTCGACTTTGGGATTAACTGGGATGACAATGAGGAAGAGGAAGACAGCGACTACGTATATAACCCTGACAACGACGATGACTCAGACGAAGCCTCATCCAGTGACGACTTTGTGGACGAATCCGAAGGTCATGAAGAAGCTCAAGTAGATCCACAACACGATTTCGAAACACACCAAACTGATGAGTATACAGCAAATAGGAGAGGACAGCTGGCAGGTGGCCATGAAGCATTACATCTTACCGCTGATACTAGACCTGGCAGTAATGTTGCTTCTGTAGAGACGAAGCCCGGGAAGACAAGGATATCAGAGTCTACGTCGGACAATGGAGAACAATCAAAGCGGAAGCTTTCCCGAAGGCAAACTGACCGTTCTCGACGAGGTCGCGCGGCTGACATAACGAAGGAGGAAACCGATGAGCCCTTCAAACCCGATGCTATTAGGCTTCCTCCTTCAGAGTACGCCCCTCTGCGAGTGAGGAAATCAGAGGTAGCAGATCTACGCAGAAGTCGTGCCTTTGAAGCCTTGAATGCACCAAATGATTCGCTTGCCTCAGCTGCGACCGAAGCCGACTCGATTGCATCAGGCGTGTCGACCAGGACACGCCGTCGTGCAGGTGCGACACTTCTTGCGCAACTCGAACGACTGGGACGTGATACATCGCTAGATCCCTTAGATTTGCTACAGTCTACGGAACGTCCGACACAAATTAAGCGGGCTTTCTCAGAAACAGGAATTCTGAATTCACCAAAGCCTACAAACAAAGCAGTTAACCTTGGTCAATCTATTACGAGCTCCCCAAAGCCTCCAGCTTCTACATCCGTGGGCCGGCAGCTGCATTTCTCACCATCTTCAGCGGATTTTCCTTCATCTCAATTGCAGCCTCCTTCACTCCTGTCGGGTGTACACTATGGTGTCCCCGTACAATCTCCACAGAAAAGACCTAAAACTAGCCTTACGAAGGCTGTACGACTGCCTTACGTTCGAAGCTTGGCGACGCAGGCTAAACAGCACAGGTTCCGCAAAGAACTTCAATCATCGAAGTTTGGAGAAACTCTCCGGAGTATGTTCTGGGATCGCATCGGATTCCTGGTTCAGCAGTACACCTTGACGAGGGTTAGGATAGAGGTTCCAAGGATTTTAGCTAGCCTTTTCCAACATGATCGGCCACCAAGAGAACCGACGCGCGGTGAGGAAGAAGCGCTTCGAAAGCCTCCTACCGTCACAGAGCTGCTTCATGCCCACTTAGCAAAGTGTTTCCCGTTTGATGCTGTTGACTCAGCTGAAGTGATTGAGAGCCTCGCCCTTTTTACTGAAACCCAACGGGCACGACTCAAGTCGCAGATGGCTATGCTCGCACTGCTCACAGCCCAACTTAATGTCATCGCAACTACCCTGTTGGCTGAGGGGCAGCGGAGTGATGCACGTGTGAATGCTCACCCGTTCATCAACCACGCAGCTGCGAGCATCCATCCATCCGATTATGAGATTGAGAGTGTCAAGTCGCAACTCACAACTGACTCTCTCCCATCTGCATTTGTAATCCCGCCATCGAACCTGGACGAGGCAAGGGGCGCAACTCATTCAGGCTCCCCATCACTGTTATGCTTATGGCCACGTAATCATCCCCAGCAAAAAGTGCGAACGGCGTGGGATGGCGCTGCCGTAGCAGCTGTCGCATCGCGGGTAATGCTCACCAGAATGCTAAACGAGTTCCTCTATGCCAGAGTAGCACATCCATTCTTAGAAGCTGGCGATTCTCTTGACTCCAGCACGGCTGGTGAAAGCCTCTGTCTTGCTTATGCAACTCCTGGCTCTTTAGAGGACAGCTTCGAGCAGGGCTGGGACTCAGTCTCGATCCCCTGCCCTTCCCAATTCTCGGAGTCTCAGGTGAATGGAGATCCTGAGAGCGATCCCATGACTACGCTTGCGTATAAGCAGCTTGCACAGTGTGTGCTCGTGCCTCGACCTCTCAGAATGCACATTGCTGATCTCTTCCAAAGTTCGCCTCTCAACCCAATTTTTGTGCGCTTTATTTCGGACGGTACCCACCCCACCACCCTACCCCGACAGCTGTTTGCACGCCTCAAGCAGACTCCTGAGAACTTCCCTCTAGTTAGGCACATCTTTCTCTCATACTATGGTTCCCTCTGCAACTCCGAGATGGGGACTCACCTAGCGATTTTGCAGCAGCACCATCCACAAGAACAGAAATTTGATCAGCTATTCAAGCGGATGAGCCAGACCAGTCTTGTTGAACTGCTAGAAGGTGGTTTGCCGCTTGAAACCTCCTCAGAAGATGCATTCTGGTATGCTGCTACTTTACTGCAAAAACTGTGTGACGGCCGTGTATTGAGCAAGGTCAGCACTAACGAAGTAGCACCATTTAGCAGTGGGTCACTAGTTGAAAATCTCCGTCCTCTCCAACTGTATGGGGAGATGGACTCGTTTGCAAGCTTGGGGGTGGTGCTGAAGGCGGCCGAAGACATATTGAGTGCTAGGAATGAGTCGATTGTTGCTCTCTTGACGGGCTCTAGGGATGAGGACTCTATCCGGTCAAATGAGATTCGTCTCTCCCTCGATACGATTGCTACTGCGTTCCCCGAGCTTGTGCTTGCTTTGGAAGACGTGGTGAGTAGGTCTGTGCCTGGACACCGCTCTAACGCTGAGAACAAAGAGCAAATTCTCGGACGGCTCGTTGAGAACCTCGTCAGCCTCTATTCTTTGCTACTTGAGCTTGGTCTTGTCTCAACAGATCATCTGGCTATCGTGAAGACGGCCTTCACGGACGCAATCAAGGCGAACTTCTCGCCTCGACAGTACATCACAGAACCACTTCGCCGAGTATGGGCGTCGGATCTTCTTGACATGAGCCCGCTTTCAGAAGACTTGTCTTGGCAAGGGGAAAAGAAGGGTATAAATGATGCAAGCGGAGTAAGAGATATACATGTGCGGGTCCCTGCAGAACAAAAAATCGCGCAGTATATTACTCAGGAGATTCAGACTCTTGAGGGGATGAATCAACCCGCCAGGCATGCAGCCTCTTCCTGGCGTAACGAGCTTCTTCGTAGGCTCCTCCCTGGACTTGTCTGGATGAGCGCGCATCGGTTGTGTGAACGCCTGGACAAGGGAAGGAGCAACGCAGTGCGAGGCATTACTTGTTCGCCGACGCTGCAGTATCTCCTGCGATATGTGCAGGTTACAAACAGGCGTGATAAGATGAGATTGTACGGTCTTCCTATCTCAGTAACCACGGCTCAGGCTCGTGGTAGTCAATCGCACACGCGAGTCAAGATTCAGCTTCGAAACTACCAACCAGCCATAGGCCAAGACTCTACACGAACTAAAGGTCTTCTCGCTGCGCTGCTTTATACATCTCAGGATATTTGGATAGCTGGTACTCCACTCTACCGCAAGAGGTTGACGCCTGATGTTCGGATATTCCTTGAGAATGTCGGTGTCCCCTCGGAGCATTATCTTAAGAATATGTCCCTTACACCCAGTGCGCAATTCTCCGTCGCAAACCTCGGAATCGACCTCGGTACCCTTGCAGACATCACACCGTTCCCAGTCTCGAAGGTTGAATTAGTTCTCTCTCTCTTGCATTACTGGGGTCCACGCTGGAAACTCATTGCAAGAGCCGTCTACAAGGGAGACAAACTGGACCTCGATGTCATCCCATCCTTGCCCCCTACTCACATGCATACTGAGAATACCGCTAGCATCGAGTCCAATCTTGAGCGATCCCTAGCGAAGAAGATCAGGAATTGGTATCTTCGCTTACTCCGGCACTGGAAGCATGTACAAAGTCCTGTCAAAATGCACGATCCTGACAAAGAGGACAGCTCCAAGAAGCACCAGGAAGCTGCACAACCCATTGCCCCGGTGCTTGGACCGGTCAACTGGCTCGAGCAAATGCAGCGCAGCGCTGGACTAATTGATCGGCATCCTGCTGATGCCTCGTCGATTAGCGAGCGTGATGGAGACCCACAAGCCCATGACCTAGTAGAGAGCCAAATCCACAATGTTAAGCCGATGGATCTAACACGCCGGGCTCAGCATTCTTCCTCTGCTTCACAAGCTGACACTGGTGCAGGTGTCGCGGCCGGTGTTCGATGGGGAGAGGAACTGGCATTGGGACAACTTGATCCCAACGTTGTAGAGCGTCAGAAGCGTGCAATGCAAAGCTTCACGTACATTAATTACTTGGATCCCCTGTCCGATTTTGATCCGATCCAGCAGTTTGAATCGAGAAGGCTCGAGGCGGGACCAGCCGTCCGTAAGGCGCTCACCACCCAAAGTCAGGCTCAGGCGCCAACACCAAGTCAAAGGTCAGGAGATACCACAGGAGAAGGAGCTACGTCAGCACTGACGGCGTCTGAATTTGAACTTGATGAAGAAGATGAGGACGAAGATGAAGAGGAATATGTTGAAGAAGATGAAGACGAGTCAGTTGACGAAGAAGATGAGGAACTTGAAGAGGCTGATGACCATGTTGAAGCAGAAGAGGATGATGACGATGACGACGACGATGATGACGACGACGAAGACGAAGATGAGGATGAAGATGAAGAGGAGGAGGAAGAAGAGGAAGAGGAAGAAGAGGAGGAAGAGGTGCAACATCATATTCCGGAGAAGTCGCTGAAGCAGCGACGCACATCGACCTCTTCAAATGGAGATACCGCATCGACTACAAAAGCTTCCTTGCCACCGCGTGAATTAGAGGAGGCAGAACTCCGCGAGGATAGACCTTTACCTAAGCACCACAGTCGGCAGGCTACCACTTCACTGCTTTCAGCCCTCGTGTCCCAGAACAGCACTCAAACCAAAGCCAGGAGCACCTCTGATGACGAAATGAATGATGACGAGCCCAATGAGGAGGGTGACCAAGAGGAAAATGAACTGGAGGAGTCGACAGATGATTGGGACAACGAATATGATGACAGTGATTATGATGAACCTTATGGTGGAGATATCGACAGTGAGTACGCAGGAACTGATGAGGCGGATGATGTTTCCGAGACAAGCTCTGATAATGAGGTCGGCAGCGATGCGACAGATGCGGAACTCGTCGAAGAAGGAGAAGAGAATATCGCCGAGCTTGCACGTGAAGCTGAGATCGATCTTCGCGAACTGGTGCTTGGACCACGAACATTGCTTGAGCAACCCAGTCGGGCCCCAACTCACCCTAAGTCCACTGTGCGCCGAACGCGGTTTCGTGCTCGTAGACAGCAACGTTCCCAAGTGTTGCATTTTCTCGAGTCGCAACGCACACGCGTCGCTGATGCCACACGTGGGTTAGGTGCTGGACTGTTGTTTGAGACAGCGAGCGCTTTCACCCAGCCTTCGGAGCATCAATCCAACTCTCGCTTAGGCGGTGACGAAGAAATCCGTGATTATGCAAGGACAGATTCCTTACCCGACAGCGAGAGAGCCATTCGTAAGGCGTTGTTGGGCATGTACGGGCCGGTAACACTCCCTCCGGACACTAATTCTGGTGTTCCGCTCAGAGCAGCACCTGGCGGTGGGGAATCGAGCCTCCATGCAGGAATTCTCATGAGCGAAAATCTGCGGCTAGACCCGCTCCAACCAGCTGAACGTGTAGGTCTGCAGTCCGTACAGCAGATGAAAGCCCACCGCACTGCGCTGCTCGTGGGCAGCTTCGTGATGAATGACCCGACGTGGGTCCCTTTTCTCACACCTCCCCAAATTCAAGCTCCCCACACAATTACTACTCCGTCGGAGCCAGCTCACTTCGAACCAGCCGCATCATTTGCTACGCATTCCTTCCCTGACTTAGGACTTCAGGATGTACCATCATCTCATGCGACACAGGCAACCACCCCGTCTACGAGAGCTCATGCTTGGAGGCAGCTTCAGTCACATTACCTGCTCTCGTTATATCACTCCAGCCTCTCATACCCTATTCTAACTCCCTCACTTTCAGACATGCCTTCTACAACGAGTGAGAGAAAAGAGGCCGTCATGGAAAGTTCCCCCCGGAAGGTCGAGAAACTCCTTCTCTGCCTTCAAGTAATCCCGACAGCGCAACTTGACCTCGCGCTACCAGGTTATCCTGAGGTGCTTCCCTATCGCTCTCCATCCCTGAATCTATTCGATTTCGTTCGCTACGCTGCCCCTATAACCGTCGAGAGAACACCTTTGCGTTTGGTAGACGAACCAAGTATTCGTGGACTGATCCCGCACATTTTGCGCATGGCACTTGGGAAAGTTGGTGGGATGTCTACCGACCAACGCCAAGTAATCCTCTCCGCTCTGGCTACCGCTGCAGTGAGCAACCGCTCCGATTCAGCTAGTTTTGCCACGTCTGAGCGAGAGTCAACCCCGCTCATTGAAACACACACCAAAAGCTCAACAGGTGAGGACATCGATGACAGTGATGCTCACGAACTGACACAGAGACTAGAAGATCTCCTCGACAGTCATATGAGTACAACGGTCCCAGACGTGCCCCCATGGTACCAGGACTAGTGAATCGGGTTGTTGATACCCTTGTTGAGTCTGAAGTGGCAGTGTGATAACCCGCCGTGTTGACATGTAAATAGGCACAGCATGACACTGTGCATAATCCAAGATGTATAATAAATATTTAATGTCCGGAATATTTATTCCGAAAACGGGGTCCCTCCCAGATCGCTACAACCCTCGATACCGTCCTGTCTAGGCAGCACTCCTCTCTCTTACCTCAATTTCATCCGCTCGGATTGGTTTAGGACTTCGGCTTTTCGATCACTGGTTTAGGATAGTGCACGTTCGTGCGGGATCTCAACTACCAGTTCATTCGACGCAAAGACACGCGCAACGCTCGGCGTTTATACTAGATCCTCCACGCACTCATCATATTGCGGAGTAAATCAGCACACAAACCATGTCCAATACCGCCGCAAAGGACTTCGAGGCAGGTACGTGCCCAGAGTTGACAGATGTGTCAATGAAAATGCTATATTAAACTTGTACTGACCCGCCACGCATTTCTTGCCTTATATATTTCCGTTTCGCTCGTCACCGCCGCACATATAGTGATCATCGCACTCGACTTCGACTCCGCGATCTCGGCCTTGACGGATACATTGCCTTCATTCGTGCCAATCGCGAATCGCCCGCTGTTATGCTTCCAGCTCGAATATCTGTTCAAATCAGGCATCCCTCGGGTGCACGTTGTCACGACGGCACATCATGTCGAGGCGCTCAACACTCTCGTGAATGTCACCTTCCGATGGCTCTGTCCTGGTTATGCGGACCAGGTCGTTGTGATTCCGGTAACCGCGCATGACAGCGCAACAGCATTGCGTGAGGCACGAGATCGCCTTGCGCTTAGTCGTGACTTCATCCTCATGGCCTCAGATGTTATCACGAACATTCCTCTTGAGAACCTCATCGCTGTTCACCAGTTCCGTGGTGCTACGGCCACTGTACTCACTCAGGCTCGAGCTGCAAGCGTGCCAGGCCCAGATGGCAAGGTTCCAGTGGAACTCGACTTAGAAGACCCTATGCGTGACATCTACGCCATCGATCCCGCAACCAACCGTCTCCTCTACGCTCGTACCCTCGGCGATATTCTTGACGAAGTCGTGCTTCCCAAACAGATTCTCGATTCTCATTCTGATGTTCTCTTTACCGGCGCTCTGGATACGGCCTATGTGTACGTCTTCTCTCCTGCCATTTTCAATCTGCTTGATGAAAAGACTGACTTCGTCGACTTGCGCTCAGAAGTCGTACCGTACCTCATTGCGGCGCAGTTTGACCCCAAGGCCAGAGCCGTCATCACCCGTCGCCGACGCACCAAGTCAGTTTTGTCCCCTGAGGTAGCCAGCCCCGATGACTCTTCAGAAGCGCTGGGTCTCGAGTACGACGGTGTTGAGACGAAGACACATGATATTGCTGACCGAGATGTCGAAGAGGAGGAAGAACCATACGCCCATGCACTTCAGCTTACCCCTGCCACTGGGGGTACCGACCCCAAGGATGATCCCGTTCGTGTGTATGCGATGGTTGCACCTCCTCCACCCAAGGCGTTCTTGGTGCGCATCACCTCGGTTGAGGAGTACTTGCAGATTAACAAGATCATGGTAGCCTCCAGTGCTCAGGCCGCTGTGCATGCCAACCAGCAACTCGTTGCACAGAAGATGGCAGAGCTGGCTGCATCGCAAACCCAGCCTGCACCTGAGTTCCAGGCTGCAGCCAACGCCACAACGACGGTCTCAGCGAGCTCAGCTGCTAACGCTATTGCTGGACTCTGGACACCCACAATCTCGCATACCAGCGAATTCTTGTTGAAGCTACAGACACCCCGCGTGAATATCATCGATTCACGCTTCGGTCAAGACGTCCAGGTTGGTAAGTGCACAATTGCAAACTCAATCATTGGTCATCGAGTCGTTTTGAAGGAAGGATGCGCTGTGCGCAACTCAGTCATCATGGACGACTGCACAATTGAATCAGGTGCCCAGATTCAAGACTCCGTGGTTTGCAACCACGCTGTCATCCAGGCCAAGGCAAACTTGAAGAAGTGCCGTGTACGTAGGAATGTGATTGTGGCCGGTGACGCCAAGCACGAAGACGTAGAGTTGGCCGAATAATGATACCAAATGTCGTCGACTTAAATCATAAAACCAACCCAATCCCTCGATAGTTAACTCACTAACACTGCAAGCTGCGCAGATGCAGTTTATTCCTTGCATTATTTCTTCGTGGCATTGCCTTTTTTGCTCTTTTTGGACTTGTGTGCCGAGCTTGCCAACGCGTCGTTCAACTGTTGCTGATGCAACGCCAACTCGCGCTGGAGTCGGCGTTCTTCCTCTATTCGTAGCCGAGCGGCGCGTTGCACGTCTGCTAACGAATATTGTCGCACGGTCTTGTCGTACGAACCTGTGTAGATCATGCCACCAGCCGCCACAATGGATGTGATGCCCGCTCTATGACCACTGAGTACATCTACTTGATTGCCTCGACCTGCATCGTAAATGCGAATACGGCCGTTGTCTCCGCCAGTAATCAGCATACCTTCGCTTAGAGCCATTGAGCAGACAGGATCTGAGTGACCCGCAAACGATGCCAAGAGAACTCGCGGCTGGCGCAGGTCCCAGGCCTTGATCTCACCGTATCCATGAGAGACATACAGAACGGTGGCCTGCTGGAAGTCTGCAGCAGAGGGGTCGGGCTTTGTAGCCTTTTTCTTTCCAGTAGTGGAGGCACTTCCCCTCTGAGTTGAGCGAACCGTCGTCTTGCTGCTCGTCTGCGGCTTTTGTTGCTGTTGCTGCTCAGCCTCAGTTTGATTAAGAGCGGAGCGGCGGTCACCGTAGGACTCTCGGGGAACGTTCACGTCCGACAACAACAAGCATCTGATGGGTGATGGCTCGAGCTCAGTGGGCTTGAAAATGTTGACACATGACTCAGCGCGCAGGTCAATTTGCAGCACCTCTCCATCGAGTGTGCCCAAGTACACAACATCCGGTCCACGTGTCGCCATGCAGGAAATGGGGCTAGCACTTGCGGAAAATGAATGTACTAGGGCATCCGCAGCTAGATTTCGTGCGCGGAAATAGCCATCATCACCAACTGTGTAGATCATTTCGTCGCCAACCCACTCCAACGCGTTGACTTTGTCCATGTGGTCAGCCCAAAGGGCAATACCCGTTCCGGGTACAGAACTGTCTACGGGACTGTCGATTTGCCACAGCCCTGTCAAGCCAGCTGCAGATCCAGCTGCTAGAAGCCCATTTCGCACGCCGATCGTAGTGCATTGGAAGAATGGTTTAGTGGATCCTTTTGTTGGCGCTGCCGCTCGCTTTGCGAGTGAGCGGTGCCTGCCACCAAAGTTGTTCGTTGGCTCTGATGCAACACCGATGCCAAACTCACTTGCTGGGAACGATGGAGGAGGTCTTAGTACAATGGTGGAAGCTGGATCTCGCTCTTCTTGTGTCTGCTCTCCTACGTTATTTCGACCCATACCCATAGCTCCTGCGTCGCCAAGTCCTGCTGCAGGCGTAGTCACCAAGTTTGAGCCAAAAGGATTTTCTGTATCATGCTGATAGACAATTCCGCCGTACGTGGCCGAATACAAAATCGTGCCTTCAAGTTTCACACAGGAGACATAGTCCCTGAATCGATGCAGTTCGGTTCCTTTTCGGTACCAGTCAACGTCGTCGGCAGCCTAGAATGGGTTCATACAGATAATGGCCTACGATTAGAAGACACCTCATGGATGTGTGCAGATGTAAGAGTGGCGTGCGGTGGACAGTTCGAGGGTCATCTGAACAGTACGAGGAATGCGGCCTCAATGGCGCCGAGTCGAAGGCTACACAACGAATACATGTAGCAACCACGAGTAAAAACATCTTGTAAATGTAGACAGTGCTTGAATTCCGCGCAGCATGGCACGGGGTCCCAGTGAACGGGCGCTTGAAGCAAGTAACGTACACTAGCTGGACTGGTGGTTGAAGAACCGACCTTGAACTCAGTCAAGGGCTGAGCGAACATTGCAGAAACCTAGAAAGGCAGCGTTTGACTAGCGTAGGAGTTGCTCTACCCGATGGGCTCTCTTAATCTCACACCGTAATGTAGGCTTTGCGTGTTCAACCCTTGCGTGCTTTCGATCGCTCAATTCCTATCTGTCCTGGCCCAGAAATTCGAACTGGAACTGTGATCCCATCCGCCGGGGCGCGGTGGGTGGACTTTAGCACATTGAACGAGTACTTGGATCTCCGATTGCGAGCAGTATTTCAGGCTAGTTTTGTAGGCTATTGATTGATTATCACCTGAAAATCAGTTTCATGCTCTGCTATGTCGCGCCATGTAACCCACGAACCCGTTTTCACGAGGCAAACTGTGCGACTCATTTCGGTCATCGAGTGAAATCGGTGGGAGTGTGGGTGGGCTTCGGCGTTACCTCGTGATTTAATTGCGTAGTAATATTTGTTCCGCAAGTACTATGCTTGAAACCGTCTGAAAAGCCATCCGCCGCCCCTAACGTGACCAAAACCTGGGCTTGAGGCTGGGTGTTAGGGGCTGTTAAGATGTGTAGGAGAGGGGTACTGATGGGAGAGATTCACGCACTCCATCGTTATCAAACGATTTTTCATACCGATAGCATAGATCTCATTGTGTCGCGTCTACTCCTCTACTTGTTAACTATGTAGCCGTGCCTCTCCACGTGAAGGAGAGTGGAAAACAATCGCTGACAGATCTTTATTGAAGCAGTGCATATGCATCGTCGACTATGAGGATAGCCACAAGGCGATAAGGAGTACAGATCTAAGTGCGTTTAAATCGCTCTAGGCATTGAATTGACTGCGTTTCAAGTCATTAATCTCACGATTTACAGTGGAACCCATGAAGCAGGATGCTGCCATGGCTGGCTTCTCGGTGATGCAGCCTCGACAAGAGAGCAAGCAACGGAAAACGAGCCATGTAACAGCAGTATTGCGAAACCAGCTCGTAGTTTTTGCACTCACGTGGCTGGCATATGCATGTGCGAACTTGATTCGTAAACCCGTCAGCGTTGCCAAGGGAGCAATTGCACACGAGATGTCCTTGAATATTACACAGCTCGGCTGGCTTGACACAGCGTCGCTCCTCCCCTACGCCATGTTCCAACTCTTTGCGGGCAGTATGGGAGACCGATATGGTGTTAGCGTTGTGCTAGGCGGTGGACTGGCTGTTGCAGCCCTGTCCACATTCATGGCCTCGCAATCCTCCGACTTCTCGCATATGCTCCTAGCGCTGGCTCTTTGTGGCGTTGGTCAAAGCTTCGTTTGGCCTGCGTGCTCCAAGGCGATTTCACTGTGGTTCCCGGAGGGACAACGAGCTGTTGTGTTCGGCCTCTGGGGCACTTGTCAAGCTGTTGGTGGCTTCGTCGGGACCCTGTTGTGCTCGTGGCTCACGGAGAAAGTGGGTTGGCGAGCATCGTTCCTCGTCCCCGTCGTATTCACCTTTGTTATTGCTCTTGTAAATTGGGGCCTCCTTAAGACACCCAACGACCTGGGCATGAATGCAATCAAGGAAACTGACGAAGGCTCGGAACTCCTTGATAAGGAGCAACATCGAGACGCCATCGAACTACGGTCGCTGTCTTCTTCACTTCAACATAACTCAGTATTCGCGCCAACTGTGGACGGATCTGATGAACTCGAAAGCACCAGTGAAAGCGCTACCCTGCCTAAGTTGGCCATGCCGCATCAACCTGAAGGCGAAGATGCAACGCATAACGAGGCTATAGGCACTGTTAGAGTGCGAACATCCTCGAGGTCGCACTCTCGATCTCGCTCTCCAAGCTCAACCCCCATCTCAACACCTGCAAGATCACGTTCTAGCAGTACAGCCAGTTCGTCGAGTGTAGGCAGTCGCACACCTGGGACGCCCTCGGCTGTTACGCTACAGGTTGGTGAAAAGGAGTCTCCATGTGAATTCGTATTGGGGCCTGCTCTAGCACCGGTTGCTGAATCTTCACTAGATATGCAGGTGAAGGCAGATATCGAGACTGACATCGAGTCAGACTACCCAGAGAAGGTCCAGGCACCTCTGTTGAATGCTGATGCAAAGCACAAGCTTCAAGCGCGGTGTCCCAGCGACGATGCCTTGCCAGCTCGAATGCCAGCAGAGCATTTATCACAGCAGCTTTCTCTCCTTGAAGCATTCACAATTCCTGCATTCGGCCCGGTAGCCATCGCATATCTTTGCCTAAAGCTCGTCCGATACGTGTTTATGTTATGGCTTCCGTTATATTTTACAACGCTAGGGTGTTCGCTACGCCTAGCGAGTTTCTTGGCCGTTACGTTCGAAATCGGAGGCGCAGTGGGCACGGCCTTGAGCGGATTTGTAATCCAGCGTGGTTTTAAAGGTCGAAAGATATTGATGACTGTGACTTATTGTATGCTATTGACCCTTTGTATTATTGGTTTTATTGTGATGTCAAAAACTATCTCGGATCAGACTCCGGTGCGAGCTGACGCGGAATTTGTGTCTCACAACGTAGTCGAGCACAACCCGATGACGGATCCATCGCCTTACGACTCTTTCCTCAACTCTGTTCGAACTCAAGGCGAGCACTCGGAATCTGCTCTGAATCTTATGCAGACGTCCGCCACTGAAGTGGAGATGAATCGGACGCTTAATCAATCAAGCGCACAGACACAGGAACCCCAGCAAGCACAACCTCAACTCCTACCTCTACCGCAACTACAACAGTCACAAAGATCAGCCCCCTCGGTTGAGACTGATCTCAAGACAAGGCTTTTCGGCCAGAATGCCAATGCTGCAACTCGCGTTGTAGAGAACATAATCAAGCCGTCCGAATCTCAGCCTGCTGCAAGGGAGGCTACTTTGGCATCCACCAAGTCAGAACCTGCCCCTAAGCCCAATCCGACTGTACGGCATGCGGACGATGATAGTCCCGTCGCCTATGGTGCGTACATAATGGGACTTATAATGTTCATGGCGGGTATTTTTGAGCCTGGATTTGTGTTAAACGGGGTGGTTGCATCCGAGCTTGGGGAGTACCAAGGTCGAAATGTTCAAGCAGCAGTTGCAGGATACATTAACGGACTAGGAGGCTTAGGAGCTGTGATCCAGGGCCCACTCGTAGGGGCAATCGCCGATGTATTCGGTTGGGCAGGTGTATTCTACCTCGTCACAGCTATTTGTGTCGTCGGTGCTCTCTCACTTTTGCCAGCTCTTGCACTTGAAAACCAAAAGTTGTGGACCTCTGCATCAAAAGCTCTGTCTGCATGAGGATAGTGAAGCCGAAGCTCTGCTCCTAGGAATGAACTGCACACTTTCACATCTACGAGTAGTGTTAATCCCGTCTATATCGTCCTAACTTCCAGCTTCGTTTATCAAGACAGACACTCTTCCTCACAGAGCTACGGCGCAATCCACCAGGTTGCAGCCTTTATTGTTCGGAACACGTTGTGATCAAGGTATTGTAGCACCCCATCAGCCACATACGCAGACGTAGCTTAACTATGCAGGAGAATCTCCTGTATCCGTCCACCGCAAAGCGGGGGACCGACGACAGACCCCACTCGGTCCGGAAGGTTAGGGATGTAACTGAAAAGTCATCAATTCGCGCATCGTAGTGCTAGTCAAGTAGGATGCATAATTTGTATTATAACCTCTGTGTCGATAGTTGTACAAACATAGAATAGAATGCTATACATCAAGTTAATCAAATTTCCATGAGTACTATACACAAATGAGCTTAGCCCTGGGGTTGCGCAGCCCCGGAACCATGTCCATCTTTCACTAACCGAAAAGATATTTTCTGCACGGAAATACATCCCTAACTTAGAGTGCTTGGTGGAGCTCCCGCTCGTCTCAAGCGCTGAAAAGTCGTGCACGAGATCACTCGTGGGGAGCAGGCGTGGCCAGACGCGAGTCGCAGATGTGCGCAGATCCGCATGCCTGCGATGATCCTGTCGCATGATACTATCTCTACTAGAGATTATTTCAACGGCTCACGCGTCCGCACCAGCTTCCAAAAGTGAATCGAGGGAGACGCAACTCTACTGGCGTGGGGGTGAGCGGAGTCCACTTGGATTGGCTTGACTGAGGATCGCATGACTCTTCTGTGGCAACCTGACCTTACCGACTAACCCTTCTCCACCACTCGCCTCACTTTGCTCTGCTCTCTAGTCATCTGACGTTAGCAACACCGCGTTCTGTGACTTTCCGAGCAATCTGAACCATGTCGAATCTGACTCCTTCCTCCGCTGCGCTTCTGGGCTTGACCGGCACAAGTGTGGCGTGTTCTGCTTTCTCCGCGCTCTACTGCGCTTATAAGAAGGGTCTCCAGTGCAAATCCAGTGGCTCAAGCGCTGGTGAGGGCGACCTTGCCGGAACCTCCACGGCAGCCGGGGAGAGTGGCGACGAGACTTGCCAGCCAAGCCCCTGTCAGCAGAAGCTGCATGCAGCGCGAGATGAGTCCCTGCGAAATGTTCCTGCTCTCCTTGCTGTGATCTTTGCTGCACACATGTGCGGCAAGTCGCGAGTGGTCGTCGACCCTCTTGCCCCAGCCGTCCTCGCGGCTGGTTTCACCCAGGCCATGACGCACTTCTGCGACCATCCCATTGCGAAAAAGATTCGGTGCGCTCTTCAAACCGTTCAAACTGGCATTCTTGGCTTCTGGGTGCTGCAGTTGTTTGAGGCGATTTAACGGGATCGAGATGCCACCATCAGCCATCAGCTGAAGTGCCACGATATCTGCACGGATGCGAATAATCAGGAAACAACTGGCCTCTGATGTTGACGCCCAACTGATGTGATATGAAGTGGAACGAGGGTTGCCTACACCATCAAATGAGCGAGGCATACGGAGTGGACTTGAGCCTTGCATTTCCAGCATTGTGATTATTACACCTGGCGGGCGTATTCACAAGCTGCTCATTACTACCGCGGTCGGTTTGCTTGCTTCTGGTTGCCCCAGTAGCGATGCAAAGGGTCGCGGCTCCTCAGCACTCCTCTGCACGAGTGGCCTTGAAGCCATCTGAACCTTATGCGCAACATAGTCTCACAAACATGAGCCGGAGATACTTTGCCCGCCACTACAGCCAGATCTCAGTCACCAATACATTCATCCATATGTGTACATTATGTTGACAGAGACCTCGTTTGTGAAAAGAGTTCCAAATCTGGCCCAAGCTTAGACATCCGACGCACTCCTTAGACGCGTCTGGACCTAGAAGGTGTAACGTAACTTACTTTCACTGCACAGTGCGCCCAATCAGTAGAGGCTACCCTTTGTTGTGCTATTGCCGCCGTACTGTGAAGCATAGGGCGAACCAGGATAACCCGCGCGTCCAGTTCTTCGGTCCGTTGCAATGATGCTTGCGTAAGTCTCCTCTTCTTCCACACCACTGCGGTGGGGTCGTACAGCGGAAGGCGATACAGCGTCATAGCCCGCATACAATGGCTGTGCAGCACCAGATGGTGCCGCGGGATGTCCTGAGGCTCCTATGCCGGGATGAGGTCCCGAGCGACGCGTGCGTGCCTGCTGCGGCCCTATCTCGACCTCAACCTGTTGATAAAGCGAAGGCAAGGTAACTGATGAATTTACGCTCGTGATTGACGCACGCATCGACACAGTCACAGTGTCATTTCCCCCCATACCAGACCTCGGCCCTCCCGCAGATTCGGCTTCTGGACCCGTTTCGAACGGGAACACTGGTAGCTGTCGCGACAGTAGCACGTCGCCTGCGTGTGCGGCTACAGGAGTGATTCGATGGAAGGGATCAGTGGTGAGTGCTAAAGCTGGAGCAGGTGAAAGGGTCGCGAAAAGCACAGCGCAGAGGAAAAAAGAACGTACCAGGATCACACCCTAGGAGTGAATATATGTCATTTACGGATTGTTTTGCTTTGCTTTGTTTGTTGACTTCGACTATGCTCATAGTAGCGCCTCGTATTGTCTGATTTACTACGCCTAAAGTACCCGCCTATCCGCGTTTTTCACACTTAGAGGTGTCAGTGCGTTCGAGCCAATTTCCGTTACGCCGGTTTTTCGCGGTTTGCTCGCGACCCGGAACCCTCCATGAACGTCAGTATTCACCTTCAGGAGGGCAATGACAACTCCAACCCGAAGTCTTACTTCAAGTCCCAGCGAAGGCCTTGGTCTCCGCTCAACAAGGACGAACTCAAGCAGTCGATCCAGGAGTACGAGAGGAAACACGGACGTGCATACGAGCCCCCCGCGAAGACCTACTATGGGCTGCGTGAGCATATGCGACATGAGGCTTTGAAGGCGCGCATGCGTGGTGCGGCCGCAGACGCGTGGCACATGCGGCTGTACCCATCCAACTCGCTTTCCTCGACGAGGCTAGCGGGGGCAGAGATCGTGTCTAGCCCGCGCAAAAGCATAGCCCAGGGAGAAGAATGCGGGTGGAGTGGTGCTACAGAGTCCACTAAGCAAGATTCACCTCACGGAACAACTACAACGATAAATGGACCTCAAAAGCCCCAGGATAAGTTAACAACGCCAGGCGAAACGCTACCCTACAATCTACTGTCAAAGTACTATGGAGGGTTGCATGGCTCCAGACTTCATAGTAAAGAGGCACTGCGCAGCCGAGCAGGTACGCCTGCGACTGCCCAGACCCAACCTCCGCCGGCGTTGGCCGCGGAAGTGACTCTCACAGGAGGGGTGATCCCAACTCGCCACCGCCAACGTGCACAGGAGTGGCAAGAACTGATCCCTGAGCCGCTACTGGATAGCATGGCATTCAAGCCCCTTGAGTCCTCGCTCTTAGGTCCGCTGCCTTCGGCGTGGAAGAATGACGGAAGTGTATTGCTCTGGCAGCGAAAGAGTATTCCTCAGACTATGAAGGAGCAATTCGAGACGATGCACGAAGCCAAGTCGAATGCCAAGGCTGCAGCAGCAACTGCCAGGCTAACCACTGGCACATGTCACTTAAGCGAAGAGGAAAAGTCAGCGGCAAAACGCAAGGCCAACAAAGTCCGTGCTATGTATCGGAAGCAACGGCTTGATAAAGTTTCGCAGATTCATGGCTTCCTGAGTGACCCAATGCCAACTGAATCATCAATCGATACGGACATCACTTTGGAACGCCCTTCAGCCACGCTTGCGACATTTTCGCCCACGATCAGACATGACAAGCTCCGCCCCCAGAATATCGAACGAATGAATCCGAAACTCAAGCTCGACCAGGCCCTTAAAGATCACAAGCATAACCGACGAAGCATGCACCTGCTGTGGGCAAGGTTCAAGGCGCTCTGCGGTTTGTCAGAGGATCCCAGAGGTGTTTCCTTAGAAGCTTTCCGCAAGGGAGTTCCCGCACTAGCTGCTGAAGATCCTCTCTTTGTCAAGCGAGTCTATCAACTCGTCGACACCGATTCATCCGGTGCCATCGATTGGGAAGAATTCCTTGCGACCATTTCCGCACTTGAGCAGGATTCACTCGAAAATCAGTGTAAGTTTTTCTTCCAAATCTACGACCTAGATGGAGATGGCTTAATCACTCGCAAAGACCTTGAAACAATGTTTGCAAGGTCGTCGATGCTCCTTCCGGCGCCACCTAACTGCGAGGATCCCCAGAGCATGAGTGAGTACGCAGATCTGGCTCTCTCAGATGATAGTGATGTTGAGAATAGCGATGTAGAAGTCGGAGAAGAACCAGGAGCTGCATCAACATCATCCACAAGCGGCAGTGGAAATGGCGGTGGCAGTACCAGTGGGGGTGTTTGTACGACCACTCAAGAGGCAGCTTGGGCTCGGGGTACTGCAGCACCTCCCAGTCGCGGTACCCGATCACGCCGAAAAGACAGGTCGAAACGCGATTCTGATGCAGTTTACATCACTCCCACCCCGCTGCTTCTTGAGGCCTGCGCTGGCCATGCAGCGCCTTCGGAGCGACTCCTCAAGGCGCTTGAGTTGGCTTGCACTGCCCCGAGAGGTCTTGATGCGCATACTCCAATTACTTCACTGTTCAGTGGAAAGACTGGATTCGATGCGTTTGGTGAGGTCGGTCCAAGCCGAGCGCCAACCACGACCATTAGTGCGGACATTGATGTCGGACGTGAGCCCACGAAGGAAGAACTGAAACAAGCAAACAAGACCGCAAAGCGCGCAGTGCGTACCTTCGTCGAGAAGGTTTTCCAGCGGTTTGGCAAATCGGCAGCTGCGGGTGATGGTATATCACTCGATGAAGTTATCGATTTCATGAAGAATCTGAAGACTGGTGAAGATGTCTGGACAGTATTTGGTCGCCTGATGCGGCACACTCCAGGTGCCACAGGGGCGACGGCCGCAGCTGCAGCGACTGCTACAGGCTCACCCATGTTGTCGAATGCTAGGCCCCCAGGCTCTCGAGAATAGGTCACGCACCATTCACAACCCGTCCACGTTGCTCGCGCTTTGCCTATTGAAAGTATGCGTTGCAATCTGTGTATAGTATGCTGCACTCGAACTTGTATATATCGTCAAAGCATAATCTCAAACAGTTGAGCTCTGAGTAATGGTCAAAGACGCCCCTCGGCAGAAGATCATTCGATGATGTTCTGCGCAGCTCTTCGAATGTCTCAAGAAGACTCACGAAATAAATGCCTTCACAAGCCTAGCTTTGTATGCAGTCACTCGGACTTATGTCGCGCACTGCTTATCCAAACGCAGGCGACGTCAACGCAAGCAACGTGGACCAGACAGCACTAGGGGTGGTAAATCTAGGCCAGGACGGATATTCCCACACAGAGATTATGTGTTCAGAGTGCGTTTGTCGAAGCTAAAGTATCCGTGACTCACGCACGGTTATGAATACTGGCACGTAAAAGTGCTCTTGAGTACAACGCGTGAGCACTGCTCAGATTTTATCTGGACCTTTCCCCAGGTCTGGTATACTGCAGAATGCAGGTCGATTCAGGAAATCGTGCTAGAGTGGCCAGTACACAGGCGCAGCAGGAGGGTGCGACGGGACCAGCTCGGCCCAGAACGCTGAGGATAAGGCTGGCGCTGGATGCGCATGTTCCCTTTAGCTTTGGAGAGTACGCTGTCCTCAGTGAACTGGCATATCATGCCGAGCACCCACACTTCCGCCTCGCAATGGGCTGGCCCTTGCTGGTAGAACCCATCGTGCCGAACTCGCAGGCACTGATGGCTCGTATGTTGAGATCCCCCACACTGGCGTACCAGATTCCGACTTTCGCGGTCTGTGCGAAGCTTCTCAAGGACAGAATCGACAAGGAAGAAAGCCAGATGACGGGAATCGAAGGGGTGAATGTCGCTTCAGACGAGTTGAGTCGAAAGCGGGACCCGTATTTCTTCCCCCCGCAGATTGCACACGATCTTGTGGACCTTGCTGACCTTGCAAACGTCTACCAAGCCAGTTTTGAGGTGTGTCAGGCGTTCCTTCGAAGCTTCTCGCCCACGGGGAGTCGAAGGGTCCATCGAGACGAACCCGAGCTCTCACAACATCCACTTCACCGTTCGCGCGAGCTAGAGCAAATCCAGGTGGCATTTGACCTACTCCTCAGAGCCGACGAAGGAACGAAACCCGCAATGGTTACGGCCCTCGCAGATGAAATATTCGCCTTGGCCAAAAGGTTTCAGATTACGATAATGTTCTACGAGCAAGTCCACACAAGTGTGCATGCTGAATTCGCAAAACTTGCCTCAAAAGTAGACGATATCGATGCTCAATTGGCACTTGTGTGGAAAGTACCGATTCATGCGCTGCACGTTGCTTTGACAGTCATCGCGACGGCTAAAATGCAACCCATGCGTAACAACACCGAAGAGATCCAGGCAGCCAAACGGGTGGTTCAATTCCGCACCAGTGAGTTGATTCATATCCTGGAAGCGTGGAGTTCAGCGCGTGCTACTCTTTCTGATGGCTTCCATGCTAAGCTCTTCTTGCGCAAGTTTCGAGGTGAGTACCATTGGAACGAGGGATTTCAGGCCGCGTTCGCTCTACCAGAAACTACACGGGAAGAAGCGCTTCACAAGTATCGCACACTTTCAGGTTTGGCCTCTGATTTTGTCAACGAGGCAAGTGCTTACGGCAAAACAATTATTACAGAGCTCTCGCGACGTGCCGAAAGTCGTACAATCAACACCCAGCAACAATTCCAAGGCGTTTTGGGTGGCCACAAGTATGTTGTAAATGGCATTCTGTTTAAGCTCGCTCTGGATAGAGAAGGTAGACCAAAGCAATTTGTGATAGGTGTTAACAAGCCCATGTACGAGTTCGCCGCCAAAACGGCTGGCCACGACTTCACAGGTGCCGTTCACTTTTATAATCTTGCTTCCGCCTCGAGCCTAAACTTTCACAACTACACTGTGAAAGACACGGCATCATTAGCGAAGCCTTCGACGAAAACCGCTCAAATGAACCGCTCCAATTCCAATCCCTCTGCACAGTCGTATTGCACGTGTGTCAATCCGAAGCCATGTGCGCCTCAGAGTGCCCATCCCGCAAGCCCTCCGCCACTTAGATCACAGAACAGCAACCTACAATCTCGATCTCTAGGCGAGCTTCGCACCCTAGGGCGTCGCGCTTTGCGGCTAGCAGGTATTCGTAGCAGAACATGGACGGGAGAAGGCCTGCCCATGTCGCGTCAGGTGTATTGGTATCTTTGGCAATCGGAAGCACGGCGCTTGCAATTCGCAAAGCTATTGTTGTTTCCATGGTACCGAGAGGGTAGCAGGCTGTTATCTCCGGGGGTGGTACATGGGACACGGTTACGTCATTCTCGACACTCAGTTTTATCATTAACACGAGCTCGTATCCCAAATCTTGAAATGCAAGAGGCATCACTTCAATCTCCTCAGTCTCCCGTATCCCCTCCGATGTCTCCGAAGGAAAGATCCACCATTTCGTTCATCTTCATCAACGCCAACCTTAGTACGCGGCAAAGAGCCAGAGCGAACCGCAACCCACTGCGGGCCCGAAGGACCCATCCTCGCCGCATTCGACTAAACTCAACCCTCTCGCTCCGAGCTGCGTATTCTATGAAGCCCGCACGAAGTATTGGTCGTACTCCAACCGCCATGGACGCTGCGAACCGGCGATCAAGCAATCCTACTCAGTCTCCTCAGGCTGTCGATCACCTGGCGATACCCAACTCTGTGCCTGTGACCCCTCCCCCACATACGTCAACTATGTTCGGGACTGCGAATGGATCAACAAACCTAGGGATACCTCAGGCATCAAGCACCAATCCCATTGCTTCCACGCCAATCCACCCAATGCGAGGTTCGAATTCCCAGGCAAAGAGGATCTTGTCAATTTTCCTCAACAGTAAGACCCATGGGAAGCGTCGAAACACGCCAGGAGAACCTGGCATCACGCTACTTCAACACTACCGTGCGCTTCGCAAGTTGAGGCGCCAGTTCATGAATCATCGCGACCCTCGACAAAAAACGGCATTCAGTACTCTAGTCGTAACTGCCCGCTCTCCCTCGCCCCCATCCGGCGGATGCTCCGAGCCTGGCGCAAGTCCTAGCTCGAAGTTTGTAGATCCAACGCTTGAGGAAAATCGCCCGAGCCAGTGCAGTATCTGCTTCAAACCACTTCGTCTAAATCTTCCCACGACTACTGCCTCAGCAACTCGACCACCCTCAGGTATCCGTACTTTCCCATCACAGGAACGATTGTTTGAGCAGTCCCGTCGACGATACCAGCAGCAATTAGAGGCTGAAGCCGAAAATGTCGAGCTGACTCTGCGTGTCCCGATGCAAGTTCTGATTGACTACAAGGGCTTCCGACTCTTGGCGATGCCTTTACTTCCCATCGACAAAGATACCATCATCTATGGGTCGCATGACGCAGGTGGCAAGATCTTCGCTAGTGATCATGAGTTCAACTTGCAGATGGCCAATTGTGCGGCGGCTCTTCATCTTAAGGGCCATTATGTCGTACCTGGAACCAAGGATCAACCTCCACAACCGGTCCTACTCCATACTGCAGTGGATACCGAGGGTCACAAAGGCAAAGATAATAATTTCTATCTGCTTGATCTCTCGCGCACGTTTCCAGCACAATCTCCATCGCATTTCATCTCCCACCTGCCATTCCAAGTTCGTAGCACCATTTACTTCCGGCTATTCAGACCAGAGTTTCTGATGGCATTGCGCACTCAGGCTGGGCAACCGGGATGTGCGGCCATTCGGCCTTTATCATCTGATGCCCTGTCACCCTGGGACCATGATGACGAGTATGAAGGTGAGTACTCTATTATTGCGACAACGATGCTGCTCTTCTCTGCTATCCCAGCGTTTGCGGCGGAGCTGTCGCGTTTTGGGGTGCATCCCGACCTGCTTCCCCTGGTAGACCACGATGAAATGGCGTTCAACCGACGGGTTTACAATGCACGCTTGAGATACCATGAGCTGAAGAAGGCGAATCTAGCCACGCTTGAGAAAGAGGTCGTACAACTTACATGGCAACCTGACTCCTCCCTGAATACCGAAAGCAACGTAGCATCGGACGCAGGTAGATATGCTCTACAGAAATGTGCCTCGCATGTATACCCTTTTGAGACGAACCCTGCATCGATTCTTCGCCAACAAAGTGGTGGACGCTCTGCAGACGAAGGGTTCCTTTACATCAAGCTACTTGCAGTCGGCTTTCCTACTGATGGGACTACTGATCCAGTCCTGGCCTCCACGGACCAAGAAAATCTTAGTAGCAACGGCCGTGGTAACCTCCGAGAGGAACTGGACTCGGCATCACCACGAAGGCCTACCACATCTGATCCACGTGACCAGGCGGTAGAGGCCACACAAACCAGCCACGGCGGCTTGACACTGGACTACCAGTCGCTTCCGAGCCACCATCCTTATTTCATTGTCCGGGCCCCCGTAGGTGCACTACCGAAGATCCACGCAGCGGCTCTACTTGGCAAGCGCCCTGCTGACCTTCGGTCCGTTAACTCAGACGACGATCTCAAACCCAGCAGTGGACGAGATCAGCAAGACTTACTGGGCCCCGCTTTGCCGGAGCCACTCGCCGCATCGTATTTCGATGCTTTAGGATTTGCGAAGCAAGAATACGTCACTCAATTGACTGGATTGCGTCTCAATCGTGAGTTCCACAAGCGAGGAATCAATATGCGTCATGCCGGGCTTGTTAGATGGCACGTTCATCCTGCAAGCCCGTTGTCGAAAGCCATTCTCGTGGACATGGTTCAGAGGACGCTGAAGAACCTGATGCGCCGACTGCTACGCGCAGAAACCACGAACGAGATGAACGAAATGGAGGAAGAAAACGGTCAGGATTCACTGAATCTTCACGCCCAAGGCTCCCATGCTCGTGTTTCGGATTGGCGGACTCGTCGACGAGTCGTGGCGTTCCTTAATTTAGTATCTGGGTCTTCTCAAAATAGCCAGCTATTCTGGACCGAGAATGTCTTTCCTGAACTCGTTTTCCGATATGGGCATGTCGCGATGCACTGCAAGTTCCCGCCTTTACGCACATATTTCCCCGTAGGCCCACGAGCTGCCGCGCGGAAGGATGACAAGGGAACCAACATTACTATTCCCAGTCCATTTTTCGATTGGATAAAGAATCGCGAAGCACTTTACCTCGCAACTCAGCAGGCGGCAGCCCACTGCGCTGCAAGGCTCGCAAATAACCGTAGATTTAGCCGAGTCACGCTTAGCGCATCTGAGCTCGCTACTCTCGATGAATCGCGGGACCCGTCAGCGCTGAATATGTCATGTGAGTTCAGTCCAGTACCTGCTCACTACTCATCTGACCAGCGATTCCTTTCTGGAGTTCAACTAAGCGGTTCGCCGCTTCAACCAGTTTGCCATCGGGACTCAGATTATGACGATTTTTCTCTGCTGCGCCAAGCCTCAACTGCAAGCATTTCCGCTTTGAATATGACAGTCTCTTCCTTGGCTCGCACTCAGTCAGGATACTTGCCCGGCTCAACTCCGACGCTCTCAACCCCAGCGAGATCGATAGTTCCAGATACTCCTTACTCGAGATATAATCAGGATGCACAAGCTCCTCCTCTAGCAGCATTCAGACGTATCTCGCATGCTCGTCCATTGGCCGCAACCAAGACGGAACACGAGTGGATTTGGACGCCGGATGGCATTTGCCCGCTATCATTGTACTTCAGTGAATATCTTCCTCGTATCCGAGCAGAGCATCAGCGCCATGTCCAACTACTAAACTACACGATGTCGCGCTTCGACACTATCGTGTCCATGATCCAGGCGAAGAACCCTGGGGAAACATGCACTGCTCCGAAGCCAAGTCCGTCCTCTTCCTCATCAACACAGGACGAACTCCAGGACAGGTTGAAAGACCCGAACGTCCCTCACATATTCACCACCCAACCTCCAAGTGCGCTTCCTCCCCCTTACAATATGGGCTTTGTGCAGATCCGCGACGGAGTTGAATTACTGGAGGCAGTTGCTGACTCTCTGGAAACGATCGTCAATTATGTGTTGATGCGAACGGGTCTGAGTTTAAGCCCTGACTGTGCAGCTGCATTTGCAGCAAATCCACGAAGCTTTTACTTCAGTGTCACCGATATCCAGGACAGTGATGCTTATGTCAAGCGTTTGCCCGCATTGGATTACTTTGCGGGTAAGGTCGGTTGCCTTGAGGCTCAAGATCCACGAATGGATGCAAGCGCAAGACTGAGAACCTTGCATAAGGCCCACGCCGCGTTTGAGAGAGCCCGGTTGTCCGATCCGCTAAACGAGGCTTCATGTCATGAAGCGGCTCTATGCAAGTTCTTAATCCTTGAACAGAGTGGGTTACCCGCACAAGCTGACATGACGATGATTGAACGAATCCAAGACGTCTATACACGATGTCTCGGCGTTAACTTCAAGCATTTGCAGCCTATGAATCATGCGCTTGACCTTAAGACCGCTCTTAGCAGCAGGGCTCAAAGTGGAACTGACGAAGCGCTAATCACGCCATTCACGAGTCGATCCCATTTGTTGACTACTCAGCGGGCGTGCAACATGACTCTAGTTACGCTCATCACGCTCCTTGAAACATGGTCTGAGCGTCGTCGCGTTATTCAGTTGTACTCTCACTCTGGTGGTGCAAGCGCTTGGCAGATATTCCTTTGGGTCTATCACTTCGCGCGCTCGTTCCTTGCTGCATTGTCGAGATCGGGCTTAGGTGACAATGTTTTGAAGGATAAGATCCTTGCGGCATTGGAAAGCTCGCTAGCAGAACGACACCGTGCAGTTCGCCACACTCTGTCATCCATTTTCGATCACACGAGAGTCTGCACACTCCAGGCGTACCCACGCTTATTCGTGGAGTTTGCTCGTGAACGTCTCATTTCGGCATGCCAAAAAGTTCTGGAACACTACCTTCGCTTGCATCAAGTTGTAGACCTACCCACAGCGCACAATGAAGCGTTCGAAGGTTCTAACATAGAATCCATTGCTCGAAGACTATTGGCAACAGTCGCAAGCAACGCAAGTGACCAGCATGGCGGTCGCAGTGTTGTATTGTGGTCCAACGCAACGAGTCGGGACAGGATAGTGAAGTTGATCCGAAATGCGTCTGAAAGGCTTGTGTCCCAAATATCTCCCAAGGACATGATTTCACTCATTCAGAGACGGCTTCCGACATGGGACGCTATTGATCAGAACGCAGAGCGCTATGTTCGTGCGCATATTGTCTCGGCGATCCTCCGGGAAATGCTCAGCTCATTGAATCCTCAGAGGAAATCTGGGGGGTCGCTTTGGCGAGATATTGAAACTATATACGCCACACAATCTAAAGAGATGGATCACGCAGTTAGGCAATGGATTGACGCCATGGAGTCCTTTGTTCTGCATGAGCTTGGCATTCCTGTGATAACCGAATCAGATGCCAAACGTGACGAAAAGAACCAGCCTAACAAATTCCAAGCCCAGGCGCTACTTCAAGGGTTGGAAGCCTTCAGAACCAAACCACCGAGCTCACAGCTCATTACACCGCCTTCGTCGCGAGCCGGCCCTGAGTTCTTGCAGCCCCTCAAAGCGCCGGATGTACGGCTGAACGGGAATTCTTACGGCGATGTTATCTATGAGGTTGAGGTCGAGTACTTTAATCCCTATGGCAAGGAGCAGTCTCTGAGTGGCCCTTCCGTTCAAGTTCCGAACTTACCACAGCAAGGAGTTCCCCCTCCTTTAGCAAGGATGGCTCATAACAATTCCTATGCTAGGCGCGAACTCAATGAGTCCTTGGGGGTCATGCCGCGGCTTACAAACCTTGCTAGGAGCAAAGAATTACACTCAGAAATAGTGAAGCAGAGCCTGTTTTTGCTTCCACCGAAAGCCACCAGCCATCGGGTGAGTGAGTCAATGCCAATAGCTGCTCGCGGATCCCTTGCCCATGAATCACAGCAACCAGCGCGTCCAGCCCCACAGCGATTGCCCATCATCAGCCAGCAGGAGTACAACTTGCAACAAGCATGGCTTGCAAAGCCGCCCACTTTTGTCGAAGTACTTGCTCGCACACGACCTGACTTAATGTCTAGACTCAGACTGTCGTCAGTGCGCCGAGGGGTCGATGATCATGCTTTCCCGACTAAAGAGCCAGCATCAGAATCAATGCTTTCAACCGTGACGCGTGATGCAGATGGGAACCCGCTGCTGGAGGTGGTTTCTCAGTTCAAGCAAACAGTCGAACTGGCGTCCGAGGTGGACGTCAGCGCGGCTCTATTCCGCTTGCAGACCAGGCATGCACTTTCGAAACGGGTTCCGTCAACTCTGAATATTGCATCGGACTTCCCTGCCCTGGGCCAGTACTTCATTCTAAGTAGGCCGCCTTTAGGTGTTGGAGCTGCGCCGATAGCTTTCCTCACGACTGCGGCGACTCTTATATCAACCGAGAATAGTATCTGGCTCTCATCTACCACAATGGCAACTCCTAGCATGAAGCATCCGGGGGTAATCGGTTACCTCAGCGCATCACACGCGACTGCGCTACGAAATGGCATCGCGGAGCAGGCCAAGAATCTTATTCGCACGCACATGTCATTGAATTTCATTCGTGAGTCCAAACGACGTGATAACACCATATCAATACCGAGCTCCGTCGTGGTGCAAGGACATACTATTGCATCCGTTCGCGCGGCAGCTGCTTCCACTCTACTCGTTGCGGAGCGTGTAGGATTCCTCCCGAGTCAAGCGTTCCTAAGTCGCCAAATGCCACCATGGTCTGCCACCTCAACAGTCGCCCCAGTGTTTGCCTCGCATCTTGTCGCGGAATTGGCTGAGGAGTCGTTAGGATCTTCATTTCCATTCGGAACGTATCATATTGATGCGAGGCGCTTCCGCTCCAGCGCAATTGACCAGCTCCAAACTCGTATCAAACTAGCACTATCCAAATATCACGCTACTGGTAGGGTGGAGAAACAAGGTTTAGAAAATAGTACTAATCCTGAAAGGGAGGGGCCACAGGACTTCAGATTGGTTCCCCCATCACTCACCCCAGCACGTGTCCGTCAATACGCAGAAGTGTACCACTTAGCACTCGATGAAGCGGTCAGGACGTGCGACTATGCCATGCTGAGTATTCTTAGGGATCTTGGTGTGACGCATTCAATTACTGGGATCCCTTCGCTGAGTTTGGCGCTAGATTGGTGTCATCGAACCGTCATGAGAGAAGAGGCAGAGCTGAAAGCGAAGCTCAGGGAGTATCGCAGTCAAGAGTCGTCCGACGATAGGCTTTCAATTTCGGATCTAGAAGGGCAGCTGTCAGCACTTCACGAGCAACCAGCAGCGCTCGTGCGAGAGCTGATACGTGACTACTCGATCTCTGGTCATATTGATGCAAGAGATCAGCTGGGTCGAACTCCGCTGATGTACGCGAGTGAACGAGGTGACTACGCTGCAGTGTTGGCGTTGCTGAATGCAGGCGCAAATCCAAATGCCCAAGCTGACGATGGCTCAACACCGCTCCACTATGTGGTTAATCGCGCTGGCATTAGGAAGAGTCTCGCAATCCTGCGTGCTTTGAAGAAATATCTTGTTACGCAGGCCACGAAGAAGCCCTTTAGAGCAAAGCGCAGAGCAGATCCCAACGATCCGTCGAAGAAAAGCAGCGCAGAGGAAAAACATCACTCAGAAGTGCCACAAGGTGATGAGGATGTTCAAGCGAGCACTGCAGATAGCTTTATTTCCACAACTCCAACGAAGGCTCTTGCAACCGATGAGGCTGTGGAGGACAAGTCTATGGGAGATATCAGGGGCCAACATGATGAAACGAGTTCTCCAGCCGTGGGCCCCGATGGTAACTTGGGAATTCTGCTGGACGATGTCGACGGTGCAAATGTGATTATCGATGACCTGACGACGGACCCAACTTGCACCTCGTTCCTGATCACTGACGTCTCCTCGGAGGTGGATTTCACTGTGTCAGACACTCTCTCTGATACGCTTGAGATCGGTCGATCACATCTCCAAGATTCCTGGCGAGATCTTCGTCTTCTCTATGAGAGCGACGCAGAAGCATCCCCGAAAACGGCTGGTCTCCACAATAGTAATGATCTCACGGTCACAAGACGCAGATCTCTCGAGTCGTCGAACGCGCGATCATTGTTTGCAGCAGATTCGTCGACGGAATACGACTCCGAATTCGAGGCGGACGACGAATGTGAAGTCAATTTCGACAGCTACGACGAAGAGGAATCCGACAAGGCCGGTGAATCCCAGGGAGAGCGTCGGTCCGATATTGGTTATTATGACAGCGATGCCCGAGTTGTTTATCGGAAGAATGCATTCACCTGGAGATTGCGGCACGCATCAGTTCGCAATCAACGCCGTCGTCAATATGTCTCCAGAGCCCCAAGTCCACCAACGACTATGACATCATCGAGATCACCACATGGCAGTCCGAGTTCTCAGATTCCTGTGGACTCGGTAGGAACATTAGCTCGGTTAGACTCACAGATGCCACCCAAGAGCCTTAGCTCGGACCAGCTTCGTCCTGCAAAGCAACCATCGGCCTCTGTTTCAACGACTGAAATCCCAATGAGCCAAGCTGATGCTCTGGAAGAGCTCTCATATTCAGTTGCAGCTGAGGATATCCTTTGTACTCTCCATGAATTCGACCAAACTGCCGAAAGCGACGCCTCAGAGAGCAGTCTGAGTGAGGAAGACTGTTATACGGAAGATGAGGCAATGGAGAAGATGGTGAAGTATATTAATGAGTCAAAAATTGAGAAGGCCACTCGCGTCGCTGCCCAACAGCCTACCCAACAACAGTCTGGACAGACTTTTAATAATCCGGAGGACCCAGAATTGGACACTTTGATCCTCGTAGAGACTAGCATGGCGAGCGCACTTCAAAGCAGAGCCTTTTGTCGCTACCTCCGCACGCTGCGAGTACTGTTGGAGTACAAGGCAGATCCTAATCTGGCTGCCCGAAATAACATCACTCCGCTGCATCGAGCATGTAAGTATGGATTGCCTGCATCAGTTGCCGAGCTCTTGAATGCTGGAGCTGATGCGCTAGCCCCCACTTCCCCAGACCAATTCACCCCGCTCATGTTTGCATGCGCTTCTGCTGATCCTGCGTCAAATGACGTAATTAGCTTACTCCTGAGACATCCACGCGCACCGGGTTCGAACATGCAGCTTCAGCAAGTTGATTCGGAAGGTCGAACCCCACTTCAACATGCTCTGAAACCGAGGCCTTCCATGCTTCTTCAGGCCTCTACAGTGTGCTCCATCATGAGTTCAGTTCAACGAGAGTGTTTTGTAAGGACTCGCAGATCGTTCCCTCAAGGAACTAGTGATGAGGAAATCCAAAACAACGAGCTCTACAAGCTAAATCTCGCGGCCACATACGCTTCGCTGGCAGCCGTTGCACGAGACCATTTGCTTCGTTCTCACACACCATCAACGATGCTGAATGACAGCATGCTATCAGGGGCCACAGTTGGTCTGGTTGCGAGTGGCGTCCTCACTCAACATGCGCTTCGCGAGTCAGCGGTGGAAGAAATGCTAAGCTGCATGCTTGCAGCAATGTTGGAAAATTACCCGATTGTATCCACCTCATTTGTGTCTAACTATGAATACTCGGCAGCAATGGAGTCGGTCCTCAGCCACGTACCAGAGGAAGCACTGGCAAACGCAGGTATGTCAGGTATGTCGAGTCTTGCAATCGTGGTAAGGGGTCATGCTCCACAAGGTCAGCCGAAGGCAACTGCATCCGAGCGTCATGACACTGAGCAATTGTTTTCTAGCGGATCTTCCATTGAGATTGCCCCGCGCCCCGAACACTCGCTCCTGCCTGTGGGAATACCGTGGGAGGCCGCCGCATCACTGTCAGAATCCATTCCTGCAACTGCCTTGCCGCTCTTCGCGGCTGCTCCCATGGTTTCTGCTGCCTTTGCTGCATCAACGCTGTCATCATCCCCGGCCGCAATAGCTGGGACCTTTGCCTGGGCATTGGGACGAACAGAGCAGATCAAGGCTCGTGCGTCGGAAGGGAATGACAGTATCTCAACATACTCCACAGTATTCGAGCTCACAGGCTCAGGAGTGCTGCTCCCACGTGTCAGGCCAGCTACCTGGATCACACTGAATGGGCCGCCGCGAGATGGTATCAAATCATCAAACTCGCAAACAGACGCCTTACTTTCGAGTATGAATGTGGCTGCGTCTGAATTTGGTATCAGTTTGAGTCATGCCTCCCTCAACCCAAGTGTCGTTGGTGCTCTCGCCTCCCTTTTCTACTCAGCAGAACGGGAACGCAAAGAAGGGCTTGAAACGGGTATGGTGTCGCAAGACGTCGACTGGGCTACTCCCCATGCGAAGACAAAGCACCAGATTGATCCGAATCAGACACAAGCACAATCTTCCGAAACTGAGTTGCTTTTTTCGCCGCTTGAATCTCACATTGGCATTGATCTTACGTCTGGCCGCTTCGCGCATGAGTTTTTCCAATCAGTCCTCGAGGCTCTTGAATCAGAGGAGGAAGCCCGTTCCAACCCGATTCAAGCACCTGCACCTGTTGCGAAAGCGCTCATGACACTAGGCGTCCGTGCGGGATCTAACATGGTGTCATCCCTTGGCGCAAACGTGCTGTTACAGGCCTCGTTAAATTTGGCTCACTCATTCTTGGCACCGTGGGCCAGGCAACTCCATTCGCAGGTTAATGCAGAGATCTTGGCCGCTGGTGTTGCTGCATATATATCGGCTGCTCGTGCGCTCCCGTGTGCTGCGAATGCAGTAGCAGCAAGTGCTAACATGGCGTATCAAGCAGCTTTGCGGGATCACGATCGGTTCAAGAATGCTCGCATGAAGGATATGCCCAGCATCGATCGCGTTGGATCACGGGATTCGACTGCCTCAAGGGAAGAAAAGGTCTCGCAGTCCTCTGGCCAATTGAACGCCGTGCGTGCTGGTAGAGATGAAAAGCCAAGTGCAACTTCGGCATTGCCTGAGGGCTATGTAGCCGGTTATGTTGCTGGATTTGTGGGTGAGAGAGGCGTAGCTCCACCCCCAGATGTAGCAACGCTCATCTCTGAAGCTGGTCTCGACCCACCTTCGCTCGCCCGTGCCGCAGCAGCGGCAGTGGGAGCCTCAGCCCTCTTGCGGCTCGCCGCACTGCTATTGACGCAATATGTAACCTTTGAGAACGACGACCAAAGGCCACCTCACGTGGTGAAGCTCATATCGTTGCAAAGACGAGCTTGCGGTCAGGTCGCGCAGCTGATAAGTAATCTCTCGAGGGCTGTATCATCACGCGTGGATAAATTTGGCGCAAGTGCATTCCACTACGCTGCAGTGTTGGGTGATGGAGATCTACTCCAGAACATGGCGGAAGCACGCGGTGTAGATCTTGCCACCTTGGCAACGTTGACCGACAAGTTCCAAAACTCAGCGCTTTTGTACTCATGTGCCGCGGGCAATCAGGCATTGTTAGCGACGCTGCAGGCTTCGAAACAAGAAGTGCAGGTCCATCAACACCGCAATGCCCTCGATCAATCACCGCAGATGGTTGCCGCGGGTTTCGGACAGATCAAACTGATCCGGATGCTGAAGGACAAATCGATCACTTATTTGGATCGTTCTGGGCTAGCAACGCTCCACTATGCAGCTTTCCATCACTCCGTGCTCCGCCAGGTTGTTAGCAGCATGAATGCGTCCCAACCCAAGCTAGCTCACGTTCACTCGGGATCCGATGATGGTCGTCGCACAGTGCTTGCCATTGCAGCGGCTAATGGTTCGGCACCTGTTATCGAGTATATGCTTCAAACAGCCGGAGGGTATGTGCACACGGCAGATGCGTTTGGAAGATCGACACTTCAGCTTGTTATAAGCTCAAGCAACTACGACGCCATTCGTCATGTGGTTAAGTATATTGGCGTGTCAACTGGTAACGCGCGTGAGTTGAAATGTAACTATTATACAGATTGGCTAAAATACTTGCTCCGCGCATGCGTAGAAGTCGGAGCCCCGAGTCAAATTGTTGGGCTTATTCGTAATATGCTTCTTCGTCATTATATCGTTGATCCCAACCAACAGGCGCTTTCAGCATACTATTCAGAGCCCAGCGACATCACTAGCCTCTTGCTCCGTCGATATGCGTCAGTAGGAGACGTGCCATGGGCACGAACCCTGATCCGCGGAAGTCGCCCGGGTAAGCACAGCCACCCGACTCAACTCACAGTTGCACTGCTGCCGTTATCATCCATAACTCCTCAACGGAATCTATTGCGTAATTCTGCAAAGAAGAAGTCTCACTCGAAAAACCGAGAGTGGCGGCTGCTGAGGAGCCGCGTACACCGATTCGGTGCTTACGTTTACCCGGTCCATATTGAGCGAATCTTGGAGAGTTTGAGCTCGCTCATTTGTCCTCATCCACCGGAACCTTGTGGAGCGATAGGTGCTGCCACAAGATCGTCTCTTGAGACAGACTCATTGTGGACAAATTTTCTCGAACCGCAACCCCCTACCCGCCAGGCCTCGGCACCTGTCCCATCATTGAGTTCATCGCATTCTAGCGAAATGTTTGATTTCTTTATTCCCCCACAGAACTCCAGCTATCCATCGCAGCCCTCACTCGATCGTAGATTGAGCTTGTCTGGACTGCAGAACCAAAGCCAGATGGAAGTGACATATGAATCGTTGGAAACTCATCCGGGTGGCGATAACCCCATCAATGGTGCTACTTCATCAGAAGGCAGCACAGTGATTCACACGATCGATGGTCCGCTGCAACAGGCCGCCTCCCAGTGTGCGACCCTGTTGTATTCGTGGTTGAACGTAGCGTCAGGAACAGCGCAACTTCGCCACCTGCCCTCGCTATCAAAACAGATGTCGTCTAACTCTGCCATGATGCCGGATAGTTCACCCAGCTTCGGCCACCAGTCGTCTGGAGCCTCCAGAGCCGTCTCGATCCAGTCCCTTTTGCTTACCATGCCATCATCCTCAGCTTTTGGCACAGGGCCGACTGCGCGCCAGCCTTCCGCTCAGAGTCTGATAGATGGACAGGCCGTAGAGAATCGGAGCAATGTCGACGCAAGCCTTGGGGATCAACCCGCCCACCACAAACCAGAGGTCAAGAAGAAGCGCCCAAAGGCCGCTCCGCTTCCATGGCAGCAAAGACCTCATCAGGGCACATTCAATACGTCGGATAAGTTTAAAGAATTCATGAAAAGATTGATCCTCCAAGTCGAGCGAGCCTCAATCGTGAAAGAAAAGAAAGAGGAGATCCTGTCAAGGCTGCGAAGCTGTGTCAATATCACGATATCACATAGTTCTCTAAAAGCCAAGTGGAACACGCTCGTCAAGGAGCTAAACAACATCATGAAGCCCCAGACTATTGAGGAGGGTGACGAGAGCGATCTCCGCGAAGATGATGACGCCGGCAATAGTGAAGAGTCAAAGTCCCAAACAGCGTCTCAGAGCAGCAAGGGCAAAGAGAGGAGGTCCGTAATGCCATCTCAAGCATCACAGAAGAAAAAGAACCCCAAGTCCTCCTCGTCACGTCGGTCGAGCAAGGAAAGCACTGCGCCAAATGACGAAAACAACAATGACGGTAAGGACATGCGAATTGATCGTGAAAATGAGTACGGCTCTGCCAGGCCCGGACGACGACGACAGCACAGGAAAAAGGCTCTGAAATCTTCCCTGGCTGGTTTGCATGACTCGAAGGACGATGTGGAATTGACTGAAGATAATCAAGAGCTTGAGGAGACCCCGGGCGTGGAAGCTGAGGAAGGTCCACGTGTGACGTGGGAGCAATGCCTTAAAGAGGGAGAGCAAAGCACTCCGATCGAGAATCCCAGGCCTGATTCTATTCCCGAGAGCTCCCCTGGCCTCAACGAGTCGATTAACGACTCAATTGGCTCCGAGTCAAACTTATCTGGAATCGGAAGTTTTAATCTGACGAGCGAGAGCAAGGACGCGATGAAGGTCGAGAAGCGCTTACCGATCCTCGTACCGAGTGATTGTAACGAGCTCGAGCTCACTTTCGAAAACCTGCTCGAGCCAGAGCGTAAGGACTCAACGAAGATCGCTCTTGTGGGTCCGATGGCGCCTCAACCGATTGACCTTGCGATTAAACAAACGAATGTCGAAGAGGGACGAGATACTGTAACGAATGCATCCACACAGGATGCAGCCGTCAAGAGTGAGTTGCTACCTCTCGAGTACATCATGCACAAGAACTACGGTACGGAGGAAGATGTTCAATACGTTTGTTCACAACCTCCACTCCTTCTCGAGATTGAGGTGAACCAGGGTGGAAAGCAGATGAGAAAGCTCGGCACGAGTAAGAAGGCCCCCGAGCAGCGCACCCCTACTAAACTCACTGTTGACCCATTTGCGTATCGTGATCACGCGTGGAAGACCGCGCTTATGTATGCCGTTGAGTTCGCCGACTCCGTCGCCACGTTCGACACAGTTATGGCTTGTTTCCAGCAGTTCTACGCCTCTGGAGGGCACACTATGATTGATCCTATGCCAGCTTCGTTATATGGCATACGTGTATTGGATAAGGTGAAAATGCGAGCACCCGAAGAGGTAGTGCACGAGTTCCATCTAGGTAAGTATTCTGAGTCTAGCACGAAGCCAGACACGGAGTTCATTCGTGCGGTCCTTTCAATTCCTCCAAAAGAACTGACCTTGACAGCATTGTTCCCACCCTCAGAATTCGCCAGTACTGGCGAGTTGAGTGCCCTTTTCGGCCTCACAGCATCGCGAATCCTGGCAAGCTTACTTGAAAAGGGCTTGTCATTGTCAGTGCTCAAGGACGTTGGTGCATCGCTGAGTATGAGCAGCTCCACTATGCAATCGATGCAAAGTGCGCTCTCTGCACCAGCTTTCCATGCCACTAGTCAAGACCAACGACGAGTATGCATTCATAGCGCCGAACACTCGTGTGATCGGTTCTGTACTGATCCTGACTTGTCAGGAAAGGTTGAGGCTTACGAAGAAACCCAACTCCGGACGCGCGACAAAATTACTGAGGCTTTGCGCACTATGTTCTATGAGAGCTCCCTGGAACCACCTGCCGACATGGGTATTATCTTACCTCCGCGTCCGTCGCCTCTATGTATTGCAACGTTGACCAGATATCATCTTGAGAATGTTAGAGATCGTGCGGGGAACAGTTGTCTGCACCTTGCCGCTCGCTCAGGGCTCGTTCCGATGTTCGAAAAGCTGGTACTCGATTACAACCTTTCACTGATGGTTCGAAACGCCCGAGGAGAGACTCCACTCCACGTAGCTATCATATATGGCCACAGCCAGATCGTTCGCTTCATCGCCAAGCTTGCGGTAGCTTGGAGCCGTTCATCAGAACTAGACCTCACTTCGAACGGTGAGGCCATCGGCTTCGTTCCAAGAGACTCCGGTATTTTGGCTGCTATGAACCCACGCCAAGTTTCAATTTGCGAGTCTGCAAAGGTTGACACACGAGCTAAATCAAAGATTGAGGCAGCCAAAGCTGGAAGCAATGAGCCCCAAGTCCATCTGCAACCATTCGGTTGGCCGAATAATGAAGTACTGGAGGTGACCTGGCGTTTGGCGACGTTCGCCGAGATTGCACTCGCAATTCAGCATAGTATGAATTTTGCCCGGGGTCAGGCGGGCGAGCTCAAAGACTCCAAAGATATTAAGGATTCCAAGGATTCCAAGGAGTTTAAGGAGGTCAAAGAAGCCAAGGAAGCCAAGATGGATCTTTCGAATGAAGGTGGTTTATCAACTCAGCCTGTTGCCTCTTCATATGAAAATGCAGGATCAACTGAAGAAGCCACTGCTTCAGCGGCCACAACTTCTGGATCTACCTCCGCGCTCGCAAAGCCTGCCAGAAAGGCACGGCGTTCAAAAGAAGAGGCTGATATGCCACAAAAGACCCACATCCACGAAGTTCAGAGAGACAAGCTCACTTCATTTGTTGAGCTGCTCTTGGAGCTTGACTTGAATAATTCAGGGTCAGCAAACGATGTTCAACCTACCCCAAGTCTTGGCAGGAATCTAATCTCTTCAAGTGGCACGCAGGGCTCCTCCAATTACGAGAACCTAAAGATTCGGCAGGAGCTTCCTGCAATACTGTACACATATTCCGCGAGAGAGGTTCTCAATGCGATCGATGAAAATGAGCTGACGCCCTTAACACTAGCTGCCAAGCACTGTCACTCGGAGATCGTTTCTATCCTCCTGGAAACCGGGCTCGTGAATATTGAAGCGCGCGATAAATATGGTGGCACCCCGTTCTCGAATGCGGCGCGCTCTAACTGCACAGAGGTTATGGATTTGCTCATTGCTCATAATGCAGATGTTAACAGCAGGTCCTCGAAAGGTTTGACTCCTTTCCTACAAGCCGTTAACTCCGCGGCATATGAAGCGGTTGTAAGATTGATGAAAGACCCGAGAACACACATCAATGCGGTTGATAACACTGGGCGAACAGCTTTCCATATCGCGGCTCGTGAGAAGCAGAAGACACACATCATTAAGATCCTGAAGGTGCTGCTTGCAAGTCCTCAAATGCGAGACCAAATCGACACACCAGACTCAAATGGCAAGAGCCCACTTCATATCGCGCTAATGGAGAGTAACCAAAAAGCCGCCAAGCTTTTGATTGATGCAAAAGCAGACGTTATTACTCACCAAGATGAGTACCTCAATCTTTCGCGACGCATGCCGGAAATTCATAATCTGATCAAAATCAAAAAGCACACAAGGTGACCGAACTTCATCATGTGTTCGATTGCAAGCATCCCCGTCACTGTATAATACAGGCTGTCGTTTATAGTTAAATGCTTGAAGCTAGATCGTATTTACTTGATATCCAGCACGACGTTGGATGCTTTGTGGATGTCCACTGAGGAATATATGCGTGCACATGAACCTGAATACTGTGATATCGAGTCGACCGAGCAGATGCAAGGAAAAGCCTAGGCTTCTTGGCAAATCAATCCGATCGCTTACCTCGTCAGTTCTGAAAGCGATTTTCGAAGAGTTAGCAAGATATTAATAAACAATAGGAAGGAGCCTGTCCAAAGTAATATGCTAATGCGGCGCTCCCAATGAGTCGGGAGGGGTTGCAACCCCACGGTGATGAAATCATCAGATGTATCTGCGTGCGAGTGTGAAGAGTGTGGGTCGTCCTCTCCCATCGAAACTGTCTCGCGAAGAACGACGTAAGGGCTCAGTGAAAGACCCGACCCACAAAGTGTACTGCAATAAATGCATCGCAGGCCACTGGTAGAGGACCGACTCTCGACCCCCACAGCTCCTGCGCTCATATCCAAAAGTGGAGCAGCCAGATCTGAGCCATCATTTTCTGACTCCAATTCTTGGGGACGTGACGCGAGATTCAGCGGCTTCGTGTCGATATTGGAGGGTTCGAAGAACGGCGAGTTCACGCTTGCGCTGCGAGATCGACTTCCAGGGGTCCACCCCGTACCTCGCAGCATGGATGAGCCACTGACGTAGCTGGTAGGCTCGAGATTGGAGTCATCTGGAGTGGCAAGCATTGTGATATCTAGTGGTGGTGACTTTGCTCCAGTTTTCGGTGACCCACCCAGTATGGGGACTCTCGACAACTCACGCACTTGATGAGACTGAGATAACGGATCAAGTGGAAGGTCTCGGGAAGGAAAAGAGTACTGTGGGAGGAAAATGGGCTGGTCCATGGCCCCTCGCAAGCGTAAGCGGTTATCCGGATCTCTTGACGTGCTACCCTGGCGAGACTGCGGGCTCAGGTGTCGCGGGAGCATAAGAGGTTGCAAGGTGGGAGAATCTGCGCTAGATGCAGTCGACATAGCACGGCTTCGAGCGCTGGTAGGTGTTTCAATGCCAGGAACGGCGCGGGTTCTGCATTGAGGTGAATCATAATCTCTAGTCAGCCGTGGTCTAGTACCATCGCTATATGCCGGGAGACTCGGAATCAAGTACTTGGCCATTCGTAAAGCCCACGCGAGAGCTCCCGACCGAGGTACCCCTTTGGGTGTTGGGGAAGCCTCAGACTCTGGCTGGTCGCTCGTGGCTTCTGGGAGCGGACGTCGTACTCGCACAAACCCTGATTGGCGGTCATCTGAACCGTGAAGGGCGTCCTCCCTCGATAGTGGGTCCTCAAGCGTTGATTGTGAGTGGCGATACCCGCGAGTCGCTCCGTTCTGTTCCGGTGTTCGTGACGCATAACATTTCAGACAGCACACACGTGTCCCAAGTGGAGAAACTCCGTCACCGATGATTGGAGCTGCTTCGCCAGAGTGGCTGGTAGATAGTTGGGGATGTTGCAACTGGATTCGCTGTAAAAGCTTCTGCTTCCTCGCATCTTGCGCAATCAACTGACCGACCAATCTCGCCGTTAATGCACCATCAGCAAAGTGCACAGGTGCTGCATTCAATAACGCGAGTGACGCGGACACGCTTAGGACGTACTTGAGTAATCGAAGAAGCATACCTGGCCAGCGAACGGTAAACGTCCATCCCCCCAGGAAAGCATGCTGCCATGACTCAGGGAATAGCGGGATTAACCAGGCGAACAAGCGCTCCAAGAACTCCCTTGGGTTGAATTCTGATCCGTGTACTGCTAATGCGAGCTCAGCTGGGCGCCCTAGGAATACCAAGTATCTATTATGGCCTTCCCGATTGTCATGGAGGGTATCTTCTGAAGCGGAATTGCTCTCAGTCGGCGAGGTAAGACGCTCGACCTCTTCATCTAGGATATTTGTGGGGAATTTGGGCATCTTAAATTTAATCGGCAGCACTCTCATCCCACGAGATGACGGATGTTCATCGAGAATAGGATGCAAACATACTGCATCACCAAATTGGCTGCAATGGCTGTCCCAAGCACAGGGCTTAGCATCGGGAAGCACGTACTTGCGGATCTCCGCCAAGCAAAAGTACGAACACTTCGTACGCTCGGAGCTTTGTTGCTGCACCAAAATCCGTACCTGGAAGCTTGGGACGTCACATTGCACCATAGCTGGAAGAGTTAATCTCTCACCTGAATTGCGCGTTCTCCAGAAGCACAGCCCATTCGATGTGGCATTTATCGAATCCTCTTGAGAGGATGTGGCAAAGTTGCAGCAGCTCGAGGGACTACTGATATTCTCTTCGACCTTGGCATCCAGTGCGGCGGCCCTTACACAAATGCCGCGACGCTGAGGACTTTTTACAGTAACCTTACGATCTTGCGCTGCTAACAAGGAGCTCAGTTGGTCTTCATCCTGTGAATGGGTTGGTGGCATGTGTGCGAGTTCGACAAGTAAGCGTTGGTAGCTGCTGGCCTCTTTCTCTGCTTGAATTACCAGGGTTGCATCCTGGCTTTGGGAATCGCTTTGCGAGAAGTCAAGGTGCTGCTCCTCATCCAGGCTGGCCAACTGTGGAGCCGTATGTAGAGTACGCAGAATATGATACCAATCATCAAGGTTGGATACAGGCTCACCTGCGAGACCAGTGATAATTGCACCTTTTGGCAAACTGGCTGCAAGCGCAGGTAGAATATCATGCTTCACGTTGACAACACCAACCCCTATGGGAGGTGCATAAAAAGGAGAGAGTAGGATATTTAACGACAAGATCGTGAAGGTACAGAATAGACATAAAATGACATTGTGCCATATGCCGGCAGTAGTAATCTTAATTCTCTGAATGGGAGGCAGCTTCGTGAAAATTCCAGTTTCATCCAGCTCGACAAAGGCACCAGGGAAGAAGAGCATCCAAAATAGACCTATCCTCGATGTACGAACGCGATAGGCGGCTGCCGCAAGAGCATGACCGAACTCATGAAACACGACTGAGATCAGAATCGCAATTACGAGGTAAGGGAACTGTTGCCATGGAACAGTCAGACCCGGAATTGCGATTGTCAGGATGCTCTCATGGGGCTCAGGTGGAGGCGGTGGCTTAGGAAGAATTGCAGTTGTGGGTTCGTATTCGCTTGCAGAGGTCGGAAGCGGCGCTGGTTCAATACCAGCTAGCGTGCTGCGTTTGCTGGCTGAGTCCACAAGGTCATTGGATGCTCCTGGAGCAGGCGTTGATTTGAGCATTGTCGAGGTGCCGTTTGCGAATACAGATGGTGGTAAGGTGCCTAAATCAATCAAACTCGGGGTTAATGTGGCGTTCCGCGTCTGATTTGTCACACCGGCAGCCGAGGCTGCCGAGTCAAGGCCTTCACTCGCAGAAAACAATGAGAGACCAGACTGGCCCATGTCCCGCTGCTGTGACTGAGGTTGCTGCTGGTGGTATGGCTGAGACATGAGGATACCTATCTCTCGATGCAAGTTGAACAGCAAGAAAAAGGTGGAAAGTACAAATCCAGTCGCCGTCGTGATGATTCCGAACGAGAACCAGCTCCGAAGGAAAGGCCGATGACGTTTGCCCCACTCATACAATCGGTTAGTCCCTGTGGAGGTCGAAGCGGCAACGGCGAAAAATGCAAGCGTGACCCCACGCTGGTCGAGGAAGCGTCTAAACTTATTCGACGCCGCCCTCAACGCGACAACGGCGAACCAAGTCGCTGCCCATCCTCCAATAAACTTGGCAAGGAAGTTGGGATCCGCTGCCGAGCTTCCAGTCACGTTCTCGTTTGCCGCGGACGCTGAAGCAAGTGGCATGGCGTCTATATCAGCCCGCTGCGGCCACGAGCACAGACCGGCGGTCTATCCAGCGAAAAGCGCGGCAAATTCCGTGTCCTTTGCGTCCTCGAGTCTCTCAGTTCAGACTCGCATTAAACTGAACGCATAAGTTCTGGCGTCAAAGGCGGTACGACTTGAAAGGGGCGGTGCGTTTGACTTGAAAACGCGTCCCAGATGGTCTACAGGGGCAATCGGGGCGGGTTTCCGCATCAGATCGGGTAGAAATGCAGCATCTAGTCAAGAGTCAGACACGAGTGAACTCTGGATGGGTTCCATTTCAGGGTCGAGCGCTGCGTATGACGCGACCACACAAAATGCGTACGATTCCGCGCAACAGTCTGAATCAAATAAAATGTCTGGTTCGTCTCTTCGCACACTCAACCTTGCGAACCAAACAATGCACGAGTGTGCCAGAATTCTCAGAAATTCGTTTCCCAGGCAGTTGGTTCTAGAAGGACCCATCACGCAGGCATGCCTAGGGACAACGTTGGATGACGCGGCGCACTGGCTGAATAGAAATCCAGGCCAATACTGAAAATCAACCCCAGTGTAGTATCCAACGGCTGGTTGGATGGTATGGACTGCATGCATTTCGACAGTGGTTCTCTGTGGAGACCATGCTTGGAGCCATTTCCAGCTGTACCCAGTATGACCAGGGCTTTTCAAAACTATGTGCCTGCCGCAAAATGGAATCAACACTGTCCCCACGACCTAGTAGCGTCGAGCTGCACTGACCAAGCAAGGTTGGAAAAGTTGGCGGTTGGTGGACAATTTTAGCCTGATGCGGTTATAAATCGTTCAAAACGAACATATATCTCCGAGTGGAAAACCGCATGTCTCACCGGGTTTGCGTGCCAGGCGCGCGCATATTCGAGTAGTAGCAAGCGTGACACGACTGTAAATTCCCTTAATCTCCTTGGATTCGCCGCGGATGACCCAACAGGGACGCTTTTTTTTTTAGATTGGCTGATGAATCAGCCCGCCTGTGGTTCCCTGAGTGTGCCTGGATATGGACGGCGTCCGCGTTCTAGACTGATGGACGTGGGATTTATTCACTGAGAACTCCCTGAATCATCTGTGTACCCGCTGTGTAGGCAACCTGTAGAAGATCCCCGAGATTCGGCCCGCTTGGAGACGTTCACCATACTCAATCAGATGGATCAGGACCGTGGCGGCGAAGTTTCCGCGGCCATGCTGTTCTGGCGTGAGCATCTGATCCACTGGTTGTCAAGTCCAGAGGCCGAGACGTTTATCCAGAAGGCGATTCACCAGGTCCGCGAAGAGAGCCATCCGTTGGATCCCCATGAAAGGGCTGACAGTACGTCTACTTCCGACCGTTTGAAGCGCGCGTTGATTGAAAGGGTTCCTGTTTCGTAGCATTCGGGCGTAGACATGAGGCTAGGGCACATTTTTTAACGCCACCATGTGTGTCTGTTCCATTTGGTGCCATTTGTCCCCATTCTCGCCGCGGATGCCGACGTAAACGTCCACGTGGATTGACCCGCTCACTTGTGGCCACAATTCGAATAACATACCCTCCACTGCATGACTAACGATTGATCCATCTTACCACTGTAACATCCCCTGCATAATCTAGATGACGATTCAGAGGTCTTCCAGATGCCCGATGCAGCCGTAGACTCGAATCCACCGACTGAAAGCCTGTTCTCTTCGCTTCGAGCAGACACACCTGTGGTCCCCGTCTCCGCTTTGTTACCAGAACTGATGCCATGGAACGATACAGCATCGGCAGCAGGCGATAGCTCCTCTCAACAGCAATCGCAGCAGCAACAGCAACAACAGCAACCGCATGATACAGCTGGAACTACCTCATCAGACCCAGCCGGATCGAGCAGGACTGCAGCCAGCGAAACGACGTTGGCCCATGCTTCAACCGGTAGTGCTACTAGTGTGACCGCAGGACCTTCTATTGCCTCGTCCAGCGGCGGTAGTGCAGCAGCGGCATCGTCCTGCTTGACTCAGCAGATGGCCGGATATGCGACTGAAACGAGCGAGAAATTGGGAAGTGCTGTCCCTGAGACTAACGCCCAAGACGACGCTACCACGTCGGTTACTGTAGGCTCCCCTGACCAGACGTCAGGCAGTGCAATAATTTCACGAGACATCTCACCCGGAACTGAAAATAAGCAATCAAGTGGCACCACAGTTGAGGACTCGTCCAAACCATTATCCCCGACCAGACGAGCACGGCAGCGCGCCCGAGAACGGCTGATGCGGCGTGCAATGAGGAAGCAAGCTGATAGCAAAACGCTGTCCGGAGATCCGGCAATTCTTCCCGAGCCTGGCCTAGTCTCAGCTTTCATCCGTAGCCGGCAGCGAGCATATGAGCGGTCCAAGTTACAGGAATCCCGCTTGCTAGTGCCGCATCGTCGAGCACTATTAGCAAAGGGTCCCTCGGATGCATTTAAGCTTACGGCTGGCGGTGATCGTGATTTGTCGCTTCGGTATCGTGGATGGGAGCTTAATCGTGAAGTCCATAGGCTAAAATCTGCACGTCGTGTGCAGAACATGGGCCGGCACACGCGCATTATTCGACCTCAAGATGCTCCCGATTGGGAAGTTGATATTGAGGAATCCCTGTACGATGAATGTGAGCGGATGCGGCGTCGGCAGAAGCTCCGCGATGCACGATCGGGCAGGCTGCCGCTTGACGAAGAGGATGAGGACTTTGACTACTTCGGCTTCGACGATTTCGAGATTGGTTGGCCGAAGGGATCCAAGACGAGTGTGGATCCCGATGAGAATGTCAACGCCAGCACAACGGATGCTGATGAAGACGATGACTCTGATGATTTCAGTGATATTGCTGCTGAGACGTCGTCGATGTCGGGTACTGGTCTTAAGACGACTCCAACTCCCGAACCCGAGCCAGAATTTCAACTACAGCGCGGCCTGCGAAGACTTCTAAATTTGGCAAATCTGCGTGAAGGTTTTGCAGCTGACTTGATCCCACCTATTGTGAGTAGCATCAATGTCACGGATCCGGTTTCAGGTCGACCCAGTCCTCCTCCTCCTGCAGATCTTGCTAGCAAGGATGAAAATGACACTATGAGTATCGAGGGACGGGTGAATGTTGTTTTACGTGCATGGCGGTATCATACCCGTGCAAAGCGCGCAGAAGGAGTAGGACAGGACAACGCTCAATTGGGAGATTTGAAAAGTGATGATGAGCTTAGCGATAGTGAGGACCGTGAGGTGAAAGGACTGCCAGCTGATGGACTACTACCCGTTACCACGGAGCTGTTTACTTTGTCAGCGTACGTGAACCGATCTCTGTTTTCGAAGCTTCTACGTTTCCAGGAGCATCGATCGCAGGTCACTTTCGAGCAAGATAGCGAAGGAAAGACTCGCTATAGGTTCGTTCCATCGCAGTTGTCCGAGCTACGTGCGGCTGCTGATGAGGCTGCAGAGGCGGCCCAACTGGCCCTTGAACAACTACGAGAAAACTTAACGACAGAATCTGAGGCGCGCACGGCCGTCGCTACAGCAACCCGAGCCGAAGCGGAACATGCCTCAAAACTACTAATCACCCCGAACACCCTGATTGCTGCTCACTCCGAGGTCTTTCGACACCTCGACCCTTCGGCGCGACTCTTCTATGTCCTGCTGAGTTGTCCACCGCCGTTACGTGCAACCCTTCGTGGTGTCCCAACTCCTGCTGCCATGCGAGCGTACTTCTTTGTGGGACATGATGCCTCAGCACCCTATTTAGACCACTCTGCAACGGAGAGTGACCGAGTTGCGACAGAGCTGATCGTTCTCGCCACTCGTGTTGAATCGGCAATGCGCTTGAACATGCTTGTGCGCAGGTTCTTGCGAAGGCGTCCAGCCACCTCGATGAATGATGTTACTATCGAGCACCTCACGGACAATACCGATGGCGACCTCATCGATGAGGAACTAGCTACCGAACTGCGTCAATTTGGTGAGCGTCAACAAACTAGGTATGCACGCAGGAAGTATAGTCACGTGGCTTCGACCTCCAAGGCAGGATCAGATGACGAGGCGAGCGCAGCCGACGACGACGATGACGATTATGATGACGATGATCCTCATGACTGGCTCAATCTTGCCCGTCAAGAGATTTGGAACGAGGACAATCTGTACAGTTTGCTTCGTTCATTACCGGACTCACTGTGGCGACCCTTCCTTCAGGAGGCCGACAATCAGCTTCGAGCTGAGGCTGATATGCTGGCTGATGTCGAAATTAATATGATGATCAACGCCAAGCGACGTGAATATCAGCAGCAGCAACAACAACGTGACCACCACGATCTCGATCAGTTCGATGTTAACGTCCATTTGCCAGAGGGAACGATTACAGAAATCCGCCAACGGTTCCGTGAAAAGGTATACGAAAATCACATCGCTCAGCTGGCCGCTGAACGAACCAATTTCGTACCTCCTCGCTCGGTGGTTGAGATTACCCAGCCCTTGCCATTAACGCTAGCTCAGAAGGCTGCCCGCGTCACGCGCCTGCTGGATCCTGTCACCGTAGCATTGTTGGACGCAGCAACTGGTCTCCCTGTGTTCGAGCCGAACTGGCTCGATGGCATGTTCCTGAAGCGTGGGGACTTCATCCCACTCGTTACAGAGGTTTTGCATACCCACCCTGGATTAGAATTCTTGGCGAACCTTCCTGACTTCCAACAGAGATATGCCCAGACTGTCGTTGCACGCATTTACTATGCACTCAATCCATCGGGAGATGAGCGCTTACGTGTCCGCGATATCCGCAGAGCCAAGCTGTTGGATCGGTTAGCAGTCCTCGCAAGTGAGGAAGACATTAACAAGGTTCGTGCTTTCTTCAGCTATGAACACTTCTATGTCATTTATTGCAAGTTCTGGGAACTGGATCTTGATCACGACATGCGACTCGACTATGAGGATCTCCTCCGATATGAGGATGGATCGCTAACTGAACGCATAGTCGCCCGAGTTTTCAGCCAGGCTCCTCGGAAGTTCTTAGGTGATTCTGGAGTCAATCCCACAATGTCCTACGTCGACTTCGTCGTGTTCTTGATTTCAGAAGTTGATAAGACGTCGCGCGTGTCCATCACGTACTGGTTCAAGTGTATTGATCTCGATAACGACGGAATCATCACGACAGCAGAACTCGAGTATTTCTTCGAAGAGCAACGTGCTAAGATCGCTCGGCTCACCCATGAGAACATGCTGACATCAGATATTGTATGCCAGATCACCGATATGATTGCACCGGCCTCGCGAACTCCAGTTTTCACTTTACGCGACTTCCTGAGGTCGAAGCTCTCGGGACAGGTATTCGACATATTGTTCAATCTTACCAAGTTCACAATTGCCGAATCGCGCGACCCTGTTCGCCTTCGAGAACTGCACTCATCTGTGCTTCAAAGCGATTGGGAGCGATGGAGTGTCCAAACGTATCACCTCCTCGCTGGCGCGGAGCAAGAGGAGGAGGAGGTCTCGAACTCAGCCGCTGCTGCAGCAGTTGCAAATGCCGCCGTGGGTGCAGGCATGCTGGGCGATATGGACGGTTCGGGTGGGCTTGGCGGTGCATATGCACTGACAGGAGCCGATTTTGATGTCGAAGGCGTAGATTCAGACTTCCATCTGATGCATGGTCAAGGTACTATGTCTACCCACCATCAAGGTCAGCTTCATCACCAACAACAATCGCAACAGATGTCTCAGCAACAACTCAGTCAGCAGCACCAGCAACAGCAACAGATGATGCTGGGGCAGCGAGGCGTCTCCAACGGCCGAGTGTTTGGCGAGTCTGACATCGGCCTGGGTGATGGAGATGGCGATGACATCGATATTGATGATGTTGAGGGCCTTGGTATCTCAATCGGTGGTAGACCACAACAGCAAAGGCTCGGTCTTGGAGTAGGCATGAGTCTCGGTGTAGGCATGGGTGTCTTGATGCCTCAGCAGCAATTGTCCCAAGCGCAACAACAATCGCAACAGCAACAGCAGCAACAGCTTGCCGGGATTGACAATGATGCAATGGGGGTCGGATATCCTTACGGAACTACCAGATTCGGTGGACCCGCCATCGACAGCGGCTTGGATGATGATCTCACATTTGAAGGCCATGGACTCGGCATGGCTCTCGGTGCATCAGCTGCGGTGTCACAGTTCCCTTCAAGTTCGGTAGCGAACTCTGCCGCGTCGGATGAGAACATAATGCGTGACCATCTCCGACGCTAGAATCGCCGAGGAGCGCGAGTTCACATTCCGTCAAGTGTTTGCATGTGAGCCACCCTCTACAAAAGTCCTAATTTTGATTATCCTTGCAACGTCCTCTGTGATGGAGACCATCCACATACTATGTATTCTAGTGTATCATATACAGTGCACCTGCACTGCATCGCGCTTTGTATGCCAAGGACCTGTACAGTCTTTTTTACATTTTCTTCACTACTCACTTCACTTCTGCGTCTCCACGTTTCCTTTTTGCTTTCTTTTCGATCCCATATTCAACCCAGCACCCGATCTAACTCGTAATAGTGTACCAGTACCTACTCGTGCGCGCATAGTCTGTCCTGCAACGTTGATCTATTTCCGTTTTGTCCTTCAATGAGCTTCAAATGTTGTTCTCCAAGTTCTGGATGCAGATTATCTTTATCCTAACCCCATCGGTTAACTCTAGTTCGCTCCATCTCGTTCAAAGCTTGTAAACCGTCCGAATGCACCTTGTGCTGCGAGTTCTCTAGAAGGCTGCTACTACTGCTACGACAATCGCGACGGCAGCAATCAGCGGCAGACTGGTCTTTGCTAGTTCGCTTTTGAGTATACTGTTGATAATTAGTTTCTAGACATCGACTTTGTGCGATTTGCTATGTGCTTCTTCGACTTTCTCTGGTAAACCTCGCATTCATTGTCAAGCTCTACTACAGTTTCGCTCATGATGGGTCTTTCAGGGGACCTCACGTCTCAATCAGAGAGACCCGTTGCAACCAAGCTCTATTCGGATGGCGTACTCTCCCTACCATCTTGTTGCGAATGCTGATATATTATGCTATACCACCCATCGCAAGGCTACATTACTCATTGACTGCCTCATCGAAGTTCATCTGTGTGTTGACGGAGTAGGCGTATGTAGACTAAACCTAACGAGAGAATACAACGATAACAACATCTCATCAAGTAGATCCCGATCACCAGCATACACTCTACAACTGGGTACAGTATAGTGTTACTTCGTGGAGTGTGCATCGGACGTAGCATTCCGTTGTATGCGAAACTCCAGTGAATGCAAGCCAACGAATCAGTCAGCCGGCTGATTCGTCAAGGTGAAAAATCCACCACACCAAAGGTCTGACCCCGCGCGATCTAGCCAGTGCAGGGAAGATCTAAATAATCCTCGGTGTTGTATAGCACTAGCAGAAAGCCGCAAGCCTTTATATATTCTGGTGCAGCTTCGGATCTCTGCTGAAAATGAGTCTCGGGGTCAAGCGGCAATCGAACTGGTCTGCAGAAGTGCTCCACGAGCAACTTGAGACGTGCCTTCTCGGTGAGGCGAAGAGAGGCGTGCAGCTCAAGCACACCCGTGTCAATAAGCCTCATATCCAGGAGCACAAGACCTCCGATTCCGAATCTGGGTCCAAAGAAGCACAGGAACATCAACAACTCGCGCAGAAGCTCAAGCGGGTGCAGCTGGAGCACTCATTACGACTGCCCAACGTCCATGCGGCGCTAGAGATCCTTGCACTGGCGCATGTGGACGCGTTTGAGGCCCACGCGCATGTCGCCTACACTGTTCGCAACGCGATTGCGAGCCGTATTGAGAAGATGAATCGTCGTCAGATGCTCGAGTGCCTCAGACTGTTGTTTCCTCACAGCCAGCTTCCGCTCGCATCGGACCTGGTATGTATGCTCATGGAGCGCCTCACGCCACACATTCCAACTGAGTACCTTGCATCCATAGCTCAAAGCGCAAACCCAAGATTGTTTATGGCAAAACTCCAACCCAGCATCGGACTGAAACAAACCATGTTCGCGAGTAGTGCCGCGTGCTGGGTGGCTCATGTTGACTCGGCTTTGGGAGTGTTTGCGAAGTTGGTATGGCAGCGCAATTCCTTGTATACACATGCCCATGCGCTGTGGGCGCCAAGAGCGCCCACTTCCCTTGCCTCAATTGCTCTATATCAGTACGCAGCATCATCTCAGGCGCACTATCGTACGGCAGTCGCTGCACTTGCGACCGCTGCCTTGCTGTACCCAGAGCTCACTGATGTCGCTGGAGAGCTCCGATCCGAGATGCTCCTCTCGATGCATGACATGGGTTTTAGCTTCCCGCGAGTGACGGATCCCCTTTACGAACTATTGCTACAACTCAGTAATATCACTCTCGCGACCGCAAAAGTGCCTGTGCGTCCCAAGGCAGGTCACAAAGACAAATCGCCCAGTCCGTACTTAAACGAGCTGCAACGGACGAAACTTCAGACCGCGTTGGAACGAATCACTCATAGCAACAATTGTATATTTGAACGCGCTCAACAGATGTTGGTCGGAGAGAGTGGAAAGTCAGCGCAGCCCAAGAAAGGGCGGCAAGTCAAAGGTACGAAGGGCGGGAGTGCAAGTAAAGCTGTAAGCGCTTTGGAACAGTTCAACCCAGCATTAGCAGCACCCCACCTCGACGGAGGCCTTGATTTAATTACTAATGCGGATCTTGCACTCGCATTGTCACATCGCTCGCTCCGTTCTCCGCTGTTGGACACCATTCTACATGATCTCGAAGTAGGTATCACGAACTCGCAAGTTCCAGCTGACATTCCTTCCCTCGTCATGCCGACCCGGCTTGCGCTACTATCCATCTGCGCGCCCTTCATTATCTCCGCCTCTACTCTTGTCGGCGGTCGGCACGTTGTGCAGGCATCACCAGATGGTTCGGGCCCCAAGTCTACAATCATCCCAACTACAGCAAAGCTCTCTCGAATCGTGACCCAGCCAATTGGTGCCGCTTTACCTGCGGCCCTCGTCACGGGTAGTTTAATGAGCAACACTGATGTGAATGTCGTGAGCCAAATCGCCTCGAACAATCTGAAAAGCGCTGAAGCTGCTATTCTGAAAGTGCTCGAAGGAGAGTCAACGGGGGCATCAGCTGATACTTCGTCTGTGATTAGTGGTTGGCGGATGGACATTGCTTTGCCTTCACCTCAACTCTTGGTCGAGGCGGCGACGCAACTATCCCGACAGGAATGCACGCCGCTCCATCCAGACTCTTCTCTTGAAATGGACCCAGCCGTCCAGGACCATATCATGAGATCAATTTATCCGCTAGTTTGCGATCTGATGATGAGCAGTATGCTAGAAGACCCTTCCCCAGCAAGTGATCTTGTCACTAGCGCACTCATTCTTACGGAAGCTGACGTCTCAGCGGCAGGTGATGACAGTACTACAGTCACCCCAAAGTTTCCGCTTATCGCACTGCAGGTATTTGGAAGAGAGGTAATTAGCCACTACATCTCGTTCCGTCTCCGAGCACACGGTGACTCGTTCGTCCTTCAACAACTCACGCCCTCCTTAGCTCAGGCCGTCGATGCGGGTGGTTCGCTATATGAAGAGATGTTATTTGCACACATCATTCCAGCGAATCTGCTGGGCTCAAATGATGAACAAAACCAGTTCCGGCTCATTCCGTGCTCACTCCTGCCCAGTTTGTTTTCAGCCCTGTATGACCTCATAGCGACGCCAAAAGGAGCCATGCTTCCTTTCATTCAGCCCAGCGCCTTGGTTGAAATCACGTCGGCACTCGGGAATCGTACCTCGCTTAGTCCGACTGAATTGCAATCTGGATCGCGCTTTGCGAAATCTCGCCTTGCCGCATCGACGACTTCTTCATCACAGCTAAGCAAAACATCCCAAGTATGTTCCTTCTCGCCCGCAGCCGCATCGAGTTTCTGCAGCAACTCGATTGAAGCGACGATTGCAAATGGGTCACCGTCCCAGTACTGCATCACGGAAAGCACTGGGCTGTTGTCAGTTGTTGGAGGTGCTACATCAGCCGATACTCCCGTTCGTCCAAGCGCTCTGAGGGTTTCAGAAAAGTTTGTCGTTTCGGCGACGTCACCGTACTCTGTACAAGCTGCACAATATGTTACTGCTGCCTCGACCCCCTCGAGTTTGCTTGAGGAAGCAACAGACGGCAGACATGAGGCCAGATCACATAACCTGCACGTCATCCTCTCCGGCAGAATCACCGAGTTGAGTGAGAGTTCGGCCATACTCGCATCGCAGCTGATAAAGCAGTCTTTGGGACACACTGTTGCTCCGAGACTGGAACTCCTCCTTCTGCCTGCAGAAGATGCCTCACCTCTTCTGACTGCAGCGGCGATCAGTCAAGGTACCTCGATCACTTCAGGACTACACTGCAAGCTCGGTGAAGTGGCAGAACCACACGGGCCACTACCCAATGTCGCTGATGAGTGGTTTGGAATCAAGAGCTCAGGATGGGCTGAGCAGAATGTGGCTGCACTTACTACCTTGATAAAGTTTTTCCTCGTGCCAGCTGCGCTTGGAGAGCGACCAGCTGCTAGGCACTCGACAGATGAGGCGTATTCCGCAAAGGCTGCCATGAAGCTCCGCGAGGATCTGGCAAAGCAAGTGGTCCAGAGATGCTCACAATTCCCCTGTTTCGCAAATCTTGGCTCTGCACTCTCAGAAAGTCTTTTCTCGAGAACACAGGCGGGACATCCTAGAACTATGAATCACAAGATTCACCTCCTAATCTTGAGATTGTTATTTTCGACTGCAGAGGTGTTTGCTGGGCGTGATGACGTTGGAGCTACCACGGACGATCCTGCGACAGCCTTGCTTGATACTCAAGAAGGCGATCAGTCTGAATCGGAAAGTGAAACAGAAGACAAGACTAATCCAACACCACATGAGCTTGCACAAGCACGGGCTAACGATCCAAAGCACGTGCTTGGCCACTTGCTAGTGTATGCCCTACACAAATTGGAGCAGGATTCCAGGGTTCGATCGTTACAATGGCACATAACCAACCCACAATACCGAGAGCAATTCGGTTTGACACGACCGGAGAGCGACGAAATGAGCACATGCGTCCCACTCCCCAATCATTCCGGTATGCTTGCATCTGCCCTCGTTGCACTTCGACGAACGCAGATTGGAGTGGCCGTGCTGATGCTCAGCCCAACTTCTATCGCAATGCTTTCAAGCGCTCAGGCAGGAATTATGTGTGCTCAGTTCTATACCGGACTCCGTTGGACACTCCTCGCAATGAAGCACGCGGGCATTAGTCATCCATCTAACTTGCTACAGGCGGACAGGGACGATCCGAACCAACTGTGGATTCGAAACCTCGTGGAAGAAAATGCATGTCTGGTTCCGGAAACCGGAGGTCAACTGTTTGCCGAAGGAACTTGGCCTTGGTATACTTTCCTCCCCTGTTAGTCCTGAGTCTTATCGCTTGGCAAAGTCGGGTCGTTCCAAGGCCTGGTCCTCCACAGTGTACATAAAACAACTAGTTTAACCGAAGTGTTTATGGTAAGTGGTATTATGACACCTAAGTCTGCATGACTTGCAGACCGTCGTCCACGTTTCGATGGTGGGTTAAGGGTTATCCTTCCTTGAGCTTGATGTGCAGCCCAACCTTCTCGGACAGCATTAGCTCATATTCTCTCATCTTCAAGATACGCCTCTCTTGAATGATCGCCTCTCGAAGCTTAAAATTGACGTTGCGGTCCTTCAAAATATCGTTAACCTCAAGTGCCTTGCAAGACAACATTCTACGCCTATTGAATCGCTGCATTGCCACGCGTAGAGAATGGAGCACGGGGTTGCAGCGCCCATGGATACGGTACGGTTTTACTGGCTCACTTCTAACCCCCTTCTCCTCGCTATGAGTTGTAGTGGAATGCATAGTCTGAGGATCACTGCCAGTCGACACATCCGAATCATGACGACTCTGTATCGTGTCCGCCTGCTCACCACCATTCGTGGTTGGTGGGCTGTCCAATATGCGAGTGAAACGCGCAACTTCTTCCTCCCTTCGTAGCCTTCCTGATTCCTGGAGAACAGCATTGGCGATTGCGTCATCTGCAAAAATGGTGCGGACTTTGGAAGGAGGTAGTTGGCCCGGCTTGAAATGCTCGGGTAGGTTAAGCTCGGAGGGCAGATCACGGGGTACAAGCAAGATCTCAGGATCGTAATCCGGTCGCCAGAGTCTCCGATGTAGGACGGATGATGTGTCAAAGCCTTGGTTTGCTTTCATTACATCGTCTACAACGGCCTGGATTGCTTTCAGGGCCGCTTCAGGAGTGACAGGCGAAGAAGGGCGCACCTTAAATCGTTGATCCAGCAGCTCAGGTTCGGGTCCAGGCTGAACAGACTGGAAGATGTCAAGCTCGGAGGACGAAAGACGTTCCTTAATAAGTTGCTCTGCGCGTTGAATCAGGAGAACCTCCTCTGCAAAGGTCCGAGCCGGTTGATGGGTGGCATGATACCCAGGATCAGGGGCGGCAGCGTGAGGAGAATAGTATATGGGATCGGGAATGTAACGCAACACTATTTCGCAGATGTATCGATCGAGCTCCTCTTCAATCGCCCAGTATGCGTTTCCGTATTGGGACTTCTGTAAGGCGGGCCACAGGAGTTGTTTGAGGCGATCAGCGAATTGCTTTCGCAAGGCGATTCTTTCTTCATCAATCTCTCTGCGTTGGCTCATACGTTCAAGCAAGATCCTAAGTCGAGACTGGGGCCAGAACTCCTTGAGGTATGGTGTAGGCATGTAGCGTGCGTCGCGCATAGGCTCGGGGAGAGTCGTGGGATCAATACCGTCTTCAGGTCGTGGCGGCTTATCAGGCCAACCCGGAGGAAGCCATCGCTTGGGATCAAACCTGGCGAGTAGCATTTGAATGACACCCTTGAAACCGGGCGCGGAATCCTCCTCGGAACCTGCTGAAGTCTTGGGAACTGAAGTTGCTTGGACTGCTCCGTCTTGCCTGGTAGCCTGAACTGCGCTCTCTGGCCGTACCGCTAGTGCGTGGGGTGATGTTGATTCATAGGTTGCTTCCGACACGCCAAAGTTTACAGATGCTGTCGAGTTTCGCTCAATCTCAGTTTCGACGCCACCGCTGGCCGGATGGAGATACTGATGGGGGGACTCAGAGGGGTGATGCGATGCTGGTGCGTCGACGCCCTTAGCATCTTCCAGATTCTTCCGAAGTAGGACATTTCGGCGGGCAAGGAACTTCTGTTTACGCTGCTGCCATCTCGAGCTCAATCCGACCTTAGCCTGTCGCATCGTCCCAATCAAGCTTTGGAGTCGTTGCGAGCTTTCATGACTCGCAGATAGGCGTGGTGGGAGCTTGGGAAGGCGCTGAAGCATGGTGCTTCTAACGTGAATGAAGCGTTCGCGGGTCTTTTCGCCTAAGTGTTGAAGCTTTCGTCTCGCGGCAAGAACTCCTTCTCGTGACATTGTGAGCGGTCGGGGGACTCGAATAAGCGACAACGGATACTTGCTTGAATGGAGCTTTTCGACAAATGGGCGCATACGGAGACTGTGGAACGCAGTCTTTGCTCGTGCGTAAGATAGACGAGAGACCCGCTTGGTTCCCATAATGAAGCGCCCAGTCACAAACTTTCGTCGCTCCTTACTGCGCAGCACTGCGGAAGTTACTGACATGGCACCTGCTGCGGTCGCTGACGCCTTTGCTGCTCGGCGAGTCGCACGACGTAAGAAGCCTTGAACTGCTCGGCGTGAAGCCTGCACGAATGGCAACCTTGGTTCCATTCCTTTGACGAGCACAGTACGATCTCTTGATATTCCTCTGTAGACTGTCAGAGTATGTGTGTCCGGCTGTAGTGGAACGGGTAGGTCACGAATCTGATATGCGAGCATGCGCTCCAAACGTGTGACAGTTCGATCAATCAGGAGAGTTGTGGTTGGAATTTCATACTTGGGGACAGGAATAGGGTAGTCAGAAGGATAGAAGTGCTCTACCTTCATCGGAGTTTTAGTGGAAACCGGTGGCTGGAGTAGAGGTCCATCGACCTGCACGTGTTCCTTTTTGCTCTCTGATGGATGAATTGTCATAGAAATAATGTCTGCCTCAGCAACATGCTGGTCTTCTGGCAAAACTGCCTTCGCTGACTCCTTCAGGAGCGAAATTACCCTCTCAAACGCAGCTTTAATGCGGCCAGTTGTTCCCATGCTATATTGGATCGCATCGTTATCCATCGCCAGGTCGGCCGGGGTAGCTTTGTAGGATACATTGAGCACACTTCTGTGAAGAAGATCGAGTTGATCATGAGACTGACTAACAAACTCAACAAGAGCTTTGGATTGAGTCTCCTTGCGTTTGGCAACTTTCTCTTCGAACTCTTCCGGAGTTGGCGGTGGTCGAGGTTCTGCAATAAGCGTCTCTGCATCATGCTCTTCAGTTGTAACACTAGGCTCTCGAGGCTGACTCAGAACAGCTGTTGTAGACAAGACAGCGGCGTTGTCGACTGATTCTTTGTACTTGGTCACTTCTACCACCTGTGTAGGGGCGGTCGGAACAGCCCAACGCTCCTTCGGTTGGTATGGAGTATCGTAGACCGTAGGTGGCGCCACGGAATGATAAAACGGGTGCTCGAGCTGCCATAACTCGAAAATGTGGAAATCGAAGGCGTTTTCTGCCTCAAACTCATCCATCGGACTAATGAGTCGATAAGGATAGATGAGGCGGGCATCCACCACAGCAGAATCGAAGTCATTAGTGCATGCAGTCAGGCGTGACTGCATGGTCCTATACCTTGGGTGCGGATCAGACAGCATTTCCGAGTAAATCTCCTTAAGAGCCTCCGCTGTCACTCGCGTGCCTTCATCTGCGTCGACATCCAAAGCAGCGGTCGATGCGCCAGGTGCGCTGTTATAGAGTCGGTCACGCCTGCTGATTGTGAAGAACACGCGGTTCTGGCCAGGTACATACCACGGTCGCTCACCTCCTCGACCTTTAGGAAGGATCCAAGGAATAAGCTTGACTCGGCGCTTGTTGAGTCTGGCGTACCTCTTCGCTTGACTCAACATTTGGCGATATCCATTGGGACGGATATACACGCGAGTCGCAGGCGGTTCGAGTGAAGGTGGAATTGGAACACGAAGCATCCTGATTCGAAGTCGATCTCGTTTGGATGGCGGAAGAGGGATCACGTATTTCGCCTTATATCTCAGGAGAGCAAGTCGCGCACACTTCAGCCTCTTCTCGTTTTTCAAGCGTGCTCCGATTTGTCGCGTATAGTCCTGCTCCCAGGTTCTTAGGAGCTCCTCTAGCTGTGCTGTCTTCCTTGCAGCCCGATTTGCGGTGAATCGTTCCCAAATCTCAGAAAGCCAGTATGCACCCTTCACGAGTCTGTAGAGGAACATATCAGGTAGTCGCTCAGCGTAGTTTGTTCCGGTTGGGAGTGGTGCACCCCCTGTCGTGACATTCAAGGTGTTTACGAAGTCCAGAGTCTGGAGCTGATCAACTTCATCCTTAAATGGATACATATACTTGTTCGTGACACCACCACCACCGTGGATGTAGTAGAAAGCGCCATCTCGACCTGACGCATGTGCAGTAGTATAGACGGGAGAATTCACGCTCCTAACTTCACCAAAGGAATCTGGAGGCGTAATCCATCCCCGGGCTACGAGATACTGCCAGCCTTTGCTTGATTCAATTGCGTGCTTTAATGTGGCGAACCATGGGCGCTTCTTTCGCTCCTTATCACGAACAGCTCGACGCAGCTTCATTCCTGCAAGTACGACCGATGGATATGGAGTTGCGGGCGCATTCTGTTCAAGTGGTTCACGGGGAATGTTCTTAACACGCAATGCAGCACGAGTAACTGCAATTAAATCGCGGCCTTCTTCAGCGGCTTGGAGCATCGCGTTGAAAACGAAATCCTGCCTGGCTCGGTGACCGCGGAGCCTGAATAGAACTCGCATACAATACAGAACCGATTTATAGGCCCTACGCATGCCAAGACGCACGAGATAATAGTATTGGTGATCCGTGATCATGGGGTCGTCGAGCATTCGAAGTAGCTCGGCAATACTTGGTACAGGATATCGACGTCGTGCGCGCACCTTTCCTCGGTGATCTGGCATTTCACCGCTTTCTAGGGCATTCGGTGTCTTGTTGAAGTCGACCATTTCTCTCATATCACGAATCGCAGTGCGGGCTCGTCCAGTATGCGATTCCTGTGCTTGGGCTAAGAGTCGCTGACGATAGCGATAGAAGTGGGGATTCCAATGGCCACGGGAAGGTTGGCCTTTATCGACCAGTACACTATGTCTTCCTTGTTTGCATTGCCGTAGAATACACCAATGAAGTTTCGATGTGCTTGCACGAACCTTACGCGCAGCCATCTCCGCACGAAGAATGCGCTGATTAGTCTCGCGCTGTTTGGAACTGGGGCTGCCAGCGATAGTTTGGATTAAGTCGAAGCCCGTCATGGAGCTACCGCTACCTGAGGAATTAGCAGCAGGCCACGTCGATAGTTCGGCTAATGTCCCTGGAGAGAGTGTTGGCTTACTCCATAGCGGCTCAATAGTAATGCCAATTGCGTAGTCATTCTGTTCAGCCAGAGCGGCAGAACGTGATTGCGCTACTGAATCAATGTTATGGACGGAAAATGCTGGGGAGTGCGCAGGTGAGCTCTTCGATGCGAAACTAGGGTAGAGTGCATGAGGAAGCGTATGTAAAATCGAGGCAGGTGGTTCTGTTTCGCTCAGAGGACGATAATCCCACTTGTCGGCAGCTCTACGCGCGAGATACCGAGTGTGCATATCTGTTGTAGCGATGATTTCTCTGCATTCAGAGTTCAGTCGCTCGAGGTCCGGATCGTTTCGCATCGCCGATAGATCCGACAACTTGCTATACGCTCCAGGAGCTGCCACCTCCTCAAACTTGATATCCGTGAAGGGTGGAAGAATCGCAAGGCGCTCTAGATACGGCTGTCCGTCATACTTGACACGCGAAGTGGATTGATTTACAATCGCTTCAATCATGGTATGATCAGGTCGATCGAATCGCGGGAGTTTCATTGGAGGCAAGCCTTTCTCCTTCCGGAAAGCCTGGATTTTCTCCACCATTCGCTCATATTGCTGCTTCTGATATCGAATGATGGCCTGCTTCGCCTTCAGACGCTTATCCATCCTCGCCCGTACGCGCGCTGCCAATTCCACATCCCTACGAATCCACCACTTACGTCTCTCAAGCCAAGCTTTGACCCGTTCTCCAGGCAGCATGAATCCACCTCGACGAGAACTTCGCGCCTTCCGCTTCCAGGGAATCACACGAATAGACGGGGTGCTCTTCAGTCCACGGAAAGGCTTAAAGGGCCGTAGTGCACAAAGGTACCGTTTCCGCCTCTGCTTAAATTCCATTGCCTGAAAGGTTAAGTGAGTCTTGGCCCAACGCGCGTTCCACCACTCCTTTACGATGGTCCATATAGATAGTCTCTTCCTCTTCGGTTCCGAGACCGATTGGCCATCCCCCTTCTGGCCCTGGTTCACTGAAGCTTTCTCGAATGTACCATTCCAGAGCGCTAGTAGCAGCCCCTGGAAGCTCGTATCGACGGTCGTGTCGATATAAGGTTTGACCTCGACCATCTCTCCCGTTTTTGCCCACTTTCTCAGAAAATAGATTCGTTGCAGCTGATACAGCAAAGACGAGAATGTCCATGGCATTTTGCGCTCGTAAAGATCGATATTACGCCACAGCTTCCCAATCGATGGCATGGGTGGAGTAATGATTGGTCGAACCGTGGGTCGTCCACCATAGAGATTCACCATATGTTGGAATGTGAAACCATGCTCAAGCATCATGTGATTCCTGCTGAACTCGATGTGAGGCTCAAACCAGCTGCGGAGCCACGGGAAGGCCAGAAGCCAATCCTGTAGCTTCAGCTGGCCTTCTTCGTTGGCCTCAAATGTACGGTTGCCTGTGTATACCGTCATAAGGTAGTAATTAACGAGCAGTGCAATATGTATCTTGCCTTCGCTAATCGCAGGTGTCTCTGCAGTCGGAGCACGACAGTCTTCAATCATGTTCTGAGCAACTTCTAACATCGAGTTGACGACGTTCGGGTCCTCGATCATGATGCCAATCTCAGCGTTATCGTTCATGGACAACGAGTCAAAGTTCATTGTGCCGAAAAGCACTCGACGATTGTCGAAGATCCACATCTTCACGTGGGACGGTGCATCCATCACATGGATAAGCGTGTTCTTCATGCCGAGCAGTTTGATGAATCTCTGGGTTGAAGCTGGGACCTCACTGATGGGTTGTCCTCTCGAGCTAACCACAACGTTGATGCGTACACCTCGCTCATCCAAACGTTTTAGAGCGTCAAGCAACCAACTGGGTGGTGCAAAGTATGGGTTCACAATCGTCAGTGTTGAATCGACTTCTTCCATAAGATGGCCCAGTAAATCATGGAATTCCCACATCCCGGCCATGTCATTGATCTCGAATATCGATATGGGAACGTCTTCCCACATCTCAGTTGTGAGATCCGGAAATTCAGCCAACTGTGACTTGAGGATTTTGCTCACAATGGCGGGGTCCTGTGTTTCGGGTAACACATCTTTCATGAGCGACGCCTCTCGAATGACTTGGCGCGCTTCTTCACGAGAGAGGTCTTGGACGCCAGCGCCCGCCATGGATGGCTCACGAGCAGCTTCAGTTAACCCCTCGGCCGTAACTGGCAGGCTAGTTACGTTTCCGATATCGGGCTCATCCCACCACGCCAAAGAGCGCACATTTGCATCTGGGGCCTGAGAAATATGTTTCAACACTGCTTCACCTCGGCTCTCCGCACTCTCAAATGGAAATGCTCGCAATGGGACGGATCTGTGGAGCAGTTGGCGTGCTCGTATGTACTCTGGCATCGGCCGCTCGGGATAGACATGCGTATAAACGCGAGGCGCTTCGAAATGGCTCTGAGGCACCTCAAGAACTGCAAATTGTTGTGACAGCTCGGAATTGTCGTCTACAGTGGCAGGGAGAGGATAGGGCTCCGCTAGCCACCGTAGCTTAGCTTCCGTATCTCCGATGTCGTAGTCCAGATCCCTCAGATCGTTCAACAGCGCACTCTCCACAGTCGTGTCCGTAAAGATGCGCTCGTGCATCTCAAGCTCGGTGTCGTCAAAAATTTCCCCTGCTCGAGTGTTCACGATGCCGTTCAGCTTCCGGTACTCTTTGCTCGAGAGCTGCTCCACATAGCCCCAGCGCATGCCGTTCGGATCGACATCTGTGGGCACAAAGTATGCGGGAGGGAACCTCGGTGCTTCGGCCCACGGATCGTCAATGAATCCACATCGAATATGTTCGGCAAAGTTGGCCCGCAACTCAATGGCGGCAGCACCTTCAAGACGAATCATCATATCGTAGTACTCCTCGCTGAAGAACGTTGAAGGAGCAAAGCGCGCACCATCAGTGATATTCTTACCACCCAAGAAGGCGACACATCCGTCAATGACCACGAGTTTGCGATGATTGCGATGAAGCCACTTCTTGTTGGAAGGATCAGTCCTGTTGTACCACAAGATTTTGATGCCGCACTGCTGCAGATGGTAAATGTCACTGGGCATCGTCGCTCGGAAGACAAACGCGTTAAAGACCATGATCACATTCACGCCACGGAGTGCAGCTGACTTCAATTTGTTCAAGGTGATTTCCGCGACTGCGCCATGAATGTAGTTGTACGTCTCGAACATGATCTCACACTGAGCCATATCGATGTCTCGCCAAAGTTGCTCGAAGAACACTGCCCCTTCGTTAAAGATCCAGAATGACTCACAAATGTCATGGTGGAGGTCGAAGTCCAGGTCATTCAAGAGGTCCTTGTGCTGCAACCTGTTCAAATCACTAATCTCGTCTCTCCCCGTTTCTGGAATGTGTTGACGAACTTCTGGAAGCAAATTCGCCTCTCGTTCGTGGATTGTTGGGAGAGACGAAGTCATGTCAATGACTGTAGCCTCTACAACTGATTCCGCCGTTCCTGACTCAACTACCGCAGATGGAACATGCTCAAGAGGTGCGGGAGCGACAGTTAAGTCTTCGGTGGACACTGGGAAATTACCCAGATGCTTAAGAGCATTGCTTCTTGCCACTGCCTTTGCTTGGGGGGAACTGAAGGTCGGGTCAGACGCTGAATCAATTGCAGCAGTTCCTCCATCATACGCGGGGTTTGCAACTGACTCGCCCGTAAGCACAGGATTTTCCTGGGGGTGGACTCCCGCTTCAACAAGCCACTTTGCCAGATCCTTGTCGCTTTGGCGAAGCAGCCACTTGCGGAACAAGGCCTTTTGAAGTGGGTCAACCTCGGGGAGCACACGGCTCCACTGGCGCTGTCTTTTCCTCCTGGCACGCATGTACTTGCGCTTGGTGTGCATGTAACCGCGGTAAATGGGAGGGTAAATATCGGGAAAATCCTCATCCTGAACTTCGAATGTGGTGGCCACTGCACCATCTTGCTGAGGTGTGAGAATGGTATGATCCAGATCTGCAGCATTGTTATTCTCATGGACCGGTTTCTTGGAATATCGGCGCTGAATGAACTGCGTATGCTCAAGCTCGTTCTGCGCACGGAGCATCAGGTAATCAGGATCGATAGGATCATCGTCATCATCATCTTTCTCCAACAAGCGGGCTTTCAGCCGGCGTTGGTGCTTCTGGACTACACGAGCCAAAGCGACCTCAGGATTCAACTGCCATGCTGGCTTATACCGGGACTTGGCTAACAACTCCCGAAGTGGCCCTGCAAGCCTGAATTGGGGTTCATCTCGCAACAGGTGCTTAGCGAATGACCTACCCATCCGCGCAAGCGAAGGAATGCGGATATATCGGTCGTTCAGAGTAACCAGCCGAGACTTCAAGGGCTGTGCACGCATCCTTGTGTAGACTTTCGGAGAAACGAAACTTTGTGGCGCGAAGTTAATCTGTGACCACTGGTAGGTGTTACGGCGAGTGACATCGAATGGATTCCTTCGCAATCGACGCGCAAACGCCTTCCGCTGGGATGGGGACATGTGGTAATCCGGGTCATGAAAGTGACCCGTTTTGCGCGCAGGGGGGATAGCTGAGGTATAGCCTCCATCCTTTTGAATGGAGTTCTTATACCCCTTAACCCTCAACCCAACCCAGCGTGGAGCGTACCTAGGAAAGGCTCGCGTCCTTCGATGCGTCTTCCAGAGGTTTGGAACTGGTGGTCGAAGTGTAGTTAAGAGACGCGTCCTTTCCCAATTCATGGCTGGAGGCATGTGCCCGAAAGGAGGCGTTTGAAAAGTCGTTCGGGTGTCTGTCACAGGTTCTGGAGATGTGGACACGGGATGTAGCACAGACGCGCTGGAAAACTTGCGTACATTAGCTGAGGTGCGCACAGGGCTCTGCGCAAACGCATTATGCCAAAGCGGTCGGGAGCCACTCTTGAACCAAACCGCCTCTAGTCGTTTCTGTCGCCTGAGGGTGGAGCTAAGAGCGTGTTTAGCCAGGGCCTTTCCAGCTGCAAGCGCATTCCCAGACATGGTACTATGCAGGCTTCGCTGAGGTCGCTTGGGATTTTGCACCCAGACAACATGTGTGGGTCCCCACCACTGCGCCGACCTTGGCGCGGCTCGAGCCAATCGGGACAGTGTTCTAGCGCTCAGTCCTCGAGAAAACATCGTGCCTGCGCCAATAGTAGCGGTGTTTGAGCGGGATCAGCGGCGCTGCAGGTATAAAGCGCTGCTGCTCTGTGGGGAAAACCTAACTACGCCCTATACACGGCTTGGTACGCACATGCTAGGCTCAAAACGCAGGTCTATGATTTCAAATCGTTCAGAGCGGTGGGGTTTGGAGACAAATTTCAAGTGAGCACAATGTGTGTTGGAGGTTCACGCGGCCCAGGCAGCGGTGAAATGCAGTGCGACGCGCAATGCAGCACTTTGCACGAGTGGCTGTCTGCTCGGTCTGTAGATACAGCGAGTTGGAAAATCTGCTCAAAGTCCGCGTGAACGCCCGATCTGCAAAATGTTGCGAGTTGTGATTTGACGGGTTGCGCCGAACCTGAGGATAGGCCCTGTCGCAGCGGCGGCTAGCTGCATCCTGAGACGCACTGGGTGGTTAGGCGCATCGAGTGTGTCGCTTTTCCTGGACATCCCGATGCGTAACTTGCATTGTTCAGGAAGTTGAATGGACTGGTAACATTTATGACTGGGTGGTAAGGGGTTGGGACGGGATAGTGAACTACGCATAATATAACATGCAGTAGTGGCATGAGTGCCAAAAGTTAGACTGCGTTGTCGCTGGCGCTCTCAATAAACCACACTCTGTGACTAAACTAAGCTGTACAAGTTCGTTTGAAGCAGTCGTCGTCAATCAGTACATGGACAAAAGTCATGAACCTTTAGCTGTCTCGGAAGTTCTCGGGAAGGTATTTGCTCCACTCGGAGGTCTTAATGCTGCCCATTGTCGAATCGAGCCGATTGTGTGCATAGTTCGGGATGAGGATCTCTTGTCCCTCTAACTCGGGACCAACGTACACCTGGCACGCCAGCCGTGAATCACTTGCAGAGTCGGGTGTACTCACGAGCAAATCGCACTCAGCCTCACTGGGAACGCCAGGAAAGTCACCTCGTACATGGCACGTCGTGCACTGCATCTGTCCGTTGCATAGCATGGGCAGCTCCTCAATCTTCGCGTCCAATGCCACCTCGTGCAGCTTCTTGCCGTAGGGTGCATGAACCTCGTAGCGCTTGCCTGTGCTCGTTACGAAGGCGAAGCGCGCTAGATAGTGAAGTATTCAGGATGTTGAGCATAGGTGGACATTAAGGTGAGCGTAGGTACCCTCCAGGTGCATAAACAGGCACAACGCGGATAAGCACGGCGTGCTCACGAAATTGCCCAAAGTTACGTACCTGCTCGCCGAGCACGATATGAGAATACGGCCTCCTCCTGGCGGGCCTCCTCAGCTGCGGCAGCCGCGCGGGCGGAGCGGTAGCGGTGGGGCTGGCCAAACGCGCTGCCTCCGGCGTTGCTACGCAGCGAAACAATGCTGGAGGCAGCCACGGCGCTCAAGGAGGACGGAAAATAGTGCAAACATGCGGTAAGGCTCGCTCTTAGAGAGAGCAGAGCGCGGTTATGAACTTGCATGATGATGGGAGATGTGAGGACGCAGTTGGCTCCTCCTGCTGCCTGGCCGCTGCGCCTATTTCAATCACCTGAAAATCGAACCTAATCGACTTGTTAAACGGTTCACGTGAGGGAGGGTCTGCCATGGGAAAGACGCATGTGAACGCAGCCGTTGCTGCTGCAAAGGGCTGAACAGGCTTGCTATAACTTATATGTGCTTTTGTTCGGCTTTGATACCTGCAACACGCACAGAACGAGTCTGAGTGACTTGGCTCGGAACTTGGAAATGAGTTCGTGCCCTCCCTCTGGTGTGAAGCCGCGATGAATATGAGGCGAGGATTGGGTGCCGCGCACACACTTCGTCGAGTGCACGCCGCCACTGCTGAGTTCTAGACGCAGCTGGGTAGATCGCGTCACATGCAGTGCGCTGAATCACTGAGCCGGCCCAGTAGCTTTCGAGAAGGATTGTGTGACACACTCGAGAGTGCGACACAAAAGAGCACTGGCGTTATAACCGCCAGTCACTTCTATGCGCGACGACTGAGTAATACCACGGCACGTCTTTCATACGCGAAACTAACACCGCGACGTTGTATCTTTCCAGCCCCTGGCGTGATAAAGCTCATGTGCACGAAGGTTCTGCAGAGTACTTCAGGCCATGGCACGGCTGTAGCATGTGTGCCATGAGTGTTGAGGCATGTCCTTGCGTGGATTTCATGTCAATGCTGCTGGCTTGCGGAAAACCTGAGGAAACAGCGCAAGAGCCGAAAAGTTGAAAAAGAACAGTTACTAGGATTTCCGGATTACAGGGTTGTGCCAGCTGCACTACAAAACAAATCGCACCATTCGATAGAACATAGTTTAGTACCACGTCTTCTTTTGTTAGACCATGTCGCGCCTCGACAACGACCGAGATATCGAGGCCCAAACAGAATATGAACTTCAAGTGGTAAGTACCCTCCGGCGTTTTTGCGCGTGTGCTCGGAATTGCGCTGGATAACCCGCCCGAGAATGCGTGCTAATGCTATTATTCACTACCCCACATTCTATAGGAGAGGAACCGTCGGGAGTACGAAGCCTACCTCCAGGAAGTGCCTCAGCTCAAGCAGATCATGAACGACTTCGTAACGGCTTGGTACGTATTTCGAGGGCCGCGGGCTAGTGTGGACTCGTCCAGGAACGATTGCTTAAGCGCAAGATTCATATGCTGGGTTCGAGTTTTATTCCACTCACACTTTATATCACTCACCACACGTATAGCCTCGCAACGAAACCTGAGGATGTCCGAGCGTTTGCCACTCACTACTTCTCCAAGTTCCAAGCCCCCACGGACGAGTAAGGGCAATGTAAGATCAAAGCATTTTACAGGTTTTATAACGTGGATCCTGTTTTGGAGCGGCGATGGTGGCTAGCTCGCTAGTTTACAGCGAACTGCTGTAGACGAAGGGATTTACTGGGGTTCAACTTCATGAAGAGAAATGGTATGATTTTGGGAGGAACAACGGGCGGGCGTGGCACCTCGTCCAAAACTGCCTTAATCATCATCGGCCTCACGAAGTGGCTCCCTGTCTCGCTTATAGTGATACGCTTCTCGTACCCCTAGGTAGAGTGCTGGTAGAAAAACCCCACCAGTTACAACAAAGGCTGCTGTGAAAAGCAAAACGCTTCCAAACTACACAGATGGTGAGAGCAGGGAGGCAGAAATCGATCAGCGCAGTCTTTGAGACTGGTGTTGAAAATTGGTTCCATTGGCTGGTGAGATGTGTGCAATTGGGGTCGGTCTGCGATCGAGGTTCACTTGCTACTTACCCAGCTAAGGTAAAATAATCGTGCTCTTCGTTTCGAGCTTGATTTCATTTGCCTCTCCAAGCACGGCAGTCCAAGATGCATATCATATGCAATATTAACAGCAAAAACGAAGCACACCAATAGATACTCGAGCTCCATCATAGAGCCATGTAGAACCGCAAAGAAGACATCACGCCATTTCCACGCGGACTGTGTGATCGCTTCGATTGCAACACCAAAGCTCATGGCTGCTGTTGCGAAGAAGAGCAAACCAAAGGCGGCAGTTTCTAACGGTGGACGTCGCAATGAATATTCGTGCTAGAGGTAGAGAGAGAGAGAAAGAGAGGGGGAGAGAAGGTAGACCAACGACCATAAGGAGACGAATGGGTTCAGAGAGTGCTGTTGTTTCAAACCATGCAGAAACAATAGTAAAAGAACGTACATATGACATGACTGCACATAGAAGCGCTGTAATAAGTACAATACCGAACGTTCGCATAAGGAGATAAACTGTTGGAGCGATCACCAACTCTAGTAGGACTTCGGCGATTAGTACGAGTGTTTTCGAGGGGGGAGGAAGTGGTGGATCCGCTAGATTATAGCCTGAAGTGGAACTCTGTACTTGTCCTGGGAATGACAGAGGTGTGGTTGTTGTGATCTGTGGGCCCATGCTCCGTAGAAGGCTTCGCGGGGCGACGGCTGGCTGCATCGCTTCGAGTGTGACCGAAGACCCTCGGTTTGACCGGAACCCCACGCGTGTGAGTGGTGGAAACAGGAATGCCTGCACGAATGCCCTCCATCTAGTGATCGACTTCGAAAAGGCGTAGGCAATCTTCGAAGCTATCAACGCCCTAGAAGCGATGGTAGACACCCAAAGTGTGGCGAACAATCGCATCTCCCACTCCATCATTGTGATGAGAGCAGGATGCGAGCCTTCATTGGACGAGGTAGCATTACGCAAAAGATACAGGCTTGTGAATTGCCAGATCACGTTCACAAGGCCCCATGACAGGTATAAAAGGATTACGCCAAAGCACGTTCCTAGATATAAGTTGTTTTCATGAAAAATTGGGTAAATCAGCTGTGCTGTGATGGAGGTGAAAGGAAGTCGCCACCTTCGTATTGCCTGTTGAAGTTTAAAAAGATCTGTGTGACCATGCATTGGATGATCATGGAGCGGAGCGAGGTCATTGCCGTCACAAACACTGCTCTCCCTGCTACGGAAATAGCTTGACGACATCAGAGATGATGCGGCTGAATTGTTCGTGGAGACAGTCGAAGACGATGGCGAAGTCGTGGGATTGAAGGCAGCCGAGTCCGTTGGACTCGTCAATGACGATCTTGAACCTGACTCTTCTTCTGAAATATGCTCATGCGAGGCATGCAGGATCCTTGCCACATGACCGTGCCTCGGGTTTGGCAATCCCCTTCCATGTTGATACTTTGGGACCCTCTGGGGTGATTTAGCTGTACCCTTGATAACGTTTGCGATGGGCTTGGATAAAGGGGAATTTCCCCGGCTGCGACTGGTTTCGTGGCACTCTGCCTGCGCAGGACCGTTGGAAGCACCATTCAGCGTCCCACTACCCCGTGCCGCGTCTTTCTGTTCTGCTCTCTCAGCACGTGTCTCAAGTGAACACTTTGGGCATCTTGTGTTTTCGCGATCATACAGGTCCACCATCCAGCTTTCTGTAGTCGGCTCTGCCACCACGGTCGGTGATAGCAGCTCAGTTTCATCCAATAGAGCTGTTTGGTCGATAATATGCTTCAGTACACTTGATGGGTCGAGCTCGAGTCCATGGATCACTGAGGTATTGGGGTCGATCTGCTCATCCTCTGGAACATCCTCTTGAATCATCACATCTCTGGGTGAGACTGCTTGAGATGATGAATATGATTCTGAAACCGGTGATGCAGGGGAAGAGGTTGCACGCCTAAAATCGCTGCAATTGGGAGCTGCGTCAGATGTTGTCGCAGCTATCGTCCCGGAGGGTTTAGGACTAATGTGCGAGCCCGTTTGGATGCGACGAGGACCATTGGGGTCATTGAGCTCATCCATATTGCGCCCCTGGCAGCATTCTCTCCCAACCCAGCTGGTTGGTGTGCGGACGAGTTTGTACTCGAGGTTGTGTGATTGTGAGCTGACTGACTGTTTGTAGTAGAGACTGAAAGTGTGGGAGTCCTGGGACTAGGAATTCGATCTTTCAAGGGTAGGGAGCGACAAGGATGGAGTCTCTCTCCTGCTAGTGTATCTGCCAACTCTTGCCGTTATGAATTTATCCAGGTACCAGTGTCGGTATCCTCACCAATCAATTGTCGGTGACTCGGAGAATTTCTTCAGCCCTGCCCAGTGTGCTACGACTGGTGCTGGTGAGCTGCCTTCCAGTCAGGCATCACGGCGCTAGTGAGCCGTGCCTAGACCTTATCCCCAGCGTTTCCTCGCGACACCCGACAGAAGCGCAAGACTGACGTCCTGGAGTAATCAACCACGAAATCAGGCCAGTGACTTTGATCTAGAATAAATGCGCTCGTGACTCTTAATCCAAGAGGCATCTAAATTGAGAGAACATACAATGCTCCATAACTGAGTGGAGGCACAATGTGTATTTGTAACTGTTTATCGACTGTCTGCGTTGCTTCCAGCACCGGCGCTGCCACCACCGCGACCTCCGCGTTGAGGACCTCGGTTTCCACCTCGGTTATCTGAACCTTGGCTACTGCTGCCACCTCGTCCGCCACCACGAGGACCGTGCTGTCCACCTCGACCTCCTCGATATGAACTACCTTCGCCTTGTTGATCCTGGCGCTGATACTGAGAACCTCCAGAAGCGCTGCCGCCTCGGCCACCACCACGAGAAGAGCCACCGTCGCCGCGGCCATATCCGCCTCGGCCACCTGGGCCGCCACCGCGACCATATCCGTAGCCGCCACGGCCACCACCGTATGATCGGTCGCCTCCGGAAGCACCGGCTGCGGAGTAAGTACGCTCGCGATCACCACCGTGTTCCTTGAGGTACTCCTTGTGTTCCTGCTTTACCTTTTCCAAAACAGCTTCGGGGATGCGGACCGTCTTGATCGCACTACCGCGGATGTGGCACTCACGCATCTGCCAGAAACGCTTGCCGTCTCGCGAAGTGCACACCACCTCACGCAGATGTAGGTTCATATGGCTGTCACATGCAACAAGATGGCCGTTGTACGTCTCGCCTGTGCGGATCTCCACAAGCTAGATGAGAAATGCGTGAATAAGTGAGGCAAATGGAAGATGAGAATAGGTAAGCACTAGGGAATCAATATCCTGACAAGATCTGGTACGCACGACCCAAGATCATTGCCCGAGAGGCGCGCCCACGGACTGGAGGGCTCTTCGAATTCGGCAGAATCTAGACCCTAGCGCTAACCCCAAGGGAGCTTCAGGGAAGCAGACACCAGCGGATGAAAGTACGTACCAGTGGGTAGCCTTGAGCGGCTCGGAGTAGTGATTGTGGCAGCTGAATTGGTAGAAAGGAGACGCGAAAGCGGGGGGCAGAAGGAGAGTTAGAGAAGGTAGCTCAGTGAGGGAAGTCAAATATTTGAGAATTGGCAGCATGACAGGGGGTTTATAGAAATATACAATCAATATTCTACAACTGCTTCATATCACGTACCATATTTTATATGTCTTATACTAATGCAATACCACCTAGTGTTCAAAAACCGACCTAACAAGCTGGACAAAATCACCTTAATTCGAGTATTCCAGCACCCCTGAGTCTGGAAATTTCCCTTTCCAACACCCCGGACCCCGAACTTCTCGCCTGTGCTATCCGTCCTGGCCCGAACTTGGACGCATAATCTAGAATGAACGGGTGCACGTTTTGCCGGATGCACGCATGGTGGTGTGGATGTTAATGAGGGATTACCTATGTCGATCCTGAGCTGTATCGATTGCGTCGGTGGAATGTGTCGCACACCCAAAAGACCAATCGCTATCGACCACCAAAAGCGACGAGCGGAGAAACCTGTCTCGAAGGATTGTGCTTGTGCGGTGGCCCTGTGGGCTTTGCAGCGAGTAGAGGCCATATAACTTATGCCTATAATTTCTTGTGCCCTGACCCTCCCTTCTAGACCTCTCTATCTGACATGTCTTCCTTCACACCCTCGCAACTTGCCCGAATCATTCGGGCAAGCCGAGCCATCTTTCAGCAGGATCCCATCTCGACCCACGGCCCGTACGTTTGACTGCGTATTGTGTAGGAATATTGGTTGGTTTGGATTTGTCGCGTGTGGTACTATCCCCTGCATCGACACCGCCCTCACGCATGCTCGTCCGCCGTCTCCCCTGAACTTCCCAAAACAGTGGCATCAACCGCTTCCTCAAGCGTGGTTTGACGCAGCACTACCTCTCGCTCTTCCCGAGCCACAAGTACGTCGTGCCCGCAGACCTCGATGAGCGAAGAGAGCGTGCCATCGTAGCTGCGCGTAATAAGCGACTTGCACGTGCAGCCAAGGCTAAGAACACATACCAGACTCCCAAGAAATAAGTCCAAGAAGTTTAAGCCAGCAGTCGCACTCGCTCTTGAAGTCATTTGATCAATCAATCAATCAATCAACGGCTTGAGAGCGTTGTGGGTCTACTCTACACCCACACCCATACCCATGTAATGTATTTGAGACTCAGTCTGTTGCAATTTACCCTCGGTTCGATGCGCTAGGTTGTTGGCAGCAGAATTGGAGGAGTGGAGTGACGTAACAAGTGACTCGTTGGCTTAGGATTCGAGCTTCACAAGGTGTTGGAGTTAGCAGTTCAGTTCGTAGGTCGCAGTTCGCAGCTCGAGGCTTGAGGCTTGAATTATGCCTGAACTGGGAGTACTGACACAGTCAGCCACCAGTTAAGCTCTCTGCTCCATCTTCATCTCATGCCATCATCATCATTATCATCATCACATGACTATATTAGTTTCTAACCCTCTCGACTAAAACTAAACGTAAAACAATGAATACATGCCTTAGCACATCCACTCGTAACGCTTTGTGTTCGGGTGGTAGCCCTTCTCTCAAGTCGTCTCTCCTCGGCACTGGGAGTGGTAGTTGGTAGTAGATGTTGATCCGGGGTATGTATGTAGTGTGCAGTATGTAGAGGTGACGTAGAGCAAAGAGGTAGAACAAAGAGGTAGGTACAGCAAAGCCGCAAAAAGCAATGTAGGCACGATTTAGATGTAGAGGCGATGTAGGTGGCGCGTGGGGCATCGCGTGCATCGCGCCACTACCTACACGCCAGCGAGAAACGAGCCATACCATACCACTTTGCCGCGTCGCACATATCATACTCGTGTCAATTTGTCGATTTGTGCTCCCCGAGTAGTTTCAGTTCCAGATGGATGCTATAAGAGTTTATGGCTTCTAATGCATCTCTCTGAGTTCAAGATGCTATGATTTTGACTCTTGATTGTCGTGACCTCATGTTTGATCTGCATATATGACTGCGCTCACTACTCTTCATTCCGTAAATTGGATTGAGGCCTCTATTGTTTGAAACTGGGTCGGTCTTTGGAGGTTTTCACATTCCTTTGAAAGAGGAATGTCCAAGTGCCTACGCATGCGTTCCCCTCAGCCCACATCAGTAATTCCAGTGACTCTCCAGTAAAACCTCAGTCCAAATCCAATCCAGCCCAGTTTAAATTTTCTCCATGCTAGACTTCTGCGCAATCTGTTTCACGGGAACAGGGTGTAGTCATAGCGCTACAAAGTCTACCATTCGGTGCAGAGCCGCTCTGTGACACTAACTATACCTCCAGACCAATGATGCTGCAGGGCGTAGGCGTTGCTTTGCGCCGAGGAAACCGCGTGCTCGTGGGTCTGCGACGAAACAACCACGGAGGAGGCACCTGGGCGTTCCCAGGCGGCCGTGTAGAGTTCGGAGAGCAGTTTCTCACGACAGCCAAACGTGAAGTTTACGAGGAGACGCTGTTAGATATTCGAAAGAACACCATATGGCACCGAAATCCAGAGCAATCCCTCCGACAGCTCTTAAGCTCGCCCTCCAAAGTTGAGGATCAACTGCGGATCTTTGAGGCGGGCACCATCTCGATCAACGATGCGACCTCGAAGATGCATCTTTTCGTGCGAATCGTCGTTGCGGACGTCCCTGAAATCGATGAGACCCTGCACCCCGTGAACACCGAGCCTCAAAAGTGTGGAGGCTGGCACTGGGTCAGCTGGGATGTGCTTCGCACATTGGCGAACGGTAACGAAGAGGAATGCAAAAACCTGCCCCCTCCTTTCAACCAGGGTAACAAGCTCTTCGCACCCCTGCGCCTGCTTGCGCGGTCCGGGTGGAGTCCATTCGATGCATATCCCGAGCTGCCTCCTCTACCTCATGCTGAGGTTGAGGCGGAACTTAGGCGCGATGCTGAGGAGCAGGAGAAGCGAAAGCAAGAAAAGTGTAGTGCTAGCGCAGAGGCCCATGAGAACAAAGATGGACAGTAGACGATATTGTATGAATCCTTCCATGAGTCGAGTATAGATCACTCATCGCGGATGCTACCTCTCTTGACTAGTGCATTGACTAACACTCATTCAACCAGTGGCGAGAACGTGCAACTCATCCATCAGCTTTAGACATGAATACAACCGCGAGGAAGGTTGCCTGCGCTCCGCCAGCTTTATATCTTACGCTCGAACGTCATCGAGGAGCCTTTCGAACCGAGGACTGTCGAATTGTCCTGGCAGTGCACTAAGTGTCCTGGCCCGGATTTGGAGTTGAAAAGTCTTCATGATCACACTAGCAATTGGGGTGAATTGCAGACAAGGCAGATGGTAAACTTGCTAGAAATTGCACAGCGCTATGTAGAGATCCCGATACTACTGGGATTGCTGGTTATTTACCTCGCATTCTACTTCCGTGGCCGCAAAATCAACCACAAACACTCGGTGACGGTGTTCCGCGCACTCGGACCTGCAGTGGAGGCGCATTTCGCGCGTGTTGGTAGCTACACCACACCCTTGCAGAACAGCCAAGCAGCGGTGGTCGAGGAAACCTCGAATTTGTACTACACCTTTGTCAGCGGCAACAACTCCACACTTGGCGCGCTCATCCAGGTTAAGCTCTCGTCACGTCAGGAGCTGTTCACCTATCTCACCTCGTTCTACGACCCTTCGTTGGAGTTTGACTCGTTGACGCTGAACTTCTTCTTTCCACGAGATGCAATTGACACTTTCTCTTGGGGATTCTACCGCACGTTGGACAAGGGCGCATATCTCCCTATGTTCCGTGAGCTCACCGGTCGAGATGTGCCTCAGAGCAAGCCATCCTCGGTTGACTCGAGATTCTCGTGCGTAACTGAAGCCAAGGAGCTCATCGACGATCCGCTTATTCCTAATGACATTCTCAAGAGTCTTGTCCGCCTGGACAAGCCTGAGAGCCCACTGCGCGGCCTCGGTCTTGTGTCCATCAGCCTCACAGACGACGCCACCGGCGCTCACAACTACCTCGATGAGGCTGGCTTGGCCCGCCTCGAAAATGAGCTCCGCAAGCGCAAGAAGCAGGGCGATACGGAACCCATCAACTCATTTGCTGCGACGGTCGCTCAGGTCCCAGGCGCATGTGGCTTGCTGCAGCTGGTCTTCCGTATTCCTATCCCTACAGTCTACGAGCCTGAGGCGGCTGAAGTCGACGCTGCACTTCAACAGATTATGCATACATCCATGCGCATCGTCGATATTGTAACCCGAAGAAAGCTCTCGAAGGCTGGCCGACAGCTCGTGCTCGCAATTCGCGAAGCCCCTCTCGAGAAGGCACGTCGCGAGATTATGCAGAAGATTCAAGCCGAAGCCAAGGCGCAGCGTCTTGCTGACGAGGCGAAGCGAAAGGCAGAAGCATATCAGAAGATGACACCAGAACAGCGGAAAAAGGCGGACGAGCAAGCTGAGAAGGAGCGTGCCAAGGAGCAAAAGCGAAGTCTCCAGCGCAAGATTGTTCGTATGTAAACAAACCCATTGATGCATATCGAAGGTCTAAAAGCCTATATCAATCACGAATTGCTATGAGCGCTCCGTTTCGCTCAACGATTCCTTCGTTGTAGTATACTAAACTTCAGATAAATACATTTAACCGAATCGTTTGTTTTAAATCGTTTATGATAAGCATCACGTTACACGCTCACAACCTTGTCATAGTTGGGACCATGCTCGTTCTGCGCCGAATCGGAGGCGCAATAGGTGCATCCTCAATTGACTGCTTGGCGATGTGGGGTGGATTTAATCCAGTGGCAGCAGGTGTTCCAGTTGCACCTGCATCGGATGACGTCGTGGCACTGCCGGTCGTCGTTGCGTGCCTTTGAGTGCGAAGGTTGGGGACGACTGTAAGGCGTCGCTGGGAAGTGCATTGCAAGCACGTTCGCATGATAGGCATCTCTGCAAGGTTATTCGATCGTGAACTTTGTCCCTGGCTCTGCAAATGCAGCGCATCCTGGACTTTTGCTTCGTGGCATTCTTGGTGGTAGGCATGTCCGCATGCAAACAGGATAAGCGATCCCCTACCGCGGCCAAGGCTACCTGAAGACGGCAGTCGGCCCACGGAAGAAGAAGACGCTTCCGAACCCGCAAGGGAAGCTGGTAATGATATCAAATTACCACAGCTGTGGCATTGACGCTTTGGATCCACTCGTGCACCCTTAGACGCTTCTCGTACATACTTACGATGAAGTCGCAATAGGTCTGTTCGCAGCATGCTCGCACAGGCCGAACTAATAGCGGTTTGATTGTTGCAATCGAGCAGGACCTGGATAAGTCGCTGGCGCAGATACGGAATATTCATCTCGTCAGGAATTTGTGCAATCAAGCCGGCCATGTTGACATTGTAAGCGCCTGCCTGCTCCAGAAGCGCTGACAAGAACATGGGCGATGAGAGAGCTCGTGAAACCAATGAGTCCCATAAAGAGGGATCATTTGTCTCTTCCACAAATCGCAAGGCTTTACCAACATCTTCGAGCTTGTCTACGATGATAGTGAGTGCCTGGTTCATGTTGCCCATGTAGCGCAGCAAATATACTTGCTCATTAAACAATCCATATTGCTCACAAACGCGAAGCGCATCTTCAAGGCGATACTTCGTACAATTCGTCAAGAAGTACATGAGGTGATCTGGAGCGTAACGAGCGTATAGTGCCGGCATTTCTGAGACATAGCTTGTCACCAAAGCGGGGTCGTGTCGGAAACAAGCGTGCAAGTAGATCTGAACCAAGTGAGGACGCCTTCGTAGCTGAGGAACAACGTATTCAGGTGGCAGTCGATCCAAACTATCTAAGCAGAGGGCGACTGTTGCCAGAGGGCGGAACAGTGCAAGTTTGAAGATACGATCCTTTACACAATCAATCAGCTCGAGGTCGCGAATCATGTCAAATACGTCGGCTCGTCCAGCCTCTAGATAGACCAACAGAGCACTCTCTGGTTTTTGATTCTTCAGAAGCAACTCACCGTATGCTTCAAGGAGCAGAATCAAGTGTTCAGTCAATGGCTGCAGATGCGACTGTTGTGCACGCGACTGAAGGCTCGTCGCTACGTTGTTGGACGCACTGACACCAACGCGACGCGCGATAGTGTCTGATACATCGTCCAGGAATACAGGACTTTCATCGACTTCATTCGCGCTGATGTCGCTCGTGCGGGACGACAGTGGATCCACCTGCTGCTTTCGCAAGACGCTCGCTACAACCTCGGTGACTTCCGGAATATCATAGCTACTTGAAGGCCATGTTCGCACGAGAGCTAGTAGGCGACGTGCCGCTTCGGCTGCTTTTAGCACTTTTTCAATTTCTGCACCTGTGAGTGAGCTCAAGTCATTAGTTCGGAGAGGTTTGTTCCCAGGTGCAGAAGGGGCCTGAGCCTGCTCGGTAATGTTGGTAAGAACACGTGTGTACGTTGCTTTGTTTAACGTGATCTTGGTATATGGGATGTGCGTTGTGAGCACTAGAAGCTTCCCGGCTTCTTCGAACTTGGAGATCCAAGCCTCCCAGGCAGCAGCGTCGTGCAACAACTTTCCGCAAGATTGTGCGCACGCAATGTAGTCGTAGTTTCGGAAGAGGTACTCTAGATACGCTTGTGACACTTCCGCGATTCGCTGCTGTGGAATGAGCGGAGCATTCACCAGTGCAGCATCAAGAGCTTCTCGATACTTGTGACGGTGCAACAACCAGCGGATGTGGTCATCCATGTCTCGCGGTCGTGCACGGATCACATCGCGAGGCGAGACGATGTACAGGAGCGACTCGTAGTTCCCTGGTAAATACACCAGCCGGTAGTCTGAAGGCTTGAGACTCTCATACCCATTCACAGGTAGTGTATCACTCGCGATTTCCTTGCATGCCTGCGTAACTATGCGGAGCTCAGGCTGCTGAACAATTTTTCGTCGTTGTGCCAGAGGCGTTGGATTGGGCTTGCCTTCTTCGTCCTCTTCATCCTCGTAGTCTTCTGAATATGCCAGCATAACAATATGCTCATTAAGCGGCGCAACACCGCAGACTATGTAGCTTGTGGAAAATAGAGCAATAATTTGCATGTACCTATTTCCAGGTAGTTTCTGTCCCTTTTCCACCTTATGTTTACACTTAATCTGACCAATCTTGATTTCGTCTGCCCAAGCCATGTACAGCGTGTCTGCACGGCCCCAGCTTAAATTGCACCGAGCGAGACCATGTGGGAGAGACGAAGTCGCCTTTGCGACATATGCGATCCTCTCGGGAATTGTCGGGTCGATCACCTTGACGCCGACATCGTTAGACCAAGCCAGCAAGTCTCCAGACCATTGAATCGAGTAGATGGGACCTTCACCCTGATGCATAACTTGGTCCTTTGGGCCAAACCAACCTTTTGTGTTGATCACCAATTGCTGTGCAAGGCCACCCGCTGCAAACATCTGCGATTGCTTGTAGCTCGCAGGCAGTGCGACACTGAGCACTGGACGAGGGTAGGAGACGCGAGTCTGTCCTTTCGTGTACAAGTCTGTAATCACGACCGTACCATCAGTCGAACAAGTGGCCACGTAATCGCCCACACCGTCGATAGCTACATCTATAACGGGTCCTGGATGACAGTCGACTCGAAGAATCTCGTTACCATTGAGGTCGAGCTGGTGGATCACACCTCGTTGGGTACCAATCACGATGAATTTTTCATGCGCAGCCAAGCACCGCACTCGGTCTCCGTTCGGATCAGCGAGCATGGCGGTCAGGCGACTACTCAGCCTTTGATACTTAAGCTTGGGTTCTTGCTCTTCCTCTTCTTCGTCCTCTTCGTCTTGTTCATCTTCATCTTGGTTGCTCTGATCATCCTCGTTCGACTCGGGCACCTGTTCGACCGTTCCTGAACTTTCTGGTGCAAAATTTGAGGGAACAGACAAGCCCTCACTGTGTGTGTCCTGAGGGCTTGACTTAACCTCACTCTGCGACATCCTCATACCACTCAGAATGGCCACCTCGGGACTGGGTTTGCTATCCAGTAAAGCCCGTGCCTTGCGGAGGTCGATGTCACCACCAAGTCCCGGCTGCACACCCAAGTCAGCGTTGTTCTGTCTTTGAAGCTGAGCGAGAATAGATCCAGCGGGAAGTGCGGACGCAGGCGTGTGAGTGGCCGTGCTAGCTTGAATGGCAGCCTCAATGGAGTCTTCTTGCGCTTCCGCGGCCACATTAGGGTGCCAGTCCCCCGCCTGCTCGGGCTCATCCGAGAACCAGGTTGAGGGATGGTCGTCCTCAGGGTCGCTTGACATGGCTAGCACACAGAGATGAACTGGTGCAGATCACGCGTGCGAGGCTGTTGCGTCGTCTGCTCCTGGCTCAACCAACCAGTGCGGACCTTTCTAGAGCTACGAGGGATATTCACACCGAGAGTTGTTGGGTGAGCTAGAGCGGGAGCAAGTTTTTGCGCGAAAACTTGGGCGGAAGTAGGGTGTATACAGTGCTATATCAGTGCATATGCCTTGTAATTCCATTGTGGACGTAAGAGATTCGTTAAGTACGCAAGTATCCCCACCCACAGCCAGATAATCGCGAAGTTTGGGGTATGACAAAATGAAATCAGAGGAGTTTTCCTGAGTTCGTGTATATCGTGATGTAGGCAGTGCGAGCACGAACAAACTGTGTTTGCAGTGATTATGTGGTAGATTTACACTTATGGTACACATTTCATCCGTGCTTTCATTATAGACTGCCTCCATTGAGCACCGGCACTCTGGCTCAAATGGTGGTGAGTACTGAGATTGCGTTCTTAGCGGTGCTTGCGGCAGTGCCGTGGCCCATTATAATGTACATCCTGAGGTCTCAGAACAAGAGAAAGCTCACTGAGGATGAATTGCGGCAGAATATACTCCACAACGGTCCCCTCTCACCTGAAGGCTTAGAGAACATTGCTCATCATCAGTATAAGTCGGCGGGATGGACCAAGGTTGACCTCGCACTCGACAAATGGTGGTCGTTTGTAGCCAAGCATATGCCTGATTCGGTTGCTCCCAACGTGGTTACCCTGTTGGGATGCGCCTCCGTCCTTGTTACGACATTCCTGACATTTTACTTTGAACCCAATCCACAGGCAGAGCGACCGAAGTGGATTGGCATTTGTGCTGTGATATCCATGTTCTTGTATCAGACCTTTGACGCTGTGGATGGTAAGCACGCGCGACGCACTGGGCAGTCTTCGCCCCTTGGTCAACTCTTTGACCATGGAATCGACGGTTTCACACTGACGATTGCAACGTACAACGTTGCCGCAGGTCGCGGCCTCACTCCACTTCAGTTCTACATTATGTTCACCGTTGGTCATATCTCCTACTACTGTGCTCAGTGGTCTGAGCGCCACACACATGTACTTGCTACGAACTTCGGCGTGTTGGGAGTAACTGAAGTCCAAATCATTTCATCCTTGTTGGGCGTAACCACCTACATCATCCCCTACGGCCAGTGGTCGGAGCCAATGTCACTCGTTTTCCCCAGTGTCTACAAGACCATTTACTCCGCCGTCGCAGCGTTCGTACCCACATATGTTAGTTCATTTGTCACCTTTTTATTCAGCTTTTCTCTTCATCACCTGATAGTTGGGTTCGTCATTTGTAGCAATGTCTGGATCGTGTACTGCCAGACCAAGCAAGTGGTGACCTATTACTTCGGGATGACATCCAGATCGGAGACATGGCGAGGTCTGTTCCGTGCTGCAGCTGAGCTACTCCCACTCGTGGGATTCGTTATAATTCACTACCTCTGGAAGTCGACTCCCATGGTCGCCGATCACCCAATCTTGTACGTTATCACCATCGCTTTCTTATTCTCCCACCTTAACAACCAAGTGATTGTTACGGGTATGGCCCACGACTATTTCGCATGGTTCCAGCCCGTATTGATTCCCTTTGCTTTGGTTGCCGTGGCTGATAGGTTCTATAGTGATGTAATCTCTGAGTTCAACCGAGCGCTGATCGCAACAGCATTATGCATGTTCGTCGTCTTTGTTCAACTTCGTTGGGCAATGCGTGCATGCCAGCAGATCGCCACACGCTTGAATATTTATGTTTTAAAGCCGGGACGACCCTATACTGATGAGTGGAAGCCACTCAAGTAAGAAAATGGAATTGATGTTACCATCATATTTTTTATGCATCTCTGAAAGCGAATGAGGATATGAACCTTCTCAAAGTGTGAAGTCATTCTTGCTTTCAAACTTACTATCTTTGACCGCATCTGAATGATCCATTGAGTTGCCGAAAGGTGTGGCAGCACTCAGGGCGGTACTTGGGACGGAGATCGAACGACGGAAAGGATGGAATCGAGCGCTATTCAACACTGGACTTGCTAGTCCCATTGAAGCAATTTGTTTTTCTTCATTTCTTACATTGTTTGTGTCCTGAGAGCTACTCGAGCCGCGATGTGGGCTCATGTCAGGAGATAATTCCCAATCTTGCACCTTAATTCCACATAAAGCTTGTAAAGTAGAAATGATCTGCTGTTCGTCCCTGGTAGCGGCAATATACACTACGTGCTGATAGTCTGCATGGGCTTGTAGGAGTGTTTGCGCAATATCCAAGTGATTTCCCTCGAGAGCATAGTACAATGGTGACAAGTGCGACAGATCAAGTGCGTTCACATCTGCACGAGCTCCAATCAATAGCTGAACGACTTCGAGATGACCCGCACGGCAGGCATAATGTAACGGAGTCAAACTGAGATGATCTTTCGCATTGCATACAGCGCCTGCACCGAGAAGGAGAGAACATAGCTCAAAGGCAATTGACTTGTCGGAATGAAGACATGCGACGTGCAGCGGTGATCTTCCAGATTCTGCGGCGACTTCTGTTTGAACTTTAGCTCGTGCTGATAAGAGCGCTTGAACTATCGGAACATCTCCGCGTTTAGTTGCAATGAACAGGCCAGAATATCCTAGATGATTTTCAGAGCACACAAGCTCAGTTCGTGCAACCTCATCAGCCGCCTCTGCCAAGAGGGCTTGGACAACCAATCGACAACCCTCCGCGCACGCAGCATGCAACGCATGCTGAAGTACATAGCGGAACAAGGGCCAGACCTCAATGGGCACGTAAGGCCTTGAATAAACGGGCGAATCAAAATCAACCACGTCCTGAAGTGACGCACTCTCATGATGTTTCGCTGGTCCTTTGTCATGGCGCATGGTCCAGGCTTCAATTTCATCATCGTAATAAGCCGGGATACTTAGCAATGGAGCCTGGGAATCATGCCGAACAGAAGGCAACAATCCTAATGATTGCGAGGGAGTTGTGAATTTCGGCAACTGCTTCGATATGACTTCCTGTGCGAAACCACCTCTTTGTGGTTTTGCTGGAGGTACGGCAGCATTCTTGGACATTTCTTGGAGCGTATACAAGGAAGGAGCAGATTCGAACTCTCGTCTCGTCTGGTATGCAACGGACTTGTTAATTGTCCTCATGACCGAGCCACCTGGGGTCATTTTGAGCGAAAACACATTGACAAATAACTTCGCACCTGTGCTTGGGTCGATCGTGTCTGTGTCGTCGCGGTCGAGGTCAAGCGATTCTCGCATGTCGCCCCACGCTGGCCGGCCAGCACCCGATGTGTAACCTAGGGTATCTGAAGTTGCGGCGTAGTGCCTCCGCCGGCTTGTCATCGCATCAGTCGATACGTGCTTCGTGGAATGAACATAAGGGGGCACAAACCTGTGGGAGTACTGAGACATCATAGCTGGATGTGAAGCTGGCATATTGGGTTGCCCAAATGGAAGCTTTTGGCCAGCAGTGGGACTAGAAAACGCCGGCGAGGGTTCTTGAGGGTACCGACCTTGCAGACGTGAGACAGCTTGCTTGTGCGTCGCAAGGCAAGACGCGATGTATGCTTCGTTGCCCTGATGGAGAGCATCAAAGGCAAAACCGAAATGTGTGAGCATCAACACTGCAGCGTCTTCATCATGTGCGAGAATGGCTCGATCTAACGCATCCAGTAGACGCATCGCTAAGCTGAGAGCTTCTATATGTGGACGAGGCTTACGGTGAATGCCTGGTGCTGGATGTGAAGTCGATGCGTGTGTTGGCTTGAAGTGATTCGCATTCGCCAAAGTAGGTGTGTCTGGCGTTGAGGCCGCCGGCCGTTGCAACCCAGCGCTTTCCAATGGCCGAAACACTTCTTGGTTTGATAGGGTGTACGACACCTGTCTTGGAGGTACCTGAATGATGCCTTGGCCATCACTTGTTGAATCCTGCCAGATTTCTCGAGGCCCCACCCAAGCACACTGAAGGTCCTCGGGGATGGAAAAGGTCGTATTGAGTACTCTCAGCAAGCTCAGTTGCGCTAATCGGATTGCTGATTGGCTCGGCACGTAGCCATCATGAAACAGGTATTCAGCCGTGGCCTTGGATATTAATGAACTGAGAGGCAGCAATCCGTCAGCGTGCGATGCTTTGTGCGATTGCGCTGAGGCTGACAGTGATTGATCACGTGAAGTGTGCTTTGGAGAGACTCCTAATTGACGAAGCAAACTAGTGAGTGGGTTGTCACTGGGAAGAAGGTGTATCTCTCGAGAGGGACGTCGCTCTGATGGGCCTGGAAGTGGAAACTCAGTGAGGCTTTCCAAGGATGGGCGCGCAAGCGGCACCGTGAATGAGGTGACCAGACTTGGATTTGAAGCGAAGGGTTGACTGCTTGGTTTAGCTTCATTTCCTATAGTAAAATATTCGTACAAGGCGTTTCCAACGGATTTGATGCGAGAGTTGGCATCAATCCCAGATGCTAGGTCCAGGAAATACCGAGCAGCACGTTCACACGCGCTTGAGAGGAATGCGAGTGCACTTCGAAGGGTCTCGACCTCTAATTTGCCGACAGTTCGGGCAGCAGAAACCTTTCCGATCGAGCTAAGTGTCAGCGGAATTCGAGGCACAGGCCCTGCATAATCTGGTAGCCCTGAGGAGGCAAGCACATCAATGGGACTGCTCTCAGCACCAAGCGAGAGCTGCTTCGCGTCATCCGCCTCTGGGATCGGTTTTGTGCGTGTGCCACCAGTGGCTGGATTTGCGGTTGCCGCGACCAACACTGACAACATGTAGCACGAGTACAGTACCTTTGCACTTGCAACGAAGCCTGTAACACGTCGGTACTGCAACGCAGGAACACTCCTTCGGTGCATCATGAGCTTGACGTGGGTAATGAGGAGCTTAGCAATGAGTCGGTCGTTTCGCCGCCTACGTTCCTTTTGAGTGTGCGAAGTGCTGACTCGAGTGGGTGCGACTAAGCTGTTTGGTCTATCTACATCATCAGGAAGTTCTGATTCTCCAGGCGATCCAGCGCTTGCTGGTCGACTAAAATATGCAATTGGGGTTGCATGCAAAAGGTTAATTGGCGAGATAACATGCGATTGCTGACGTCGCAAGTTGATATGCAGATGAGACAATCCAGTAGCTGCTGCTCCCGTTGGAAGCAGCGTAAAAGACGCTGCACGGAAAAGTTCAGGTGTGGACTTGGAGAGCGGAAGATTTCGATCCGCTTGTGTTGAGTCGGTTGGTTTTGGCACAGGTAGTTGGAACAACTCGGCGACAGAGTCGATCGGCTTAGGCTGGATCAATGTACCAGGCTTGGATGGTGTTCGTTCCAGTGACTTTTGGCCAATCAACTTGGTGGAGGCTGGTGTCTGATTGAACACAAGTCGCGCCTTGCTCTCGACACTATACTCACTAAACTGTGTAACAAACTGATTTATCGAGGTCTCACGCGGAAGAATTAAGAACTGAAGTGAGTGATCGGTCGGGCAAATGGGAAGATATTGTGGGGCTGCTTGTCGCTGGACCTGCTTTACGTGTGCAAATCGAAGAGATGTCACAACATCGGCCGGTAGGCTCTCTTGTGGCTTGTCACGAACTTGACCAACCACAATTAGGTCCTTTTGCTGCTGAGACACCAAGCGGTTCATTTCCCGTTCAAGTAGGAAATCGGCATTGCGAGGAAGTCCATCAAGTTCGAAGAAGAAGGCCTGACAAACGGTTTTGTCGATCGCAATGTTGTCATTCCAAGGATCGCCAGTCAACGCTGCACTTAAATCCTTAATCGCCAAATAAAGCATCGACTTCGCGTAGCGCCTAGAGAGCTGTTCAATCACTTTCAGTGTGCGAGGATACTGTTCTAAAGCCCTGCTAAGCTGGTTGAAACGGGCCTGAAGCTTAAGTTCTTGCCCGTTGAACGAACTGTCAGGCTGCATAGATCGATTTAGCGTTGCTTGTTGAAGCTTCAACCGTAATTTCTCCATTAGCTCATGGTGCTTTCGTTCTCGCAACAATGTTGCAGCCTGCGCCGCTCGTAGCTCATGGTAAGTCTCTGAATTCCAGATTTCCTTCATATAATTTGCACGACTCTGTTCGATCGATGTCAAGGACTTGATGCGTGTCCCAAACGCTTCAATGTCGCAGGCATGGAATGCGAAGTTAATAATCTTGCCTGGTCGTGAGCAGGCCTCAGAGCAACCTGGAGTTAAGCGAATACCTGTGGAAGAAGTGACATAATTCACGAGACGTAGTAAGTGGGGGACCATTGCCTGTGCGAGAGATTCATAGCCATCCTCCGGCAGGATCTCAGCGGCAAGGGGACCAAATCGGCGTTGCAAATCAGGAAGCACTTCTTCTAGCCAGAAATCTGAGTCAATCGAACAAAATCTGACACGACAGTATGGACTTTCACAGCCGACCCCCCTAACAGTGTGTCTCTCTTTGGAATGACGATGATGATGGTGTGCGCTACCCTTGTGCTTGCGTGAATGAGAGGCCTTCGGCGGGTCTAGAGTAGCTCCTAGTTTAGGTTCAGAAGAGGTCGAGCCTGAGCCCATATCTTCTCCTAGAGCCTCAAGAATACATGTGCAAACTAGCACGTCATCGTCTTGATCTTGATTGACCGAAAGCAACGGGTTGTTCCTGAAAATTGGTAATCGTTCCAACAGACTCTGCTTTTGACGAATAATATGGGCACCCGTGATTTGCGATAGGAAGGCGGCAACTGACTCCGCGGCCTGATAAAACGAACTCATGGCTCCACTCTCTTGGTGGAAGTTACGCAGGCGGCGACGTAAGAGATTCTTTAAAGATCGAGCTGTCATTTCGACAAGCAATGAGGTCCTTGCAGCACGGATTCTGGACTCATTTCCTACGACAAGCACTGATGGAAGTAGGTTTCCTTGGGCATCCTTGGTAAAAGACACAGCGTTAGCAAGCTTCTGAGGCTTGAAGTCCGCGGGGATTGTTCCAAACACAGGTCGTGCAGGTGAATAAATCGTCACATCCATGACTTTCGTTACAACATCGGGAACTGGTACGCGTTCCATAAAGGCTCTCACCGTCGCCGCAGTTAGTGCAGCGGTACTGCTCGTTCGCATACTTGTAGTGAATGCAGACAACACAGGGGGGTTACACGAATCTGAACCATTCACATTTGGAGTCAAATTCCCGAGCGCAAAGTCTTGTGAAAGGAAATGCAAAATGGAGGCGCGCATGCGCAATGCGTCGTTGTACGCTGATGTTGGGAGAAAGAACGCTGCAGCGTTGCTTTCTGATTGACGTGGAAGCAAATTAGTAGCAAATGCTTTTGCACTACTTGCATGACTTAAATCGTCTGCAGTTGTGGCTTTCGGCGCACCCATGAGGGCAACGATATTAACGCCCTCGAGAGGTTCCGAATAGCGCAAGGAGGCACGAACCAAACCGAGATGGCGACAGTTAATTCCAGCTCGGTGAAGAGCCACATTCAGGCTACGGCAGGCCTTGGCAAGAAGATGCGGGGGTGTGAGTTGATTTGCGAGGTAGTGCGCGAACTTGGGAACCTGCTCGTGAAGCATTAAGAGGGCGGCATTTGCAGCTGCATTCTCGTGCTTCTCGCCCTCTTGCCGACCCCATCGAGAGAACGCGTCTGGGGAAAGTGGAGGAAATCGGATGGGATCCTCGCGCAACTTGAGATGCTGGAGCAACTCTGGGCGAAGGAATCGATAAAACGCCGTTTGGCCGCGCTGAGGCAAATGACTGCTGAGTGGGCTGCATTCCGGAGGCAAGGCACGCCCTAAATCAACCAAATATCTCCTACCATCTAATCCGACGTGTCCTTCAACATCACCCGCACATGGTAGAGATACATTCGTTCCTGCAATCAGATGATCAGCCAAGTGCATTTCTTTTGCTACATCATGCAGGGCAGCCAGGAGCGGCGCATCTTTTGCATGAACCGTCGCACCACCGTCTCCTGAACCTACATGAAGGGTAGCGCGGGTAATGGGCAGCAGTGGCATAGCTAGAAGACGGAAACCGCGATAGTCTACCAGTGCCTGCATTGGAACGAAAACTTCTTCGAATGGAGCGTATGCTCCCGTACTGCTGCTGCGTTGCATAGAGATCTCAGCTCGTGGCTGTGGACTAGTACCCGTCGACCTGCTTCGGCTCGTCAATTGAGCAGCTTTCGAGTCAGAGGCCTGGTGGGCACTTGCATCTATCTCGGAAGTTGGGGCATACTCCGTAATATATGCTCCATCCACGTACACCGGAATATCCTGACTAGGAGAAGCAACTGTGGTATCAGCTCGATTCCCAGGGGCGAGAGTGACTTGCGTGAATGAGGCCCTCTCACTGGCTGATGGCGAAGCGTCAAACATTCTCTTGGATAGACTAGTCTCAAGTTCCACCGACGTAGCTGAGCCTCGACGTATACTGAGTCGAGTGGTGGGCGTACCGCCGACACTGCTGTGATGCATGAGCTCTGGGGGTTCCTTTTGTCCTTCTTGCGAATAGTCCCCGACCTCTGACACGTCGTCTCGACGCCGATCGCCATATTCAGAAATGTTACAAATTTCTCCTTCTTCGTTGATGTAGTACGGATTATCAGCACTAGGTATACCACTTTCGTACTCTCCGACATCTTTGTACGAATCACTGCGGCACGACGATTGCAAAATGGACGATCCTGTCTCATCTTGCGAACCTGCATCTCCATCATCAGCACTACCTGAACTTGTCAGATGGTTGGCATGTAATCGAGATGAACTCTGAGACTCAGCAGATGTACTTCGGTGCAGCGCGCGGGTACGGAGGTTGGGTTGCATCCTCCCTGGTCCGAGTGCATCAGGGACAATACTAGGAGCAGGCAGAGAGGCTAAGCCAGTTGACTGGTTTCGGTTGCTATCGTGGTCGAAACCGCTCACAGAGTTGCTGTGGTGTGGTGGGGTGACTGTTTTGGCGGATGGCGGCGCGAGAGTGCGATGAGTTGCACTGGAAACTACGTTGGGCGGTTCGGATGAGTGTGGCTTGGATGTTTTATAGTTCAGTGAGCGGGCTCGGAGGTACTTAGAGTACTGGATAGCTCCTAGCAACTCCTTTCCCATGGCCTTCATTGCGCATTCGAGTGAAGCGGTTTTGCCTCCATATAGCCATCGAGTTTTGTACGGGTCTACTAGCTTGTCACGTGGAACCTTGAAGAGTAGGCCTCGAACAATGAATTTTTGTCCGCCAGCAAGGCCGCCCAGTCCTTCAAGTCTGACGGTCTTGTAACGATCTGTTAGGAAAAACTCTTCAATGATCATCGACGCATAAGTTGACGCCGTCTGCAGGAAGTTACTTGAAAGCTGTGTCAGGCTGTGGTAACGGTCAGTTTCGCTTTCGACCGCCTTGATGAACATGTCGTTCCATTTCGGCGCTCCTTTGTCGTCAACGAGACCTTGCTGCTGTTGTTGTAGAATGAGCTTATCCTCATTAAACAGCTCGTCATACTGGGTCCTCACTACCTCCATTAGCTGGGCCTGTCGGGCCTTAGCCGATGGGATGCCATTATGATAGTTAGATGGAGCTTGTCCATGAATGCTCCGAACGGACAGCGTTGGAGAAATCTGAATGGTACCAGAAGCGGCAGCCGTTGCTCCCTGGGCTGAGATATATGATGAAGTAGACGTCAGGATTGTGGGATCGTCGTTAGCCTTCCTCTGCGCAGTGCTTGTTAGATCACTTTCTACCTTCTGCGGTTCTTCGCCAATCGAGTTCCTTGCAGCTGCATTTTCAGGATGAGACTGTGACAGATCAGATAAGTTTGACGTAGCGAGTGCAATTGCAAGGTTCGGCTCTTGAAGCGCGCGTCGGTGCAAGATGTTCTCCAAACTCACTGCATTTAGCCCGCGAGGGACCGGTAAAATGTCGGAAGGTGAGCGGATCGGGTTAGGGGGTATTAATGTCTGTACGACGTCTTGGTTTGCATCCAGCTGAGATGAGGCTTGCGTGGCAGCGGCATTAGCAACTGAATCAGGACCGGTGTGTGGCACAATCTTGCCAAGCGTAGCGAGCGTCTGGAGAGAAGTGGAAGGGGAATCTGGGATTCCTATCAACTTGGATTGAGGAATCAGCGGAACATCACTTCCCGCAAGTGATGAAATCTTCGTTATCGGGCTCGATACTTGAGTAGGAAGCGGCTTGTCTCTACTCTCATGCACAAATTGACTCAGGATCTGTAGTGCCGCATAGCGCTTTCGAAACATCTCCAGCTTCTCGTTTGAGAGTTGGTCTGCCTTCTCTGCCGAGTAGTCGTCCTCTGGATCCTCCTCACTTTGAGTCCGGCTCATTGAGAGCGAACTTGGGACGCCATCCTCGATGCTGCCAGACTCTTCCGTGGTTTGCTTGGAATACACGTCCCCCGAAAGAGTCGAATTTGTCTCTGACCCAGCGGCATTACCACGAGCCTGTGTCTCAGTGTAATTGTTGGTATTAGGACAGAGATTGGCATTGGCTTCCTGCGTATCTGGCGGCGTGGTGACGATCAGAAGTTGTGGCGAGTCATCCAACTCCACATTTACTTGCTTTCCTTTTGTCTCGACCCCAGTAACTTGGTTCAACTGTGAGTGACCTTGGTCTTCAATCTGCAGGCCGAGAGTCAGAAGCTCCGTTTGGCTCAGCCCGTCAGCTGCTTTGAATGAGCCACCACAAGTGGGTTCTGCGGCGACATGGAGTGTTATTTCATCAGGCTGATCAGTGCGAACTGGCGGTGCCGACCGAGGCTCACTCGAGTTGCGAGGCTGGTTCGGAGTCGAGGATCGGAAGTACCAAAGATCCGAGGTCTCCTCATAGTTTGACGCGGGGCGTTCATCGAGGTCAAACGACTTGCGCCGACTCATGCGCGCAGACGTCGTTCTACGACTCAGGGTGCGCTATTCCGCACTGGGATCGCTCGAATGCGAGGTATTCCAGGCTCGCGAAGGAGAAATCTACAAGAGAAGGCGTTTTTCGAGGGTTATACGAGGGCGACTCAGATATAAGCTTGCGGACTGGATATGAAAGGTGGTTCTCACGTAATACAGCAGGCCACACCGCTGGGAACAACCTACGGTGCGAACAACCACCGAGCAACTAAAGTACGGTTGAGAGCCGTTTCTGGTCCAAAAGTATATCTGAAAGTGTGGCAAGCCGGACTTGCCCCGGGTAGTACGCATGATCAATCCATACTTCAGTCAAATATGCATTGATATCAAGTTATGATTTCAATCCATGTACACCACTAAGCCCAAGAAACCCGAGTCAACGCTCTCGCCTTACTACCAGGCTTTACATAATGGCCCGATACGCGTGCCGCGTGAGGTGACTGAGCCGCTCTATAATACTACAGACGATCTGGACCGTGAGCAACGTCGGTTAGCCACGACAATTGCGACTGGAACCCAGCGCGCAATGCTCTTGAGAGACCCCTGGGATGGCTGTTACTCTGGTCGACCAGGCTCGGCGTACCATCCGACACCCCTCGAGCTCAGCGACGACGCTGGGCAGACCAATGAATTGCTGCCTACTGATAACTTCACCTCAACGACCAACTCTCTGCGTGGCTTGGCGAGTCGCGAGGGCCCGAGGGACGGATCGGCTGGTGGGAGGACAACCAGCACAATGCTGAAACGGCTGACTTCGCTGTCCATGATCTCGCATGCACAACATCAGCGACGACAAACCAGTCAGACCAATGTATCTGCGACGGGCATTAGAACGGCTGCTTCTGCGGCGAGTGTCAATCCAATCGTCCTGCAGACAATTGAATTGGCATCGTCAATGACGGAGCCACTACCAACATGCTCATCAAGTAGAATCGCCACTAGGGGAAGCCCGCAACTCGGGCCCTCGACACCGCATTCACCACTCCCAGTTTCGGGGTCTCCTCAAAGTTCCTCTCCCTTAGTTACAAGCACACCAGGCCTCCTATCCGGACCAAAGACGCTCGCCGTGGGTGGAACAAACCCACATGCCACAGGCAGCCAGTCGGCTACCTTCGAACCAGTTTTGCATTACACAAATTCACGTGGCCACTCTATTGTGCCGAATCCAGTACCGTATCCGAGTCCGGGATGGGCACCCTATGTCCCTCTGGCACGAACTGGATGGGAAACAGGATCTTCTCCCTCAACTCCCGACTCACCGGGAGTCACCGCACTACCACCTGTGGTCGCCAGGGCTGCGATTGCGGAGTCGATTGCGAGACAGGCTACTGCTGCTATCGCAGAAGACACACTTCGCATTGCAGTCTTACCTATTCCACCTCCCGCACTCACATCAACAGCGAATGATGTTTCGTATTCTGAGTTGCACAGTTCTCGAGAAGCCAAGCGACGATCAGAAGCCTTGGGAGAATTCGATCGAAGCGAAATTCATGCCGTCTCGTTGATACAACCAAATAGTGGACTGCATAGCAAGCATCTGGCAAGAGACGGAGGCGAATTCAACCAATCCAGCAGCTTCTTGAGTGCCATGACGCATGACCACATTCGTAAAGCAGCACGATCGAACAATCAACTTTCGAATCCACCCGTTTCGGCAACTCAACGCCATCGCGGCAGTGACATCTGGAAAAACTCCGCGACTGCTCAGCGATTTAGAGCCATCGACTTTAGTACCTGGCAAGGCGATACAAAGAAAAGCGCTGATAGTATATTTACTAGTCCGTTCTTTCAGTAGTGCAACCTAATGGCTAGATCAGTGCATCTTGGAAGCTTATTCACTTCAGATGCATCGAGTATCATTTACGTTTGTCTGTATTGGTTATTCATGTTACTCATTCATCCCCTTAAGCCCATGCTAGCTTGCGAAATATGCTTTAGCAACGCTACATGGCCTGTTACAACCCGGCAAACGTCGCATGACTTACCTACGGCGCCGACTCATCCGACGTTTCTGCCTTGTACATAGCCATGATATACACCCTGCGATTAACCCATTGTATGTTTATTCTTATGCTACCATAGTGCTTCTTCTACAACGTTCTTGAGTACTATGCTTTACACTCAGTTACATAAAGTCGTCGTACCCAAAGGTCGTCGCATTTCCCAACCCATTGTCGAGGCCTCTTCGCGTGGAGTCATCATCGTCATCCGATAGATCAAGACCTTCCTCGAGGGAGATCTTATTCCTCACCATGCCAGGATTAGGCGGTGGGTAGATGTCATATAAGGCAGCATCCATAAAGATGCCCTTGGCCTTTAGTTCCAGCTTCTTCAATTCCCTTGCCGCATTCAACAGCCACTTCCGCGCAAGTTGATTAGGTGGAGACAGGGGTGCTGTTATGTTGCGAAGCTGCTGAATCTCACGTACTACTGTCTGAACACACTCGACTAAACTATCGTGCCATTCCTTGGGCATCGGAAGTCTGCTGGCGACGGTGTCTAAGTCAGTATCAAGTAGGGTTTGTGCTGCCACTACACCATCATAGTTCTCAGGATCCACATCCAATCGCCAGTAAGGCTTCCCTTTCTGTTCGGACGACTCAGAGCTTGGTTGCGTGCGCGAACTTGAGCTCGTTTTTGGGGTTTGTCTCTGGACAACGACCTCAGACTCGGTATCTTGTGGGTTGGCATCCTGAGTGCATTGCTCTGAAGTTTGGAGCACCGGCTTAGCTATAGAAACCGGCTCAAACAGATCAAATATGGGAATTCCCACGCGGCTGTTTCGTATATGGTTGCAATCGTCAAGTGTAGCTGAGTCGACCAGGTTACACATGGCAGCCGGAAAGTCTAATTCCTTGGCGAGTGCGTTCAGCCGGCAGTTGATCAGATGCAGACGCGAGAGCAGGCCATCGTGTGTGTTATCGCCGCCCTGTTGCACCAACAGATTTGCAATCGCTGGAGGAAGTGTGTTAGCTTTCAAGCGTGTGTTGAAGAAGTGAACTAGAGCAGTCGCCACTCCTCGGTGCACACCGATCTGGAGGTTTCGAGCGGAGCTCAAGATGAAACCCTCGTTGAAGCCGTGCTGCAGGAGTCTGTCCTCCATGACTTCAATGCCTTGACGGTAGCCCGCGGTGTGGAATGTCCGCTCGATGTGGCGCAGGCCAAGCTCGCGCTCTGCTCGGAGTCGGAGTGAAGGTGCAACGACCCTGACGCACTCTGCAAGCGCGCGACATGTGCGGGCGACAGCCGGTAGATCGGCGGGTTCTAAGAAGTACAGGCATCTCGCGACTAGACTGAGAGGTAGTCGACCCCCCAGCATGGCTACGCCGCCCTCAGCGTCCTGGTGGTGAGAATGACCGAGATCGGTCTCGTGGGAAAAGTTTTCCATGTATCAAAGCAAGACCTCCGGTGAGAGTCTTGACTCCAGGCTTTATACTTCGAGTGTGGTGCACAGTTGGTACCTGAAGAGATGGTTTTCACCGCTGGATGCAGCGTATATGCGCTGTTTCCGGGAGTGAACCTCGCCTTGGAGTGCGACGAATTTTTTTTTTTTTTTTCGTGCAGCAGGGCAAGCGAAAATGGAAAAATGGCTCAAACTCCGGAGTGTGGTGTGTATTTCTTTAACTGCGTGGGGCTGTGGTTATGGGTTAAAAATGGCTTGGGACGATGTATCCTGTGCATCTGTATCTAATGCACCTATTTCATTCGCATTCCACACATCTAGACCCACCAGAATGAGTAGCGAAGGGGAGTCCAAGGACCGACCATTCGGACTAGATGACGCAACGCCCGAGACGCCCTCTGTGGAGGAGGTCTTCCCGCTCATTTCGCCCGATCCACGTGGACAGGGGTTTATCTCGGCCGACGTACGTCTCCATTAGCGTTTTCCCGGGCCTGACAGCGCCCACCGCAGAGCAGATGCAACTTGAAAGCCAGTCACCCGCCAGACAGACTTCTTAGCCTGTACATACTATCACACTGACTCTACCGTTTAGATGTCTGATGCCTCTGTTCTAGGTCCGCTCTCGGGTCCCAGAACACCTCTGCTCGTCTCTCTCCAGTCGAGCAAATCACTGGTACGTCATCTTCACGCGTTGTAGTGCCCGCTCGACTTGAACATGACCTATGCTTCGAATCCTTGCGCGAGTTCTGAACTCATCCTTCCATTATCTTCCGCTGTCTAGCTGCAACAAACCGCAACGACTGCGGCCCAGGCCGCCGAAAGTGTCAAGGAGGGATGCAGACGAATGGATATGGGCGTTCCTAAGTTGCCTCCCACCTTCACTCAGTGCGATATCCGTGGCGAAAACTTCTCTGATCCTGAAAAGAAAGTGGTTGGTCGAAAATTCGTTCGCTGCCTTCAGCTTCGCAAGAAGTTTGTGTATTGGCCCAGCACCTACGACCGCACTGAGATCCCAATCAATGTGTCGCCTGTCTATGAGTAAGTACCCTTCAAAAGTCGGTGCATGAGCAGCTGTGGCTACGAAAAGCCAACACAAATTTCGAACCTGCCCTAATTTTCTCTTTTTTCTTGCCTGATGCCCATCTAGACCTCCGAAGTACGACCCCGAGGCACCACTTCCACCGCCCGTGACAGATCGCAAGTGGTTTTACGTAAATGGAGTAGTGCAAGTTGCACCGGTGACAAAAGAAAATGCTGACATCGAAAATGGTGCAGATGTCCCGTTCACCGAGGAGGAACCCTCACTCGCAGAACTAGAAGCTGAGGAGGAGACGAAAAGTGACTTTATGCATATCCGAGCACCCACTTGGAAGCAGTTTTGTGAGGCAATTGCAATCGTTGTCCAATGCTCAACGAATGGCCCATGCAAGTCTTATGCTCACAGTCGGCTTGCGATGCTTGAACTCCAAAAAGTATGTCTCAGAATTTTTGTGCTCTACCAAGCACCCCCTGTGTGAGGCAAGGTAAATTTTTTGCACTCGTTCCCATTCACTCATTCTTGCCGATGCACAACCCCCTACAACTGATATAGACCATGCATACCATGCTAAACGCAGAACTTGAGGTTGCCCAGTCGAAATGCGTCCCACATCGTGACTTCTACAACGTCAGAAAAGTAGATAACCACGTTCATCACTCGGCTTGCATGAACCAGAAGCATCTCCTGCGATATATTAAGAAAAAGTTGCGAGAGTCAGAAGACAGCGCCGAGGTACGTGCGAGTCCATGATGCTCCTGCATATGTGAAAGTCGTCTTGCATCATCCGTTTACTTACCAATGTCACTTGCTGTCTCTATACCTTTATAGCCTGTGATCATGCGTGACGGGAAGCCGCTCACGCTGAAACAAGTGTTCGAATCGCTCAATCTGACCGCGTACGATCTGTCCATCGATACGCTCGACATGCACGCCAGTGAAGTACGTAATTCTCCAGTCAAACGCACAATCGAAGTCCAACACTAAGCATCCACCAGAGTGTCTTACATCTTGCTCATGCATTCTTTACGCTATCCCTTAATGTTGTAGACCTTCCACCGCTTCGACAAGTTCAATCAGAAGTACAATCCTGTTGGAGAGTCACGCCTCCGCGAAATCTTCCTCAAGTATAATAACATGATAAAAGGTAGATTCCTCGCGGAGGTGACTCGCGAAGTCTTCGACGATCTGGAAGCAAACAAGTATCAGTTTGCCGAGTACCGCATCAGCATTTACGGCCGTGAGAAAAGCGAGTGGGATGTATTGGCCGAATGGGTCGTGAGATGTAATTTGTACTCTCCTAACATGCGTTGGATGATCCAGATCCCGCGCCTCTACTCGACATATAAGAAAGCGGGTAACATCAACTCCCTTCAAGATATGCTTCGGAATATCTTCGACCCACTCTTCGAGGTCACCATGGACCCTTCAACGCACCCCAAGTTGCACACTTTCTTGCAATCTGTCGTGGGTATAGACTGTGTCGACGATGAGTCTGCGCGCACTAGCTTCTTCAACGCGAAGGACCCATCCCCGAACCAATGGACAAGCACTGAAGATCCTCACTACTGCACCTTCCTTTATTATTTATACGCGAACCTGCGCGTGCTGAATAAGCTCCGTGAGTCCCGCGGTTTTAAGACCTTTGCCCTTCGACCACATGCAGGTGAAGCAGGTGATGTCGAGCACATCGCTGCTGCATTCCTGCTGGCTCACGGAATCAACCACGGTCTGACTCTGCACCATGCTCCCTCCATTCAGTATCTCTACTACCTCTGCCAAAGTGGTATCTCAATGTCGCCACTTTCAAATAACCTCTTGTTCGTTGAGTACCAGAAGAACCCATTCCCCCGCTACTTCCACCGCGGCTTGAACGTAGCGTTGTCCACCGATGATCCTCTCATGATTCATGTTACGAAGGAGCCTCTCGTTGAAGAGTACGCGGTCGCCTCACAGGTGTGGAAGCTTTCCGCAACAGACATGTGCGAAATTGCGCGCAATAGTGTATATCAATCAGGTTTTGAACACAAGTACGTTAATTTTTTGCCTCGTTTATAACCTGTGACACTGAAGGCTGAAAATTCTTTGCTCTCTCTCGACACTTGACTGACCCCTGTTCTTGCGCGCCGCTTTCTCGCTCTAGGTTCAAGGCTCACTGGCTCGGAACTCGGTACTGGATCCGTGGCATTGAAGGAAACGATATTCGATGCACAAATGTGCCTGATATTCGTGTTCACGTACGTAGTTCTATCGATTTGTCGCTTGGCAAACCTATCTTTTTTTTTTTTTTTTTTTTTTGTATTTTTTTTCTCTTTGTTTTTATTTTTCTTTTTTT
>Ga0180217_1000131_pt1 | contig 155275 bp, 129 predicted proteins | sample eDN3rd37CBELigOP_FD_128521 | JGI IMG/M metagenome (GOLD analysis project Ga0180217, IMG submission 128521) | Enriched Organic Plus compost microbial communities from Emeryville, California, USA - eDNA 3rd pass 37_C BE-Lig OP (version 2) (version 2) ... | reverse complement strand
GGCGACGATACCATCAGCGGATTCGAAACCGTGGTCGGCGGCTCGGGCGACGATCACTTCGTGGCCGGATCGCAGGCCGTCGTCGTCGAAGGCGGTGCGGGCAGTGACACCTTCGAGTTCACCGCGCCTCCGGCCAGCCCCGCGGGCCCTGCTTCGACAGTCCTGCATGCCATCGTCGATTTCGAGCCCGGCGACCGCATCAGGATGTCGAAATACGACCTCTTCGAGGAAGTCTTCGACGAGCTCGAGGATCAGTTCGAGAGCATCTACGGCAAGCGGGTCGACGAGGACGATGCACGGATCCGCTACCGGTATGAGCGGTCCGAAACCATCGATCGGACCGTGATCGAAGCCGATATCGATCGCGACAGCATCTACGAAACGACCATTCATCTCGACGGTCATCGAGCCATCGTCATCGTCGAGCACGCCTGACCACGACAACGACCGCGATCGCGGCATAAGGGAGACTGGACATGAGAAGCCATGCAAACAGGGACAACGACGATTTCCGGCTCAGCGGGCGTGTCTCCGCAGGAGTGATCTTAGGACTGCTGCTTGTCGTCGGCTGCGGCGGCTGGGCGGCGGTCGCGCAGATCAATGGCTCCGTGATCGCGCAGGGAACGGTGAAGGTCGACCAGAACCTGAAGGTGATCCAGCATCGCGACGGCGGGATCGTGAGCCAGATTGCGGTGCGGGAAGGCGATTTCGTCGAAGCGGGACAGGTCATGCTCCGTCTCGACGACGTGCAGACCAAGGCGGAACTGTCCATCGTCCGCTCGCAGCTTGTCGAACTGGCTGCGCGGCGGGCCCGGCTGATCGCGGAACGCGACGGGATGGAGAAGATCCATGTCCCGCAGGACAGCGCGCCCCAGATCTCCGAAGCCGATCTCGTGTCTTACGGGGAGGTTCGCCTGTTCGAGGGCAACAGGGCGCACCGGGAGAGCCAGAAGGAGCAGCTTCGCAACGAAATCGTGCAGCTCGAGCAGGAGATCCTGGGCCTCGAGGCGCAGCGCTCCGCCAAGGCCCACGAACTGGATCTGGTGCGGGCAGAGCACGGCAAGCTCAAGGGGCTGGCCGACAAGGGTCTGATCGAGGCCTCCCGGATCTACAGCTTCAACCGCGACCTGGCGCGTCTCACGGGCGAGGTCAGCGAGGTCGGTGCGAGCATCGCCCGCGCCCGGGCGCGCACCAGCAGCATCAAGTTGCAGATCATCTCCATCGACGAGAATGCCCGCACGGAAGCGCAGCGTGAGCTGAGCGCGGTCGCGACCAAGATCTCGGAACTCACCGACCGCCGCATGGCGCTCGAGGACCGTCTGGCCCGCACCGATATCCGCGCGCCGCTGTCCGGAATCGTCAACGAATTGTCGATCCACACCGTCGGCGGCGTCATCACCCCGGCCGAGACGCTGGCGACCATCGTTCCCGAGAAGGCGAAGCTCAAGATCGAGGCCAAGCTGTCGCCGGTGGACGTCGACCAGGTCGCCGTCGGACAGACGGCAAAGCTCCGCTTCTCAGCCTTCAACCAGCGCACGACTCCCGAGTTGAAGGGAGAGATCGCCTATGTGTCGGCGGCGGCGACCCGCGATGCGGCGACGAATACCACGCACTACCTGGCCGATGTCCGGATCGACGCGAGCGAACTTGCAAAGCTCGGCGAGCAGCCGCTGAAGCCGGGCATGCCCGTCGAGGTATTCGTCTCCACTCAGCAGAGGACCGCGATTTCCTACCTGTCCAAGCCATTCATGGACCAGTTCGCCAAGGCTTTCAGGGAGGAGTGAGGTTGACGAAGAAGCACCCGAGCAGGTCACCGCCCGGTGAAATGAAAGCCGGGCACATCAAGGGGCTTCGGTTGCCGCGACGCACATGGGCGGCGTTGAAGAGGGACAGGATCCTGACAATCGCCCAGCTCGCGGACATCGCTCCCCGCATCGAACGGGTCGTCCCCGGGATCGGGGGAAAAGCGGCGAGGATGATCCGCGAGCAAATGAAGGGACTAGACCTGCCGGAAACGGCACCCGCCGCAGGTGAACCCGTGCCTGTCCTCCTCGTGGAAGGGACCGAACAGGGGAACGCGCCCATCCAGGGCATGTGCCGGATCGAGACGGGAGACGGCCGACCCGTCGATCCGGGCTCCGCCGATGCGGCAGCGATCGTGTGGCGGGTCATTTGCCCACGCTGCGGGAACTGCGAGATTCAACTGATGGAGAAGGTCAGACCCTTGGAAGGGGCCTGATGCCTTCATGAGCCGCTTTCGCGGTCAATCCGATGCTCCCACGTCTCGTTGGCACATCGTTGGAGCAGACCCGAAGGGCGGCGTCAGAAAAACCCGACCCACGATTCTGAACGATCCGCTAGAGTGCCGGGCGAACGCCACACCATCCTGCCGCGAACAAGGCGATCGTCTTCGTCACGCGGCGCAGGGAAGAGAGTGATACGCGCTCGTCGATGGCGTGGATGTTCTCCGCGATGGGGCCGTAGACCAGAGAGGGGATATTCCCATGGATGGCGTAGACCGCGGCATCGAGATAGCAGGCCATGACGTAGGCCTGTAAGGGAGACATGTCGGGCGCATTGGCGTCGGCGTGCGCCCTGGCGAGAACGGCCTCGGCATCCGAGCCGGGCGCGAGAGTGTAGCCCGCATGCACGACGCCGACCCATTCCACCACGGGTTTCGGGCAGCGCCCCAGCAGCGGGTCTTCCGCCGACACCTTGGCGACGAAAGCCTCGAATTCCTTCACGCGCTCATGCGGGTCGTCGCCGGGATAGAAGCCGATGCGTCCGTCGAAGCGGCAGGATGACGGGACCGATGCGATCCATTCCCCGCCATTGATCGTCCCGATCGTCAGGGCGGCGGGATTGTCCACGTCGTCGAAGAACGGCTTCGTCGGCCGTTCCTCGTTCCAGCGGGCCTCGAGTTGACGCAGGAGCTCGATGACGCGCACGGCCGCGTCGAGCGCGCTCACGCCGCCGCTGACCTCGCGCGGATGGGCGGGGGTGCCGTCGATCGTGATGGCGAATTTGATCACGCCGGAATTGGCGCGAACGAGTTTTTCGTCGGTCGGCTCCGGGATCAGCACCGCATCGGCAATCCTGCCGCTGGCCAGGGCCATCGCGGCTCCATTGCCGGTGATCTCCTCCTCCACCACCGACTGAATCTGCACAGGAGCCGTCAGCTCGAGTCCGGCGGCCCTGATCGCATCGAGCGCGAAGATCGCCGCCGATAGGCCGGCCTTCATGTCACCGGCGCCGCGGCCATGGAGCCATTCGCCGTCTCGCGTCGGCTCGAAGGGCGGGTATTTCCAGCGCTTCGGATCGCCAGTGGGTACGATGTCCACATGAGCGTTCAGGATCAGGGACCGGCCATGCGCCGCCGCCGGTTCGCGGCTCCCGATCACGTTCCAGAAATTCTCATAAGACACCGTCGCCGGAGAGAAGGCCGGATGCTTCCCGATGAGCGACGCGTCGAGCGGCTGCCGCTCGACGTCGTATCCGCGTTCCTGGAGCGCCGCTTCGACGAGTGCCTGAATCTCGGCTTCCTGTCCGCGCAGCGAGGCGCAGCGGACGATGTCGGAGAGAAATTCGACCTGCGCATCGAAGGCCTTGTCGACAGCGGAAAGAATGCGCTGCCGATCCGCTTCCGAAAGGGAGCTTACGGAGGAAAAGGCTTCGTTCGGAGCGGTGGTGGTCAATGCGAGATCCTTCGAATGGATACGCGGGATGGAATCGGTAGCCCTATCCAGTGCCGTCATCGCGTGGCGGCGTCAATCGGCTCATCGCTTCGAAAGGAGAAACGATGGGCCGGATGATGTCAGGTGCCTCAGAGCGTGGCGGTGACGGCTTCCACGGCGTCCTTGGTGGCGGACACGATCGTGTCGGCTTCTTCCCGCGTCAGGCAGAGCGGGGGAGCAAAGCCGAGGATGTCGCCCTGCGGCATGGCGCGGCCGATGACACCCCGCTCGAGGAGGGCCGCCGTGATGCGCGGGCCCACCTTCTCGGACGGGTCGAAGAACACGCGGTCGTCACGGTCGCGCACGAACTCGACGGCGGCCATCAGGCCTTCGCCGCGCACCTCGCCGACGAAGCGGTTGTCGCCGACGGCGTCCTTCAGCGCCCTGTTGAAATAGGCGCCGACCTCACGGGCATTGTTGACGATGTCGAGTTCGTCCACGACTTCGAGATTCGCCACACCGGCCGCGGCGCAGAGCGGATGGGACGAATAGGTCCAGCCGTGGCCGATGGGGCCGTAGGCGTCGGAACCCTGCTCCAGCACGCGCCAGACCTTCTCGGACACGATCACGCCGGAGAGCGGCGCATAGGCCGAGGTCAAACCCTTGGCGATGGTGATGAGGTCCGGCTTCATGCCGTAATGGTCCGAGCCGAACATGGTGCCGAGGCGTCCGAAGCCCGTAATGACCTCGTCGGCGATGAGCAGGATGTCGTACTTCTCAAGGACGGCCTGGATCTTCTGCCAATAGCCCTGCGGCGGAGGCACGATGCCGCCGGTGCCGAGCACAGGCTCGCCGATGAAGGCCGCGATGGTCTCCGGGCCCTCGGACTGGATCATCTCCTCGAGCTTGTCGGCGCAATATTGCGAGAACTGCTCCTCGCTCAGGGAGCGGTCGGGACGGCGGTAATAGTAGGGGGCTTCCGTGTGCAGGATCGGGGCGCGCGGCAGGTCGAACAGGTTGTGGAAGGCGGCAAGACCCGTCAGGCTGCCGCTCATCAGGCCGGAGCCGTGATAGCCGCGCCAGCGCGAGATGATCTTCTTCTTCTCGGGCCGTCCGAGCACGTTGTTCATATACCAGACGAGCTTGATGTTGGTCTCGTTGGCGTCCGATCCGGAGAGGCCGAAGAACACGCGGCTCATGCCCTTCGGGGCGCGGTCGATGATCATCTTCGCGAGACGGATCGACGGTTCGGAGCCGTGGCCGACATAGGCATGGTAATAGGGCAGGGCCGCCGCCTGGGCGGCGATCGCGTCGGTGATCTTGGTGCGGCCGTAGCCGACATTGACGCAATAGAGGCCGGCGAAGGCGTCGAGGCTGCGCTTGCCGTGACGGTCGACGATGTAGACGCCCTCGGCGCCGGTAATGATGCGGTTGGGCGTCTCGCCGCGGGCGTGCTGCGCCATGTGCGTGGAGGGATGGAAGAAGTGGTCCCGGTCCCACGCGTCGAGTTCGTTCTCGAGATTGTTCTGTTCGTTCAGCATGTCTGACTCCGGCTCAGTGTAAATCGATGCAAAGGTATTTCAGGTCGGTGAAGGCCTCGAGGCCGTGGCGCGAGCCCTCGCGGCCGAGGCCGGATTGCTTCATGCCGCCGAAGGGGATCGGGGCGCCGGTGATCTTCACGCGGTTGATCGCCACCATTCCGTATTCGAGGGCCCGGCCGAGCCGCAGGGCGCGCGCCCCGTTCTCGGTGACCACATAGGCCACAAGGCCATACTCGGTCGCGTTCGCCCGCGCCACCACTTCGTCCTCGGTGTCGAACGGCGTCACGGCGGCGATCGGCGCGAAGGTCTCCTCGCGCATGATCAGTGCGTCGTCCGGCACGTCGGCCAGCAGGGTCGGCGTGACGTAGAGCGGTCCCGGAGCGCCGTCGTCGGCCGTGACGCGCCGGGCGCCGTGGGCGAGGGCGTCCTCGACCTGCGCCTGTGCCTTGGCGACGGCATTGGCATGCATGAGCGGGCCGATCTCCGTATCCGCCTCCAGGCCCGGCCCCACCTTCAGCGTGGCGATGCGCAGGCCGAAGGCCTCGCAGAAGGCCTGGTAGATCCCGCGCTGGACATAGATGCGGTTGGCCGCGAGGCAGTCCTGGCCCGATGTCGCGAATTTCGCGCCCATGGCGATCTCGACGGCCTTGTCGAGGTCCGCATCGTCGAACACGATCAGCGGGGCGTGTCCGCCCAGCTCCATCACGAGACGCTTCATGGTGGCGGCGCAGCGTGTCGCGATCTTGCGTCCGATCTCCGTCGAGCCGGTGAAGCTGACCACGCGCACGCGCTCGTCGTCGCAGAAGCGGTTGGCGATGGGCGCGGCGTCACCCGTCACGATGTTGAAGACGCCGCGCGGCAGGCCTGCCCGTTCGGCGAGCTCCGCCAGCGCGAGCGCGGAGAGCGGGGTATAGGAGGACGGATGGGCCACCATCGTACAGCCCGCTGCGAGCGCGGCCGCGGCCTTGCGGGTGAGCATGGCCGAGGGGAAGTTCCACGGCGTCAGCAGCGCGGCGACCCCGAGGGCCTCGCGGCGTACCAGCATCTCAGCGCCGGGCAGGTGGCTCGTCACGCTCTCCACGTTCAGGCGCTTGGCTTCCTCAGCATACCATTCCACGAACGAGGCCGCGTAGGCGATCTCGCCCCGGGACTCGGCAAGAGGCTTTCCCTGTTCGAGGGTCATGATCAGGGCGAGATCGTCGAGCGCGTCCAGGATGAGGCCGTGCCAGGCGCGCAGGCGCTCGGCTCGCTCCTGCGGCAGCAAGGCCTTCCAGGCGGGAAGCGCGCGGGCGGCTGCGTCGACGGCCGCGCCGGCCTCGTCCGCGCCGAGGCGGGAGACGCGGGCGACATTCAGGCCCGAGGCCGGGTCGTTGACCTCGAAGCGGGCATCGCCCGCGGCGGCGGTCCAGCGCCCGTCGATATAGGCCATTTCGCGGAGCAGGCGGGGATCCCGCAGGCGGCTCAGCGCCGGGTGGATATCCCCCTTGACCGGACTGGGTGCGGTCGTCTGTGTGATCGCGTTCACGCGTCGCCCTCCTGGGAAGATGATGGAGGAAGGCTAGCTCCGCCCGGGCCGAGATTGTCTCTGTTCTGCGACCGGCAGGCAGAGAAAGTCTCGGTTTTCACTGGGCGTAGCGGATACTTTCTCGCATCTGTTCCTGCTCGCCCAGGATGGAGCTCAGGAACTCGCGGGTACGGGGCTGCTGCGGATTGCTGAAGAAGCGCTCCGGCTCGCCCTGCTCGACGATGCGGCCCTTGTCGAAGAAGCAGACCCGGTCCGAGACCTCGCGGGCGAAGCGCATCTCGTGCGTGACGAGGAGCATGGTCAGGTCGTGCTCGCTCGCGAGGTCGCGGATGACGCCGAGCACCTCGCCGACGAGCTGCGGGTCGAGCGCGGAGGTGGGCTCGTCGAACAGGAGGACGCGGGGGCGCATGGCGAGCGCGCGGGCGATGGCGACGCGCTGCTGCTGTCCGCCGGAGAGCTGGCTCGGGAAATGGTCCTTCTTGTCGGAGAGGCCGACCATGCGCAGCAATTCGATGGCGCGGCTTTCCGCCTCCTTGCGCTTCATCTTCAACACCGCGACCGGAGCCTCGACCACGTTGCGCAGCACGGTCATGTGCGGGAACAGGTTGAAGCTCTGGAACACCATGCCGACATTGCAGCGGATCTTGTGAAGGTGCTTCTCGCTCGCCTTGAAGGGCCCGCGGCCGTTCGGCTCGTGATAGCCGATCCCGTCGATCTCCAGAAGGCCCTCCTGGAAGGGCTCCAGCGTCATCAGGATGCGCAGCACGGTGGATTTGCCGGAGCCCGACGGGCCGATGAGCGTGACCTTCTCGCCGCGCTGGACCTCGAAGTTGAAGTTGTCGAGGACGGTCAGCGCGCCGAAGCGCTTGGTGACGTTCTGAAAGCGGATAATCGGGTTCATCGCAGGGGAATCCCACTTTTGGGCAGGGCTCGCTCGACCGCATAGATCAGAGCCGAACAGATGAGGGTCATGGGCAGGAAGATCAGGCCGACCATGGAGAGCGGCACGAGATATTCGAAGGTCCGCTCGCCGATCATGTTGGCGAGGCCCAGCATGTCGAGCACCGTGACGACGGACAGGACCGGCGTCTCCTTCAGCATCGAGACGAGGTAATTCCCGAGCGCCGGCACGATGCGCGGGATCGTCTGCGGCACCACGATGTCGCGGTAGGTCTGCAGCCGGCTCAGGTTGAGGGCGGTCGCCGCCTCCCACTGCCCGCGCGGAATCGCGTCGATGCCGCCGCGATAGACCTCGGACGTATAGGCCGAATATTGCAGCCCGAGCGCAAGCGCCCCGGTCATGAAGGCGGGGAGGATGATCCCGAAATCGGGCAGCACGTAGTAAAGGAAGAAGAGCTGCACCAGCAGCGGCGTGTCGCGGACGAATTCGGTGAAGCCCGCCACCGACCAGGAGATGATCTTGAACCGGCTGCGGCGCAGGAGCGCCAGAACGAGGCCGAGGACGAGCGCGATCGCATAGCCCACGGCCGCCGCCTTGAGGGTGACAAGCAATCCGAATCCGAGGATCGGCAGGATCGAGATCGCGAAGGTCAGCGGGGTCGATGTATCCCAGGCATATCCATACATCATGTGTGGGCGCTCCTCGGGAAGGCCGGCCCGCGCCGCAGCTTCATCTCGATGAACCGGATGATCAGCATCAGGCACAGGGCGATGATGAAGTAGCCCACGAGGGTCAGGGTATAGACCGTCGCGCTGTCCAGGGTGATGTTGCGCATGGACTGGGCCTGGAACGTCAGGTCCGCGATCGAGATCAATGAAACCAGGGCGGTATCCTTGAGATTCTGGATGGCGAGATTGCCGAAGGCCGGCATCATCTCGATGATGGCCTGCGGCATCGAGATGTGCCACAGGGTGTAGCTCTTGCTGAAATTCAGGGCCCGCGCTGCCTCAAGCTGCGTATGCGGCACGGCGAGAAGGGCCCCGCGCACCACCTCGGCTCCGAACGCGCCGGTGAGCAGCGACAGCGTCATGATGCCGGTCGTGATCGGATCGAACGAGATGCCGACCAGGGGCAACGCGTAATAAAACCAGAAAAGCTGGACGAGAAGCGGCGTGCCGCGAAACAGCGCGATGTAGACGAAGGCGATTCCCGACAGGAGCCGGTTGCTCGACGTGCGCGCGATTCCCGCGGCGAAAGCCAGGATCGCGCCGAAGGTGATGGAGGCGAGCGAGATCATCACCGTCACCTGCGCCCCCTTCAACAGAGGTGCCAGATATTGCGTCCATGTCATCGTCGCTTCCTCCTTGCGGACGTTCCGGCCGGCCGGGACAGTCGGGTCCCGGCCGGTTGGTTCAAACGATGAAGCGGGTTACTTCCCGGCGCAGAGATCGGCGACGTTCTTGGCGGCTGCCGCCTTGATGCTCTCCTCGCTCAGGCCGTAGGACATGAGGATCTTCTTGTAGTCCTCCGTCTTGCGGAACTCGACGAGCTCCTTGTTGAAGGCGTCGCGCAGCTCCTTGTCCTCGAGACGGAACGCGAAGCCGCCGTAATTGCGCACGGGCTTGCCCTCGACGACCGGATCGGTGAAGGGCTTCACCTGCTCCACGCCCTGGCCGCCTTCGGCGAGCTTGGACACGGTGAGCTCGGTCGCGGCATAGGCGTCCACGCGGGACTGCACGGTCGCGGGAGCGTCGGCATTGGCCTGGATGATGACGATCTGGTCGTCCTTCACGCCGACGGCGCGCAGGAAGTCGATGTTGTTGGCGCCGGACACGACCGCGACCTTGAGCGACGGATCCTTCGCGATATCCGCGTAGGTGGTCAGCTTCTTCGGGTTACCTTTCTTCACGAGCAGGCCTTCGCCGTAGCTGGAATTCGGCTCGGTGAAGGACACCTGCTTGCAGCGCTCGGGCGAGATGTTCTGCTCGGCCGCGGCGAAGGCGAAGCGGCGGGCCTTCAGGCCGGGAATGAGCGTGCCGAACGGGGTCACCGTCCAGTTCACCTCTTCGATGCCCATGCGCTTGAGCACGGCGATCGCGACATCGGGACCGATACCGGCGGCGGAGCCGTCTTCCTTCATATAGCCGTAGGGCACTTCGTTCGCCGTGGCGCCCTGGATATAGCCGTTGCTCTTCACCTCTTCGAGCGTGAGCGCCTGGGCACCCCCGATGCCCATGGTGAGGGCGAGAATGGCGACGCCGTATTGGATCATAGCTTTCATCTGGTCTTCTCCTCTGGTGTTGTTGGAACCGCGTGCCGGTTGATCCGGCTTGCAGCGTTGCCGCTGGCGGCGTCTGATTCAGTTCTCTGAGTCAGTTCTTGTCCTCCACAGTTGCGACCACCGCGAGGCAGTCGCCTGTCTTGATGAGCCCGGGGAAGTGCCGGGCCGCGAGAACGCCGTCGAGGGCCGCCCGGTACTCGGCCGGGGCCTGTCCGGTTCTCCCGACGGGGTGAATGCGGGCAATCACATCGCCCGCGCGCACCGCGTCGCCGAGATCCACGCAGGGCTCGACGAGCCCATCGTCCTCCGCGAAGCGGAAGCATTCGCCGGAGGGCATGTCGAGCCAGCGCGTCGGGCCGCGCTCCGGCGAACCGGCGACGATCCCGGCATGCTTGAGAACATTCATGACGCCGCGCTTGGCGATGCCCACGGTCTTGGCCGACGACGTGCCGCCGCCCGAGAGCTCGGTCGTCACGAAGACCTTGCCCATCGCTTCGGCCGCGGTGTCGTACATGCCGACGGCGTCGATCTCGATCATCCGCATCGAGTAGGGAGCCGAAAAGGCCGCGACGGCCTCGAAGCAGCGCCTTTCCTGTTCCTTGTCCGGCAGCTCGTGGGCTGCCGCATAGGGCAGGAAGTCTAGGGTGCGTCCGCCCGAATGGAAGTCGAGCACGATATCGGCGAGCGGCAGCAGCGTGCGCTGGAAGTAATCGGCGATCTTCTCCGTCACCGTGCCGTCCGGACGTCCGGGAAAGCTGCGGTTGAGGTTGCCCCGGTCGATGGGCGAGGTGCGGGTTCCCGCCCGGAAGGCCGGATAGTTCATGGCCGGCACGATGATGACGCGGCCCTGCACCGCGTCGGCCTTGAGCGTCCGCGCGAGATCGAAGAGGGCCACGGGGCCTTCATATTCGTCGCCATGATTGCCGCCGGTGAGAAGCGCCGTCGGCCCATCGCCGCGCTTGACGATTGTGATCGGGATCATCACCGAGCCCCAGGCCGAGTCGTCGCGGCTGTAGGGCAGGCGCAGGAAGCCGTGCTGCACCCCATCCGCGTCGAAATCGACGCTGGCGCTGATAGGGGAGGGGCGCGGAACAGGGGTCATGATGTTCATGGCTTCACGAAGAGCTGGCGTGGAACGTTGGAGAGGCATTCGACGCCGGTTTCGGTGATGACGATGCTCTCCGTGATTTCGAGGCCCATGTTCTCGAGCCACAATCCGGTCATGAAATGGAAGGTCATGCCGGGCTTGAGCTCCGTCCTGTCGCCGGGCCGCAGGCTCATGGTGCGCTCGCCCCAATCCGGCGGATAGCTCAGGCCGATGGGATAGCCGGTGCGGTTGTCCTTCACGATGCCGTAGCGCTTGAGCACGGCGAAGAACGCATTCGCGATGTCCTCGCAGACATTGCCGGGCTTGGCCGCCGCGAGGCCTTCCTCCATGCCTTCGAGGACGGCCTTCTCCGCATCGAGGAAAGCCTGCGTCGGCTTGCCGAGGAAGACCGTGCGCGAGAGCGGGCAATGGTAGCGCTTGTAGCAGCCTGCGATTTCGAAGAACGTGCCTTCGCCGCTGCGCATCGGCCTGTCATCCCAGGTCAGGTGCGGGGCGGAGGCCTCCTCACCGGACGGAAGAAGCGGGACGATGGCCGCATAATCGCCGCCATGGCCGTCGACGCCGCGCAGAGCCGCGTCGTAGATCTCGGCCACGAGATCGTTCTTGCGCATGCCGGGCTCGACCGTCTCGATGATGCGCCGGTGCATGGCCTCGACGATGCGGCCCGCCACCTTCATGTATTCGATTTCGGTCGGGCTCTTGACGGCCCGCTGCCAGTTCACCAGCGACAAGGCATCCTGGAACCTGGCGTTCGGCAGATGCCTGACGAGCGACATGTAGGCGGCGGCGGAGAAGTAGTAATTGTCCATCTCGACCGCGATGGTGCCCCTGTCCCAGCCGCGTTCCGCGATGATGCCGGACAGGTAGTCCATCGGGTGCCGTTCCGTCGACTGAACGTAGTGGTCGGGATAGCCGATGATGTTGTCGTGCGAGAGATAGGCGGTGCGCTTGGCGCCGTTCGCGTCCTGGCCGCGACCGAACCAGATCGGCTCGCCCTCCGGCGGCACGAGCACGCATTGATGCACGTAGAAGGACCAGCCGTCATAGCCCGTCAGCCAATGCATGTTGGACGGGTCGGTGACGATGAGGAGATCGATCCCAGCCTTCTCCATCGCCCGGCGGGTCTTGGCCAGGCGCTCTGCATATTCGGCTCTGCTGAAATTCAGGTTGGGCGCGATCACGAAAGATCTCCGGTTGCTTCTTTTGTGTTGATGGACCTGCCTGCTCCGGCCTGACGGGCGCGGGCATGGGCGAGGGTGGCGATGGCGGTGTCCTGCACGCCCGTTCCCGTGAGATCGCACAGGGTGATGGCGGTATCGGAATCCCGGCCGGATGCCTGTTTGGCGATGACCTGCCCCAGCTCGGGAAACACTCGATCCGGAGCGATCAATCCGGCGCGGATGGCGTGATGCAGTTCGCCGAGGCGGCGTGTCTGCGCCACGCTGTCGGCGACGTAGGAGGCCTTCGTCAGGATCGCGGGATCGATCTCGTTCTTGTGCTCTGAATCGGAGCCCATCGCGGTGATGTGCTGACCGGGCTGGAGCCACTCCGCCTTCAGGATCGGCTGCTCGGCGGGCGTCGTCGTGACGATGATGTCGGCGCCGTCGCAGGCGGCTTGCGGATCCCGCAGGGTTTCGACCGCGATTCCGAGGGATTGGGTGAGATCCCGGGCGGCCGCTTCCGCCTTGGCGAAATCCCGCGCCCAGATCCGGGCGCGCCTGATCGGACGCACGAGCGTGAGCGCCTCGAGCTGGAGGCGGGCCTGAATGCCGGCGCCGAAGATGGTGGCGCTCTGCGCATCGGGACGTGAAAGATGCTTGGCGGCGACGGCGCCCGCGGCGGCAGTGCGCACATCGGTGAGATAGCCGTTGTCCAGCAGCAGGGCCTCGACGAGGCCGGTCTTCGTGCTGAACAGGATCATCAGGCCGTTGAGGCTGGGAAGGCCGAGTTTCGGATTGTCGAAGAAGCCCGGGCTCACCTTGATGGCGAAGCCGTCGAGGCCCGGCACGTAGGCGGTCTTCACGTCCACCTCGCCGCGATGCTCGACGATGTCGAGCCGCAGGATCGGCGGCATCACGACGGCCTTGGTGGCGAGGGCCGCGAAGGCGTCCTCCACGCAGGCCACGGCGCTGGCATCAAGCCGCACGACGTGGCGCAGATCCGGTTCGGTGAGAACGAGCATCCTGCTCATCGGCCTTTGCCTCCTGCGGCGTTGGCGGCCGCCCTGTCGGACTTCACGATGCTCGCGTGGAGCCTCTCGTCGATGTTGCGGCCCGAGACCACGATCACGGTCGGGCCCCTGACTTCGACCTTCTGTGCGAGAAGAGCCGCGATCCCGACCGCGCCCGCGCCTTCCACGACCTCGCCTTCCGCCGCGAAGGCATGACGGATGCCAGCTGCGATTTCCTCTTCCGTCAGCAGCACGACATCGTCGAGAAGGTCGCGGCACATGGCGAAGGTGTAGCGGTTCTGCAGGCCGATGCCGCCGCCGAGCGAGTCCGCGAGGGTTTCCAGCTCCTCGACCGCGACAGGCTTTCCGGCGCGCAGGCTCTCATGCATGGCCGCGCCGCGCTCCATGGAAATGCCGATCACCCGCGCGCGCGGCAGCGTTCCCTTGATGGCGGCGGCGATGCCGGAGGCCAATCCGCCGCCGGAGAGCGGCACGAGGACCAGTTCGGTCTCGGGTTGCGCCTCGGCGATTTCGAGGCCGATCGTTCCTTGCCCCGCGATGACGTCCGCATGATCGAAGGGCGGAATTGCGGTCATCCCTTCCTTGCGAACGAGGCGCTCCACTTCTTCCTGCGCGTCGTCCTGAGAGCGTCCGACGATGCGCACGTCGGCTCCGAGCGCCTTGACCGCATCGACCTTGTTGGCGGGCACGAGAGCCGACATGCAGATCACGGCCCGCGCTCCTTCCGCCTTCGCCGCATGGGCGAGGGCGCGGCCATGATTGCCGGTCGAGGCGGTGACGAGGCCGCGCTTCTTCGCCTCGTCACTGAGGGACAGAACCGCGTTGGTGGCGCCGCGCAGCTTGAAGCTGCCGGTCGGCTGATGACTTTCGAGCTTGAGACGAACAGGAAATCCGCTGCGAGCGGAGAGGGTGTCGGAGGTGACGAGCGGCGTTTGCTGAACGCGGCCGAGGATGCGCTTTTGCACCATCCGGATATCGTCGAGCGCGACCACGCTCATCGGCGAAAACCCGCCGTGATCGGGGCCTGACGGGCACCGCTCGCGCTCTCGCGTCGGGTGCCGGATTGCATTGATCCGGTGGCAGGCCTTCGCGCTGGAACCAGGTGCATTCACCACCTCCTGTCAGGACAAAGCGATGGTGAGATCCACACAATTTCATGTCAATCATTATATTGTCATGAAACAATCGCGGCGTGTCACTGGGAAGAACACCCGCGATTTCTCTGGAAGAACCTTCCCGAGATCGTTCAGTCCTACGCGATGGAACTGGTGTCGAAGACCGGTGGCAACTGATCGAAGGTTTCAGCGATCGTTCGCAGCGATCGGTCCAGGGTCTTCTGGGACAGGCGGCCGCCGAGGCAGATCCGGATGCCGCCCGCTGGGCCCGCCTCCGCCATAAAGGGATCCGACGGGGTGACGGCGATGTGCTTCTGGGCCAACATGCGCACGAGCCCTTCCTCGGTCCACCGCGGCGGCACCTTCAGCCAGGCGCATAGGGCCATGGGGTGCGATCCCGCGACGTGCTCGCCGAGGATCTCCGACACCATCGCCTGGCGCAGCCGCACTTCCCGGCGCTGTCGCTCCACCAGGCCCATGGCCGTGCCGTCCTCGATCCACAGGGTCGCGATCTCGGCGGGAAGGTTCGTGGCGCTCCAGCTCGTCACCCGCATGATGCTCGCGACGCGGATGGAATATTGCGGCGGCACCACGAGATAGCCGACCCGCAGCCCCGTCAGGACGGATTTGGTGAAGCTGGTGACGAAGAAGCCGAGGTCCGGCAGAAGGTCGGTGAAGGAAGGAAGCTTCGTCTCCAGGAGCGGCTTGTAGACCTCGTCCTCCACCACATAGATGCCGTAGCGGCGGGCGATCTCCGCGATCGCCTCCCGCCGCGCGGCGCCCATCACATGGCCGGTTGGATTGCCCAGGGACGGGATGAGCACCAGGGCCCGCACCCCGCCGGCCGCGCAGGCCTCCTCGAAGGCCTCGACGAGAATGCCCTCGCGGTCGGTCGGGAGGCCGCGCAGGGTGAAGCCCAGGACATTGGCAAGGCCGATGATTCCATGGTCCGTCAGGTCTTCGGTGAGAACGACGTCGCCGGTCTGGACAATGGCGGCGACCGCCAGGAAGAGGCCGTGGGCGGCGCCGTTCGTGATCAGAATCCGGTCCTGGGCGGCCTCGACGCCGAGGCCCTTCAGCCAGACCTGCGCGGCGGCCCGGTGACGCTCCAGCCCCGCAATGGGCCGGCAGGGACGCATGAAGGCGCTGTTGTCGCTGTGGGCGAGGCGCCTCATGACCGCGCGGGAGGCGTCCTCGTGGGCCTCCGTATAGATCGCCCGGATGATGGACAGGTCGACGACCGCGCCGGGATCCCGGTCGAGCATGAACCGGTCAGCCCTCTCCGTCACCCGGCTCCGCACGAACGTTCCCCGGCCCACCTCGCCCCGCAGGTAGCCGCGCCGCTCCGCCTCCTGATAGCTGAGGCTCACGGTCTGCACGGACACCCCGAGCTTCTGGGCAAGGTCCCTGTGCGTCGGCATGCGGGCATGGGCCGGCAGGATGCCCGCATCGATATCCGCTATGATCTGCTCGGTGAGGAGTTTGTGCTTCGTGACGCCCTTCCGCTTGGTGAGGGTAGGTTGCCAGTCCGCGACCCGCACCTCTTCGTGCCGGGCAAAAGCGTTTTGGTCATCAAGAAGGCGAGGCAGCTCGCGCATGGGATTGTCTCGAATGATTGTAATGGATAAGCCTTATATTGTACTGGAACTTCGAGAAAGCCATGAACCTCGACAAAATCGACTTGAAGATCCTCGCCGCCCTTCAGAAGGACGGGCGGATGACCAAGATTCGGCTCGCTGAAGCCGTTAATCTGTCTCCCACCGCATGCTGGGAGCGGCTGAGCCGTCTGGAGAAGAGTGGCGTGATTGCCGGGTACACCGCGCGCATCAACCCGGATAAACTCTCCCGTCGGACTGCTGTCCTTGTCGAGATCATGCTGAAGAGCCACCAGCAGTCCGACTTCGATCGCTTCGAGGAGGCGATCCTCAAGGAGCCGGCGATCGTGTCCTGTGACGCGACCGGAGGCGGCGTAGACTATATTCTCAAGATCGTCGCCGAAGATATCGACGCCTATCAGAGGCTGATCGACAAGCTGTTGCGGCTTGACCTCGGAATCGAGCGGTATTTCACTTACGTCATAACAAAGAACGTGAAGACTGCTGATCCGCTTCCAGCTCTCACCATAGAGGATGTGGCATAACCAAAACCCGCTGCCGCACCCCATTTGTGCAGACAAAGACGCCTCTCTCGAGAAACGGTGTCAAATCAGAAGGAAACGCCATGGCCAAGAACACGATATGCCTCTGGTTCGACAAGGACGCCGAGGATGCCGCCCGCTTCTATGCCGAAGTCTTTCCCGACAGCGCCGTGGGTGCGGTTTACCGCGCCCCCAGTGACTTTCCGTCCGGTAAGGAGGGCGATGTGTTGATGGTCGAGTTCACCGTGGCGGGCGTGGCCTGCATCGGTCTCAACGGAGGACCCACGTTCAAGCATAATGAAGCGTTCTCGTTTCAGATCGCCACCGAGGACCAGGAGGAGACTGACCGCTATTGGAATGCCATCGTCGGCAATGGCGGACAGGAGAGCGCGTGTGGTTGGTGCAAGGACAGATGGGGCGTGTCCTGGCAGATCACGCCACGCGTGCTGATGGAAGCGATGGCAGCCGGCGGCGAGGAAGCTAAGCGCGCGTTCGCTGCCATGATGGAGATGACGAAGATCGACGTTGCTGCGATTGAGGCGGCGCGGCGTGGTTGAGTCTCCAACCTTGCAGTCGATCATTATCCGCTGACGCAAGTGCCGGAAGGATCGCGTCTCGGAGGAGCACGTTTGGTTCTGTCGCCGCTCAATGCCTTGCTCCGCAGGGGCTGAAGCCGGGCTGCCTCTCATGGCTATTGGCGAGGCTCGAACACGAATTCCTGTTTTGGGCCGGTGACGCTGCCAGGAACGGTGAGGGTCATTCTGGGTCCGTCGGCCCCGCCTCGGAAGCTGATCGTCACCCCGTAGGCCTCCGAGAAGAACGACAGCGGCGGGTCGTGCATCACATATGCGGTCGTCTCGCCACTATCGGCACGCGGCCGCAACTCCGAGCTAAGCTCGCCCGCATCAAGCGCAAGGCGGTCGCCTCTGAGCGATATGATTGCCTCCCCGAGCTTTTCGTTGCGGTAGCGGCCCAGATACGGCGCAACCGCCACAGGATCGACCTTGCCCAACTGGAGGTGTGGCTGGGTCGTCTCCAGCTGCGCGGCCTGTGCCGTCAGTTGCGCATCGAATTCGGCGGGCCGGTCGAAGAGAAGCTCAAAGAGCCTGAATGCGATGGCATGTTGGAAAGCGAGGGGGATGGGCGAGAGGGAGAGCGCGTTGGAGAGGATCACGATCCCCAGATCGGCCTCCGGCAGGAAGGCGATTTCAGCGGTGAAACCTGTGGTGCCACCGGCATGACTGAGGACACGCAGGCCGCGATATGTCCCGGTCAGCCAGCCGAGTCCGTAATCCGTCATGATCGCGGCCATCTCGGGTGGTCCGCCGTAAAGATTCGGCACCGACACGCGCGGTATCCAGGTTGCCTCCAGGTTTCCGGCCGAAACGATACGTGTGCCGTCGGGGGCGACACCGCGGGCCAGTATGGTCTGGAGATAGCGCACCATGTCTCGCGCATTCGACCAGAGTCCTCCAGCGGGTCGGTAGGGCAGCAAGCTGCGCTCAACCGAAAGCGGGAGCGGACGCAGCGTGCCGGAGAGATCGACCGCGTGTGGCAGCGCAAAGTCGCCTTTTGCCAGAACGGCATCGGGATCGAACGTCGAATGCGACATGCCGATGGGATCGAGGATCCGCTTTCGCAGTGCCGCGTCATAGGCCGGTCCGAGATTGCCCGCGCCGCTGCCGCCGTCAGCAACGCCAAGAGCGAAGCCGCCGCTTGCAACGAGAAGATTGTTGTAGATGAACTTTTCCCCGTACCGTGCAGTCGGAGTAACGTCATTCAGGGCGGTGACGACGGTTTCGGGAGACAAGCGGCCACTCGCGAAAGTGGACTCGATGTTCAGGCCGGGAACTCCCGAGCAGTTGCAGAATGCGTCCCGGATGGTCAGCCTTTGGGTGAGCGCCGGATCCCTGACGGCAAAGCTGGGGAGCAGGTCGATCAGGCGGGTGTCCCAGTCCAGGTGGCCGTGATCGACCAACGCGGCGGCCAGCATCGTCGTCATCGACTTCGTAATCGAGCCGATCATCATCATGGTGTCAGGCGTGACCGGCTGCGGCGTGCCGATCTCTCTCACGCCGAAGCCGTTGAGGTAGACGACCTCGCCGTTCTGCACCACCCCGACGGCGGCGCCAGGCACGCCAAAGCGGTCCAGTGCGGCAGCGACATAGGCCTCAAAGGCGGCCCGGCGTTTCCCGGTCAGCGGCAGCGGCATGGTACCGTTCAGATCGGTGCGTGAAGCAACCGATGGTCCGGACTGGGCTGCGGCAGATTCGGCACCATAGGCAGATGCTCCCACAATGTAGCAAGACATCATGATAATGAGGGCGAGGATCGGCAAGTGAAGGGTGCTCCTCCCCCTCAACGCAAAGGCATGCTCTTGCGATCCCGGGTGACCTGGTCATGTGTTTCTACGCGGAACAGAAGCAACGGTAAGCCTGCGGATATCGGCGTCTCGTGTTGGGGACACATTCGGGTGCGTTCCGAAAGCCTCGCATCCCCCGTGCAGGAAAGGCAGGTCCACGGGTTTGTAGCGCTTTGGGTGAGTAGCAAAGCGATTTCGTTTCCGGTGCGGGCTTGGCCTTTAGCTCGGTTCTCCCGGCTCATTTCCGAGATGAAGTGTACAGTCCTTGCTTATTCCGATCCGAGCGGTGGGCCCGTGAAGCGCAGCCTGTGCCGGGCTGCGGCAGCGGCGATCTGTTCCATGTCGTCCGGGATACGGGACCCACCTTGCGCCATTTCTGCGAAGAAGTTCTCGAACCCGCCAGGAGTGTGAATGGGGAGATGACGGCTGAGTTGGCGCCCCAAGACACGGAAGGTGTGCTCCCGGCCGCGGGGTACGAAGATGGCATTGCCGGCTTTCTTTGCAATGATTTGACCGTCTAGCCAGAACTCGTACTCGCCGGTCAGGATGACAAAGATCTCATCCTCTTGCTCGTGAATGTGACGTGGAGGACCGCTGCCCACAGGGTTCAGACTGTCGACGACAGAGATTGCGCCATCGGTTGCGGCGGCGGGGAGGATCGTCTTGTAGCGGACGCCTTGCCACTCGATCACGCCAGGACCTGTCAGCTCCGTCAGCATCGTATCCCCCTATTGCTCATCGGGAGAGTCCTGTGGGGCCGAGTTTACATGGATTGTGGGTCGTCAGGAACAGTCGATTCGCCGCTCAGGCGGTCATCCCGCTTCCCTCGTGTCCAAGTCTTCCATGGCGGCACGCAACCTGTCAGCAGCCGAATTCAAGGCTTGTGCGAGATCCAGCCCAGTATATGGCTTGACCAGCAGCACCGCGCTCTCAAGCCCTGAGTCGACAGACAACGCCTCGTCACCTGTCGCGAATACCACTCCAAGGCCGGGACGGATCTCCAAGGCACGCTGGGCCAATTCGACACCAGACACGCCGGGAAGTCCGACATCCGTGACGAGAACATCGACGGCCTCGGCTGCCATCAGTCTCAGAGCCGAAGCTGCGTCCGCAGCCTGGAGCACTGTATGCCGGAGCTCTGAGAGCATGTCGGCGGAGCTGCTCCGGATCAAATCGTCATCCTCGACAAGCAGCACGGTCAATGGGGTGAACCCGTTTGCCTCCACAGGTGCCAACCCGTTCAGCGCCCCGGCCGGGGCAGGGTCTTTGGACGGTGAGGCCGCAGCCTGATTGCGCTGCTGCTGGTTGGCGATGACGTGGCGGACCTTCCGCGCCAAGTCGTCCCGTGTATACGGCTTCGGCAGCAGTTCCACGCCCGGATCGAGGCGCCCGCCATGGACGATGGCATTCTCCGTATATCCGGACGTGAACAGCACTGCGATGTGAGGCAGGCGTGCCCGTGCCTTGCGCGCGAGTTCGGGACTGCGGAGCGGGCCGGGCATGACCACGTCGGTGAACAGGAGGTCGATGTCGATTCCGCTATCGATGACGGTCAAGGCGCTTGCCGCGTCACGGGCCTTGAGCACGCGATAGCCAAGGTCGGAGAGGAGCGAGACTGCGGTTTCCCGCACGTCGTCGTCATCCTCGACCACAAGGATCGTCTCGCTCCCGCCGCGCACAGGCACGGTGCGAAGGTCGGTCAGCATGTCTTCCTGCTCGTGGACGCGCGGCAGGTAGATCTTCACTGTCGTGCCCTGGCCGACCTCGCTGTAGATTTTGATGTGTCCGCCGGACTGTCTGACGAAGCCATAGACCATCGACAGGCCCAGACCCGTCCCCTTACCCTCCGGTTTGGTGCTGAAGAAGGGCTCGAACACGCGCTCCAGGAGTTCGGGTGGAATGCCGCTTCCGGTGTCGGTGACTGCCAGCATCACGTATTGCCCACCCGCGACATCATGTTGATGGGCATACCGATCATCGAGCAGGGCATTGCCCGCCTCGATCGTCAGGCGTCCGTGACCGTTCATGGCATCGCGGGCGTTGATCGCCAGGTTCAGAATGGCATTCTCGATCTGGCCTGGATCGACCTGGGTGTTCCATAGCCCGCCAGAAACCACGGTCTCGATTTCGATCTCCTCGCCGAGTGCCCGGCGCAGCATGTCGTCCATGCCCTTGATGAAGCGGCCGATATTCACGACCTTGGGCTCCAGCGGCTGGCGCCGGCCGAAGGCCAGAAGTTGGGAGGCCAGCTTGGAGCCGCGGGAGACACCTGCGAGGGCATTCTGTACCCGCGCTTCCGCCCGCTCATTGCCGGCAATGTCCTTCGCGAGAAGCTGCAGATTGCCACTGATGACCTGAAGCAGATTGTTGAAGTCATGCGCCACTCCGCCGGTGAGCTGGCCCAGTGCCTCCATCTTCTGTGCGCTGCGCAGATGCTCCTCGAACTGCTTGCGCTCCGTGATGTCGCGGCCCGCGGCGTAGAACTGGTCGCCTTCAGGAACGCAGTACCAGCTGTACCAGCGGTACGAGCCGTTCCGGGCCCGCATGCGCATGTCGAAGTCGCGGATGGTCTGGCCCGCCCTCAGCTGCTCAAACTGGGACTGCGTCTCGGCGAGATCGTCCGGATGGGCCAGGACATCGAAGCGCGCTCCGATGAGCTCCGTCGGCTCATAGCCGAGCGCTTCGGACCATGCTGGGTTGACGCTGCGGTAGATGCCGTCGAGGCCGCAGAGCAGGAACAGATCCTGGCTCATGCGCCAGACGAGGTCGCGCTCGAGGGTACGATCCCGGATCTTCAGTTCCAGCGTCTCATTCAGCTGCCGCAGGGCATTTTCGGCCCGCATCTGGTGCGTGACGTCATGGCCTTCTGCGAAGATGCCGGAAATGGACCCATCGACCTCGACGATCGGCTGATAGATCAGGTTGACGTATCGCTTTTCGCGTGGTGCCCCCGGCTCCCGTTGCAGGTCGACGGGCACGTTCCGGCCGATGAAGGGCTCGCCCGTGCGGTAGACCTCGTCCAGGATCTCGAAGAAGCCCTGGCCCTCGATCTCCGGCAAGGCTTGGCGGGCTGGAAGGCCCGTGAGATCGCGGTGCCCGACCAATTGCTGATAGGCCTCGTTCATGAACTCGAAGACGAGGTCCGGCCCCTGCAGGACGCACATGAAGCTGGGGGCCCGCTGGAACAGGGCCCGGAGCCGGTCACGTTCGGCAGTCCTGAGCTCGACTTCGGTGGCCAGACGCGCATTGACTTCCTCCAGCGCCCTGGCCGCCTGCTGGCGCAGCGCAAGCGCCTCGGCCAGGGCTGCCGCACGGCGGTGTTCCGCCTCGAAGGCATCGGCGCTGGCCAGACCGGACGAGATTTGGCCGGCAAGCAGCTTCAGGAAGCCGAGATAATCGGCATCGAACAGCCGGTGCGGGTTGAGGCCGACCACCATGGCGCCGATAGGAGCCTCGCCTCCTTGCCCGATGAGGGGCACAACCACCGCCTGATCCGGCGGACGGTCCCAGGCGCCGGTGGGCAGGTCCGCGAGCCCGGAGAGGTCGACGATGGCGTCGGTCCTGTCGAGCGGCCAAAGGCCAGAGCCGGAGCGATCCAGACGTTCGGGTGCTGCGGGATGGTGTTCCGGGAAACCAGTGGCAAAGGCGAGGCGGGCGGTGCCGTCGTCGTCGAACAGATAGGTCAGGGCGAAGGGAAGATCCTTCGGGTTCTCTGACAGACCGGCCCGCGCCGCTTTCAGGACCGCCTCGCGGCTATCAGCGGTGGCCAGACCGCTGGCGAGCACGCGCAGCGAGCCGAGGCGCCGTTCGCTGATGACACGGTCGGTATCCTCCGTGACCGCACACAGAACGCCACCGACCCGGCCATCGTCATCCAGCACCGGGCTGTAGGAGAAGGTGTGATAGGTCTCCTCAGGGTAGCCATGGCGTTCCAGGATCAGCAGCAGGGCGCGGTCGAAGGTGGCCTCACCGTGCTCGTAGACCTTGCGCAGGCGTGGCCCGACATCGTGCCAGATCTCGGCCCAGAGGTCGCGCGTCGGCTTTGCCAGCCCGTCCGGGTGCTTGAGGCCGAGGGTAGGGCGGTATGCATCGTTGTAGAGAAAGGCGATCTCAGGTCCCCAGCCGAGCCACATCTCGAAGCGTGAGGTGAGCAGGATCCGGATCGCAACCTTGAGCGCCTCGGGCCAAAGCTCCGGTGGTCCCAGAGCAGTCCGGCTCCAGTCCTTTGCCCGCATCAGGGTCGCCATTTCGCCATTGCCGACGAAGATTTCTGGGGTTCCGGATGTAGGCTTTGACAACGACAGAGTCTCCCTTCGGGCCGCGTGCGGTAGGCGGGTATAGGCGCGGTTGGTCGCCCTTACCAGTGCCAGACCGATAGCCGCGACGCTTCCGCGCGTGCGGAGCGGATATGTTCCTGTTCCGGAAAAAGGGAAGGGCGGCGTTTGCAGCCGTCCTAGTGTGACGCTGCGGTTGAGGTGATATCAGAGCGCTGTGGCAGGCAGACCTGGATCCAGGAATGGCTCGACCGAGTTCCATGTTCGGCTGGCCTCGACAACGGCCGTTTCCAGATCCACCCGCAGGAGCTCATTGTGCAACCACCATTCAACAGCCAAGCCACACGCGCCGGATCCAGCACGCGGGCTTTGCTTGCTTCTGGGCTGTTAATCTTCGCTCCGGTCTGCGGATCCGCGCAACCGGCCGCCGCTCCGGAGCAAGGGTCTTGTGCCGTCAGTGAAGCTCGCCCGCTTGTAGGGCAGCCGTATTCGCCTGAACTGGCCGAGCAGGCTCGCCGCGCAACCGGCACACGGGAAGTCCGGAAGATCGAGCCGGGAGGCGCTTACACGATGGAACTCGATCCGGATCGCTTGAACATCGAGGTGGACCGTCGCGGGGTCGTAACAGGCCTCCGCTGTGGGTGACGCTTCCAGCGAGGCTTGGACTGTGCCTCCGGCTCGGCCGCCAGGATATTGGAGGACACGCTTTTCGGGAGATTGCCCGATGTTGCGTCGATCATCTTGGAGGCCGGTAGCCGAAAAGTGGCGTGCGGCCCCTCATCCAGTTCCGCACGGGAGCGGAAACTTTGACGGCAGCCAGACGACGGAAATGTATGTTGAAAGCGGCGCGTTCCACCCGCGCTACGGATGGCAACTTTGGCCGGTAGTGTCGGCCAAAAGGAACGGATCCGCCGTTGTGATACGGCGTGGCCATTCCCATCTTTTTCATGAATGGAGAAGCCGCTTACCCCGACCCACCGCCTCCACGAATCAGCGATGATCGCCGCGGACGGCAGTCTGCGACGCGTAGGCGTCGAGGTGGAGTTCCTCGGCCCCAGCGCCAGCGTCGCGGCCGCCGCTCTCGTGCGGGATCTGGGCGGGGCTGCCGAAATTGAGGACCCCCACGCGATCAGGATCCATGGCACCCGCCTGGGCACCCTGTCAGTCGAGTTGGATCTGCGACACAGCCATCCCACCCGCCATCCGAGCCTCGATATGGGGCTCGGCCATCACGGCACCGCCATCCTGGGAACCCTCGTCTCGCCCTTTGTCCCGCGGGAGCTCATCACTGCGCCTTTGCCCGTCACCCAAATCGGCCTCGTGGACGAGGCCCTTGCAAGCCTGAGGTCCGTGGGAGCGCGGGGGCGCGGCGTCGTACTCCTGAATTCGCTCAGCCTGCACTTCAATATCGATCCGCCGAACCTTGACGCCCGAACACTGACGGCCTTCCTGAAGGCTTTCCTGTGCATTGGCGACGAACTCAGGCGAGAGACGGCCCGCGGCAGTCTGCGGCTGGCGCTGGCGCTTCCGCCCGACTATCCGCAAAGCTACAAGGAGCGCGTGCTCGCTCCGGACTATTGGCCGGACTTGGCGGACTTCACGACGGACTATCTTGCGGCAAACCCGACCCGCCAGCGCGCTTTGGACCTGCTGCCGCTGCTCGCCTTCCTGAATGAGACGCAGGTGCGTCTGGCTCTTCCGAGGGAGAAGATCGGCCCACGACCGGTTTTTCACTACCGGTTGACCCACGCCCATCTGAGCGATCCGAACTGGAGCATCCTCCCGGATTGGGACGGTTGGCTCAAGGTGGAGCGTCTCGCAGCCGGACTGACAGGCGGCGCAGTGAATCCGCAGGAAGTCGCCTGACCCGCGACGAGAGGTGGCACGAGGCCTTCATTGTCTCCGGTACAGCCAGAGCGTCACCGGCGCGAGCAGGGCCGTCAGGACAGCCGGGGCGAGGAGTGCAAGCGCGATCTCGTCCAGGGTTGCTCGACCGCCCATCAGGCCACGGATGGCGCTGGTCATGAGCGATACCGGGTTCACCTCCACGAAAGCACGCAGCCAGTCCGGCATGGTCGCCGGATCGACCATGATGTTCGAGGCAAAGACGAGCGGGAAGAGAAACGTGAAACCGAGCGTCATCACCGTCGTCGGCGTGCGGATGAGAAGGCCGAGCACGATGAAGACCCAGCCGAAGCCGAAGCCAGTGGCGACCAGGAGTGCGAAGGCCGCAACAATGCCCAGAATGCCGGCTTCGGGCCGATAGCCCAGGATGAGCCCGATGGTCAGGATGATCGCACCGGCGATGAGATGGCGCAGGACGTCCCCGACCATCAGGCCCGCGAATGGTGCGAGCGGCCAGATCGGCAGTGACCGGAAACGGTCGAACAGTCCCTTGCCGAGATCGGTCGAGAGATTCATGCCGGAATAGACTGCGTTGAAAGAGACGGTCTGAACAAGGATCCCCGGCAGGAAGAACTGGAGATATTCGCGCGGCGAGCCCGCCAATGCCCCTCCGAACACAAAGGTGAAGAGCAGCGTGAACATGATGGGCGTCATGACGAGGTCGAACAGCTGCTCGGGCACATGCCGAAACTTCAGAACTGCACGCCAGCCGAATACGAGCGCGTTCGAGAGGGGCGAGGGGGCAGGCGGCCGCGCAACCGGTTCAAAACGACGGGCAAGTGTGCCGACAGGCGGTGTGATGTTCATCGGATGCCTCCTTCATTCTTTGCAGCGGCCGCACCCGTCAGGGCGAAGAACACCTCGTCGAGGCTGGGGCTCCCCATCGCGAAATCCGCTACTTCGAAACCGTCCGTGAGCAGGCTGGCGAGGGCTTCGTTCGCCTGTGCCGGGGTGGCAGCACGGATGGACAGCCGTGTTCCTTCGGGGTCCCTTTGAACTCTGCCGCCAAGCCGAGCTTCGAGGAGGCGTGCAGCGATCTCGATCCTCGCTGGATCGGTCAACGTGACATGGAGGGTGCCCGACCCGGTGGCGGCCTTCAGCTCGCGGCTGGTACCTTCGGCAATCTTGCGACCATGATCGATGACGGCGATGCGGTCCGCGAGCTGGTCGGCCTCTTCCAGATATTGCGTGGTCAGGAGGATGGTCACGCCCGCGCCGACGAGGTCGCGGATCATCCGCCAGACACCTTGGCGCGCGACAGGATCCAGTCCGGTGGTCGGCTCATCCAGAAACAGCAGGCCCGGTGTCACGATCAATGAGGCGGCGATGTCGAGCCTGCGCCGCATGCCGCCGGAATAGGTCTTCACCTGCTTGTGGGCGGCGTCGGAGAGATCGAAGGCATCGAGGAGGTCATCCGCGCGGTCTTTCGCCTTTCGTCCGCGAAAGCCCCACAAGCGCGCCAGGAGAAGCAGGTTTTCGCGCGCCGTCAGGTCCTCATCGAGCGAAGCGAACTGGCCGGTCATGGCGATCGCTCCGCGCACCTTTTGCGGCTCGGTGATGAGATCATAGCCCATGACGCTGGCGCGTCCCGCATCTGGTACGGTCAGGGTTGCAAGCATGCGCATCAGGGTCGTCTTGCCGGCACCGTTCGGTCCAAGGATGGCAAAGATCGTGCCGCATTCGACGTTAAGGTCTATTCCGTCCACCGCACGCACGTCGCCAAAGCGCTTGACGAGGCCGTGGGCGCTTACGGCGAGCGAAGGGCCGTCCACTCCGGTCCTTGGGATGGTTCGGTCCGGCGCATGGTCGGTCATGACGATCCTCCCCCAAGCCGGCCCTTGTCGGGTCGGTCCCGCATAGGCTTTTGCGATGACTGGCGTGGTTAGGGCACCTGCCTATAGGTCCAGAATGGATCGATAGTGGGGCAGGTCCCGGCTGCGGCTTTCGCAGTCACGCCGTTTCGGCCTGCAACTGGCTCGGTCGTCTCTTGTCGGTTCAACCGCCGAGCTGGGTGACGTTGTACACGCCGAGGCCGCCGACAACGACGGCGACTAGGCTCATGAGAACCCGTTTGGGCAGCGTGCGGCTGAACCACCCGGCGAAAGGAGCGGCTAAGGCTCCACCGACGATCAGTCCGAGCACGACCTGTCCGTAGGTCGTGTGATCCAACGTGGCAAGAAAAGCGGCCGAGATGGCAGTGGTCACGAAGAACTCGCACGCGCTCGCCGAGCCGATGCTCTGGCGAGGGTGTTCGCCCTGGGCGATCAGGGAGGAGTTGACCATCGGACCCCAGCCGCCCCCGCCAATCGCATCGAGGAACCCACCGCCCAGTCCGACGGGGACGACATGGCGCGCCTTCCGGGACGCGTCCTGCCAGGAGAAAACGCGCCGGGCGATCAGGATCGCCATGCCCAGCAGGTAGAGGGTGACGAACACCTTCAGCGGCTGCTCCGGGAGGCCGGTGAGCACATAGGCCCCTAGCACGCCTCCGATCACCCCTGCGGGAGCGAGGCGGCGGACCATGCGCCAGTCCACATTCCGATGCCAGACATGGGATGCTCCGGCGAGCCCGGTCGTCGCGACTTCCGCCGTGTGAATGCTCGCGCTCGCGATAGCCGGAGGCGCCCCGGATGCCAGAAGGACGGAGGTCGCGATCAGGCCATAGGCCATGCCGAGGGCTCCGTCGACGAGCTGGGCGGCAAAGCCGAGCGCAATGTACAGCGGGAGGTCGTCACCGAGCATTCGCCGTCTCCCCGCTAGGTTCTTTCCAGGCCCGGTAACGGTTCGCCGAACAACGCGGGGTGGCCCAAGGCCGTTCCGGCGTCGTTTGCGGCCACTTGCCAGCGAACCCGCCTGCAGGCGCGGCGTTGTCCCCTGAAAGGCGCGGGACCGAGGCCAGACCGACGATCAGCGCAAATGTGCCCCATCAAAGAAGCCGCCCTGCCTATGAGGGTGCGCGGGTTGGAGGCATCAACCCTGACTCGAAGCAAGCACATGGAGGCAGCATGTTCTTTGTCGTGAGCGGAAAGGGGCGCAACGGCGACGTTGTGGTCACCTGCGACAGCGCCGCTGCAGCGCTGGAGAAGGCCCACCAGCTGGATACGAAAGGCGTCACCGACATCCTCATCACGGATGCGGACGGGCTGCAGCATGCTCCGGCCGAGTTCGACCGGCTCTACGTCGCACAATCTCCATAAGGTGGAGGCTCCGTCACGACCGAGACGGATCAGGTTCGCGCTCTTGGCAAACCAGCCGCCCATAAGGCGGCGAGGGCGCGCCTTGCATCGAGCGCTCCTCAGGCCGTTCAGAATATGCGGCGGGAATCTCATCAGGCAAGGCGAAACACGGTTTCCGGAAAAGCAAACATGTACGGTCGCTGATACGTTATTGCCGTCTCGGCACTGATTGGACCCACCCGGAACGAAAATGCACGAGAGGAATTCCTAGGTGGACGGCTCGCTGGCAGCGTGGCTAAGTTGGCGACATGCCTTCCTTGTCCCTGATTTCCATGACCGCATTTCCTTTTGACTTGGATGATGAAACCCTTCGCTGTCTGGCGGAGTCCCTCATGGAGAGCGGTCAAGCGATCTCCCTCTACGATGCCGAGGATCGCCTGCGGTTCGCCAACAGGACCTATCGGGACCTGTTCATGGGCGACTACGAGGGGCCCTTCACGTTCACCGACATCCTGCGGCATGCGGACAGGCATGGTCTGGGAGTTCGCATCGATGACGATATCGAGTCCTTCATAGCCCGGACCTTGTCTCGGCGGCGAAGTGAGCGCCGAAAGTCCTTCGAGACGGATCTGGTCAACGGACGCTGGTTCTGGATGGACCATACCATTCTGCCGAATGGCTGGGTGTTGTCGGTCGGAGCCGACATCACCGCCCTGAAGCACAATGAGAAGTCCCTGCGGCAGGCCCATGAGGAGGCCCTTGTGGCCTCGCAGACGGATCAGCTCACAGGGTTGCCGAACCGCCGCCGCATCCTGGGACTGCTCGACGAGGCGCTCGCCGGGAAGCAGGCCGCAGAGACCGGTCTTTGCATCGCCGTGATCGATCTGGATCACTTCAAGTCCGTCAACGATGCACATGGGCACGAGGCGGGCGATGCCGTGCTTGAACATTTCGCACGGTCCTGCCGGGAGAGGGTGCGGGCACAGGATCACCTAGGCCGCACGGGCGGGGAAGAGTTCCTGCTGCTTCTGCCGGAGGTTCGCCTGAACGAAGCCGTGCGGATTGTGGACCGGATCCGGGAGGGCTTCCCTACGGCAGCCGTGGAACACAGCGGGCTCAGACTGGCTTGCACCTTCAGCGCAGGCGTCACCGAAGCTCTGCCGGACGACGATTGCAGCTCCATACTCCGCCGCGCCGACCGAGCCCTGTATACCGCCAAGGAAGAGGGCCGGAACCGGACCCGGATCTGCGTTGAGAGCGAATGCTGAGGACGCCCATCTGCGGCGTTTCCCGGACGCTGAGACTGATAGAGGTCGCGATCAAAGCCTTTCGCCAAGATGAGGGTGCTTCGATCACTGTGAGTGGGTATGCTCCAGCAAATGGATGAAGTTCGGCCTGTTCCTGGCCTCCTGATGTGCGGGTAACCGACAGATACCCTGGCTTCCAAGGCCCCTAGTGCACATCTGTCTCGCTGTGAGTGGGGGCGGACCTAAAGGGACCGTTCGCCTCTGGGTTGTCACAAAGCTGCATAATATGGATGTGCAAGCTGAGCGGAAGACCTCCGTAGCAGAGGGCCAAGAACAACAATGATCTCGTAACGCTCCATCAATGATGCCGATCAGGAGGGTCGCATGCGTTGTGTCCGCTCTATCCGCGTTCTTGGCGTACTCTCTTTCTACCTGGCTCTCATGAATTTGGTCCACGCACAGGGTGTCCCCGCGCAGGCACCGCCCGTGACGGTTGCGAAGCCTGTGGTCAAGGATATCGTCGAACAGACCGATTTCATCGGCCGGTTCGAGGCCACGGAACAGGTCGACATCCGCTCACGGGTTTCCGGCTATCTCGACAAGGTCCACTTCCAGGATGGAACCTTCGTCAAGGCAGGAGACCTCCTGTTCACCATCGACCAACGGCATTATCAAAACGCCCTCCAGCAAGCAGAGGCGGCAGTGACATCCTCGCGGGTGCGGCTGGAGTTCGCTCAGAGCGACCTCGACCGGGCCGAACAACTGCGCCGTTCCGGCAACATTCCCGATCAGCTCTATGACCAACGCCGCCAGGCATACCTGACTTCGAAAGCTGAACTCGATCGATCGGAGGCCGCCTTGCGGCAGGCGAAACTCGATCTGGAATTTACCGAGATAAGATCTCCCTTGTCCGGGAAGATCTCCCGCAAGCTCGTCTCCGAGGGAAACCTCGTCAATGCCAACGAGACAGTTCTGACGAACGTTCTATCCCTTGATCCGATCCACTTCTATTTCGATATCGACGAGCGCTCCTATCTCGCCCTCTCGCGCCAGGAGCATGGAGGAACGAGGGCATCGACCCAGGACGAGCCCAACGAAGTTGTGCTTACGCTCACCGACGTGCGCCTTGGCCAGCGTAAAGGGCAACTCGACTTCGTCGACAACCGGCTGGACGCGGCCAGCGGCACGATGCGGGCCCGTGCGGTTTTCGAGAACAAGGACTTCTTTTTGACTCCAGGCCTCTTCGGCCGCGTCACGGTTGGTGCCTCGGATCCATACAAGGGCATTCTCCTGCCCGACGAGGCCATCGGCAGCGATCAGGACCGGCGTGTCGTTTACGTTGTCGGCGAGAACAACGTGGTCAATCTCAAGCCGGTCCGCATCGGGCCGAGGATCGACGGCTATCGGGTCATCAGGGACGGGCTGACCGGCGATGAAACGCTCGTCGTGAACGGTCTTGTCCGGGTGCGGCCAGGCATGCCGATCACCCCGCAGATGACGACGCTTCCTCCCACGCGGGAACGGAACGGCACCTGACCTGATCCAACGCGACGGGATCCCCCATGCGCTTTGCTCATTTCTTCGTTGACCGGCCCATCTTTGCGACCGTCCTGTCGCTCGTCTTCCTGATCGTCGGCGGGATTGCCTATACCATTCTGCCGGTGGCTCAGTATCCGGACATCACGCCACCGACTGTCGTGGTCAGGGCCAGCTATCCCGGAGCCGACGCTCAAACCGTCGCCGCCACCGTCGCGACACCGCTTGAGCAACAGGTCAATGGTGTCGAGGACATGCTTTACATGTCCTCCTATTCCACTGGTGATGGCTCCATGGCCCTGACGATCACGTTCAGGCCCGGCACCGATCTCGACAAGGCCCAGGTGCTTGTCCAGAACCGGGTTGCCATAGCGACGCCGCGCCTGCCCGAAGAGGTTCGACGTTTAGGCGTCACCACGCTGAAGAGCTCACCCGACCTCATGATGGTCGTGCACATGCTCTCGCCCGACAATTCCTATGACCAGCTCTATATCTCGAACTATGCCCGCAACTACGTCCGCGACATTCTCCTGCGCCTCGACGGCGTCGGCGACATCGTCATTTTCGGAGAGCGCCTGTACGCGCTGAGGATCTGGCTCGATCCGGAGAAGCTCGCGGCTTACGGCCTGACCTCCAGCGACGTTGTTCGGGCCATCCAGGACCAGAACGTTCAGGTTTCGGGCGGTGCGCTCGGGCAGGAGCCTACACCGACGGATGCGGCGTTTCAGCTGACTGTCACGACGCAGGGCCGCTTCGAGGATCCCCGACAGTTCCGCGCCATCGTCGTGCAGGCAACCCCGGAAGGGCGCCTGGTCAGGTTGCAGGATGTCGCTCGGATCGAGCTTGGCGCTCAGGAATATGTGACGAACTCCTACCTCAACGGGAAGCCTGCGGTTGCCCTTGGGATTTTTCAACGGCCCGGCACGAACGCGCTCGCCGCGTCCGATCGTATCATAGAGACGATGGAGGAGCTGAAAGGCAATTTCCCGCCGGGGATCGCATACCAGATCATCTACAATCCTACGGAGTTCATCGCCGCCAGCGTCAACGAAGTCTATAAGACCCTGTTCGAGGCGACGGCGCTCGTTGTCCTCGTGGTGATCGTCTTCCTGCAGAACTGGCGCACGGCCATCATCCCAATCATCGCGATTCCCGTGTCCCTGGTCGGGACCTTTGCAGCGATGGCGGCGCTCGGCTTCTCGCTGAATACCTTGACCCTTTTCGGCATGGTCCTTGCCATCGGCATTGTGGTGGATGATGCCATCGTGGTGGTCGAGAACGTGGAACGGAACATCGCCCTTGGCCTGTCCCCGAGGGACGCCGCTCACACGACGATGGACGAGGTTGGGACGGCCCTAGTCGCTATCGCCCTCGTCCTGGTGGCCGTGTTCGTTCCCACCGCGTTCATTCCCGGCATTTCCGGGCAATTCTATCGACAGTTTGCACTGACCATTGCCGTCTCGACAGTGATCTCGGCCTTCAACTCCCTGACGCTGTCGCCGGCCCTGGCCGCATGGCTTCTGAAACCGCATAACCACGAGCCATCCAGGAATCTGCTTGTCCGGGCCGGAAAATCCCTGGCAAACGGATTTAACAGGGGGTTCGACTGGACCTCTCACGGCTATGCTCGGCTGGTCGGCGCGGTCATACGACACCGCCTGATCGTACTTCCAATCTACGTGGGTTTGCTGGCCGGCACTGTCTGGATCGCCAATCACGTGCCGCGCGGGTTCATTCCAACGCTCGATCAGGGCTACGCCATCGTGGTGGTCCAGTTGCCGGATGGGTCCTCCTTGTCGCGCACCAACGCGGTGGTCGAGCGGGCGTCCAGGCTCATCGAGGAGACGCCGGGTATCGAGAATGCGGTCGCCTTCGCGGGATTTTCTGGCGCCACCTTCACCAACGCGACCAATGCCGCGGCCATCTTCACCCCGTTCAAGCCGTTCGAGGAGCGGATCAGATCCGGAGATACGGCAACGAAGATCATAGGCGATCTCTTCGCGCGCATGCAGCAGATCGAGGAGGCCTTCATCATCGCGATCCCGCCGCCGCCTGTGCAGGGTCTCGGCAATGCCGGAGGATTCAAGCTCCAGCTCCAGAACCGGGTCAGCGACGACGTCCGCGGCATCCTTGCCCTTGCCTATGACATCATGGGGCAGGCACGCCAGAATCCGAACCTCGTCGGAGTCTTCACGACTTTCTCGGCCAATTCGCCTCAGGTCTACCTGGAGATCGACCGCCAGAAGGCCAGCATCCTGAATGTGCCGATTCCCAATATCTTCGAGACGCTGCGGATCAATCTCGGCACGGCCTATGTGAACGACTTCAATGCGTTCGGCCGGGTCTATCAGGTACGCGCGCAGGCCGACCAGCGCTTCCGGGTCGACCAGGAAGACATCAACCGGCTGAGGGTTCGGTCCTCGACAGGAGCTCTCGTCCCATTGGGGACCCTCGTCGAAATGCGGGAAGTGTCGGGGCCCGATCTCGTTCAGCGCTACAACATGTTTACATCTGTTGCTCTCCAGGGCGATGCGGCTCCAAGCGTCTCGTCGGGTCAAGCCCTCGACACCATGGAGAACCTCGTCCGGCAAAACCTTTCGCCAGGAATGGGCTTCGAGTGGACGGAGCTGGCCTTTCAGGAGCGGCAGACCGGAAACATGGCGCTGTATATCTTTGCCCTATCGGTTCTCTTCGTGTTTCTCGTGCTTGCGGCTCAGTACGAGAGCTGGTCGCTGCCGCTGGCGATCATCCTGATCGTTCCGATGAGCGTCCTCTCCGCCTTGTTCGGCGTCATGATGCGGGGGCAGGACAACAATATCCTGACGCAGATCGGTCTGGTCGTTCTCGTCGGACTGGCCGCCAAGAACGCCATTCTGATCGTCGAGTTCGCCCGGCAGGCGGAGTTCGACGGGAAGACGCCGGCAGAGGCTGTCCTCGAGGCCTGCCGGTTGAGGCTGCGCCCCATTCTGATGACGGCCTTTGCGTTTATCCTCGGCGTGCTGCCGCTCGTGATCGCGACCGGGCCGGGGGCCGAGATGCGGCAGGCCCTCGGGACGGCGGTCTTCTTTGGAATGATCGGGGTAACGTTCTTCGGGTTGTTCCTGACGCCCGTCTTCTATGTCACCCTGCGAATGCTGGTCCTGCGGCTGTGGAGGCGTCGACGGGAGGCGCATCTCACGGCTCGTGAGACCCCGGCTGAATAGGTGAGGGCAGGCAGGCCCCCGATCCGGGTGCCCCGACAAGATGGGTTGCTCCGACGGACTCCTACCCGGCGTGGAGAAACATGATGGATCAAGCCAGGACCGCCAGTATTGCGCGGTGGGCCACGGAGGCCGGGCTGAGCGGAATGTCGGAACCGGACATTCTGCACGGCTTCTGTCGACAACTGGTTGCGGCCGGACTGCCCCTGACGCGCGCCAATATGATCATCGACACCCTTCATCCCGTCTGGGAGGGGCGTGCCTTCCGGTGGCGGCTCAATCAGACGGAGGTCGATCCCGTCGTCGAGTATGGCCGTACCAATGAAGGGGAGGCGGCCGCCAGCTGGCAGCGCAGCACCTATTATCATCTCTTCATCAGCGGGGCAGAAGAGCTCCGGCGCCGGATCGGCCCCGAGCATCCGGCCGATTTCTCTGTCCTCGAGGAGCTGCGTGCGGAGGGACAAACGGATTATATCGCTCTGGTTCACCGCTTTGGAGCGGAAGGGACGATCGGCGAGATGGATTGCGTCTATTCGTCATGGATGACGGACGCACCGCATGGATTTTCCGATGCCCAGCTGGCTCTCCTGCGCGAGCTTGCTCGTCCGCTTGCCCTTGCCATTAAATGTGCCTCTCTCTCCCGGATCGCCGAGACACTTGTCACGACCTATCTCGGCCGGGATGCTGGCCGGATGGTCCTGAGCGGACGGATCGCGAGGGGCGTGACCGATCGAATCCAGGCCGTTCTGTGGTTCAGCGACCTGCACGGCTTCACCCGCATCACCGATGAAGCCGCCCCCGAGCAAATCATTCCCTTTCTGAACGATTATGCGGAGGCCATTATCTCAGCGATCCATCAGGCTGGCGGTGATGTCCTGAAACTGATCGGTGACGGAACCCTCGCCATATTCAAGGCGGACAGCGCGGATCAGGCGTGCCGCTGCGCGCTTCAGGCCGAAGCCCTGATGCGGTCCCAGATCAGCAGGCTCAACGAGGACCGCCTCTCGAGGCACCTGCCGATCACGCACGCCTATCTCGGGCTGCATATCGGTGAAGTGTTTTATGGCAATATCGGCAGCGAGGAGCGGCTGGACTTCACCGTGGTTGGGCCCGCCGTGAACGAGGTCAGCCGCATCGCTGCGCTCTGCCGCTCGGTCGAGAGAGAGATTCTCGTCTCCTCGGCATTCTTCGGGGCGGCCTCCGCGAAGGATCGGGCGGGACTCGTCTCCGTCGGACGGTACGCCCTCAGGGGTGTCAGCCGCCCACAGGAACTCTTCACTCTCGATCCTGAGATCGTCGCCCGCTAGCCGTGTGCTTGTCGGCTCCGATCGGGGACTGAAGATACTTTGACTTCGTGTCCCTGCCAAAAAAGTACAGATCAGGCTCAGCAAATGCCGTAGTCGCGTCCCGGTCGCTATCGTAGGCTTTCGGCACCTCATTGTCGTGCGACGAGGTCGAACACACATGGCGGCTTCAGGTTCGAAACCGGGCTATGACTTCATTATCGCGGGGGGCGGCTCCTCGGGATGCGTCGCCGCGACGCGGCTCGTTCGCGATTTTGGTTTCCGCGTGCTTCTCATCGAGCGAGGGCCGGCTAGGACGGCCGCCATCATGCGCATGCCTGCCGGCTACATGAAGTACCTCGCGCGGGACGATTTCCTTGAGATGCACAGAACTGTGCCTCAACAGCGCCTCGGTGGTCGGGCCCCCATCGTGCCTCAGGCAAGGGTTCTCGGTGGCGGCAGCGCGGTGAACGCCATGGTTTACATGCGCGGCCAACGGGAGGATTACGACGGCTGGAACAGCTATCTCGGCGAGGGGGCTGGCTGGTCGTACGACGACGTGCTTCCGCATTTCAAAGCCTTGGAGCGGAACACGAAGTTCAACAACGCCTATCATGGGATCGACGGTGACCTGCTCGTGTCGGACCCGGGCAATCTCTGCGACACAACCCTGGACTTCATCCTGACGGCGCAGGAGCTGGGACACCCCTACAATCCCGATTTCAATGGCGAACGCCAGTCCGGCGTCGGCGTCATGCAGCACACGATGGGTCCTGCGGCCAACGGGAGGATCGTTCGCTGTGATGCGGTGAGGGCATTCCTCTCCCAGATCATGCAGGATCCCCGTTTGACGGTTGTGACGGAAGCTCTTGTGACGCGGATCCTGATCGAATCCGGCCGCGCCGTCGGGGTGGAATACAGCGTCAAGGGACAACCCGTTCGGGCCTATGCGGAACGGGAGGTGCTCGTGGCTGCGGGCACATACAACACGGCAAAGCTGCTCATGCTGTCGGGTCTCGGCCCGGCCGATCATCTGAAGGAGCACGGTATTCCCGTTGCCGTCGACCTGCCTGGTGTCGGGGCGAACCTGCAGGACCATCACGAAGTTCCGGTCATTGCCTCCACGAACCGGCCAAGTGGATATTTCCGGCAGGACAGGGGCTGGCGGATGGTGTGGAACGGCCTTCAATACATTCTGTTCGGCACAGGGCCCGTGACGACGACAGGGATTGAAGCCTGCCTGTTTTACGATCCGGATGGCGGTGAGCGGCCCACCATTCAGTTGTATTGCGCACCGATCGTTTATCTGGACCGGGACGTCTCCAGCGCGAAACCCACCTTCGGGGTTACGCTGACCTCGTGCCTGCTTCGGCCCAAGGCGCGAGGTACTGTCCGGCTGCGCTCTTCCAACCCTGCCGATATGCCGGTCGTCGATGCAAATTTCTTCGGGCATCCTGACGACCTGCGCCTGACCTTGGCCTCGCTTCGCTTCGGCCGCCGGCTTCTCGCAACCAAGCCGATCGGCGCGAAAATTGCCAGGGAACTGCTGCCCGGGGTTGAGAACGAAAGCGAGGACAGCCTCGTTCAGTATTGCGGGAAGACCGTCAAAACCAACTATCACCCTTCCGGGTCTGCCCGGATGGGACCGGATGACGATCCCCTGGCCGTGCTCGACAGCCGCATGCGGGTTCGTGGTGTTCAGGGCCTCAGGGTGATCGACTGCTCTGCTATACCGTTTATCCCATCCGCCAACACGAACGCCGCCGCCATGATGCTAGGCCACCGTGCGGCCGAGTTCGTCGCAAGCCCGAGCGTGGAGCCGGCCAAGGCTCGACACTACGAGATCTCCTCCTAGAAATGATTGAGGTTCAGAGTTTTAGCTGGATCTGTGTGTATTCGCCTGAAGTCAAAAATAAGTGATGCGTACAATGACACAACAATAACCGCCATCAGGCGGGGTCACGAGGAAACGACTTGTTGCACCATGGAGGGCGGCGAGAATGGAACGTAAATCGGTCCCTGTATATGAGGTCATCGTCTTTCCACCTTCCGCTTCGTTCCGTTGGAACGTGCATGATTACCCTCATCACCTTGCCAAGTGGCACTATCATGTCGAGTATGAACTGCACCTCATCCAGAATTCATCCGGCACCATGATGATCGGGGACTATGTCGGTCCCTTCGAGCCTGAATGCCTCGTCCTGACTGGACCAAACCTGCCGCACAATTGGCTGAGCGATACGGGAAGCCTGCTCATTCCGAACCGGGACATGCTGATTCAGTTCAGCCCCGATTGTGCAGAGCGCATCTGCACCAACTTCCCTGAATTCGAGGAGATCCGGCAGCTTTTCACGGAGGCTGCCTTCGGCCTGCTCTTCTCAGGGGACACGGCGCGGCAGGGGGCTTCCCTGCTCCGGCAGGTTGGCACCGCCCAAGGGGCGCAGCGGATGATCCTTTTCCTGGAACTCCTTGCAACATTGGCGAAGAAGCCCTCCGAGCGTAAGACCCTGTCCCACCGGGCTCCCGCGGCGACCATCCCGTCGCGTCCTTCGGAGAAGGCGGAACGGGCCATCAACTACATTCACAACAACTATTTCTCGGATATTCGCCTGACGGATGTTGCGCAGCTCTGTGGCATGGAGCCCAGCGCCTTCTCGCGGTTCTTCAAGAAGAAGACGGGCCATACCTTTGCGAAATACGTCAATCAGACGCGCATCTATTCGGCCTGCACGCTTCTGGCGCACACGGACCGGCCCGTCACCGAAATCTGCTTCGATGTCGGCTTCAACAATATCGCGAACTTCAATCGCCAATTCATCAAGTTCTGCGAGCAGACACCCTCCGCCTATCGGCGGACGGCGCGCCGCTGCACCACGCCGGCATTGAATCCGGAAATATTCTCCTTGCCCGCCAGATACGGATCTCATCCCGGCATGGACAAAAAAGTACAAGTCCTGAGGAGCGGAGGCGTGGAAGTTCTGGCGAGCGCTTAATAGGATTTCCTGGAGGCTGCATGAAATTGTCATGCCGCTTCCAGGATGAAAATTCAGGTTGAGCTTCTCTCATTTGCTCATCCTGAACCTGACAGAACAATACAGTCTGCCCTGAAACAGGGCGACGAAGTTTCTTTTCTCAGGCATGAGACGCGCAGTCTTTCCTGAGAGTGGGGTCGGGAAGGAAAACGCCATGTATCACTTCAAGGGACTGATAGCCTCGGCATTCGCCGCGGCACTTCTCTCAAGCACCTCGCCGGCTCTCGCCGACTTCTGGTCGGACGCGGCAAAAGGGCTGGAGGGCACAACCATCCGCGGCATCTCCGAGAGTACGCCGCCGTCCAACTATGCCAAGGATGTGCTGGCTCCCGCCTTTACGAAGGCGACAGGCATCAAGGTTGAGTTCGAGGCGACGTCCTGGGACCAGATGTACGATAAGGCGATCAAGGACATGGAGGCCAATACGGGCATCTATGACTTCGTCTATATCGAGCAGGACATCATCTACAGCTATCTCGCCCGCAACTTCCTGGTCGATATCACCGCGGCTCTGAATGAGAGTCCCAATCTCAAGTCGCCGGATTTCGACGTCACGAAGTTCACGAGCTTCGCCGACAACTTCAAGAATGAAAAGGGAGATCTGTTCGGCGTTCCCATGGAGGCCTTCATCAAGGTCTACCTGTATCGGAAGGACCTATTCGAGGATCCTAAGATCAAGGAGGCCTACAAGGCGAAATACGGAACGGATCTTGCCCCTGCCAAGGATCACAAGGAGTACCGCCAGATCGCCGAGTTCTTTACCGAATGGGGAAAGGCGAACGGGCAGGAGGTGTTTGGAACTACCGTTCAGGCGGCTTCAGGACATCCCGCTTCGGTGTACGAGGTGGTTGAAAGCATCTTCCCGACCTTCGGCGTCTATAACTGGGGTATCGACACCAAGACCTATGGGGCCTCGGTCGCCAATGGCGGCCGTATGAACAGCCCCGAGGCGAAGGCAGCGCTGAACTGGTGGATCGGCAACCTTGCCTATGCCCCACCGGAATCAACATCCAGCACCTGGGATGAGGTTGCGGCGACCTTTGCCGCCGGCCGGGCGGCGCAAGGGCTGGTCTATGGCGAGAACGCGGCCTGGATCGCAACCGATCCGAATAAGTCGACGGTGGTCGGGAAGGTCGGCGTGGCCCTTCCGCCCGTGCAGCCGGGCGTAATGGAGCAGGCGTCATCGGGCGAAGGCTACATCGGATATTACGACGGCGGCGCCTTCGGCATCCCGCACTCTTCGAAGAACAAGAAGGCCGCGCTGCTCTGGCTGCAATTCATCGGACAGGATTCCGTCCAGGCGGACTGGGCGCTCGCCGGAGCGCGCATCACGCACAAGGCGACCTATGACGACCCGAAGGTGCAGGAGCAGGACAAGAAGGTCGATGGCTACTACACGCTGATGCGGGAGAAGGGTCCGCTGTTCCGTGGCGCTCCTCCATTCCCGTTCCACAACCAGGTCCGTGAAGCGATCGCGCCCTTCTTTTATCAGGCGATCACGGGTGAACTGAAGCCTGACGAGGCGCTCGACAAGGCCGCGGCGGCTGCCGACGCAGAACTGAAGAACCTCGGCTACCGCAAGTAAAGTGCCCGACCTCCCGGGCTAACGAGACCACCGTGCTCCGGCACGGTGGTCTGATCCAGAGCATCGGTCGGTAGGAGCATCATGATGCGTTCCAGTTCGGTGGGATGGCTGTTTCTCGCGCCGACCCTCCTCATACTGTTCATTTTCGGCGTCGTGCCATTCCTCTATGTTCTCGTCATCGGGTTCATGCAGTGGAACAGCTTCGCGGCGAACCCGGATATGCAGTTCGTCTGGGCCGAGAACTTCCGGCGCCTGGTCTTCGACGATCAGTTTCTCTATTCCCTGTGGCTGACGCTCAAGTTCGCGTTCTTCGCGGTCGTCAGCGAGATCATACTCGGCTACTTCCTGGCTCAGCTGTTCATGAAGGATTTTCCGGGCAAGGGGCTCTTTCGCACCATCCATACCCTGCCGCTTGTGATCGCCCCGATCGCCGTCGGTGCCACGTGGCGTCTTTTGATGGTCCCAGGGCTTGGCCCCTTGCCCTATTACATGAACCGATGGTTCGGGTACGAGCTCAACATCAGCCGCTATATCGACCAGGCCTTCTTCACGACGGTGGTCATGGACATTTGGCACTGGACGCCGCTCGTCACGCTGACATTGCTTGCGGCGTTGTCATCCTTGCCGAAGGAGCCGTTCGAGCAGGCGCAGATCGACGGAGCTAACCGCTTCCAGATCTTCTGGCATATCACCCTTCCCCTGCTGAAGCCTGCCATTCTCGCAACCGTGTTCATTCGCATGATGGATGCCCTGCGCACGGTCGACGAGGTCTGGATGCTGACCGGCGGCGGGCCGGGCGCGGCCACCCGGTATATCGGGCTTCACATCTGGCGGGTCGTTTTTCCGAAGACCGATTACGGCTACGGATCGGCGATGTCGCTGATCACCCTCTATCTGACCATCGTCATGTGCTGGATGCTCTATGCGGGCCTCGTGGCGCGGCGCGATCTGAAAAGGGCGGAATGATGCGTCATCTGCGAAAACGGGCCTCTGGTTTGCTGGGTCCGATCCTGTTCTGGACGCTCTCCAGCATCGTCACCTTGCTGCCGATCTACTGGATGTTCGCAGTCTCGGCGAAGAGCCGTGTTCAGCTGTTCGGAAGCCCGAGCTTCGTCATTTCGAGCTTCTTTGCAGAGAACTACACGAGCACTTTGAACGATCCGACCTTCCAGCGGTACATGTACAACTCCGTCGTGGTGGCAACGTCGAATGCGCTTCTCGTCACCGTCCTGGCTCTGTTCGCGACCTATGCGCTGTCGCGATACAAGCTGCCGGGCAAGGAGAACCTGTTCTTCTGGACCATCACGAACCGCATGGCGCCTCCGGCAGTGTTCCTGCTTCCGCTGTTCCTGCTCTACACACAGGTCTTCGTCGTGGCGGACGTGAAGCTGTTCGACACCAAGATCGGCCTGATCCTCCTGTACTGCGTGTTCAATTTGCCATTCGCGATCTGGACCTTGAGAGGGGTGATAGACGGCATCCCGAAGGAGCTCGACGAGGCTGCCTTCGTGGACGGGGCCAATACTTGGCAGGTCCTGACCAAGGTGATCCTGCCCCTGGCCAAGCCAGGCCTTGCAGTGACCGGTATCCTCACCTGGGTCTTCGCCTGGAACGAGTACCTGTTCGCAGCAACGCTGACCAGCGTTCATGCGCGTACCATCACCACTGGCTTGGCTGAGTTCGTGACCGTGACCGGAACGAACTGGGGCAGGATGGCCGCGACGGCGATGCTGACACTGATACCGGCTCTTCTCGTCCTCGGGCTGGCGCAGCGCCACATCGTGGCGGGGCTTACTTTCGGTGCAGTGAAGGAGTGATGGATGAGCGACGATGACGATGTCCCCGTCGTGGAACGCCGGGGCTTTCTTCCGATCGAGACGAATGCGTTTGACCGGGTCTTCATAGCGATCCTTCTGTTTGTTGCCCTGCACTTGTTGTGGATGCGCTTTCTCGAGGCCGATCTTCCGCTCGTCATCGCTACCGTTCTGTCGCTGATCCTGGGCGCCATCATTGTCGCGCGCGGTTAGGAGGAGCTTCGATGAAGGCACTTGTTCTTGAGGAAAAAGGTAAGCTCGCCCTTCGTGATTATGCCGTGGAAGAGGAACTGGGCCCTCGCGATGTCCGCATTCAGGTGAAGGTGGTTGGCGTCTGCGGCAGCGACGTTCATTATTATACGCATGGGGCGATCGGCCCGTTCGTCGTCCGCGAGCCGATGATCCTCGGCCATGAGGCGGCGGGCGTCGTCATCGAGGTTGGCACCGCGGTTCACGAGTTCAAGGTGGGGGATCGGGTCTGCATGGAACCCGGTGTCCCTGATCCGACGAGCCGTGCGACCCGTCTTGGTCTCTACAATCTCGACCCCGCGGTCAGGTTTTGGGCCACGCCCCCGATCCATGGTGTCCTGAGGCCCAGCGTCGTCCATCCGGCCGATTTCACATTCAAGCTGCCCGACAATGTGTCCTTCGAGGCCGCGGCCATGGTCGAGCCCCTGGCCGTCGGCGTTCATGCTGCGGTCAAGGCCCGGGTCAAGCCGGGTGACATTGCAGTCGTCATGGGAGCCGGGCCGATCGGCCTCGTCACGGTTCTGGCTGCGCTCGCCGCCGGCTGCGCCCGGGTCATCGTCAGTGATGTCGACGACGACAAGCTCGCCATTGCCGCGAAACTGGGACCGGTGGAGGGAGTCAACATCCGCAGCCGCGATCTGGCCGAAGTGGTGCGCGCTGAAACCGACGGATGGGGGGCTGACATCGTTTTCGAGTGCTCCGGCAACGAGAAGGCCGCAGCCGAGGTGTTCGATCCGCTCTGTCCGGGCGGCTGCGTCGTCTATGTCGGCATTCCGCTGGGGCCGATCGCCTATGATGTTGCCAAGGCACAGGTCAAGGAGGCCCGTGTCGAGCATGTGTTCCGCTATGCCCATGTCTTTCCACGGTGCATTGCCATGCTCGCATCCGGTGCGATCGACGTGGGCCCGCTGATCACCCGCACGTTTCCCTTCTCGAGAAGCGTCGAAGCCTTCGAATATGCCGCCTCAGCACCGAAGGGGGAGGTCAAAATCCAGATCGATATGCAGGATCAGGTCTGACGGGAGGAAATATGGCGCCGGTTTCGGTCGCGAATGTCAGGAAGCGTTATGGCTCTGCGGAGGTCATCCACGGCGTTTCGGTGGACATCGATGACGGTGAATTCGTCATCCTTGTGGGTCCGTCCGGGTGCGGGAAGTCGACACTTCTCAGGATGATCGCCGGCCTTGAGGAGATTTCCTCCGGCGATGTCAGGATCGGCGGAAAAATCGTGAACGACAAGCCGCCCAAGGACCGGGATATCGCGATGGTGTTCCAGAACTACGCGCTTTATCCCCACATGACGGTCTACGACAACATGGGCTTCTCGCTCCGGCTGAAAGGCCGGCCGAAATCCGAGATCGACGCGAATGTCAGGCGGGCGGCGGCGATCCTCGACCTCGACAAGCTGCTCGACCGCTACCCACGCCAGCTCTCCGGCGGGCAGCGCCAGCGCGTCGCCATGGGCCGCGCCATCGTGCGCGATCCGCAGGTATTCCTGTTCGACGAGCCGCTCTCCAATCTCGACGCCAAGCTGCGCGTCCAGATGCGTGTCGAGATCAAGGAACTGCACCAGCGTCTCAGGACGACGACGATCTACGTCACCCACGACCAGATCGAGGCCATGACCATGGCCGACAGGATCGTTGTGATGCATGACGGCGTGGTGGAACAGATCGGTGCGCCCCTGGAGCTGTACGATCGCCCCAAGAACCTTTTCGTCGCTGGTTTCATTGGATCGCCCTCAATGAACTTCATCGAGGGTCAGGTTTCAGCTGTCGACGGCCGTCCTCAAGTGACGACCTCGGACGGGATCGTTCTGCCGATCGCCGTTCCGCCCACGCAGCTCCGACATGGGCAGAGGGTCATCTACGGCATACGGCCGGAGCACGTCGCCTTGGGGGAGGGGGGGCAGACGGCCTCCGTTTCCGTGATCGAGCCGACCGGGTCGGAGACCCAGGCCTTCATGAGGCTGGGATCCAACCCTTTGGTGGGCGTCTTTCGGGAGCGCATTGCATTGCGCCCAGGCGAGCGGCTGGGCATTCGCCTCGATCCCGAGAGGGCACATCTCTTCGACAAGGAAACGGGGCAGAGGCTGTCTTGAGGCGGATACGCCTCGATTTCCAATAGATATCTTCGTGAGCGAGGAACGGCACGATGGAATTCGAAGGCAAGAGCATTCTGTTGACGGGAGCCGGTAAGGGTATCGGCCGGGCGACCGCAAAGATGCTGGCGGAGCGCGGCGCTCATGTGGTGGCGATGACCCGCACCAGGGAGGATCTCGACACTCTTGAAGGCGAGATCGGCTGCCGCTCCATTGTCGTTGATCTCGCCAACGCGGAAGCCACGCGGGAAGCCGCTCGTGCGGCGCTGCCGGTCGACTATCTGGTGAATTGCGCGGGAACGACAGCGCTTGACCCCTTCCTCGACGTCAGCGTGGAGACGTTCGACTGGATCCATGCCGTCAACACGCGCGCTCCGATGATCGTCGCGCAGGAATATGCTCGGGATCGCATTGCGCGAGGACTGCCAGGTGCAATCGTAAACGTCTCCTCGGTTTCGTCCTTCATTGGTTTCGCCGATCACGCGGCCTATTGCGCGTCCAAAGGGGCTCTCGATGCCCTGACGCGCGTAATGGCCCACGAACTCGGGCGTCATGGGATCCGCGTGAATGCCATCAATCCGACGGTCACGCTCACGCCGATGGCAACGAAGGCCTGGAGCGATCCCGTCAAGGCTGAGAGAATGCTTTCACGCATTCCCCTGGGTCGCTTCGCCGAACCTGAGGACATCGCCGAAGTCATCCTCTTCCTTCTGAGCGACCGGGCCGCCATGTTGAACGGGCTTGCCATGCCGGTTGATGGCGGGTTCATGATCAACTGATGCGGCGCGAGTCGTGTCAGGCGGGCGCCGGCTTCCTCCGAGGGTGGAGAACCGGCGTTCTTGTTCGATAGGTGCAGGTCTGATGGCTTTATCCCTTTCCCTTTCTACCCTTGCGGAGATCCCGGCAGCGGTCGCCCGTCCACGCTATGCCCGTGAGGTGCTGCGCCCCGGCATTCTGCATATTGGCGTCGGAAACTTTCACCGCGCCCACCAGGGGATCTATCTCGACGATCTTTTCAATACCGGAAGGGATCTCGATTGGGCCATTATCGGCGCCGGCGTGCGTTCCGGAGACGCCGCCATGCGGCGCGCTCTCGAGCCGCAGGACTGGCTCACCACCGTGGTGGAACTGGAGCCCGGGGCCAACCGCGCCCGCATTTCCGGATCCATGATCGGGTTCGTTCCCGTGAGGGAAGATGGCTTGGCCATCGTCGAGGCGCTCGACGATCCTGCGATCAGGGTCGTCTCCCTGACCGTGACGGAGGGTGGCTATTGCATTGATCCGGCGACGGGGAGCTTCAACCCGGAGCACCCGGAAATCCGCCACGACGCCTCTCACCTCGACGCCCCTCGCGGCGTGTTCGGCGTGTTGCTGGCCGCTCTGAAAAGACGTCGCGATCGGATGATGGCTCCTTTCACGATCATGTCCTGCGACAACATCCCTCATAATGGGCAGGTGGCCATGGAAGCCGTCGCAGGCCTCGCGGACCTGATCGATCCGGCACTCGCGAGCTACGTAAGGGAGAACGTGGCGTTTCCGAACAGCATGGTCGATCGCATCACGCCCGCCACGACCGATCGGGAGCGCGCAATCCTGGAGGAGCGATACGGGATCAGGGACAACTGGCCCGTTTTCTGCGAGCCCTTCCGTCAATGGGTGCTGGAGGACAGGTTTCCCTCGGGCCGGCCAGCACTGGAGGAGGTGGGCGTCACCTTCACGCCGCATGTGGCGGCTTACGAGCTGATGAAGCTTCGCATCCTCAATGGGGGGCACGCGGCGATTGCCTATCCCGCGTGCCTCCTCGGCATCCACTTCGTGCATGATGCGATGGCCGATCCGCTGATCCGCGGCTTTCTCGACAAGCTGGAAACGGAAGAGATCATTTCCCACGTGCCGCCCGTACCGGGCGTGAATCTCACCGGGTATTACCACCTCATTGCGGATCGGTTTTCCAATCCCGATGTCGGGGACACGATCCCGCGTCTCGCCCAGGACGGATCGAACCGCCAGCCGAAATTCATCCTTCCTTCGACCCGTGCGCGCCTGAAGGCGGGTGGCGATGTCACCGGACTTGCGCTGGAATCGGCCCTCTGGTGCCGCTACTGCGCGGCGACGACCGACGCGGGCGAGGCGATCTCTCTCAACGATCCCAATGCCGAACGGCTGACGGCTGCTGCCCTCGCAGCACGGGACGAGCCGGGCGCGTTCCTGAACCTGCGCGACATCTTTGGGGAACTCGCAGAGGCCCCACAGTTCACGGAACGGTTCGAGATGGCGCTCAGAAGCCTGTGGCGGGACGGCACCCGCACCACGCTGCAACGCTACCTGGAAGGCTCCCTTGCCTGACGGGCCGCGGGCGCCCAATTGGCGGGGATCGATGTCATGGAGGTTTCTTGCCAATGTTTATGGGTATCGATCTGGGCACCTCCAGCGTCAAGGTTCTTCTTGTCGACGATGCGGGCGCGCCTGTCGATGAGGCGGCTGTCCCGCTGACATTGTCGCGGCCGCGCCCCCTCTGGTCCGAACAGGATCCGCAAGACTGGTGGGACGCGACCTGTCAGGCCGTCGGCATTCTGAAGGGCCGGCGTTCGCTCGATGCCGTCGCAGGAATCGGATTGTCCGGGCAGATGCATGGCGCCGTTCTCCTCGACAGTGACGATCAGGTCCTGCGCCCTGCGATCCTCTGGAACGACGGGCGTGCGGGCGAGGAATGCCGGGAACTCGAACTGCGCGAACCTGCGAGTCGAGAGATCACCGGCAACCTGGCGATGCCAGGCTTCACGGCGCCCAAGCTCCTATGGGTCGCGAAGAACGAGCCGGATCTTTTCAAGCGCATCGCCCGTGTCCTGCTGCCAAAGGACTGGCTGCGCCTGAAACTGACCGGCGAGGCTGTCAGCGATCCATCCGATGCTGCCGGGACCCTCTGGCTGGATGTGGAGAAGCGGCAATGGTCGCCTGAGATGCTCGCAGCGACGGCGCTCGACGAGCGGCAAATGCCCCGTCTGGTGGAGGGAACCGAAGTATCGGGAAGGCTCACGGCTGAAGCCGCGGCTGCTCTCAGGCTCAGGTCCGGCATCCCAGTGGCCGGCGGCGGCGGCGACAACGCGGCAGGAGCGGTCGGGATCGGCGTCGTGCGGCCTGACAGGGCGTTCGTGTCGCTCGGCACATCCGGAGTGATCTTCGTCGCCGACAGCGTCCTGAAGAAGGATCCCGAGTGGGCGGTCCATGCCTTCTGCCATTGTATCCCCGGCATGTGGCATCGCATGGCCGTGATCCTGTCGGCGGCCGCCACGTTGTCGTTCACGGCCCGCCTGGCTGGCACCGACGAGGCATCGCTGCTCGCGGAAACGGAAGCGGCCGGCATTTTCCCTCGTGCGCACAGCCGCCTTGTCTTCCTGCCTTATCTTAGCGGCGAGCGCACACCTCATAACGATCCGACGGCTACGGGCGTTATCTTTGGCCTGGATGGAGCGACCACGCGCGCGGATCTCGGCCGTGCCGCTCTCGAAGGTGTTGCCTTTGCGCTGGCGGACGGCCTGGAGGCCCTGGAGGCCAAGGGGGGAGGGATCGGAACGCTGTCGGTCATCGGAGGCGGCGCTCGCTCGCGATTGTGGGGACGGATCCTGTCATCCGCTCTCCAGAGGCCTCTCACATATCATCGGGGTGGTGAATTGGGTCCCGCCCTCGGCGCTGCCCGCTTGGCCCGGATCGCGGCCGCAGGTGTCAGCGTTGACGAAGCCTGTCCTGCACCCGTTGTGTCTCACGTCATCGAGCCCGAAGCCGATCTGGCAGAGTCGCTCGCCACGCGACGCGCCTTGTTCCGCGACCTGTATTCCAGTCTGAAGCCAGCCTTCTCGGCGTCTGTTCCTATCAACCGATGAGGGCCCATCCGGCCCGGTATCATGCGGTCTCGGATTGTGCCGAGGCCGGCAGGAGAGGCGATTCGGCCACAGAAGGCGGCTTCCTGAGTGCCTGTTCGCGCGAGAAGATGAACAATCCCGCCCCGACGACGATGCCGATGCCGAAGAGCGCCATGGCATCGGGCCACTCGTCGAAGAAGAGCGCTCCGATGAGAAGCGCCCACAGGATCTGGCTGTATTGCGTCGCCCCCAGCCTGTCGGCCGGGGCATAGGTCGTTGCCACCACGAAGAGGGCTTGGGCCACGAAGGCGGTGGCGGCGAAGGCGAGGAGCAGCCCCCATTGCGCAGGCGTCGGCCATGCGAAGCCGGGGATCATGAGAATGCCGGCAATGAGCGTGGTGCCCAGGAACACGCTTCCGATCAGCGGGTAGCGCTTTTCCGCCGTGCCGATCATCCGTCCCATGATGACGCCGCCCGCGGCGCAGAGGGCGGTCGCGATCGCCAGCAGGTGGCCGAGCTGAAACTCCCTGAAACCGGGGCGAACGATGATGAGAACGCCGATGAAGGCCGCGCAGACGGCCAAGCCCCGCCGCCACCGGACCTTTTCCTTCAGCACGAAGATCGACAGCACCGTCACGAGACTCGGCATCAGGAAGAGGAGGGCAAACGCCTCCGCGAAGGGGAGCCTGACGAAGGTCATGACGCTCAGCGGCGTCGTCGCCGAAATGAAGAAGACCCTGAGCGTCATCACCCAGGGACGCTTCCAGCGCACCAGATCCGAGAGCCTGTCGCCAGCCTTCATGAAGGCTGGCGAGAGCAGAAGGGGAATGAGATAGCCGAAGAAGGTGACCTCGAATGGGTCGAGATCGTGACCGATGGCCTTCACGACGGCATCGCCCCAGGCGAAGACGGCAAAGGCAAGGAAAGCGAGGACGATGCCTTTGACCATGCTGGAAAGTCTTCAAGGGATGGGAGGCTTGGCACGTTATACCGCGATCCCAAGCCTCGGGAATTGAATTTTAACGGGCGCTCAGCCGAGGGCGGCGGCGCTCCACCACGATCACCTTGGCGCCCTCGCCGCGGTCTAGAATCCTGTCCATCACGGGCGCCCGGAGCGTCTGCTTGGGCTTCGCCGATAGCTTGAGCACCTCGGGCCGGACCTTGTCCTCAGGCATACCGATGAGCTGGCTGGCGATCTCGATCTGGCATTCGATGTCGTCCGTCAGGCCCTGCGCGGCCGTGATGGCCTCTTCGAGGGTCGGGGGCTCCACGCGCGTCACCCGCTGCCCGTAGCGGTTCTGTGTCTTCTTCGTTCCAAGCATTCCGCTTCTCCTGGGCTCCCCCATAACGTATGGACCTCATGTTTGCGCAATGCGCATGCGTGACATCAGGAATGCATCCAGCGCAGGCTTTGTCTCGGTCGCATGGAATGGGCTGGAAAGAAGCCAGCGATCATGCTTCGAGAAACGCATTGGGCCGGGCAGTGTTTCGCGCGAAACGAAAGGAAAAGCGTCAATGGCGTTCACATCCAAAATCCTCCTCCTGGGCTCGGGCGAACTCGGCAAGGAATTCGTCATCTCGGCCAAGCGCTACGGATGCTACGTCGTTGCCTGCGACTCCTACGACCAGGCGCCGGCCATGCAGATGGCAGATGAGGCGGAGGTCTTCTCGATGCTCGACGCGGATGCGTTACGGAGGGCCATCGAGAAGCACAAGCCGGATCTGATCGTGCCGGAGATCGAGGCCATCCGCACCGAGGTGCTGCAGGAGTTCGAGGACAGGGGCTTTACCGTCGTGCCGTCGGCCCGCGCCGCCTCCCTGACCATGAACCGCGACCGAATACGTGAAGTCGCGGCGACCGAACTGGGCCTCCGGACATCAAAGTACCGCTATGCCGAAACTCTCGAAGAGGTGCGGGCGGCGGTGGCCCATACCGGTCTGCCCTGCGTGATCAAGCCCGTCATGTCATCCTCCGGCAAAGGCCAGAGCACCGTCCGTTCCACCGAAGAACTCGAACGGGCTTGGGATTACGCCGTCGCGAACATGCGTGGCGACAGGAAGAAAGTCATCGTCGAGGAATTCGTCGCGTTCGACTACGAGATTACGCTGCTCACCATCCGCTCGCGCGAAGGGGTGTCCTATTGCGCGCCCATCGGCCACCGGCAGGAGAGGGGCGATTACCAGGAATCGTGGCAGCCAACGCCGATGACCGACAAGCTCCTCGCCGACGCCCAGGAAATGGCACGGAAGGTTGTCGACAACCTGGGGGGCTACGGTATCTTCGGCGTCGAGTTCTTCGTCACCAGGGACGAGGTGGTCTTTTCGGAGCTCTCACCGCGTCCGCACGACACGGGGCTCGTGACGCTGCTTTCGCAGAATCTCTCGGAATTCGACCTTCATGCCCGCGCGGTGCTCGGCTTGCCGATCCCGCATATCCAGCTGCGCGGGCCGACAGCTTCCGCCGTCATCCTCGCGGACCGGGAATCCCGAGACTTTACCATCGAGGGGGTGAGGGATGCGCTCGCTCTCGGCTCCGACAGGAACGAGGTCGAGGTGCGCGTCTTCGGCAAGCCCACGACTCGCCCATATCGACGCATGGCAGTGGCGCTCGCCTCGGGCAGCACCACGGACGAGGCGCGGGAGATCGCGCGCCAAGCAGCGGCGCGGGTGCGGATCAGGTACGCGGAGTGAGGGCTCAGGCCGGTCGGCATTCCCGATCGAGCACCTCGGTGGTGAGGCGGTAGAAGTCTTCCGCCTTTCCATGGGTGGGGGCGATGCAGAGCACCCCGAGCTTTCCAAACTCTGAGAGGGCGCCAATAAGGTGAAACATCACACCCTGCTGGCTGGCGCCGTCGAAATGCAGCCCGTTCAGGGCGGCGATGTCGATGAGATCGGAGGGCAGAAGGCCGCGATAGGCGTCGGATTGCAGATTGTCCGATGCATAGTAGCACCGCGGGAAACCTGACGGCGTGAGAAACATGCCGGTCGTAGGGTCGTACTGTCCCTCCGTCAGGAACTCGAGCATGATGAAGGGGTGCGTGGTTCCGCCCCTTCGCAGGTTGATCTCGATGGCATAGTGGCGCCATTCATCGCCTTCCTTCACAGAGAGGAAGTCCACGGCGAAGCGCCCAAGCACGCCCTTGCTCGCCAGAACGCGCGCCGCCTTCAACCCGCTCTCCTGGATCTGGAGACGATAGGCCTCGTCGGCTGGAAAGAGGCAGCCGAGAAAGACCTGTCCGCTCTCGCCCCCAAGCACCTGATCGTGCGTCGAGACCGGTTCGAGCCTGCCAAGCGGATCGACACGAAACTGGGCGGAGGGAGATTGCTTCATCTCCCCCTCGATGAATTCCTCCACGATGCCGCCCATACCTGAGAGCTTCTCGGAAAACATCTCCCAAGTCATGTCCTTGGCTTCGAAGGCAAGGTCCGGAAGCCTCCCGTTGATCCAGGTCTTCAGTTCCTGGCCCTGGGGCGCGCTCTCATAGGAAAAGATCGCGTTGCCTTCGCCGGAGAACCCTTCGTCGAGCTTCACGACAGCCCGTCGGATATCGGGTCGGCGGGCCCTTAGCTCCACGAGTGCATCCGCGACCTCCTCGGCGCCGTGGAGATCCTCAAATCCTTCGGGCATATCGATCCCGGCCTCGCGGAAGATCCTGCGCGAGCCGCTCTTGGAGCCCCAATGGAGCAGGTCGGGATCGCAGCCGTAGATCGGCAGGTTCAGGCGCAAGGCGAGGGTGCGCTCCTGCTCAGTCACATTGAAACAGATCATGTAGGCCGTCTCAGGATCGGGGATCGCGGCTCGGATACGCCCGAGCAGACGAGGCCGCTCCAGAATCTTCGAAGTCAGGGAAACAGGTGATCCATCGTGACATGAGAGCAGCGTCAGGCGGCTGCGCGCATGCTGCGCGGGGATGCCGGGCAGAAGGTGCAGGTAGTAGTCGATGATGGATTCCGGGATCGGATAGCTCGACACATAGATCACCCGAGTACGCGGCATGCGCAGCAGCATGAGGTAGCACAGCATGCGCTCCTCATAGTGGTGAGCCCCCTGGATCCCGGCGAGGACCTCTTGGTCCATGCTCAGACTTGGGACGATCAGAACCGTCCGCGGGGCGTCATGCGCGGTGTAGGACCGGAAGTCCTGTGAGAGCTTTTCCTGGAGCGCCCTGAAATCGGCGGTCTCGCGAGGGCGCTTAGCGCTGCCAGTCGGAAGCAACAGATACTCGGGTTCCAATCAGTCCTCGCACGTTCGGCAATCAGGCGCACTGCTGCGTTACCCGGCAGCCCTGAACCGGAACGCCCTTAGCCAAGTTTTGTTGCAGCACAGAGAAACGATGAAACGAAATCTGGCGGAGGGACGAAACTGTCCTACATAAGGCAGAGCTCCATAGGGCCAAACTTCAAGGGGGCTGGCAGTTGACCGGCTTAACATATTGAAATCAATCAATTTTGAGGCACTGTTCAACGCCTCGCCGAACCCGTATATTCTATTGAATCCTTCGCTGGACATCATGGGAATGAACGACGCGTATCTGCGCGCGACCATGAGGACGCGGGAGGACCTTGTCGGACGCAACATGTTCGAAGCCTTCCCGAGCGATCCGGCCTCGGACGGGTATCAGCAATTGCGAGGCTCTTTTGAGCGCGTCATCCGTGAGAAGGTGACGGATCACCTCCCTCTGATCGAGTATGCCATCCCTCTGCCGGACGGGCAGGGATTCGAGGAGCGCTTCTGGAGCGCCACCCATACGCCGTTGTTCAATGAGGCTGGCGAGCTCATTTCCATTCTTCAGCATACGGTGGACGTCACAGAGCTTCACCAGCTCCGAAACTTCGCCAGGACCTCGGCTCTCCTGTCCGGGCCATCCGCGCTGATCGAAACGGACATGTTCCGACGCGCCCAAGCGGTACAGGAGGTGAATCAAACCCTGTCGCAGGAGCGTCAGCACCTGCAGGACCTGTTCGAGCAGGCGCCCGGTTTCATCGCCGCACTCAGCGGAACGGATCACGTGTTCACCATGGCCAACGCCGCCTACCGCCAGATGGTGGGGCGACACGATCTGATCGGGAAGTCTGTCGACGAGGCCTTGCCCGAGATCGTGGGGCAGGGCTTCCTCGACCTCCTGGATAATGTCTACCAGAGCGGCGAGCCGTTCATTGGCCGTGGAGTGCGTGTCTTCCTTCAGCAAAGCCCCGACGATCCGCTCGAGGAACATTTTCTCGATTTCGTGTACCAGCCCATCTTCACTCGGGAGGGCAGAGTTTCCGGCATCTTCGTGCAGGGCCACGACGTCACGGATCATCGACGCGCCGAGATCGCCCTGCGGGAGAGCGAGGAGCGCTTCCGCGCCATCGCCAACTCCATCGACCAGCTGATCTGGGCAACGCGGCCGGACGGCTTTCACGACTACTACAATCAGCGCTGGTATGAATATACCGGCGTTCCGGAGGGCTCGACGGACGGTCGCGCCTGGAATGGCATGTTCCATCCCGACGATCGGGAGCGGGCCTGGACGACGTGGCGTCGTTCCTTGGAGACCGGGGAGCCCTATCACATCGAGTATCGTCTGCGGCACCACTCGGGGCAGTATCGCTGGGTGTTGGGTCGGGCGCAGCCCGTCCGTGACGAGGAGGGCCGGATTACCCGCTGGTACGGAACCTGCACGGATATTCACGACCTCAAGCAGACCCAGGAAGCGTTGCGGGAGAGCCGGGAACGGGCGCTCCAGTCCGAGGAGGAGACCCGGCGCCTGGCGGCCATGCTGGCCGGGCGTGTGGCGGAACTCGACGCCGCCAACGAGGAGATCCAGCGCTTCGCCTATATCGTAAGCCACGACCTTCGCGCGCCGCTGGTGAATATCATGGGCTTCACAAGCGAGCTCGAGAACGGGTTCAAGGAAATTGAGGGCTTCTACCGAAAGGTCGCGGAAGAGCATCCATCCCTGATCACCCCCGACGCTCGTGCCGCCATCGAGACCGACCTCACGGAGGCGATCGGCTTCATCAGGTCGTCCACGATCAAGATGGACAAGCTGATCAACGCCATCCTCAAGCTCTCGAGGGAAGGTGGCAGGGTGCTGGTGCCCGAGCCGATCCGCATGAACCAGTTGCTCGAAGCCCAACGCAAAAGCCTGGCCCATCAGCTGCAGGAGAGGGGCACCGAGCTGATCCTCGAGGATGTCCCGGACATCACCAGCGACCGCCTCGCCGTCGAGCAGGTGTTCGGCAATCTGATCGACAACGCCGTGAAGTACCTCGACCCTGCGCGCCCGGGGCGGATCGTGGTGCGGGGCCGGGATCACGGCATGACCATCCGCTATGAGGTCGAGGACAACGGTCGCGGCATCGACGAGAAGGATTTCGAGAGGATTTTCGACCTCTTCAGGCGCTCAGGCAGTCAGGACCAGAAGGGCGAAGGAATTGGCCTTGCCCATGTGCGTGCTCTTGTGCGAAGGCTCGGGGGAACCATCACGGTCGCCTCGGCCCTCGGCAAAGGGTCCACCTTCACCGTGACATTACCCAAGCACATCAGCGTAAGTTCAGAGGCAGCGTAACATGCCACAGCAACAACCCGTGACCATCATCATGGTCGAAGACGACGAGGGCCATGCCCGGTTGATCGAAAAGAACATCCGGCGCGCAGGGGTCTGCAACGAGATTCGTGCCTTCGCGAACGGAACGGCGGCGCTCGAGCACCTTTTCAGCGACGATGTTCGTAGCAACGGTCCCTTCCTTGTGCTGCTCGACCTCAACCTGCCGGACATGAACGGCGTCGAGATCCTGGCCAAGCTCAAGGGCGACGAGGTCCTCAAACGGGCTCCCGTTGTGGTTCTGACCACCACTGACGATCAACGCGAGGTTCAGCGCTGCTACGACCTCGGCGCCAATGTCTACATCACGAAACCGGTCGAGTACGAGTCGTTCTCGCAGGCGATCCGACAGCTCGGGCTCTTTCTTTCGGTCATTCAGGTTCCGGAAACGCCGTGAGCCCGACGCAACCGATCCGCCTTCTCTATATCGATGACGATCCGGGCCTTGGCCGTTTGGTCGAGCGCTCGCTCGGTCGCCATGGTTTCAAGGTCGTCCACGCCCTGAGCGGTGACGAAGGTTTGCGGCAGCTCGCCGCCGAGTGCTTCGATGTGATCGCGCTCGACCATTTCATGCCGGTCCGGCAGGGCCTCGATGTTCTGGCGGACATTCAGGCTCTCGATGACCCGCCGCCCGTAATTTATGTGACCGGCGCGGACGAGGGCCGCATTGCCGTCGCGGCTCTCAAGGCTGGCGCCTCGGATTACGTGATCAAGGATGTGGCAGGAGCTTTCCTCGACCTGCTCCGTTCTTCGGCGGAACAGGCCCTCGAGGCCGCGCGCCTGCGGCGAGCCAAGGAAGCCGCCGAGCGGGAAATGCGTGAGGCTCGGGAGCGGGCCGAGATGCTTCTTCGCGAAGTCAACCACCGCGTTGCGAACAGCTTGCAGCTCGTCGCCTCGCTCGTGGCCATGCAGCAGCGCGCGGTTGCGGGCGATACGACGGCGCGAGATACCCTCGCCGAGACGCAGAGCCGCATCACGGCCATCGCCCAAATCCATCGGCGCCTCTACACGTCGAACGATGTCCGGTTCGTCGAGATGGACACCTATCTGGGAGGGCTCGTCGAAGAGTTGGAGGGCGCCATGCGCGCCGCGGGCCGCGAGCATAGGATTCAGCTCCGGGCCGAGGCGATCCCGGTTCCCACGGACAAGGCCGTTTCGGTCGGTGTGATCGTGACGGAACTCGTCACCAATGCCTTCAAGTATGCCTATCCGGAGGGCGCCAAGGGCGACATTCGCGTCGTGCTATCCTCGTCAGGCGAGCGGGTGCTTCTCTCGGTCGAGGATGACGGCGTCGGCTGGAAGGGAACCGGTGCGGTTCAGGGCAGCGGTCTCGGAACGAAGATCGTCAAGGCGATGGCGTCCAACCTGCAATCGGCGGTCGAGTTCGATCCGCAGTATGCGGGGACAAGGGCCGTTCTGTCGTTCTCGGTCTAGCGCATGAGACAGGTTCGATGGGCCCGCTCGCACTTCCTGGATTGGAGAGGTGCTTCAACCACCGGGACCCTCTCCACAAACCATTCTTCGTTACGATGTAACCATATGCCTATCTATCCCTGATCTTTCGATCGGGACCGGAGGAAACCCGTGCTCTGATCGCGCTGATGATCATGTTGAGCTCGCGCTGCAGGCGGTTCAGGCGGGAGAGGAGTTCCCCATCGTCCATGATCGGCAGATTTTGCAGGCGCTGCTCTGCTGGCACTTCCCCGATGAAACGACGGATTTCTTCCAATGTCGTGGGGCCGATATTGGGCACTGTCAGCCACTGCGCATCCGATTTGCTGGCGACTTCCCGGATGGTGGGGCATCGCCCTTGGAACTCCGCGAGAACTGCACCTCGTACTCGTCCTGAGCACTTCTCGATAGGAAATGGATCATCCAAACCCATCTCGTTTCCTCGCGTCCCGACAGGAGGGGTATTATCTACCAGCACTGGCCTATTCCCGCGTTAGCCCCCTATGGATTCACATGCGTATCTGTTGTGCTTGGAAAAGAGCAGAGTTCCTTAAGGTTATGTGAGCATGCGTACGGAGTAGCCAAATAGGCTCGTGTGGCGAGTCTATGGCAATGCTGTGGCTTTGTGCCCGAAATTCTTGACAATCCAGGCACAAAGACATGGTGGCGGGATCAGGCCGACTTTGGGGCGAGCATGTTGCCTGTTTGCTGGGCACGAATGTGCCACGAGAAAGCCTCCTCCAGGAGGTGGGGCGTGTGCCCTCCGCGCTGGAGGGCCCGGCGCAGATAGTCGGATGCGAGTTCGCGATAAGTCGGGTGGATGCAGTTTCGGATGATCGTCTCCGCCCGCTCTCGTGGTGCAAGCCCGCGCAGGTCCGCAAGACCGATCTCGGTCGCGATCACATCCACGTCGTGCTCATTGTGATCGACATGGGTCACCATGGGGACGACGCGCGACAGGGAGCCGTTCTTCGCGAGCGACTTCGTGACGAAGATCGCAAGATGGGCGTTGCGCGCAAAATCTCCCGACCCGCCGATGCCGTTCATCATGTGCGTGCCGTTGACGTGCGTGGAATTCACGTTGCCGTAGATGTCGCATTCAAGTGCGGTGTTGATGCCGATCACGCCCAGCCTGCGGATCACCTCGGGATGATTGCTGATTTCCTGCGGGCGCAGGATCACTTTGCGCTTGTAGCGGCCAATGTTCGGGATGATGCGATCATGGGCCTCCGGTCCTAACGTGATGGACGAGCCCGACGCGAAGGTGAGCTTGCCTGAATCGAACAGTTCGAAAGTACTGTCCTGCAGCACTTCACTGTACATCTTCAGGTCATGGAAGGGGCTCTGGATCAGCCCGTGAAGAACGGCGTTGGCGATGGAGCCGATTCCGGCCTGCAATGGGGCGAGCGTATTTCCAAGGCGCCCCTGGCGAACTTCATGCTGAAAGAACTCGATCAGATGGCTGGCGATGGCGGCGGTCTCGGAATCCGGCGCCTCGATCGTCGCGGCGCTGTCGGCCTTCTGAGTGACGACGATGGCCTCGATCTTGCTGGGGTCGACAGGAATGAAGGGCAGGCCTGCACGGCTCTCGGGCGAGACGACGGGGATCGGCTCGCGGGACGGGCGGCGGGTCGGAATGTAGATGTCGTGCAGCCCCTCCAGGGCCGACGGCTGAGCGAGGTTGATCTCCACGATCACCTTCTTAGCCAGGATTGCGAAGGTGGCACTGTTGCCGACCGAGGTGGTCGGGATGAGGCCGCCATCCGCCGTGATGGCCGAGACTTCGATCACGGCATAGTCGATGGGCCCCATCTGGCGGGAGCGAAGGAGTTCCACGGTCTCGGACAGGTGCTGATCGATGAACATCACCTCGCCTTTGTTGATGGCTGCGCGCAGGGTCGGGTCGGCCTGAAAGGGCAGGCGGCGCGCGAGCGCGCCGGCCTTGGCGAGCAGCTTGTCATTGTCGTTGCCGAGAGACGCGCCGGTCATCAGCGTAATATGCAAGGGTTCGCGAGTCGCCCGCTCGGCCAGGGCAAGTGGAACGGCCTTGGCGTCGCCTGCTCGGGTGAAGCCGCTCATTCCTACGGTCATGCCATCCTTGATGAGCATGGCCGCCTCTTCCGGCGACATCACCTTGCCCCAAAGGGTCTTGAGGCGAATACGGTCACGATACATCGAATAACCTGTGCAATGGTCTTGACTATGCTTTGAGGACGGCCGCAACACACCTGATGGTGCCTCTTAGGCCCAGTCCAGGACACGAAGGTAGTGCGCCAGGTGCAAGGCTGCCTTGATTCCGAGCAAAGCCGACAATCCGGGAAATTCCGGGACCAAAGGGCGGGTTCCCGCCGCTGCAACCGGCCGATCCGGCTAAGCGCCTGGAGGACGATGCCAAAAATCTGGGAATTCCGGCGCACGCGGGCATAATTAGCCGGCAACCTTATTGTCGCCCCGCAGCAATAGGACTAAGCAGAAGGTTTAAGCCCGCTCGTTTCTGAGGAATAGATGTCTGTTACCCCCGTCATCATCCACCTTCTTGGTGAGATTGCCCTGCTGCTCTGGGGCATCAACATGGTCAATAGCGGGGTCCAGCGCGCTTTCGGCAGCGACCTGAGGTGGATTCTCGGGGCCGGGCTTCGGACCCGCCTGCATGCCTTCCTCGCGGGCGTCGGGGTGACGACCGTCCTGCAGAGCAGCACGGCAACGGCCCTGATGGTGGCTTCCTTCACGGCAGGGGGGGCCGTGGATATCGTTCCCGCCCTTGCCGTCATGCTGGGCGCGAATGTGGGCACGACCCTGATCGTGCAGGTGCTGTCCTTCGACATCACACTGATCTTCCCGCCGCTGATCTTCCTGGGCTACTTCGCCTATAAGAGAGGGTCCTCCAGTCGGATCAAGGATCTCGGACGCGTTGCGATCGGCCTCGGATTGATGCTGCTGTCGCTGCACCTCCTGTCGGAAACCATTCACCCGATCGAATCGTCCCAGGTTCTCAAGGACCTCCTGGCCGTGATCGCTCCGGATCCGCTGATCCTGGTGCTCCTCTCCGGGTTCTTCGCCTGGATGGCCCATTCCAGTGTCGCCGCGATGCTGTTCATCATGTCCCTGGCGACCGCGGGCGTCATCGATACGCATGCGGCGCTGGTGATGGTGCTCGGCGCCAATCTCGGAAGTTCGGTCAATCCGATGCTGGAGGGGCTCGGCGGGGACCCGGCGAAGTTCAGGGTTCCTTTCGGCAATCTGGCCATGCGCGTGGTGGGCTGCGTCGTCGCCCTGCCGTTCATCGGCGTCATTCAGTCCTACATGATGATGTTCGATCCCAATCCCGCGCGATTGGCGGCGAACTTCCATACGCTCTTCAATTTGGTGCTTGCCCTGGTCTTCATTCTGCCGTTGCCCTGGATCGCGAAGCTTCTGGTGAAGACTTTCCCGGAGAAGCTGCGCGCCTCCGATCCTGGCACCCCGCAATATCTCGACAAGGATGCGCTCGACACGCCTTCCGTGGCCCTCTCGAACGCGGCTCGCGAGGTGCTGCGCATGGCCGATACCGTGGAGATCATGCTGCGCGGCTCGCAGGATCTTTTTCGGGAGGACGACATCAGCCGCGTCGCCGAAGTGAGCCGTACGGATGACGTGGTCGATCGCCTCTACAGTGCGATCCGCCGCTACCTGAGCTCGATCAACCACGAGGCCCTGAGCGAGGCGGAAGCGAAGCGTCTGTCGGACATTCTCGCCTTCGCCATCAACCTCGAACATATCGGCGACATCATCGACAAGAATCTGATGGAGCTTGCCGCCAAGCGCATCAAGAACCACCTGCGCCTGCCGAAGGACAGCCTCGAGGACATCACCAGCATGCACAACAAGCTGTTGGAGCATCTGCAACTCGCGGCCTCTGTCCTCATGTTCCAGGACCTCGGCTCAGCCCGCCGCCTCGTCTCCGAGAAGGAGCGCTTCCGGGATCTCGAACGGGCGGTAACCCAGAAGCACCTCGAGCAGATCCGCTCCGGCCGGACGGTGGGTGACACCAGCGCGCTCCAGCTTGACATCGTGCGCGATCTCAAGCGCATCGAGGCGCATATCGCGGCAACGGGACATTCCCTTCTGGAGCAGAGCGGCGAGCTGAGACCCAGCCGCTTGTCGTCGTGAGCAGACGGCGCATCGGACGGGAGATGCTGGCTTGCACGTCCGGTCCGATGCTCCTTCTCAAAGCAGCCCATCATGGGCTGCACGGCAGGAAGGTTCGTCGGCAACACTAGAGACCGCACCTGTCTTTCAGTGCGCGCCAATCCATGTAGCGGACCGGTTCCTGCAGGCCGATATCGCGCCTGATATGGTCAGACAGCTCGTTCAGCGCGTTCGCCGGAGGCCGACGGTCCCGACGGACCTGATGCCACCAGAGCTTCAGACGCAGCCAAGGGCTCGCAACGTCGCGCAGGCGACGGGCATCTTCGTACTTCATGACGATTTCCATTGCTTCGTTCGGGGGCGCGTCGCGCGTCCCGGGTACGCATGAACGATGCGCCTCTTCCGGTGCCTTGACAAAATGAAAGCCAAGGGGCTGGCATAAGGCAGCCTTATGAATGTGCCTCTCCGGGATCCAATGTCGAAAGTTCCTTCCAAGCTTCCGCCCATGAGCGCCATTCGCGTCTTCGAGGCGGCTGCGCGTCACCAGAGCTTCACGCGGGCGGCGGAGGAACTCGGCATGACCCAGGCCGCCGTGAGCTACCAGATCAAGATGCTGGAGGACCGGGTCGGGGCGCGGCTCTTCGTGCGGATGCCCCGTCAGGTCTCCCTGACCCCGAGAGGGCAACAGCTCGCGCCGGCGGTGACGGAGGCCTTCAATGCCTTGCGGGCGGCTTTCGCAGGCGTCGAGGAAGCCGTGCAGACCGTGATTTCGCTCACGACCCTCAGCACCTTTGCTTCCAATTGGCTGATACCGCGCCTCGGTCGCTTCCAGCAGCTCTTTCCCAACATCGCCGTGCAGGTCTCGGTCGCTCAGCAGATTGTGGACCTCAACCAGAGCGAGTTCGACTTAGGCATTCGCAGCGGCAATGGGGATTGGCCGGGTCTCGAGGCCCACCTTCTCTTCCCGAACCAGTTCACGGCGGTCTGCAGCCCCGATCTGATCCGGGATGTCGCGCTGAGGGAGCCTGCCGACATTCTGAAATTTCCGATCATTTCGCCGAGCGATCCCTGGTGGAACGACTGGTTTGCCGCCGCAGGGGTGCAGGGCGTGGATCTGTCCCGCCGCCTCGACAATTCGCTCGGCGTCCAGCAATTCGAGGGCATGGCAGCCATGGCGGGGCAGGGCTTCGCACTGATCAACCCGCACTTCTTCGCGGTGGATCTCGCCGCCGGTCGCCTCGTCCAGCCGTTCGATGTGATGGGGTTCTCGAGCCGCGGGTATTGGCTGGTCTACCCGAAGGCACGCAAGCGCTCCCCCAAGATCGAGGCCTTCCGGGACTGGGTTCTCAGTGAGGTGGAGAGCGACGCCGAGCGCGAAACCAGTGCCGACCGAGTAAGGACGGGGGCCTGAGCCCCGGTCCGAGCGATCCCGCTATTCCGCCGCCTGAGTCTCGGCGGGCTTCTCCTTCAGCCGCAGAAGCATGCTCAGGAGCGCGCGGTCGTGCAGCACCACCATGCGCTCTTTCGGGTGCAGCCAGCTGACGGCGTCCTCAATCGATTCCGCATCGACGATCTTGGCCTCCGCCAGGGCGCGCTCCGTCTCGATGAGGCCGCGCTTGCGGGGCGGCGTGGGCGGCAGCATTTCGATGTGCCGCTCCCTCAGGGTCGCATCCGAATAGATGGCGCGGATGCTGTCCTCCTCGTCGAAGCCGTACGCGGCGTTGCGCGCCTGAAGTTCGTTGGCACGCGTCGCGATGGCCGGAGGCTGGTGTTCCTCGGGCGTCAGGAGAAGGCCCATCCGCTTGAGCGCGAGCCCGGCTCCCAGCTGGCCGCTGAGCCAGGAGAGGGGGATGGCGAGAAGAAGGCCAAGGATCGTGGGGGACATCCACAGGAACAGGGAGGTGGCGATCATGAAGGCCGAGATACCGGCCAGCGCCCCGAGGACCGTGTGCGCACGGTGACGGCGCACGATGTCCCTGAAGGGGATGGAGCCGTCGTCTCGGCGTTGAGGCTGCCAGCCTGTGTCACGTCCCAGAAGGATCTGGAAGACCGAGCCGGACTGGATCAGCATCAGGATGGGAGCGAGCAGCGCCGAGAGGATGATCTCGATCACCGAGGAGACGATCAGGCGGATGCCGCCGCCGGAGGCGCGGCGATCCTGGCCCCGGATGAGCATCAGGATCAGGCCGAACACCTTCGGTGCCAGCAGAATGCCCATGGTGAGGGCGAACAGCGCCAAGGCGCGCTCGGGGTCGAAGCGCGGCCAGATCGGATAGAGGCGGAAGTCCCGGGCGAAATATTCCGGCCGAATGTAGGTGGTCTGAAGGACCAGTGCGATACCGACGATCAGCTGGAAGAGCCAGAAGGGCGAAGCCAGGTAGGACATGATGCCCGTCGCGAAATGCTGGCGCGTCGGCAGCTTCAGACCCTTCGCCGTGATCACGCGCATGTGCTGCAGGTTGCCCTGGCACCAGCGGCGGTCGCGGGCGGAGAGATCGATGAGAGAAGGCGGACTTTCCTCGTAGGAGCCTTGGAGATCCGGGAGCATGTAGACATGCCAGCCGGCGCGGCGCAGCAGCGCCGCTTCCACGAAGTCGTGGCTCAGGATGTGACCGCCAAAGGGCGGCTTGCCTTTCAGGTCCGGCAATCCGCCATGGGCGGCGAATGCCTTGGTCCGAATGATGGCATTGTGCCCCCAGTAATTGCCGTCGCGACCCATCCACACCGCCAGCCCCATGGCGATCACGGGACCCGTAACGCGGGCGGCATATTGCTGGAGCCGCGCGAACAGGGTGTTGCGGTTGATGATGAGGGGCAGGGACTGGATGATGCCCGCATCGGGGTCCGCTTCCATGGCGGCAGCCAGTCGCACGATGCAGTCGCCGGTCATGAGGCTGTCGGCATCGAGCACCAGCATGTGCTCGTAGTGCCCACCCCAGCGGCTCACGAAATCCGCGATGTTGCCGGCCTTGCGATGATAGTTCTTCGCCCGGTGGCGGTAGTAGAACCGGGCGTTGGGGCCGAGTCGCTCCCGCAATGCGAGGAATGCCCGCTCCTCGGCGATCCAGGCGTCCGGATTCGTGGTGTCGGACAGGATGAAATAGTCGAAGCTGTCTCCCAGACCTGTCGCTTCCACGGATTCGTAGATCGCCTCGAGCGCTGCATAGGTCCGGGACGTCTGCTCGTTGTAGACGGGCATGACGATGGCAGTGCGCGCCCGAAGGGTGGCCGGCAAAGGGGCGGGGCGCCGCTGCCGGAGCAGGGCGAAGAAGCCGAGCAGGGCGCTCGTGAACGCCACCGCGATCCAGGAGAAGTTGATGGTGAACAAGGCCACCAACACCCACTGCAGGGCCGTGGTGCGGCTCACCGACACCACCTGATACATCTCGTAGGTGCCGTACCCGGTCAGCAGCAACCCGCCGCCGAACACGAACAGGCGGGCGAGCCAGGTGCCGAGCTTGGGGTGGCTCCGAACGGGCTTGCGCTCCTGGTCGGCCGACCAGCGCCTGAGGTGCTGGGTCGGCATGTCCAGATGTTTTTCCGGAGGCATGGCGGATTCGGGCCGCCCGAGGGGAGCCACTTTGGAGTTCGGGTCGGAACTTAGGGTGTCCAACGATACAGCCATGTCTCGCTTATCGGTTTCCCGCCTGCCTCGAGGATGAGACGCATCTCACACGCGTTTTCGTTGCCTGGGTCAAGCTCGAATGCAACGCGTACCGTCTTTCGCTCAGGATACGGCAAAAGTTTGAGGTTCTGGAACGATCCCGGAGTAACGGTCAGGACAGACTTAAGGTCCGCCGGCCAATTGTCACCTAGCATGTCGCCAGAAAAATCCACGGTGAAGCGCCTGCGGCGACCGGAGCTGCCCCGGCCGGACCGCGTCGCGGTGACCGTCGCAAGAGGCGGGCGTTCGGGGGAAGTCCAGCCCCAATACTGGCGGTAGGCGAAGGCGACCTCCGATCCGGCCGCCATCGGTGCCTTGGGGCGCCAGTAGACAAGAATATTGTCGTTGATCTCCGCATCGGTGGGAATCTCAAGCAGCTGGACGCTGCCCTGTCCCCAATCACCCAGAGGCTCGATCCAGAGACTCGGACGGTGCTCGAAGCGCTGATCGTCATCCTGGAACGTCTCGTAGGAGCGTTCCCGCTGGAGCAGTCCGAAACCGCGCGGCGAGCTGTCCACGAACGCGGATATCTGGAGGGTCTCCGGATTGTGAAGCGGGCGCCAGAGCCACTCGCCCTGACCGTTCAGCATCTGCAGGCCGGAGGATTCGTAGACGGCGGGGCGGATGTCGTCCGCGGTGCGGCGGTCGTTCGGTCCGTAGAAATAGGTCGAGGCCATACCCCCGAGACCCACGTGCTCAAGGTTTACGCGTGGGAAGAGAGAGGTTTCCACGTCCACGATGGTCATGTCGCCAGGGCGGAACGTCATGCGAATGGCGCCGGTCGTCGATTCAGAATCGATCACACCGTGAACAGTAATGCTGTTGCTGCCGACGCTCGGGCGTTCGATCCAGAAGGCCCGAAAGATGGGAAACTCTTCACCCTTGGCTTCGGCCGGCTTCAAGGTCAGCGCCCGGGCGATGACACCGAAATTCTGGCCGCGCGCCAAGGCGCGGAAGAAGGTGGCGCCCTGGACGATCACGAAATCGTATGGCTTGCCCTCGGGCGGATGGGCGATCAGGCGGAAGCCCGAGAACCCGATGTCCTTCAGGTCGTTGGGTACGTTTATGCCGCCGAAGTTGAACTGTTTGGGATCATATCCTACCCGGCGGATCTGACCGTCCTCGACGAGGAACAGGTCCACGGCATTGTTGAAGACGAAGCCGCGGTGCAGCGGCTCCATGGCAATGCCGCGCCCTTCCGTGCTCCAGATCGGAGGCTGAAGGGCTTTGATGGCGACGTATTGCTCATAGGTCAGGTTCGAGAATGCGTCCGGGAGATCGCTCGGCGGTGGGGTGAAGGGCTTCTTGGACAGCTGGCGGGCGAGGTCTGTCACTGCAGCGGGATCGAAGTGCTGCGCATCGCCCAACTGCGTGGCGATGGTCTCCTGGGGCGTCTGAGCTTGAACGGCGCGGGCAAAGCTTAGCGCGGCCACGGATGCGCCGAGATAGCCCAGCACATCGCGTCGCCGTGGATGGGAAGGGCGCGACGCCCCCAGCGAAACGGACACAGTGATACTCTTGTGTGAACGTGGCACTTCGGCCAGACAATCGGAATGACTCATGATTTATCATCAAACATGAGTATGAAGTAAACGAGGCAGTTTCGTTTCGGCAGCTTTGCCCATGAAAAGATTGCCGAATTACCCCTTCTGATCTAGCAGCACACGACAACCAGCAGCGGATTGAAACCTTATGACCTTGAGCGACCCCTCCACGACCCTGTCCACCCGCAGTTGCTTGGCCGTCGTGCTGGCTGCGGGCGAAGGCACCAGAATGAAATCCGACACGCCCAAGGTGCTGCATCAGGTCGCCAACCGCTCCATGCTGGGCCATGTGCTGGCCGCCTTGTCGGAAGCCGGTGCCACGCAGGCTGCCGTGGTGATCGGTCCCGGTCACGAGGAGGTGGAGAGAGAGGCCCGAAAGGGCTTTCCAAGCGCGCGGATCTTCACGCAGCGGGAGCGGCTGGGAACCGCCCATGCCGTCCTGAGCGCGAGGGAATCCCTGGAGGACGCGCCCGACGACGTGATCGTCGCCTACGGGGACACCCCTCTGGTCAAGGCGGAGACCTTCGCCAAGATGCGCGCCCTTCTCGCGGAAGGGGCTGCCGTGGTGGTCATGGCCTTCGAGGCTCAAGATCCCACCGGGTACGGGCGCCTCATCACGGATGAAGGGGCACTCCTCGCCATTCGGGAGCACAAGGATGCCACGGAGGCGGAAAGGAGGATCACTCTTTGCAACGGTGGCCTGATGGCGCTCCGAGGCGATGTGGCCCTGGCGCTTCTGGACAAGGTCGGCAACGACAATGCCAAGGGCGAATACTACCTGACGGACGTGGTGGAGATCGCCCGTAGGATCGGCCAGAACGCGGCCATTGCCGTCGTGCCCGAGGACGAGGTGCATGGCGTCAACGACCGGGCCCAACTCGCAGCCGCCGAACGGATGATGCAGGAACGGCTGCGCGAGGCGGCCATGGCGTCGGGGGTCACCCTCGTCGCACCGGAGACCGTCTTCCTGAGCTATGACACCCTTCTTGAGAGAGATGTAATCGTGGAGCCGCATGTGGTCTTCGGCCCGGGAGTCACGGTCGAGACTGGGGCGGTCATTCACAGCTTCAGCCACCTCGAAGGCGCGCGCGTGGCCTCCGGTGCGGGTGTCGGACCGTTCGCGCGCCTGCGCCCGGGAGCCGCGATCGGCCGGAAGGCGAAGGTCGGCAATTTCGTCGAGATCAAGAACACGGATCTCGGGGCAGGCGCCAAGGTCAGCCACCTGACCTATCTGGGCGATGCCAGCGTGGGCGCCGAGGCCAATATCGGAGCGGGCACGATCACCTGCAATTACGACGGCTACAACAAGCACCGGACCGAAATCGGCGAGGGCGCCTTCATCGGATCCAATTCCTCACTCGTCGCCCCGATCACCATCGGCAGCGGGGCGTTTGTCGGGTCGGGATCGGTGGTCACGGAGAACGTGCCATCGGACTCGCTGGCGCTCGGCCGCGGACGTCAGGTTCTGAAGGAGGGCTGGGCGGTCCAGTTTCGCGCTAAAGCCAAGGCGGCCAAGGGAAAATAGGCTGGGCTGTCATAATTTGTCACGCAAGTTGATTCCGCCATACCCCGCAATTTCTGTATGGGAGCGTCCAGCTTGGCATAAATTGACCGTGTGATAAGGAAGCCTTGGGGCATGTGCGGGATTGTCGGAATCGTTGGAAACGCGCCAGTCGCGCCGCTGATCGTGGAAGCGTTGAAGCGGCTCGAGTACCGAGGCTATGATTCCGCCGGCGTGGCCACATTGGAACATGGGCGCCTCGACCGCCGCCGGGCCGAGGGGAAGCTGCGCAACCTCGAAGCGAAGCTCGGGCAGTCGCCGCTTTCCGGGGCTATCGGCATCGGCCACACCCGCTGGGCGACCCATGGCAAGCCCAACGAGACCAATGCCCACCCCCATGCGACCGATAAGCTGGCGGTGGTCCATAACGGCATCATCGAGAATTTCCGTGAGCTGAAGGCCGGCCTTGAAGCCAAAGGCGTCCGGTTCGAGACGGAAACCGATACGGAGGTCGTGGCGCAGCTCGTGACTTACGAGATGCGGCAGGGGCGGGGGCCCATCGAGGCGGTCGCCGTGACGCTGCCGCGCCTTCGCGGCGCCTTCGCGCTCGCCTTCCTCTTCAACGGCGAGGACGATCTCCTGATCGGCGCGCGCCACGGCGCGCCGCTCGCCGTCGGATACGGTGAAGGCGAGATGTTCCTGGGATCCGATGCCCTTGCCCTCGCGCCCTTCACCGACGAGATCGCCTACCTTGAAGAGGGCGATTGGGCGATCCTGCGCCGCAAGGGAGCCGACATCCGCGATGCGTCAGGCGCCATGGCGCATCGGCCTCGCCACAAGATCCTCGCCAGCTCCTTCATGGCGGACAAGGGCAATCACCGCCACTTCATGGCGAAGGAGATCCATGAACAGCCGGAAGTGGTGGGCCGTACGCTCGCCCATTACGTCAACTTCACCGCCGGGCGGGTTGAACTCCCGTTCGAGCTCCCCTTCGATTTCAGGGACCTGACGCGGATTTCCATCACGGCCTGCGGCACGGCCTATCTCGCCGGGCTCGTCTCGAAATACTGGTTCGAGCGCCTGGCGCGGATTCCGGTCGAGATCGATGTGGCGTCCGAATTCCGCTATCGCGAGGCCCCGATGGAGCCGGGCGAACTGGCGCTTTTCGTCTCTCAGTCGGGCGAGACGGCCGATACTCTGGCCTCGCTCCGCTACGCGACGGCCGAGAGCCTCCATACATTGTCCGTGGTAAACGTGCCGACCTCCACCATGGCCCGCGAGAGCGCAGTCGTCGCGCAGACGCTCGCCGGTGTCGAAGTGGGCGTCGCCTCGACCAAAGCCTTCACCTGCCAGCTCACCGTGCTGCTGTCGCTTGCGATCGCAGCGGGCCGCGCACGCGGAACGTTGAGCGCCGAGCAGGAGAAGGAACTCGTCGATGCGCTCATCGCCGTGCCCGGCCAGATGAGCGAGGCGATGAAGCACGAGCACGAGATCGAGATCCTGTCGCGAGAGCTTTCGAAGGCGAAGGACGTCCTTTATCTCGGACGCGGCACCTCCTATCCGCTGGCCATGGAAGGCGCGCTCAAGCTGAAGGAAATCTCCTACATTCATGCCGAGGGTTATGCGGCAGGCGAGCTGAAGCATGGCCCCATCGCGCTGATCGATGAAACGATGCCGGTGATCGTCATCGCGCCGCACGACGACCTCTTCGAGAAAACCGTCTCGAACATGCAGGAAGTCGCAGCGCGCGGCGGGCGAATTATTCTCATTACGGATGAGAGGGGCGCGCTTGAGACGGATCTCGATACGCTCGCCACGCTCGTCATGCCGTCGGTGCATCCCATCGTCGCGCCGATCGTGAATTCCATCCCGATCCAGCTGCTCGCCTATCATACGGCCGTCTTCATGGGCAAAGACGTGGACCAGCCACGCAACCTCGCGAAGTCGGTGACGGTGGAGTGACTAGGGCATCGGACCCAAAAGTGGACTTGGACTTTGGGGTCCGATGCTCCCTTCTTAAGTGAGCGCCTCGTCATCGCCGAAAACCGGATCCACTTCTCGGCACGATGCGCTAACCCGCCCTGAGCAGCTTTATCGCGGAATCCCGTTCGAACAGGTAGAGCATGGTGCGGAGCGCCTGCCCGCGCTCGCTCACAAGCTCCGGGTCCCTGTCCACGATGAGACGGGCATCGTCGCGCGCGGCGGCGAGGAGATCGCCGTCCACCTCGAGCCGAGCGAGCTTGAAGCCCGGCGTGCCCGATTGGCGTGTGCCCAGAACCTCGCCTTCGCCGCGCAGACGCAGATCCTCTTCTGCAATGCGGAACCCGTCCTCCGTCTGGCGCATCATTTCGAGGCGGGCCTGCGCGACCTGACCGAGCGGTCCCTTGTAGACGAGCAGGCAGGTGGACGACTTCGAACCGCGCCCGATGCGGCCCCGCAGCTGGTGAAGCTGGGCGAGGCCGAAGCGCTCCGCGTGCTCGATGATCATGATCGTCGCATTCGGCACGTCGACGCCGACTTCAATGACGGTGGTGGAGACGAGGATCTTCGTTTCGCCGCTGGAGAACCGCTCCATGGCGACATCCTTGTCCTTCCCGGCCATCTTGCCGTGGACCAATCCAACCTGGTCGCCGAAGAAGCTCTTCAGTGTCTCGAAACGCTCCTCGGCAGCGGCAAGATCGATGGACTCGGATTCACCGACCAGAGGGCAGACCCAATAGACCTGATCGCCGTTCGCGATCGCGCGCCCAATGCCGCCGATCACCTCGTCCAGCCGGTCGATGGAGATGAGCTTCGTCGCAATGGGCTTGCGCCCTGCCGGTTTCTCGCTCAGCACCGACACGTCCATGTCGCCGAAATAGGTCAGCGCCAAGGTGCGCGGGATCGGGGTCGCCGTCATGACCAGAATGTCCACGGCCTCGCCCTTCGAACCGAGGGCGAGGCGCTGGTGTACGCCGAAGCGGTGCTGCTCGTCCACGACCGCGACGCCGAGGTTCTGGAAGGCGACTCCCTCCTGGAAGAGCGCATGGGTGCCCACCGCGATCTGGATACTGCCGTCGGCCAGCCCCGCCAGGATCGCCTTGCGGGCGGCGCCCTTTTCACGGCCCGTCAGAAGCGCAATGGTGAGCCCCGCCTGTTCCGCCATGGGGGCGAGGCGCTCATAGTGCTGGCGGGCGAGGATTTCCGTCGGGGCCATCATGGCGGCTTGCCGGCCGGCCTCGATGGCGCTCGCCATGGTGAGCAGGCCGACCACGGTCTTGCCGGAGCCCACATCGCCCTGAAGCAGCCGCAGCATCTTCTTGTCGGATACCAGATCGCGGCGGATGTCTTCGATCGCCTGGGCCTGGGAGGCGGTCAGGCCGAAGGGCAGGGCCTCTTTCAGCCTTTCGACGAGGTGGCCGTCGCCCGCGTTCACCCGCCCTGGAAGGCGCCGCATGCGGCTTCTGACTAGCGCCAGGGCGAGCTGGGAAGCCAGCAATTCGTCATAGGCCAGCCGACGGCGCGGGGCTGACTTGGCAATGGCCTCCTCGGACATTTGGGAGGCATTGTCGGGCCGATGCAGGGCGAAGATGGCCTGGCGGAAATCCGGCAAGGCGTTGCGGTCGAGCCATGTGGGATCCTGCCATTCGGGGAGGAGAGGCACCCGTTCCAGGGCAGCGGCGATGTATCGGCCCACCATGCGGGACGAGAGGCCCTCTGTGAGGCCATAGACGGCCTCGACCGCCGGCAGGTTCTCGATCCCCTTGTCGTCCAGGATGCGGTCGGGGTGGACCATCTGGCGGCGGCCGTCCCAGAGCTCGATCTTACCCGACACGTAGCGACGCTCCCCCACCGGCAGCAGCTTTTCGAGGCGCGGCCGTTGCCCGTTGAAGAAAACCAGGGAGACGTCGCCGGTCTCGTCCTCCACGAGGATGCGGTAAGGCGCGCGGCGACCGGGTGGGGGCGGGCGGTGCGCGACCACCGTCACGGAGAGGGTGACGGGTTCTCCCACGGGTGCGTCAGCGATAGACCCCTTCATCTCGCGGGAGATGCCGCTGCTCGGCAGGTGGAACAGCAGATCGACCACGCGCGCGGGCTTGCCCGGCTCCCCGAGGAGACGGTCCAGGAGCGGTGCGATCTTCGGTCCGACGCCGGGCAGGGCGGCTGCGGGGGCGAAGAGGGGATCGAGAATGGACGGACGCAAGGACATCAAACGGGTGTCAAGACGAAGGGAGATGGTTATATAGCGGCCAAGCCGCCTTGAGGCGACGTTATCTTTCACCTCACCGGAGCATTTTGATGAGCGGAACGACACGCAGCAGCGCCGACCTCGATGTCCGCCGCAGAAAGATCCTTTATCGCGCCTGGCACCGGGGCATGCGGGAGATGGACCTGATCATGGGCCGCTTCGCCGATGCCGAGATCGGGGACCTCTCCGAGGAGGACCTGGCAGATTTCGAACAACTCATCGAAGTGACGGACCGCGACCTGCTCGGCTGGATCACCGGAGAGATCCAGACCCCGTCGAACTACGACACCCCCCTGTTCCGGCGGTTGAAGGCGTTCCACACCCACACATCGCCAATTCACAGCTGACGCACGGCCTATTTGCCTGATTCTGCCGAACCGGGCCGTAAGGCTCGCGTTCTCCTCCCACCGACCTGACACGATGCTATGAAATCTGCCCTGAATCGCGCCCTCGATGCCCTCAAGAAAGGCCAAGGCCTGACGCTTGCCAGCGTTCCGGACGGCTTCGACGCGCTGGCTGTGGCCGATCTGGCGCGCGGTTTGTCGGGGAGCATCGAGGGACCGGCGGTTCTGGTCCATGTGGCGCGGGACGGGCAGCGGCAGCAGAATTTCGCCAGCGGCCTCGGCTTCATTGCGCCTGAAATCGAGATTCTCCCGTTCCCGGCGTGGGACTGCCAGCCCTATGACCGCGTTTCGCCCAATGCGGCGATCACCGCGCAGCGCATGACGACCCTGGCGCGGCTTGCCCGCTCGAAGACCTCCGAGGACAAGCCGCGGATCCTCTCCACCACCGTGAACGCCCTCGTGCAGCGTGTTCCGCCGAGGAGCCGCATCGCGGCGGAAACCTTCTCCGCCGCGCCGGGCAACGTGGTGGATACGAGCCTTCTGATCAACTGGCTCGAGACCAACGGATTCATGCGCACGGGCACGGTGCGCGATACCGGCGAATACGCCGTGCGCGGCGGCATCATCGACCTCTATCCCGCAGGCCTGCCGAACCCTGTGCGCCTCGACTTCTTCGGTGATGCGCTGGAATCGATCCGCTCCTTCGATCCGGAGAGCCAGCGCACGGTCGGTACCCTGCGCTCGCTCGACCTCGTGCCCATGAGTGAGGTCCAGCTCACGACAGAGAGCATCAAGCGTTTCCGCCAGGCCTATGTGGCGGCCTTCGGCGCTCCCACCCGTGACGACCGGCTCTATGAGGCGATCAGCGAGGGGCGGCGCTATCCCGGTCTGGAACACTGGCTGCCGCTGTTCCACGATCACCTCGACACGCTGTTCGACTACGTGCCCGGTATTCCGGTCGTGTTCGATGCGCTGGCGGACGATGCCGCTGGCGAGCGGCTCTCGCAGGTCAAGGATTACTATGATGCCCGGCGTGAGGCCATGGGCCAAAACCAGCCCGGCGTCGCCCCATATCGGCCACTGACGCCCGAACAGCTGTACTTCAAACCGGAGGAATGGGCGGAGCGGACTGCGTCGCTGCCGCTGGCGAAGCTCACGCCCTTCGCCATGCCGGAATCCGGCGCGCCGCGTATCGTCGTCGATTGCGCCGCGAGGCAGGGCCGCAATTTCATTGCGGAGCGCGCGGACGAGAACGCGAACGTGTTCGAGGCCGTGATCGCCCATATTCGCGACCAGCAGAAACAGGGTCGTCGCGTCATCCTCGGTGCTTGGTCGGATGGTTCGCGCGAGCGCCTGATCCATGTCCTGCAGGATCATGACCTGAGGCAGACGAAGCCGATCGGGCGCTTTTCCGAGGCGATGGCCTATCCACGCAACGAAATCCCGGTCGGCATCTGGCCGCTGGAACACGGTTTCGAGACGGGCGATCTGACGGTCATCAGCGAACAGGACATCCTCGGCGACCGGCTCGTCCGCCAGAAGCGGAAGGCCAAGCGCCCGCAGGACTTCCTCACCGAAGTCGCGGCGCTCACGCCCGGGGACCTCGTCGTGCATGTGGATCACGGCATCGGCCGCTTCGAGGGCCTGAAGACCATCGAGGCGGCGGGTGCTCCACACGATTGCCTTGAGCTGCATTACGCCGGCGGCGACCGGCTGTTTCTGCCCGTGGAGAACATCGAGCTTCTGACCCGCTACGGCTCGGAAGAGACCGAGGTTCAACTCGACAAGCTCGGCGGCGGGGCCTGGCAGGCGCGCAAGGCCCGCATGAAGAAGCGCATCCGCGAGATGGCGGGCGCGCTCATGAAGATCGCGGCGGCGCGCATCCTCAAGGATGCGCCGCGCATGATCCCGCCGGAGGGACTCTACGACGAGTTTGCCGCTCGCTTCGCTTATGAGGAAACCGAAGACCAGCTCAACGCGATCGAAGCCGTTCTGGACGACATGGCCTCGGGCCGTCCGATGGACCGCCTCGTCTGCGGCGACGTTGGCTTCGGCAAGACGGAGGTTGCCCTTCGCGCCGCCTTCGTTGCCGCGATGAGCGGCAAGCAGGTGGCTGTCGTCGTGCCCACGACGCTGCTCGCCCGGCAGCACTACAAGACCTTCTGCGACCGTTTCCGTGGGCTGCCGCTCAATATCGCGCAGGCCTCCCGCTTCGTGCCAGCGGCCGAAATGAAGAAGACGAAAGAGGGCCTCACGGACGGATCCGTCGACATCGTCGTCGGAACCCATGCGGTGCTCGGCAAGGCGATCAAGTTCAAGGATCTTGGCCTCATCATCATCGACGAGGAACAGCATTTCGGCGTGACCCACAAGGAGCGCCTGAAGGAGCTGCGCGCCGAGGTGCATGTACTGACGCTCTCCGCAACGCCGATCCCGCGTACCCTGCAGCTCGCACTCACAGGCGTGCGCGAGCTCTCGCTCATCACCACGCCGCCGGTGGATCGCCTGGCGGTGCGCACCTTCATCACGCCCTTCGACCCACTGCTCATTCGCGAGGCGCTTCTGCGCGAACGCTACCGGGGCGGGCAGGCCTTCTACGTGGTGCCGCGGCTCGACGATCTCGGAGACGTGAAGGCGTTCCTCGACAAGGAGGTGCCCGAGGCGAAGGTCGCGGTCGCTCATGGCCAGATGGCGGCGGGCCAGCTCGAGGATGTCATGACCGCCTTCTACGAGGGCAAGTACGACATCCTTCTGTCCACCACCATCGTGGAATCGGGTCTCGATATTCCCACAGCCAACACGTTGATCGTGCATCGCGCCGACATGTTCGGCCTGTCGCAGCTCTACCAGCTGCGCGGGCGCGTCGGGCGCTCGAAGACGCGCGCTTATGCCCTGTTCACCGTCCCGGCGAACAAAAATCTGACGCCACAGGCCGAGCGCCGGCTGAAGGTTCTGCAGACGCTCGACACGCTTGGCGCCGGCTTCCAATTGGCCTCGCATGATCTCGATATTCGCGGTGCGGGCAACCTGCTCGGCGAAGAGCAGTCGGGACATATCAAGGAAGTGGGCTACGAGCTTTATCAGCAGATGCTGGAGGAAGCCGTCGCGCAGCTCAAGGCCGGCATCGAGGAACCCGCAGAGGATCAATGGTCGCCCACGATTGCAGTCGGAGCGCCCGTGATGATCCCGGAGAGCTACATCGCGGATCTCCAGTTGCGGCTGGGCCTCTATCGCCGCCTCTCGACTTTCGAAACCGACGGAGAAATCGAGTCCTTCCGCGCGGAGCTCATCGACCGCTTCGGCCCCGTGCCGTCGGAGGTCGATCAGCTTCTCAAGATCATGGCGATCAAGGTCCTCTGCCGTCGCGCGAATGTGGAGAAGGTCGATGGCGGGCCGAAAGGTATCATCATCTCGTTCCGCGACAATTCCTTCGCCAATCCCGCAGGTCTCATCTCCTACGTGACGGAGCAGGCCTCATTCGCGAAGGTTCGTCCGGACATGAAGATCGTGTTCGTGCGCGACGTCGGAACCCCTGATGAGCGCATCAAGGCGTCGACCATCATCCTGCGCGATCTGGTGAGAATTGCCGAGAAGAAGGCGGCCTGAAAACTACAGCTCCGCAGCCGCAACGGCGCGGGTGCTCAGCTCATTCTGCAGCATCATGGCGGCACCGGTTACGCCGCCGGTCACGATGACGGGTGTGCGGCTGCTGTCCAATGTCTTCCGTAAACGGCTCGCCAGCTCCATGAAGCGGCGGCGCTCCGACCACGTGGCGTGAAGCGGCATCTGGAGCACCACGGCTGCCGGACTCGGAATCAGGGCCAGAACGTCGTCTGCTGCTTCGAACGGAGCGGTTACGCTCGCGTAACCCATGCCTGCCAGTTCTGCCGAAAGAGCGCCGTCGGCAGCGCGCTCGCCGCTATCGACGACGAGAACCTTCTGCATTCCGTTCATTGCAACACCCTTGCGCCAAAACCCGTTCATTGAGCAGCAGACACGCTCTTCAACGAACTAAGTAGGGAATTGGTTGCATCACCAACCTGAACGGAAGCTCAACGGTTTCGGCACCCTTGTTTCACATGTCACTCAATCCGGTTCACGCCACCATGCGTCGATATAGGAGCCGAACAGCGGTGTCTTGACCGGCTTCTTGAGGCTGCTGTCATAGGCAAGCCATTGATCCCCCACGTAAAAGAGTGGGATCACATAGAATCCCGACAGCAACACGCGATCGAGGGCACGTACGGAGGCAACGAAGTCCTCCCGCGTCTTCGCTTCGAGCAACGCGCCGATCATGCGATCGATGGCGTGAGAGGTAGCCCCAGCGTAATTGAAGGAGCCATCCTTCTGGGCAGCGGGCGAGCCCCAGCGGTTGCGTTGTTCGTTGCCCGGAGAAGCCGAGGCCGGCCAGTACCATTGGATCATGTCGTATTCGAACCGGGAGATGCGTCGCCAGTACTGGACATCGTCCACCAGACGAACTCTGGCGCTGATCCCGATGCGTTCGAGCGCCTGGGCGAAGTTCAGGGCCAAGCGCTCCTGCTGGCGCGAGTTGACGAGCATCTCGAAGGTGAAATCTTCCCCGGTCCGGGTGTTGCGGAGACGATCGTCCTGAAGCGTCCAGCCAGCCTCTGAGAGCAAAGCCAGGGCCTTGCGTGCCATCTCCCGATCGCGACCGGATCCATCGGCAGACGGAGGCGCCCAGCGGCCTTCGAGTATGTCGTCCCGGACAGATCCGGGGAAGGGAGCAAGAAGTTCTCGCTCCCTCGCCGTCGCTGGCCTTCCGGCGGAGGAGAGTTCCGATCCCGCGAAGTAGCTGTCGGAGCGCGTGAGCTTTCCATAGTACAGATTGCGGTTCAGCCACTCGAAGTCGAACAGGTAGTTGAGAGCCTCACGGACCCTCACATCGGCGAAGATCGGACGGCGGGTGTTGAACACGAAGCCGTTCATTCCTTTGGGAAGCCGCATCGGAAGTGTTTCGCGCACAATTCTTCCGCTGCGTGTACCAGGAAAGTCATAGCCGGTGGCCCAGCGGGTCGGATCGCCCTCGAGCCTGTAGTCGTAGAGGCCCGCCTTGAAGGCTTCGAACATGGTATTGGCGTCGCGATAGAGGTCGTATCGGATTTCGTCGAAGTTGAAGAGGCCTCGCAGGACGGGCAAGTCCTCGGCCCAGAAATCCTTGCGACGCTTCAGGACCACGCGTTCGCCGGGGCGCACCTCGGTGATCGAATACGGACCCGAGCCTATGGGCGGGGTGAGGGTGGTCCTGTCGAAGGTGTCGGGGTTGGTCGCATGGGCAGCGAAGATCGGCATCATCCCGATCAACAGGGGCAGTTCGCGGTCGTTCGCGCCGGCGAGATCGAACTTGATCCTGTAGCGATCAAGGACCTCGACCGCCTTCACCATCCCGAAGCTCGACCTGTAGAAGGGCTTTCCACGTGTCTTCAGGAGATCGAAGGAGAAGCGAACGTCCTCTGCAGTCAGCGGATGCCCGTCGGAGAAGCGTGCCTTGGGATTGATGTGAAAGGTTACGAAGCTCCGGTCGTCCGGAAGCTCGACGGATTCTGCGACCAGCCCATAGAGAGTGAACGGCTCGTCCTGCGACCGGATCATCAGGCTCTGAACGACATAGGTGGGAACGGCAGGCGGGGCGACCCCGAGGACGATGAAGGGGTTCAGGCTGTCGAAGGTGCCCTGGATGGCCAGCGTGATTCGTCCGCCTTTCGGCGCGTCGGGGTTGGCATAGGGCAGGTGGCTGAAGCCGGCCGGAAGCGCAGGCTCGCCGTGCATGGCGATCCCATGCCTGAGCGGTTCGGCCTGCGCTGCGACCATTGGCCCAAGCGCCGCCAGAACACAGGCGGCAAGCAGATAGACTATCCTTCTCAGGATGCAGTACATGGGGCTCCCGCTGCGGAAAGGGCACTGGCCGGGCAATATTGTACAGAAAGTTGCCCGAGGTGACTGGAAACCTAGCACATGAAAGGTTAAAGGAGCGCCACACGTCATGTCTTCGCCGTAATCGGCAAAGATTCACCGTCCGATTGCAGGTTTAAGAACGCCGCACTTTAGATGGCTTTAGGCCGAACCTTTCGACTGAAGAGGAAATACGACATGTCATTCGCGACTCGCATCGCGAGCCTGGGGGGGACCCGTGGCCTGGCAACTGCCCTGGCCCTTCTGGTCAGCATTCCGGCTCTCGCTCAAACAGCTCCGGCCCAGCAGAAGCCGGCGGCGCCCGCCGCGAAGCCTGCCCAGGGTCAGCAGCAGCCTGCTCAGCAGCAGTCCGGCCCCACGGTCGTTCAGGTGAAGGCTGAGCCCTCGCAGCCGGAATGGACCAAGGTCTGCGGCAAGGATCAGAACACCAATACCGAGATCTGCTACACCACCCGCGACTTCGTGTCGGATCAGGGCCAGCCGGTTCTGGCGCTCGCCGTCTACGACATCAAGAGCCAGCAGCCTCAGAAGGTCGTGCGCTTCGTGATGCCGCTCGGCCTGCTGCTGCAGCCCGGCCTGCGCTTCGCCGTCGATCAGGGTCAGGCCACCGCCGGACGCTACGTGATGTGCCTGCCCAACGGCTGCTTCGCCGAGGCTCAGGTGAAGGACGACTTCGTCGCCTCCCTCAAGAAGGGCGCGAACCTGAACGTCAGCGTCCAGAACCAGATGGGTCGCGAGATCACCTTCGCGGTTCCGGCTGCCGGCTTCGGCAAGGCCTTCGATGGTCCTCCGATCGATCCGAAGGTGCTCCAGGAGCAGCAGAAGAAGCTCCAGGAAGAGCTCCAGAAGAAGAGCGAAGAGATGCGCCAGAAGATGCTCCAGGGGCAGGGCGAAAACGCCGCTCCGAGCGCTCAGGCGGCCCCGAAGCCGTAACCTCCGGGCATCCAAAAAAGAAACGCCGGGCATTTGCCCGGCGTTTTTCGTTTCCTCTTTCGGATCAGTTGGCGAAGTTCGGTTTGGCCCGATAGACGCCGTTCGGCTCGCGCACGAACATTTCCTCGATCATGGGATTACGCAGAGGCTCGCCGGAATGGTCGGGCAGAAGGTTCTGCTCCGAGACATAGGCGATATACTCGGTCTCCGCATTCTCGGCGAAGAGATGGTAGAAGGGCTGGTCCTTGCGAGGCCTTGCTTCCTCAGGGATGGACAGCCACCATTCTTCCGTATTGTCGAATTCCGGGTCCACATCGAAGATGAGCCCCCTGAAGTCGAACACGCGATGCCTGACCACCTGGCCAATCGCGAATTTTGCTGAACTCGCTTTCATGGGCATGGTCTAAACTCCTTGCCATGCATATAGACAGGCTGGACGGAATCTCCAAATCGTTCAACCGTCACAATTCAGAGAGCATTGTCAGGAACTTACCTCGTCCTTCGGCGCGGATCCGCGATGATCTGGCCGCCGCAAGCGTTGCATTTTTCGACTGGCGGCCTTCCAAAGATGGGATTGCTGCAGGGTTAGAACCTTGCGAGAAGGGTGCCTCTCTCACTCTTCCTGTCCCCACTGCATCGGGAGCCCGCGATGTCCGACCTGATCGGGCTTTTCAACCTGCTTGCGCCGTTCTTCGGCCTCATCGGCCTCGGCTTCTTCTGCGGAAAGATGGTCAAGCAGCCGGAAAGCGGGCTCGCCTGGATGCAGTTCTTCCTGATCTACGTGGCCCTGCCATGCCTCTTCTTCCGGCTGATCGCGGATAAACCTCTCGATCAGCTGGCGAACTGGCCCTTCATCGCCGCCACGACCTTTTCGACGGCGTGCGCGTTTGCCCTGTCCTATGCTGCGGGCTGGCGTCACACCAAGGACTTGCCGCAATCGGTGATGCAGGGCGTTGCCGGCTCGTATTCGAACATTGGCTATATGGGGCCGCCCCTGATCCTGGCGGCAATCGGTCCGGCAGCGAGTGCGCCGGTCGTCCTGATCTTCGTTTTCGACAACCTGTTCCTGTTTTCCATCGTGCCGCTGCTCATGTCCGTAGCGGGCGTCGAGAGGCTGAACCTGTCGGCCACGATCCGGCGCATCATCTGGCGGGTCATCACTCATCCGTTCAACGTGGCGACGGCTCTGGGGATCGCCGCGAGCTACCTGCATCTCACATTGCCGGGCCCCGCCGATCAGATCGTCACCTGGCTCTCGGGTTCTGCGGCGCCCTGTGCCTTGTTTCTGCTCGGCGTGACGGTTGCCCTGCGCCCTCTCGGGCGCATTCCCGGCGAGGTCCCAGCCCTGGTCGTCATCAAACTGATCCTGCACCCGCTGCTGGTCTGGATGGTTCTGTCGGCGCTCGGCGATTTCGGCCCGACCTGGACCTATGCGGCCATGGTCATGGCGGCCCTGCCGCCGGCCCTGAACATCTTCGTGGTTTCCACGCAGTACAATGTCGGCGTGGAGCGAGCCTCGGCCTGCGTTCTTCTCGGCACGCTGGTGTCGATTGTCACGTTGACGGCGGTGCTCTACCTGACCACCAAGACCGGCATCCTCCCTTACGATCTGTTTCCTTAAGCCGCGGATGCGTCCTGCATGAGGCGAGGGGCGCCCATATGAGGCAGCACCCCTTCGCGCATGACTGCGCGGCGCAGGGGGCCGATCTTGCTGAGCGCCAGAAGCCCGGCCCCTCTCAGGAGATCGGCCGGAAGCAGTCCGGTGAGAAGGGTACGGTTGAGCCCGTCGACGGCGGCCGTGCGGAGGCGGACGTCGAGGTCGCGGCTGCGCTGGTATTGGCGCAGGGTCTGGTCCGCCCCCGGCTCGCGCCCGGCGTCGTAGGCGTCCACCACCGCATCGCGCAAGGAGGCCACGTCCCGGAAGCCGAGATTGAGCCCCTGCGCGCCGATGGGCGGGAAGACATGGGCTGCCTCGCCGACGAGAGCCAGCCGCGGCGCTACGAAACGGTTGACCGACAATCCGGTCATGGGCACTAGGCCGCGCGGTCCGTCGATGCGCATCGCCCCGAGATGGGAATGGGCCTGGCGCTCGATCTCCAGGGACAGGGCGGCGTCATCGAGTTTGTTGAGCTGCTCCGCCTGCTTCGGGCTCGTCACCCAGACAAGGCTGGAGCGCTTGCCGGGCAGGGGGACGAGGGTGAAGGGCCCATGCCGTGTATGGAACTCGGTGGAGCTCTCCCGGTGTTCACGCTCGTGAGCCAGGATCGCGGTCAGCGCCGTCTGCGGATAGGACCAGGTATGGGCCTCGATATGCGCGATCTGGCGCAGCCTGGAATTGCGCCCGTCGGCCGCCACGACGAGATCGGCTTCGATGTCGGTTCCGTCCGTTAGCGTAAGCACCGCCTGGTCGGCCTCGGCGCGGAAGTCGGTCGCATGCTGGGACAGGACCGTCAGGTGCCCGTAGCCCCTGGCGACCTCGGCAAGCTTCTCCACGAGAGTGGCATTTTCGATGTTCCAGCCGAAGGCGTCGAGGTCGATCTCGCGGCATGAGAAGGAGACCGGCGGCGGACGGAAAAGGCTGCCGGTGTCATCGATGATCCGCATGGTCTCGAGCGGCGCCGCGTCCGGGCGAAGGGCGGGCCACACCCCGAGAGCTTCCAGGAAACGGACCGAACCGTTCAGAAGGGCGACAGTACGCCCGTCGCGGCGGACATCGAGGCTGCCGATCAGAACCGTCTCGAAGCCGTCCCGGGCAAAGGCGAGGGCTGCGCTCAGGCCAGCCGCTCCGGCGCCGACGATCGCAATATTATATCTATTCCCAGTCACGAACTTTCCCCGTCATCTCGTTGTGGACGGCTTGCCGACTCACAATAATCCATGGATTCGCCATTGCCGACCTGTGCGGCGGGTCCCTATGATCGTTATCCATGGTTCTTGTCGAACCGGCTTCCTCTTTTTCAGTCAGAGTCGCTTGCGTGAAGGCAGACGTATCAACATCTGGGCCGCCCCTCGTCGAGCTAAAAGGGATCAGCAAGCGCTATGGCGATCTCCTCGCCAATGACGGCATCGATCTTTCCATCGAGCCGGGGGAAATCCACGCGCTCCTGGGCGAGAACGGGGCAGGGAAATCGACCCTGGTGAAGATCCTTTACGGGGTGATCGAGCCGAGTGCTGGCGAGATCCGCTGGGAGGGCAGGCCCGTGACCATCGGCTCCCCCGTCGAGGCCCGGGTCCTGGGCCTCGGCATGGTGTTCCAGCACTTCTCCCTCTTCGACGAGATGACGGTGGCCGAGAACATCGCGGTGGCGCTCTCGGAGGATTGGAGCCTCGCGACGGTTCGCAGCCGCCTGAGCGAGATCAGCCGGACCTATGGGCTGGCGCTGGACGCCGACCGTGCCGTGTGGACGCTCTCGGCGGGTGAGCGCCAGCGCATCGAGATTGTCCGATGCCTGCTCCAGAACCCGCGCCTGCTGATCCTGGATGAGCCGACGTCGGTTCTGACGCCGCAGGAGGCGGAGCACCTGTTCGGTACGCTCGACAAGCTCTCCGCCGAGGGATGCTCGATCCTCTACATCTCCCACAAGCTGGAAGAGGTCCGTCGTCTCTGCCGGCGCGCCACGATCCTGCGGGCCGGGCGCGTGGTGGCGACCATCGATCCTCGGGCGAAGACGGCACGCGAAATCGCGGCCCTCATGGTCGGCAACGAGGTTGGCGAGATCCGCTCCGACGCGCCGCACGTTCCGCAGGGCGAGGTTCTGCGGATCAGCCACCTCAACATGCCGCCCGCCGGTCTTCATGGCATTCCCCTCAAGGACATCAACCTCGTGGCAAGGGCGGGTGAAGTCGTCGGCATCGCCGGCGTCGCAGGCAACGGGCAGAGCGAATTGTTCGCGGCCCTCTCCGGTGAGCGCCTGGCCGATCGTGCCGATGCCATCACCATTGCGGGACGAGCCTGCGGGTCGATCGGGATCGATGGCCGGCGGCGGCTCTCGGCGGCATTCGTGCCGGAGGAGCGCCTCGGGCACGCGGCGGCTCCCTCTCATCGCCTCAGCGAGAACACGCTGATCTCCCATGCTGCAACGGAAGTCAGCCGCTCTGGCTTCATCCTTCTGAGCGCCGCCAAGCGGCTGGCCCGCACGATCATCAAGAGCTTCGATGTCCGCACGCCTGAGGGCGATCCGCAGGCCCGCAAGCTCTCCGGCGGCAATCTGCAGAAATTCGTGATCGGACGCGAGATTATCCGCAAGCCGAAGCTCCTGATCGTCGATCAGCCGACCTGGGGCGTGGATGCGGGCGCAGCGCGCCTCATCCGGCAGGCCCTCGTCGATCTCGCGCGCGAGGGAAGTGCCGTTGTCGTCGTGAGTCAGGATCTTGACGAATTGTTTGAAGTCGCCGACCAGATGACCGTCATCCACCAGGGGCATTTGAGCCCGCTCAAACCCATCGGCGAATGGACCAAGGAGGCCGTGGGCCTGGAAATGCTCGGCGTGGCTCAAGCTCCAGGGGGCGCCCATGCGGTTTGAGCTTTCGCCCCGCACCACCGTGTCGCCCGTTGCGCGGGCTCTTGCGCCGGTCGCCGCCTTCGCAACGGCCTTTCTGATCGCGGGCTTCGTCATCTGGCTCATGGGGCGCTCGCCGATTGCCGCCTTTGACGTCTACGTGCTCCAACCTCTCAGCGATCCATGGTCGCTTCAGGAACTGCTCGTCAAAGCGACGCCGCTTGCCCTCATTGCCATCGGCCTGTCCTATTGCTTTCGCGCCAGTCTCTGGAACATCGGGGCCGAGGGCCAGTACGTCATGGGCGCGATCCTCGGCGGATGGCTTGCCCTGAAGACCCATGGGACAGATGCCGGATTCTGGGTGCTGCCGCTCATGCTGCTGCTCGGCGTGATCGGCGGAGCGCTTTACGGCCTCATCCCCGCTGTCCTGAAGACCCGTTTCGGGGTCAACGAGATCCTCACCAGCCTCATGCTGGTCTACGTGGCGCAGCTCACCCTCGACTACCTGGCGCGCGGCCCCTGGCGGGATCCGAAGGGCTTCAATTTTCCGCAATCGGTCACCTTCGACCCGGCCGCAACCCTGCCACCGATCATGGAAGGAAGCCGGGTCAATTATGGCACCGTCTTTGCCGTGATCGCGGTCATCGTGACGGCGATCGTGCTCGGCAGGACGCTATTCGGCTATCGCCTCAAGCTCACGGGCGACGCCCCGCGGGCCGCCCGCTTTGCCGGCTTCAGCTCCAAGGCCACGACGATGGCGGTGTTCGCCATTTCCGGCGGTCTCGCGGGACTGGCCGGCATCGTGGAGGTGTCCGGTCAGATCGGACAGCTTCAGCCCTCGATCTCGCCGGGCTACGGCTTCACCGCCATCACGGTTGCGTTCCTGGGCCGGCTCAATCCCCTTGGCATTCTGATCGCGGCGCTCGTGCTGGCGCTCACCTTCATCGGGGGCGAGAGCGCGCAGATTCTCCTGAAACTTCCGCTCGACCTGACTCAGGCCTTCCAGGGCATCCTCCTGCTCTGCGTCCTCGCGGCCGACGCGCTGGTGAGCTACCGCATTCGTCTCGTGACACGGGGAGGGGGCAAGTGACCACTTTCGAAGCCATCCTTCTCACCATCGTTACGGCGTCCACACCGCTGCTCATCGCCGCCCTGGGGGAACTCGTGACGGAACGTTCCGGCGTTCTGAACCTCGGCGTCGAGGGCATGATGATCATGGGCGCGGCATGTTCCTTCGCCGCCGCAGTCACTTTCGATTCAACCATCATCGGTGTCCTGGCCGGGATAGTGGCCGGTGCCGGCATGGCTGCTCTCTTTGCCCTGGCCGTGCTGGGCTTCGCGGCAAACCAGGTCGGATCGGGCCTTGCCCTGACGATCTTCGGGACCGGCCTGTCCGGCCTCATCGGCGCGCCTTTCGTCGGCGCAAGGCGGGACGCCATCCCGCCTGTGGACATCCCGGTCCTGAGCGATATCCCCATCGTCGGCCGCCTCTTTTTTGAGCAGGATCTTTTCGTCTACGGCTCCATCGGCCTGACAGTTCTCGTCGCACTCTATCTCACCCGCACGCGCTCGGGCCTGACCCTTCGCTCGATTGGCGAAAACCATGGTTCGGCTCATGCCCTGGGCCTTCCGGTGCTGAAGGTCCGCTTTCTCGCAATCCTCTTTGGCGGCGCCTGCGCAGGCCTCGCCGGTGCCTATCTGTCCCTGGTCTACACGCGCTTCTGGGCCCCTGGCATGACGTCCGGACGGGGCTGGATCGCGCTGGCTCTGGTGGTCTTCGCAGCCTGGCGTCCCGCATGGGTTCTGGTCGGCGCCTACATCTTTGGCGCCGCCACGGTGCTGCAGCTTCACGCGCAGGCGGCGCAGTTCGGCGTCCCGGCTCAGGCCCTGTCCGCCATTCCTTACCTGGCGACCATCCTTGCTCTGCTGCTCCTGTCCCTGCGGCGGGGGCGGGCCATCGGAGCTCCAGGGTCGCTCGGCATGCCTTTCGTGCCTGACCGGTGAGCAAAGTGGTGTTATTCTAGGCACAGGAATAGTTGCCAGACGGCTTTGGAACTGCCACGGATGGCTGAAACCTAACTCGAGGGAGCGAGCATGTTTTCAAGGAAGATCATCGGAGCGATGGCGGGCGCAGCGGCCCTGGCCCTGTTCGCAGGGAGTGCCGGCGCTCAGGAAAAGCTGAAGGTCGGCTTCGTCTATGTGGGCCCCGTTGGCGATTTCGGCTACAGCTACCAGCACGACCAGGGTCGCCAGGAAATGGAAAAGGCCCTCGGCGACAAGGTCGAAACGACCTATGTCGAGAACGTGCCAGAGGCCGATTCGGAGCGCGCGATCGAGCAGCTCGCCCGCACGGGCCACAAGCTGATCTTCACGACTTCCTTCGGCTTCATGGAGCCGACTGTGAAGGTCGCCAAGAAGTATCCGAACATCAAGTTCGAGCACGCCACCGGCTACAAGCGCGCCCCGAACCTGGCGACCTATGCCGCCAAGTTCCACGAGGGCCGCTACATCGTTGGCCAGATCGCGGGCAAGATGACGAAGTCCGGCGTCATCGGCTATGTCGGCGCCTTCCCGATCCCGGAAGTGATCTCCGGCATCAACTCCTACTTCCTCGGTGCGCAGTCGGTGAATCCGGACGTGAAGCTGAAGGTCGTGTGGGTGAATTCCTGGTTCGATCCTGCCAAGGAAGGCGATGCCGCCAAGGCCCTGCTCGACCAGGGCGTGGACGTGATCACGCAGCACACCGACAGCCCGGCTCCGCTGCAGGCGGCCGAGGCGCGCGGCAAATACGGCTTCGGCCAGGCGTCCGACATGGAACGCTTCGCCCCGAAGGCCCAGCTGACCGCGATCGTCGACCACTGGGGCGACTACTACATCCAGCGCACCAAGGCCGTTCTGGACGGCACCTGGAAGTCCGAGGACACCTGGGGTGGCCTCGCGGCGAACATGGTGCAAATGTCGCCCTACAAGAACATGCCCGACGACGTGAAGAAGATGGCCGAGGAGACCGAGGCCGCGATCAAGTCCGGCAAGCTCAACCCGTTCAAGTGCCCGGTCTATGACCAGGGCGGCAAGGAGGTCGAGTGCAAGGGCAACGGCGCGCTGTCCGATGAGCAGATCCTCGGCATGAACTTCTATGTGAAGGGCATCGAGGACAAGATCCCGCAATAAGCGGCAATCCACGTCCCATCATCAAGGCAGTCGGGCAACCGGCTGCCTTTTTCATTCCAGCGTTTATATAGCGAGGAGCAAGGGAGGCTGCGAATGGCTGAGAAGACGCCGATCGAACCGAATGCTAGCGACGTTCTGATCGTCGTGGACGTGCAGTACGACTTTCTCCCAGGGGGCGCACTGGCGGTGCCCGATGGCGATGCGGTGATCGCTCCCATCAACCGGCTCGCCAAGATCTTCCGTCATGTGGTGCTCACCCAGGACTGGCACCCGCAGGGCCATGCCTCATTCGCGTCGAGCCATGCCAGCAAGCAGCCCTTCGAGACGACCGAGCTGCATTACGGAACCCAGGTGCTCTGGCCCGACCATTGCATTCAGGGAACGCAGGGAGCGGAGATTTCCCGCGAGCTCGACATTCCGCATGCGGCGCTCATCATCCGCAAGGGCCACAACAGACGGATCGACAGCTACTCGGGTTTCATGGAAGCCGACCGCAAGACCCCGACGGGCCTTGCGGGATATCTCCGGGAACGTGGGTTCAAGAGGATTTTCTGCGCAGGTCTGGCGACCGATTTCTGCGTCGCCTGGACGGCCCTCGATGCGGCGGCTGCCGGCTTCGAGACCTGCCTCATCGAGGATGCCTCTCGGCCCATCGACACCAACGGATCGTTGGAGAGGGCCAAGCGTGATTTGAGCGCTGCCGGCGTTCGTACGATCGACAGCGCTCTTATTCTTGGAAAACAGTGAGGTTTTAGACCGCGGTTCCGTGCAGATCGTACTCGTCCGAAGCCTCGATCTTCACATTCACGATTTCGCCCGGCTTCAGCGGGGTTTTCGATGCCACGTAGACCACGCCGTCGATTTCGGGCGCATCGTACTTCGTGCGGCCCGTCGCGACCGTCGCGCCGACCTCATCGATGATGACCGGCAGCGTCTTGCCGACACGGCCCCTGAGCAGCTTCGTGCTGACCTTCTGCTGGGTCTGCATGAAACGGTGCCAACGCTCTTCCTTCACTTCCGGCGGAACGGCGTCGGCAAGATCGTTGGCGGGCGCGCCCTGCACCGGCTCGTACTGGAAGCAGCCGGCCCGGTCGATCTTCGCCTCCTTCAGCCACTGCATCAGGATGTCGACATCCTCTTCCGTCTCGCCGGGGAAGCCGACGATGAAGGTGGAACGGATCGCAAGATCCGGGCAGATCTCGCGCCATTTGCGGATGCGCTCCAGGGTCTTCTCCTGGTTGCCCGGGCGGCGCATGGCCTTGAGCACCGCGGGCGAGGCGTGCTGGAAGGGGATATCGAGATAGGGGAGGATCTTGCCCTCCGCCATGAGCGGGATCACCTCGTCCACGTGCGGATACGGATAGACGTAGTGCATGCGCACCCACATGCCGAGGTCGCCGAGCTCCTTGGCGAGCTCGAAGAAGCGGGTCCGGACCTCGCGGTCCTTCCATCGGCTGGGCTGATACTTGATGTCGAGACCGTAGGCGCTGGTGTCCTGGGAGATCACCAGAAGCTCCTTGACCCCGGCCTTGGCGAGTTTCTCGGCCTCGCGGAGCACATCGCCGATGGGACGGCTGACCAGATCACCGCGCAGCTTCGGGATGATGCAGAAGGTGCAGCGGTTGTTGCAGCCCTCGGATATCTTCAGATAGGCGAAGTGGCGGGGCGTGAGCTTCACGCCCTGGGGCGGCACGAGGTCGATGAACGGGTCGTGCGCGGGAGGAGCCGCCTGATGGACGGCGGAGACCACCGATTCATAGGCCTGGGGGCCCGTGATCGCGAGCACGTTCGGGAACTTGTCCCGGATCTGCTCGGGCTCGGCACCCATGCAGCCGGTCACGATCACCTTGCCGTTTTCAGCCATGGCATCGCCGATGGCCTCCAGCGACTCGGCCTTGGCGCTGTCGAGAAAGCCGCAGGTATTGACGATGACCACGTCGGCTCCGTCATGCTCCTTGGTCAGCTGATAACCCTGGGCACGAAGCTGCGTGATGATGCGTTCGGAATCGACCAGGGCCTTCGGGCAGCCCAGGGACACGAACGAGACTTTGGGTGCGGGAGCGTTCATCCGCGAAAATCCACTTTAGAGACCATACGGACATCGGGAGGCGCCCACATGGGACGGCTATGGTGCGAAATCAGGGCGGGGAGCCTGGGATCGGGACCCTGCGCAAGGCAAAAGGCGCGCTGCGAGCCCGGTGACTTCGCAGCCCTGAGGACTGCCTTCTCACGTCGATGTCACGCTTCGCGCAGGGGTCTCCGGGCAGGAAACACGCGTCTGAAGCGCCGGAATGCCTTACAACAGGGCACCCATGAATACAACACCGGGCTGCTCCTGCAGTCCGGAGAAATTGTCATTAAGTCCTTGAACGGCCTAGGTTGTCGTAGCGCCTCAATGGGCCATGAGAATGGGGTATTCTGACTGGGCCAAAGTGTCTCGGGTCGCTCCACCCAGCATCCATTCCCGGGCGCGGGAATGGCCATAGCCTCCCATGACGATCAGGTCGGCGGACGTCCGGCGGGCATGGTCCTGGATGACCTCGCCGATCGGCCGTCCCTCGCTCTGCGCGATGCTCACTTCGACGGGAGCACCGTAACGGCTGATGTGCTTGGCGATGTCGGCGGTCGGCTCGCTCTGTGCGCCGTCCGTCTGCGGCTCGGGATCGACCGCGAGAATCGTGACCTTGGTGGCTTTCTGCAGGAAGGGAGCCGCTTCGGCGACGGCGCGGGCTGCCTCGCGCGTGTTGCGCCAGCAAACCAGCACACGACGGATGGCATCGGATGGGCGATGGCCAGGGGGAACTACCAGAACGCCTCTGCCTCCTTCGAAGAGGACCGATTCGAAGAGGACATTCCAGCGGGTCGAGCCATCAGCGTCGTAGGGGCGGCTCACGACGAACAGGTCGGACCAGCGTGCCTCCGAAGCGATCTGTCGGGCGATCTGACCCAGGGTGCCTTCGACCCGTCGGATCTCGTTCGAGACGCACAAACGCGCCATGCGCTCTGCCAGCCGTTTCTGAAGGCCGTCACCGGTCGCTCGAGCTTCATCCGTCAATGAAACGAGGACCCCGGCGGCAGCGGCTCCCGCATCCATGGGAGCGATCATCGGCATGTCGGGAAGGAGATTGGTGAAGAGCCCGGTCACATGGGCCTGGAAAACCGACGCGACGGCCTCCGCATGCTGCAGGCGTTCCTCGTCGCTGGAGGTGCCGTCGAGATGAACGAGGAGGTCCTTGATCATGGGTTCTCTCCAAGAGATTGTTCCAAACGGCGCGAGCCCTGGGGCCCGCTCCGAAGTGCAGGACCGTCAAGCCGAGACGCCGCGATAACGATACGAATGGCTGCGGCCGAAGACATTGATGCCAATCAAGAGCACTCCGATAGGGGTTCCGAGACGGCACTGCGGGAGAATAGGGCTCGTCAACCAGAAGGGCAGGGCAGCTTCCCGTATTCCCGATGCGGCATGCGCCGGGATCGGACCTCCTCTGTCGTGAGGTCATTGTCGAGACGATCGCGTTTCAGGAGCTCGTGGAGATCGCTCCGAGAAGGAGATGAACATGGCCTTCCCCCCAGGTCGGCAGAAGAAGGCGCGCACCGTTTGGAGATTGTAGACGAGCATATGTCGGCGCGCGCCGGTTGACTGTCATCCGGCACTGCTCGGTGAAATTCTCGAACATTCCAGTTTGGGCAAGTTCGTCGCTGAATTCGCCGGCCAGAGGAGAACCGTAGAGCCGGACGACGGCATCGCCTGCGGTTTCGAACCGAAAACGCTGCGGATCGTCGAAGACCGTCAGGAGCATGAGCTGCGAGGAGAGATCCGGCAGCTTCGAGAGGTCCAGATCGTCAGAGAAAGGCATGGGGTTCTCACTACGGAGAAGACCTTTCCAGTATTCCAGAACCCGACCGAGTTCGGGTTCGAGCGCGTCGGGCAGAGACGTGGAGGGATTTGCTGATGCCATGTCCTGTCTCACAATTTGTGTTCCTGAGACTTGATCATAGGTCGCTTGTTCTGAAACTCTAACCCTGGAGTGAGGTTTCCCGTCTCCTGGAGGAGGGATTAGCCTCCTTATCGGGCAGACGCGGCGGCTCGAGCAGACACGGGAGGCATCGACGTGCCGGATATCGTAACGCTGACCATGAACCCGGCGCTCGACGTCTCGACGAGTGCGCAAGCCGTGGTGCCTACGGACAAGGTTCGGTGCAGCGAGGTCCACCACGATCCCGGCGGGGGTGGGATCAATGTGGCCCGGGTCGTCCATACCTTGGGCGGACAGACCATGGCCCTCTATCCGGGCGGCGGCCCAACCGGATTGATGCTGGAAGGCCTCCTCGACCGGATCGGCATCCCTGATCGCCGCATTCCTATCCAAGGCGTCACCCGGGAGAGCTTTACGGTCGACGAGCGAAAGAGCGGGCTGCAGTACCGTTTCGTGCTTCCGGGACCCGTCATAGGCCCGCACGAGAAACAGGCCTGCCTCGACGAACTGGCGCGAGCAGCCGAAGGTGCGCGCATCCTCGTTCTCAGCGGGAGTTTCCCTCCGGGGATCTCGCCGGATTTCGTGCAGGAAGTTGCCGATCTTGCAAAGCGGATGGGATGCCGTTTCGTCCTCGATACGTCGGGAGAGGCCCTTCGCCACATGAGATCCGGGGCCTACCTGCTCAAGCCCAGCATTCGCGAACTCAGGGAATGGTTAGGGCGCGAGCTTCGTACCGAGGACGAGCAGGTCGAGGCGGCAAGGCGGCTGATCGAAGAACAGGTCTGCGAGGTGATGGTCGTCTCTCTCGGCGCCGATGGGGCTCTGCTGGTCACGGCCGAGGGCTACGAGACGCTCGCGTCCATCGACGTACCAGTCTGCAGCGCAGTAGGAGCAGGGGACAGCATGGTGGCGGCCATCTGTTTCGGCCTCGTTCAGGGGCTCGATCTGCGCCATGCGGTGCGTCTCGGCGTGGCGGCGGGAGCCGCCACCCTGATGACGCCGGGAACGGGCCTCTGCCGCCGGGAAGATGTCGAACGCCTCTATGCCGAGCGGATCGCGCAGGAGGATCTCCAGCCGCTCAATCGGTTTCGAAGTCATTGAACGGCATAGTCGATCCGGCATGCCGTTAAGCCTCGGAGAACGCCGTGTCTGCCACCGAAAGATATCTCCCTGGAACACGGATAGCGTACCTTTCCATGGAGATCGCCCTCAGAAGCGAGATGCACACCTATTCCGGGGGATTGGGTGTTCTCGCAGGGGACAGCGTTCGCTCCGCAGCCGATCTCGAACTTCCAATGGTGTTTGTTACCCTGGCGAGCCGGCAGGGATATCTCAGGCAGGAACTCGACCCTAAGGGGCATCAGATCGACCACGCCGATCCATGGGAGCCGGAGGATTGGGCAACGGCGCTCCCCGATGTGGTGGCCGCGACGATCGAAGGGCGCAATGTCTGGGTTCGCCCATGGTTGTACGAGTGGGTCTCGCCCCGCGGGAGCAAGATTCCCGTGATCCTGCTCGACACGCATATCGATCAGAACGACCTGCGCGATCGCGGCATCACCCACAGGCTCTATGGCGGCGACGAGGCTTATAGGCTCAAGCAGGAGATCGTGCTGGGAATTGGCGGCGAGCAGGTTCTCAGATCGCTCGGATTCGCGATCGACACCTATCACCTCAACGAGGGGCATGCCGCTCTTTTGCCGCTTGCCCTCCTGAAGCAGGCAGGACGCGGGTCTGGGGGAAAGTGGGACGTGGAGGCGGTGAGGAAGCGCTGCGTCTTCACCACGCATACCCCTGTCGAGGTCGGCCACGACCGCTTCAGTTACGACCTCGTCGAGCACATTCTCGGAGATTTCTTCGACCTCGAGGAGATCAGGGCATTGGCGGGCCAGGAGCACCTCAATATGACGCGTCTCGCCCTGAATCTCAGTTCCTATGTCAATGCGGTGTCGCTTCGCCATGCCGAGGTGACCAGGGCCATGTTCCCGGACTGTCGCATACACGCCATCACGAACGGCGTGCATCCCGGCCAGTGGACACATCCGTCTTTCGCCGGATTATTCCGTGGGTTTGCGTCTGATTGGGACCTGGAGCCGGAAAAACTGGCGGCCGTCATTGACCTCGAGGACGAGGATGTCTGGCGCGCTCACGTGGAGGCCAAGAAGGACCTGATCGCGATGGTAAACGCCACGACAGGAAAACGCCTGGATCCAGACCGTCCGATCATCGGCTATGCACGACGCATGACCGGTTACAAACGACCTGGCCTCTTCCTCAGTGACTGGAACAGGCTTACCGAGATCTGCACCCGCTATCCCTTCCAGGTCGTCATGTCCGGAAAGGCGCACCCGCGGGATGAGAGCGGAAAGCAGGTCATCCATGAGATCGCGCTGCAATCGCACCGTGCAGGGATTCCGATTGTCTTCGTGCCCAACTACACCATGGAACATGCCAAGCGGATCGTTGCAGGCAGCGACATCTGGTTGAACACGCCGCTGCCGCCATTCGAAGCATCGGGGACGAGCGGCATGAAGGCGGCGCTCAACGGCGTGCTGAACTTCAGTACGCTGGACGGCTGGTGGCTCGAAGGGTGTGAGGACGGGGTGACCGGATGGGCGATCGGACAGGGGGATGCCTCCGAGGACCATGCGCGCCTCCTCTACGACAGGCTGGAGAGCACGATCCTGCCGCTCTATTACGAGAGCAGGCCCGAATGGGTGCGTATGATGAAGCAGGCGATCGCCAGGATTGGGCCGGTCTTCAACACCCAGCGCATGATGCGCGCCTATGCCAGCGCCGCCTACTTGCCGCATTGAGCGGCCTTCGGTGTGCCTCCGGGAAGAAATGGAACCCTCGACGCTCCGACCGAGCAGAGCGTCAGATATGACGGGAAACGAAATGGATGCGGATCGCCATCATCCAGGGACATCCGAGCACAGGTGAACGGCATTTCTGCCATGCCCTGGCCGATGCCTATGCTTTAGGAGCCGCCCGCGGCGGTCATGACGTTCGCCGCATTGTCGTTGCCGAGATCGAGTTCCCGCTCCTTCGTTCCAAGAACGATTGGGAACATCAATCCGCGCCTGCGGCCATCGTCGCGGCCCAACAGGTTTTGGCCTGGGCCGAACACCTCGTGATCATCTATCCCCTATGGCTGGGAGGCATGCCGGCGCTCCTGAAAGCATTCTTCGAGCAGGTCTGCCGTCCCGCATTCGTGAGCGGCGGGGCAGGTTCAGGCGCAAGCTGGAGGACCATGCTTGCGGGCAGGTCCAGCCGGATCATCATCACCATGGGCATGCCGGGCTTCATTTTCAGCTGGTATTTCGGCGCCCACAGTCTGAGGAGTCTCAAGCGCAGTATCCTCGGAATGGTGGGCATCGGTCCGAACCGCCATACGCTCATCGGTTCAATCGAAAGCATGAGCGAGGCCAAGCGCAAGTCGTGGCTCGAAGCCGTCAGCGGTTTAGGGCAACGGGCGCGCTAGGACTACTCGTCAACGCCGCTCCTGGAGGAGCTCGATCTGAAGTTCTTGAATCTCGGCGAGGCGCTGCCACTGCCGGGAGAGCAGATGGTCGATCTTCTCGTGCAGGTGCCGGATTTCCAGCTCGGCCTTCAGGTTGACCTGATAATCGTTGAGAGAGCGCATCCGATCCTTCGCCTCCTGCCGCCTCTGGCTCATCATGATGATGGGGGCCTGCACGGCGGCGAGGCAGGAAAGAATGAGATTGAGCAGGATATACGGGTAGGGGTCAAAGGCGTCGTTCCCGACAAGGCCGTTGGCAGTGATCCATCCCGCAAGAACAAGCGCAAAGGCGATCAGAAACATCCAACTGCCGCCGAAAGCGGCCAGTTCGTCCGACAGGCGCTCTCCGAGGCTGCGGCGTTCGTCATAATCTTCCTCGACATTCTGCGTGATGGTGAGACCCTCCGCGAGGCTGCGCGTCACCTTCTGATCGAGTTTGGAGAGTTCGCCTCTTTCCTGCCGAAGAAGATCCTCAACGTAGAGGATACGATAATGATCGGCGGCTGCGCGGCTGATGCGGGAATCGGGCTTCAGGTCGGGCCTGTCCGTGAGGATGCGATCCACGAGGGCAGGGCTCAGATGGTCCAGGAGGACGAAGTCCCTTTTTGGATAGGATTTCCCGGTGACGGGGCAGACGCTGCTGGCTGACGAAGGGGTCTGGGATATCATGAACGATCACTCCCTGAAATCAGCGGATGACTTGGCATAGGTCAAACCTAGCTGCACAAAAGGGCGATTAGATAGCTTTTCGGCTCCCCGGAGTCGCTTCTTCGACAACAGGTGCTTCGTGTCCCTTCTCATTCACTTCCATGGCGCGGCTCATGCGGTTACAGGTTCCTGCTTCCTCCTCGAAACGGGCAGGACCCGTGTACTGGTGGATTGCGGCCTGTTCCAGGGCGCGAAATCGGAAAAGGAGCTGAACTACCGGCCCTTTCCGTTCAAGGCATCCGGCCTCGACGCCATGTGCCTGACCCATGCTCACATCGACCACAGCGGTCTCATCCCCAAGCTCGTGAAGGCGGGCTTCAAGGGTCCCATCTTCGCCACGCCCGCGACGGCGGACCTTGCCGGCATCATGCTGCCGGATTCCGGGCATATCCAGGAACTCGAGGTCGATCAGCTCAACCGGCGCAACAGCCGAAGGGGCCGGCCGACCGTAGCGCCGATCTACACGGCAGAGGACGCCGTCACTTCTCTCGATCAGTTCCGCCCGGTGCCTTACGGGCGGTGGCAGGATATCGCTCCCGGGTTCAGGGCGCGCTATTGGAACGCGGGCCATCTCCTCGGGTCTACCTCGATCGAGATGGAGGTCGAGGGAGCGGAATCTGAAAAGCCGCTGCGCCTGTTGTTTTCGGGCGATGTGGGGCCGGATTTCAAGCTCCTGCAACCGGATCCGGCAGCACCTCAGGATCTCGACTACGTGATCATGGAGGCGACCTATGGCGACACCGACAGGGCGGGCACGACCATCGAGCGTCGCCGCCGGATGCTGCGCGACGAGGTACGGGCCGCCATGCGCCCGAGCGGCGTGCTGCTGATCCCCTCGTTCGCGGTCGAGCGGACGCAGGAGCTGCTCGTGGATCTCCTCGAGCTGATGCAATCCGGGGAAATCCCGGAAATTCCCGTCTTCATCGACTCGCCCCTCGCCACAAAGGCGAGTGCCCTCTTCAAACGGCATGCACGGGAGCTGCGTAACGGCCAGGATCTCGTCGAGGCGCTGGAATCCCGCTGGGTCCGGTTCACGCAAAGCGTGGAAGAGAGCAAGGCCATCGATCGCATTCACAGTTTCCATATCGTGATCGCCGCAAGCGGAATGTGCGAGGCCGGCCGGATTCGCCATCATCTAAAGGCCTGGCTCTGGAAGGAGGAGGCAACGGTTCTCTTCGTCGGCTTCCAGGCGCAAGGCACCCTCGGCCGGATCCTGCAGGACGGCGCAAGCCAAGTGCGGATCCACGGTGACGACATCAAGGTCAGAGCCCGCATGAGAAGTCTCGATCTCTATTCGGGGCACGCCGACGGGCCTGAACTGACGACCTGGCTTACTGAGCGCCTGCCCATCCGGCGCGGCGTGTTCCTGGTCCATGGCGAGGAAGCGCCTCTCAAGGCACTCCAGGCGTCCTTGGCTGATGTGGTTCCAGGGGGCAGCATCGTCATCCCCGAACTCGACGACATCTATGACCTGTCCGGGGAGAAGGCCGTTCAGGTCGACGATCACGAGCGCCGGCTGGAGCCCGCGGCGGTGGGACACCAGGATTGGAGCAACGAGTATTCGAGGCTGATCCTCGACATCAACGAGGCTCTGGAGAAGGCCGCCGACAAGAGATCCAAGGCTGTGATCCTCCGACGCCTGCGCCGGGTTCTCATGGAGGAGGCCGATGGAGCTTGACGAAGATCAAGGTGCCGCCGGTCCGGACCCCTAGGATGGATCGCGGACCTTTCGCCCGGATCCTGGAGGCAGACATGCTCTATCAAATCACGCTTCATCTTGCCCGGTGCAAGGAATACCCGGAAGGCAGCGCGAAATTCGGCTACGAGATCACGGCTCCTCTGGATTCCAACGGCATGCTGGATGCGGCGGAATGGCGTGACAAGAGAGCTCAGTGCCGCGTCCGGCGCTTCTGGGACAAGGAGTTCGACCGTCACGGCTTCCTGATCCACCGGCCCGGAGGCTCCGGCGGGGCAACTTGGGCCATCGACTACGATCCTGAGCGTGCAATCGATGACGAGGCAGGCTATCGTCTCAACAAGCATCGAATTGCGGTCGGGGAGTATGTTTCCATCCAGGACGAGGATGAGGAACTCCGCACATTCCAGGTTGTCGATGTCCGGCCCGCTCGAGCAGCCGAGATGGTGTGAGAGGAGCTTTGACCATGTGGCGCCCGTATCTTGCTGTCGCGGCCCTTGTTCTGGGTTCCCAGCCGCTTCTGGCTCAGGAAGGCCGCATCCAGCGCGGGCGCACATTTGTCGAGACCAATTGCGCCATGTGCCATGCGGTTGGACGCGTCGGCGAGAGTCCCTTGAGCGAGGCGCCCGCCTTCCGAACACTCGCGAGGCGCTATCCTCTGGAAGATCTCGCCGAAGCCTTCGCAGAGGGCATCATCACCGGCCATCCATCCATGCCGGAGTTTCAGCTCGACGCGGCACAGATCAACGATGTCCTCGCCTATTTGGAGTCGATCCAGGAATAGGCGCCACGCCGCCGGCAGCCATTTGCATCCCGCGCCTTGGGCGCAGAAATCACGGGTGAAGCGTGTGTTCGATCTTCTGCTCCAGCATGGCGAGTTCTGTGCTGATCTGAGCGTAGCGCTCGCGGTGGCGGTTCCGCAGCTCCATGACTGCTGAAAGGCGTGCCGGCTCCGAGCAGGGGCTGCTGTTGAGCGTCTCCAGGTCCTTCTCCAAAGAGCAATCGAGATCGGCAAGCTCGGCCAGGAGATCCTGGATACGGGCCAGAAGCTCCGGCGAATAGATCCGGATGCGACCATCTTCGAATGAAGCGTGGCGGTCGATTTGGGCAATCATGGGAGCCTCCATCCTTGCGTGGGTTCCCAGCCACAGGGTTCTGCCACATCCGAGCAGAGCATTTTGGAGAAGGTTGGGCACCTCGGCGGAACAGAGGCAGGATCGGGCCGCCGACGCCCTCCGGCATTGACACGGATCAAGAAACCGCTTCGGCTTGTGCGATAATCCTGCGTGCCTGAGTACGGGAGAGTGCCATGCTCGGTTGGATCGTGCGGGTCTTCATGATTGTGGCAGGTGTTTTGACGGGCCTGTTCCTGACCCGGGATGCCCCGTTGTTCGGGGTCGTACAGACGATGGTGCTGCTGCTTCTGCTGGCCCTGATCGTCGCCGCGCTGGCCTTCTGGCCCGAGCGCTGGCGGCTCTGGCGCGGCCGCCGAACTCGCTGATCGTCCCCAGGCAGATCTTCCCGGGCAGGGAAACGGCGCAGAAGGGCTCTGCGCCGATCCGTCATTCATCCATGGCCTGGATGCCTCACCGTCCCCAGCGAAGCACCATTGCGTCCAGCCGGCGGGCGATTTCGATGAGGCCCTTGCGCGTCTCCGGATGTAACGGTTGGAGCGGGTGGCGCACCGCTTCCGATTTGATCACGCCGCCTTCCTTCATGAGTGCCTTGGCGGCGGACAATCCGCACTGGCGGTTCTCGTAGTTGATCAGGGGCAGCCAGCGTTCATAAGCCGAGACCGCTTCGTCGCGGTTGCCCGCGAAATAGGGGTCGATGATCTTCCGGATGCCGTCCGGATAGCCGCCACCGGTCATGGCGCCGGTGGCGCCCGCATCGAGATCTGCCAGAAGGGTGATCGCTTCCTCGCCGTCCCAGGGACCCTCGATCGCATCGCCGCCGAGGGTGATGATCTCGCGCAGCTTGTTGGCCGTGCCGGGCACCTCGATCTTGAAATAGGAAACGTTGGCGATCTCCTTGGCCATTCGGGCCAGGAAGGTGGGCGACATGGAGGTTCCCGCCATGGGCGCGTCCTGGATCATGATCGGGATGCTGATCGCGTCCGAGACCCTGCGGAAGAACTCGTAGATCCCTGCCTCCGAGACGCGCAGGGTGGCTCCGAAGAAGGGCGGCATGATCATCACCATCGCGGCGCCCGCTTCCTGCGCCCGCTTCGAGCGGTCGGCGCAGATCCGGGTCGAGAAATGGCTCGTGGTGACGATCACCGGAACCCGACCTGCCACGTGATCCAGGACCGTTTGCATCACCGCATCACGCTCGGCGTCGGTGATCAGGAACTGCTCCGAGAAATTTGCAAGGATGCAGATTCCGTCGGAGCCTGCCTCGATCATGAAATCGATGGCGCGCTTCTGGCCGTCGAGGTCGAGATCGCCGTTGTCGCTGAAGATCGTCGGAGCGACCGGAAAGACGCCGCGATAGGAACGCTTCGATGATTGTCCGAGCGAAGACATGTTTTCTCCCTGAAATCCCGATTATTGAGTATGAATGCTAATGGTTGTCGCGGGGAACCGGCGCACCGCTCTTGCCGAGCAGGAAGTCGAGATCCGCGCCTGTGTCGGCCTGCATGACATGATCCACGTACATCTTCACATAGCCCCTTGTGGCGTGCGGCTCGGGCGGCGTCCAGGCGGCCCGGCGCCGTTCCAGTTCTTCCGCCTCGACGTGCAGGTGAAGGCTCCGCGCCGCGACATCGAGCGTAATGAGGTCGCCGTTCTGGACAAGGGCGAGCGGACCGCCGGCGGCGGCCTCGGGCGCGACATGAAGGACCACCGTGCCATAGGCCGTTCCAGACATGCGCGCATCCGAGATGCGGATCATGTCTCGGACGCCCTTCTTCAGAAGCTTCTGGGGCAGGGGCATGTTGCCGACCTCGGCCATGCCGGGGTACCCCTTCGGGCCGCAATTCTTCAGCACCATGATACAGGTTTCATCGATGTCGAGAGTATCGTCGTCGATGCGGTGGTGCAGGTCCTCGATGGTCTCGAAGACAACTGCCCGGCCCGTGTGCTTCATGAGCTCGGGAGAGGCTGCGGAGGGCTTGATGACCGCGCCATTGGGGGCAAGATTGCCGCGCAGGATGGCAATGCCCGCCTCGGGTTTGAAGGGTTCCTCGAAGGTGGTGATCACCTCGCGGTTCCAGCAGGGCGCGTCCTTCACGTTCTCCCAGATCGGCTTGCCGTTCACGGTCAGGGCCTCCTTATGCAGCAGGCCCTTTTCCCCAAGTGACCGGAGAACGACCGGCAGGCCGCCCGCGTAGTAGAAATCCTCCATCAGGAAGCGGCCGGAAGGCATCAGGTCGACAAGGCAGTGAACGTCGCGCCCGAGGCGATCGAAATCGTCGAGGCTCAGTTCGATCCCGGCACGTCCGGCGATGGCGAGAAGATGAACGACGGCGTTCGTCGACCCGCCGATGGCCGCAAGAGTGCGAATGGCGTTCTCGAAGGCCTGGCGCGTCAGGATCTTCGAGAGCTTGAGATCCTCGTTGACCATTTCGACGATGCGGCGACCGGCCATGCGGGCGAGGTAATTGCGACGCGCGTCGGCAGCCGGAATGGCGGCGTTCTCAGGGAGACCGACGCCCAGCGCCTCGACCATGGAGGCCATCGTCGAGCCGGTCCCCATGGTCATGCAATGTCCAGCCGAGCGGTTCATGGCGCCTTCGGCTTCGTGGAATTCCTGAAGCGTGACTTCTCCAGCCCGTAGCTGCTCACTCATGGAAATGATGTTGGTGCCCGAGCCGATATATTTGCCGCGATAGACACCGCGCAGCTGCGGCCCGCCCGATACGCCGATCGTTGGCAGGTCGGCGGAGGTCGCGCCCATCAGCAGTGCAGGGGTGGTCTTGTCGCATCCCATGAGCAACACGACGCCGTCCAGCGGATGGGCGCGGATAGCTTCCTCCACATCCATGGCCGCAAGATTCCGGAAGAGCATGGCGGTCGGGCGCATCGTCACCTCGCCCAAGGATGAGACGGGGAACTCCAGCGGAAATCCCCCAGCGTCCAGCACGCCGTATTTCACGTGCTCCGCGATGGTCCGGAAATGGGCGTTGCAGGGCGTGAGCTCGGACCAGGTGTTGCAGATTCCGATGACCGGCCGGCCCTCGAACTGGTCCTGAGGAAACCCGCTGTTCTTCAGGAAGGAGCGGTAATAGAAGCCCATCTTGTCCTGACGTCCGAACCAAGCCTGGCTGCGCAGCTGGCGCTTCTTGTCTTCACTCATCGTGCTGTCCCAAACCCACACGGCCGACCCATTTAGGGCGGCCAGATACGACTAACGTCGCATGGCTGCTGTGTAATCAGCATATAATATGATAAATAGGCAGCTGTTAAGGCTGCTAAAGTCTAAAATCAACGAAACCAGTGGGAGAAAACGCATGAAGGCTCGTCATCTTCTGGCGACGATCGGTATGACTGCGCTGATGCTGTCAACCGGCGCCGCTTACGCCCAAAGCAAGCTGACCGTAGGCTTTTCCCAGGTCGGGTCTGAATCCGGCTGGCGCGCCGCGGAGACGAAGGTGTCCAGGATCGAGGCCGAGAAGCGCGGCGTCGACCTGAAGATCTCGGACGCGCAGCAGAAGCAGGAGAATCAGATCCGCGCGGTGCGCTCCTTTATCGCGCAGGGCGTCGACGCCATTCTCCTCGCTCCGGTCGTCGCGACCGGCTGGGACGCTGTGCTGAAGGAAGCCAAGGAGGCCAAGATCCCGGTCGTGCTGCTCGACCGCTCTATCGAGACGAAGGACGATTCGCTCTACCTGACCGCCGTCACCTCGGACACGGTCTATGAAGGCAGGGTAGCCGCCGAGTGGCTCGTCAAGGAGACGGGCGGCCAGTGCAACGTGGTCGAGCTGCAGGGCACCGTCGGGTCGAGCCCGGCGATCAACCGCAAGAAGGGCTTCGACGAGGTCGTGGCAGCCAATCCCGGCATGAAGATCATTCGCACCCAATCCGGCGACTTCACCCGCACCAAGGGCAAGGAGGTGATGGAGAGCTTCATCAAGGCTGAAGGGGGCGGCAAGAACATCTGTGCCGTCTATGCTCACAACGACGACATGGCCATCGGTGCGATCCAGGCCATCAAGGAGGCGGGCCTCAAGCCGGGCAAGGACATCAAGGTCGTGTCTATCGACGCCGTGCCTGACATCTTCAAGGCGATGGCGGATGGCGAGGCCAACGTGACGGTCGAGCTGACACCCAACATGGCGGGCCCGGCCCTGGACGCTCTCATCGCCTACAAGAAGGACGGCACCATGCCGAAGAAGTGGATCCAGACGGAATCCAAGGTCTATACGCCTGACACCGCCCAGGCCGAATACGAGAAGCGCAAATCCCTCTACTGACCATCTCGATCCAGGAGCGGCTGACGTGATTGCGTCTGCCGCTTCTCGCGCACCGCAAGGTGCGCTTCATCATCAGGTTGGGAGGGGCCGATGCCGCTATTGGATGAGCATTCCGATCTGCTCGAGATCAAGGGGCTCACGAAAGGATTTCCCGGCGTCCAGGCGCTCGATCATGTGGATTTCACCCTGTATGCCGGTGAGATACACGGTCTGCTGGGCGAGAACGGGGCGGGGAAGTCGACCCTGATCAAGGTGCTCACCGGCGTGTTCCGGCGCGACGGCGGCACGATCCGCCTCGACGGTGTGGAGATCGAGGCGCGCGACCCTGCCGACGCCCTCTCGCTCGGCATCGGCACCGTCTATCAGGAGGTCAATCTCCTTCCCAATCTGTCTGTGGCCGAGAACCTGTTCATCGGCCGCCAGCCTCATCGCTTCGGTCTCGTCCGCACGGGCGAGATGCGCCGACGTGCAGCAGAGATCCTCTCCACTTACGGGCTTCACATCAATGTTGCCGATCCTCTCGGCAGCTTCTCGGTGGCGGTCCAGCAGATCGTCGCCATCGCCCGCGCCGTCGACCTCTCCGCCAAAGTGCTGGTCCTGGACGAGCCGACCGCCAGCCTCGATGCGCAGGAGGTCGAGACGCTCTTCCGCATTCTGAAGGATCTGAAGGACCAAGGCATCGGCATTATCTTCGTCACCCATTTCCTCGACCAGGTTTATGCCATCTGCGACCGCATCACGGTTCTGCGCAACGGGCGTCTGGTCGGCTCCCGGCCGACATCCTCCCTGCCGCGCATCGAGCTCGTATCGATGATGCTCGGGCGAGAACTGGCAGCGGAGGCTCTCCACCGCAACCAGCGCCCGGCCGTGACCGGAGACCCTCTCGTTGCCTTCAAGGACTACGGCAAGCGCAGGTTGGTCGAGCCTTTCGATCTCGACGTGCGCTCGGGTGAAGTGGTCGGTCTCGCGGGCCTGCTGGGCTCCGGCCGCACGGAGACGGCAAAACTCGTCTTCGGCATCGAGAAAGCCGATAGCGGGCAGGCGCTCGTCGATGGCAAGCCCGTCCGCATCGCCTCTCCCCGCGATGCTTCTAGGCTGAAATTCGGGTTCACGCCCGAGGACCGCAAGACCGAAGGGATCGTGGCGGAGCTGTCGATCCGGGAGAACATCATTCTCGCCCTTCAGGCGCGGCGCGGATGGCTGCACCAGATTCCGCGGCGCAGGCAGGATGAGATCGCCAATCGCTTCATCAAGCTCCTCGACATCCGGACCCCGGATGCCGAAAAGCCCATCGGGCTCCTGTCCGGCGGCAATCAGCAGAAGGCGCTGCTCGCCCGCTGGCTTGCGACGGAACCGCGTTTTCTCATCCTCGACGAGCCGACGCGCGGCATCGATGTCGGCGCCCATGCGGAGATCATCCGCCTGATCGAACGCCTCTGCGAGGACGGCCTCGCACTGCTCGTGATTTCCTCCGAACTCGAAGAGATCGCATCCTACAGTGACCGAGTCGTGGTGCTGCGCGACCGCAGGCATGTGAGGGAACTGTCAGGGGCAGAGGTCAATGCGGACACGATCATGACGACGATTGCGAGCCACCAATGAACGGCACGATTCAGGCCCGTGCACCCCGTCCTCTTCCGAAAGGACTGCCGCAGGTTGCAGCCCTTCTCGTGGTCCTTCTCGTCAATTGGCTGGTGTTCCGGGATTTTTTCACCATCCGCCTCCAGGATGGCCGCCTCTTCGGCAGCATGATCGATGTGCTCAATCGCGGCGCTCCCGTCGCCATTCTGGCGCTGGGCATGACGCTCGTCATCGCGACCCGCGGCATCGATCTGTCCGTCGGGGCGGTGATGGCGATTGCCGGAGCGGCGGCAGCGACGCTCACGGCGCAGGGCTATCCCTTGCCAGTCGCCCTTGCCGCGGCTGCAGGTGTCGGCCTGGCCTGCGGATTGTGGAACGGCATTCTGGTCGCTGTGCTGGAAATCCAGCCATTCGTGGCGACCCTGATCCTGATGGTGGCAGGGCGCGGTTTCGCGCAGCTCATCACGGAGGGCCAGATCGTCACCTTCGTCAGCGACAGCTTCGCCGCAATCGGCAGCGGCTCGTTCCTGATGCTGCCCATGCCGGTCGTCATCGCCCTCGTGATGCTGATCGTCACGCACTTCGTCGTTCGCCATACTGCGCTCGGGCTCTTCATCGAATCCATTGGCGCAAATGTCCGCTCGAGCGCCTATGCCGGCATAGGAACGAAGGCGGTCACCATTGCAGTCTACATGTGGTGCAGTCTCTGCGCCGCCATCGCGGGACTGATCGTCACGGCGGATATTCGGGGCGCCGACGCCAACAATGCCGGGCTGTGGCTTGAGCTCGACGCCATTCTGGCCGTCGTCATCGGCGGCACGTCGCTCTTCGGCGGTCGGTTCAGCCTGGGGCTCTCGGTCGTAGGAGCGCTGATCATCCAGGCCATGAACACCGGCATCCTGCTGAGCGGCTATCCACCGGAGTACAACCTCATCGTGAAGGCCGTTGTCGTGCTGGCCGTGCTCCTGGCGCAGTCACCGGTCCTGTCGGCGCTGCGCGCCATCTGGAGGGTCAAGGCATGATCCGTCGCCATCTGCCGGTTCTGATCACCCTCGGCGTCTTCATCATGGGTTATCTGATCTGCCTCGCGCAGTTCCCGAGTTTCGCCTCGACCCGCGTGATCGGGAACCTCCTCACCGACAATGCCTTTCTTGGCATCGCAGCGGTCGGCATGACCTTCGTCATCCTGTCCGGGGGGATCGACCTCTCGGTGGGGGCTGTCATTGCCTTCACGGGGGTCTTCCTGGCCGTCACCATCGAGCAATACGGCCTCAATCCCTATCTCGCCTTCGTGCTGATCCTGGTTCTTGCCGCCCTGTTCGGGGCTGGCATGGGGCTTCTGATCCATACCTTCCAGATTCCGGCCTTCATCGTGACCCTGGCCGGGATGTTCCTGGCCCGGGGTCTGTGCTTCGTACTGACGACGGACTCGATCCCCATCAATGCGCCCGCCTACGACCAGATCACGGGCATTGCGCTCCGACTTCCTGGGGGAGGGCGACTGACCTTCATCGCGATGATCATGCTTTTGGTATTCGCGCTGGGCGTGGTCCTGGCGCATTTTACCCGTTTCGGGACCAATGTTTATGCTCTGGGCGGCAACAGGACCTCCGCTGAACTGATGGGGGTTCCCGTAGGGAAGACAACGATCCGGATCTACATGCTCTCCAGTTTCCTGGCGGCTCTCGCCGGAATCGTCTTTTCTTTTTACACTTCCGCGGGTTATTCCCTGGCTGCAACGGGAGTTGAACTCGACACGATCGCGGCCGTCGTCATCGGCGGCACACTTCTGACGGGCGGCTCCGGCACCATCATCGGCACGCTCGTGGGCGTGCTCATCCAGGGGCTGATCCAGACCTATATCACCTTCGAGGGAACCTTGAGTTCCTGGTGGACGAAGATCGCGATCGGCGCGCTGCTCTTCGCCTTCATCGTTCTGCAGAGGGGAGTGTCGGCGGCGTCCATCCGGGCAAGATAGGTTTTCGAGAGCTTACATCATGGTTTTGGCAAACGATCTCAAGCGGCCTGCAAGAACTCGATCGGCTCACGATCTCGTGGCCCGCGGAATCGGCCAGGACATCATGAAGGGGCGCTTCCCTGTGGGCAGCACCCTGCCTGGCGACGCCGAACTCATGGAGCAGTTCGGGGTGTCGCGCACCGCTCTGCGAGAGGCGCTGAAGACCCTCGCCGCGAAGGGCCTCATCGAATCCAAGACCAAGGTCGGCACCAAGGTCCTGGACAGGAACAACTGGAACATGTTCGATGCGGACATTCTCGAATGGCATCTCGAGATGGGCGTGGACGCCCAGTTCCTTGGATGGCTCTTCGAGATCCGGCAGACCTTGGAGCCGTTCGCCTGCGCCACCGCGGCCCTGCGCCGGACGCAGAAACAGCTTGAGACGATCCGCAAGGCGCTCGACGGCATGTATGGCTGCGCCACCAACCGGCAGGGCTTTACCAAGGCGGACCTCGCGTTCCATCAGGCCATCCTGGAGGCGTCGGGAAATCCCTTCCTGCAATCCATCGGCTCGGTCATCGGCGCTGCGCTCGCGACCTCCTTCACGATCAGCTCTCCCGTGTCCAGCGACGAGGGTTTTGCAAAGGCGATGCAGCTGCACCAGGCCGTGTTCGACGCCATCGAGAAAGCGGACCCGCAGGCGGCCAGCGACGCGATGTCGTTCCTCATCACCCAGACCGCGGAGCGCATCCGGATCTCGCATGGAGAACGGGCGCTGGCGAAGATCCCCACTTACGCCTTTTCGAACGAATAGTCTCTTGAAATCAGTCTATTAGCCAATCGTGAAGGCAGGGCTCAGGGGCTTCTCCACGTCCAAATAGTATTATAGTATTATTGAGCGATTGGACGCGTGACAATCACGTTCGGATCGCCTGTTATTCCACCCTGATTACGGCTTCCGGCAGAAGGGGCCTCTCAGAACCGTTTCTTCGTGGTCGATACCCCTCAGCTCAGGAAGCCACCTGGGCTCGCCGCGGAGGAACTCTAAATCCGTGCCGGCACAATGGAATGCTCGGGCATGGAGCGAAAGGGAGAACGACCTTGAGGACTTTTACGACTGCTATCGCGGCACTCGCTCTCGGAGCGACCAGCCTGCTCACACCGGCCTTGGCGCAGGACAAGGGCACCGTTGGCGTGGCCATGCCGACAAAATCGTCCGCGCGCTGGATCGACGACGGCAACAATATGGTCAAGGTATTGAAGGAGAAGGGCTACAACGTGGACCTTCAATACGCTGAGGACGACATACCCAACCAGCTTTCCCAGATCGAGAACATGATCACCAAAGGTGCCAAGGTTCTGGTGATCGCGGCCATCGACGGGACGACGCTGTCCGACGCCCTGCAGCAGGCGGCCGACCAGGGCATCAAGGTCATCGCCTATGACCGCCTGATCCGAAACTCGAAGAACGTCGACTACTACGCGACCTTCGACAATTTCCAGGTCGGCGTGCTTCAGGGCAGCTACATCGAGAAGGCTCTCGGCCTGAAGGAGGGCAAGGGGCCGTTCAACATCGAGCTTTTCGGCGGATCGCCCGACGACAACAATGCCTACTTCTTCTACAACGGCGCCATGTCGGTGCTTGAGCCCTACATCAAGAGCGGCAAGCTCAAGGTGCAGAGCGGCCAGATGGGTATGGACAAGGTCTCGACCCTTCGCTGGGACGGCGCCGTCGCACAGGCCCGCATGGATAACCTGCTCTCCGCCTATTACACCGACAAACGTGTCGACGCGGTTCTTTCTCCGTACGACGGCCTGAGCATCGGCATCATCTCGTCACTCAAGGGCGTGGGATACGGCAGCCCGCAGCAGCCCATGCCGGTCATCACCGGACAGGACGCCGAGATTCCGTCCATCAAGTCGATCCTCGCCAAGGAGCAGACCCAGACGGTGTTCAAGGACACCCGGGAGCTTGCCAAGGTTGCTGCCGACATGGTCGACGCCGTTCTGTCGAACAAGCAGCCCGAGGTGAACGATACGAAGACCTATGAGAACGGCGTGAAGGTCGTTCCGTCCTACCTCCTGAAGCCGGTCAGCGTCGATGCCTCCAACTGGAAGGAAGTGTTGATCGGAAGCAGTTACTACAAGGAAGACCAGTTCAAATAGGACCTGAAGGGAAGATGGACCCTGCGCGGATGCGCAGGGTCCTTACTCATTTCTGAACGGACATGTGCGCCCGTTCCCGTGTGACCTGAGGTGGCCTGATGAATGCGATCCTTGAGATGCGGGGGATCACGAAGACATTTCCGGGCGTGAAGGCCCTGGACAACGTCAACATCACCGTCAAGGCCGGTGAAATCCATGCGCTGGTGGGTGAAAACGGCGCGGGCAAATCGACCCTGATGAAGGTCCTCAGCGGGGTCTATCCGCACGGCTCCTATTCCGGCGAGATCATCTACGAAGGGGAGGAGCGGCGCTTCAAGGGCATCTCCGACAGCGAACAGCTTGGCATCATCATCATACACCAGGAACTTGCCCTGGTGCCCCTTCTGTCGATTGCGGAAAACATCTTCCTCGGCAACGAACAGGCGACATACGGCGTCATCGACTGGTCGGCAGCCTTCGCGCGCACGAAGGACCTGCTCAAGATGGTCGGCCTGAACGAGTCCCCCGAGACGCTCGTCACGAATATCGGGGTCGGCAAGCAGCAGCTTGTGGAGATCGCCAAGGCGCTCTCGAAGAAGGTCAAGCTGCTGATCCTGGACGAGCCGACTGCGAGCCTGAATGAGAAGGACAGCGATGCGCTCCTGAACCTGCTCCTGCAGTTCAAGGCCCAAGGCATTTCCTCGATCCTGATCTCGCACAAGCTCAACGAGATCACGAAGGTGGCGGATTCGATCACGGTTCTGCGCGACGGCACGACTGTGGAGACCTTGGACTGCAACGCCGGCGAGATCAGCGAGGACCGCATCATTCGCGGCATGGTGGGACGCACCATGGCTGACCGCTATCCGAAACGGACATCCCGGATCGGCGAGACGATCTTCCAGGTGGAGAATTGGTCGACCTATCACCCGCTTCACGCGAACATCCAGGTGGTCAAGAACGTCAACCTGAGCATCCGGCGCGGCGAGATCGTCGGCATTGCGGGCCTGATGGGAGCAGGGCGCACGGAATTTGCCATGAGCCTCTTCGGCCGCAGCTACGGCCAGAACATGTCGGGACGGGTTCTGCTGCATGGCAAGGAGATCGACGTCAGCACGGTCGAGAAGGCCGTCGCGAACGGGATCGCCTACGCCACCGAGGACCGCAAGACCTACGGCCTGGTTCTCGAAGAGGATATCCGGAAGAACATATCCCTGGCCAATCTGAATGGCGTGGCCGAGAAATTCGTCATCGACGACATCCGTGAGGTCGCGGTTGCAAACGAATACCGTGCCAGGATGCGGATCCGCTCGCCCGACGTATTCCAGCAAGCTGTTAACCTGTCGGGCGGCAACCAGCAGAAGGTCGTGTTGAGCAAATGGCTCTTCTCCGACCCGGAGATCCTCATTCTGGATGAACCGACCCGCGGCATCGACGTAGGTGCGAAGTACGAGATCTATACGATCATCAACGGCCTGGCTGATGCCGGCAGGGGGGTTCTCCTGATCTCCTCCGAGATGCCCGAGCTTCTCGGAATGTGCGACCGGATCTACGTGATGAACGAGGGCTCCCTCATCGCCGAGCTCGACGTCGCAGAGGCTTCACAGGAAAAAATCATGCACGCAATCGTAAAGTCGGGGAGGCGCTGAGATGGACACGAGAACCGCTGACGAGCTTCACGTTCCCCAGCAAAGGACGTCCTGGCTGGTGTTCGTCAAGACCCATTTCCGCGACTATGGGATGCTGCTGGCCCTCCTGGCGATCATGCTCTTCTTCCAGGTGGCGACGGACGGCACTCTGTTGCGGCCGCTCAATCTCACGAACCTCGTTCTGCAGAACAGCTACATCGTGATCATGGCGCTCGGGATGCTCCTCGTCATCGTGGCGGGGCATATCGACCTCTCGGTGGGCTCAATCGTCGGCTTCATCGGGGGCCTCGCGGCCATGATGATGGTCCGGTGGGGATTCGATCCCGTGACGACCACGATCGCGTGCCTCGTGGTTGGGGGGCTGATCGGTGCCGCCCAGGGATACTGGGTCGCCTATTTCAAAGTCCCATCCTTCATCGTGACCCTCGCCGGAATGCTCGTCTTCAAGGGGCTGACCCTGGCTCTTCTCGGCGGCATGTCAGTCGGGCCGTTTCCGGTCGTCTTCCAGCGCCTCAGCTCCGGCTTCATTCCGGATTTCTTCGGCGGGGAGGGGTTCAACTACACCTCGCTCTTCATCGGTATCGCAAGCGTCATTGCCATCCTCTATTTCAGCATGCGCAGCCGCGCCAATCAGCTGAAGCACAATGTGGAGACCGCGCCATTCGGCTTGTTCGTGGCGAAGAACGCATTGCTTGCTCTCTTCGTCGTCGGCTTCTGCTACCTGATGGCGACCTATCGTGGTCTGCCGAACGTGCTCGTCATCATGGCCGTGCTGATCATCCTCTATGCCTTCGTGACCAACCGCACGACGATCGGCCGGCGCATCTATGCGCTTGGCGGCAATGAGAAGGCCGCAAGGCTTTCCGGCATCAAGACGGAGCGTCTGACCTTCCTGACATTCGTCAACATGGGCGTGCTGGCGGGGCTCGCCGGCCTCATCTTCGCCGCCCGCCTGAACACCGCCACCCCGAAAGCGGGACTGGGTTTCGAGCTCGACGTGATCGCGGCGGTGTTCATCGGCGGTGCTTCCGCAACCGGTGGCGTCGGAAAGGTCACGGGGGCGGTGATCGGCGCCTTCGTGATGGGGGTCATGAACAATGGCATGTCGATCCTCGGCATCGGGATCGACTACCAGCAGGTCATCAAGGGGCTGGTGCTGCTCGCCGCGGTGTCTCTCGACGTCTACAACCGAAAGAAGTAACACAAGGGCCGAAAGCCTATGCCCGGATCGGGCGGGCTTCGGCTACAGCATGGGCGGCTTGGCCCCTTGCCATTGGGCGGTGGGCCATCGAAGCCTGCATTGGAACGGAGAATGCAGATGACGAAAAATTACATTGCCGGTGAATGGGTTGCCGCGTCCGGGGCATCGCCCAATCTCAACCCGTCCAACACGACGGACGTGATCGGCGAGTTCGCCCGCGCTTCCGCCGCCGAAGCCCAGGCCGCGATCGATGCCGCCTATGCGGCCTTTCCGGCCTGGTCGCATTCGACCATCCAGCAGCGCCACGATATCCTCAAGGCCGTTGGCGACGAGATCCTGGCCCGCAAGGAGGAGCTGGGGCGCCTTCTCTCCCGCGAGGAGGGCAAGACCCTGCCGGAAGGTATCGGTGAGGTCGCGCGCGCGGGCCAGATCTTTCAGTTCTTCGCCGGCGAGTGCCTGCGCATGGCCGGCGAGAAGCTGCCCTCCGTGCGTCCGGCGATCGATGTCGAGATCACCCGAGAGCCCGTCGGGGTGGTCGGCCTGATCACACCCTGGAACTTCCCCATTGCCATTCCGGCCTGGAAGATCGCTCCCGCGCTCGCCTACGGCAACACCGTGGTATTCAAGCCGGCCGAGCTGGTTCCGGCCTCCGCGCACGCGCTCTCCGAGATCATCATCCGCGCCGGCATCCCGGCCGGTGTGTTCAACCTCGTCATGGGCAAGGGCTCGGTGGTTGGCGAGGCCATGCTGCAGAGCCCGAAGGTTGCCGCCATCTCCTTCACCGGCTCGGTTCCGACGGGCCGCCGCGTGGCGCAGACCTGCATCAGCACGGACCCGATGAAGAAGGTCCAGCTCGAGATGGGCGGCAAGAACCCGATGGTGGTGCTCGACGACGCCGACCTGAAGGTCGCCGTCGAATGCGCCATCAACAGCGCATTCTTCTCCACGGGGCAGCGCTGCACGGCGTCCTCACGTCTCATCGTGACGGACGGTATTCATGACCGCTTCGTGGCCGCCATGCAGGAGCGGATGCAGGCCCTCGTGATCGACGACGCGCTGAAGAGCGGCACGCAGATCGGCCCCGTGGTCGATCAGAGCCAGCTCGATCAGGACCTCAAGTATATCAAGATCGGTCAGGAGGAGGGTGCCAAGCTGGTGGCAGGCGGCGAGCTCCTGAAACGCGATGCTCCCGGCTTCTACCTGTCGCCAGCGCTATTCACGGAAGTGGACAACAAGATGCGCGTGGCGCGGGAGGAGATCTTCGGTCCCGTGGCGACCGTGATCCGCGCCAAGGACTACGACGAGGCGCTGGAGATTGCCAATGACACGCCGTTCGGCCTGTCATCGGGCATCTGCACCACGAGCCTGAAATATGCCGGTCACTTCAAGCGGCATGCGGAGGCCGGCATGGTGATGGTGAACCTGCCCACCGCGGGCGTTGACTATCATGTGCCGTTCGGCGGCCGGAAGGGCTCAAGCTACGGGCCGCGCGAGCAGGGACGGTATGCGCAGGAATTCTACACCACGGTCAAGACGGCATACACCTTCGACGGCAACGGTCCCTACGTCCCGAAGACGAAGGGGAGCGAGTGAACCAGTCTCAGAGGAAACGAGAGCTCCATGACTCAGACGATTTACGGCTCCTTGAAGGGCAGGACGGTTCTCATCACGGGAGGCGCGAGCGGCATCGGCGAGAGCATCGCGCGCTCCTTCCATGCGCAGGGTTGCAAGGTCGCCATCCTCGACTTCAATGCGGAGGCCGGCGAGGCTTTGGCGAAGGAACTCGGGGAGAGCGTTCATTTCGAGCACAATGATGTACGCGATATCCCGGCGCTTCAGGCCGCCATCCGTCGCGCCAGCGACGCGATCGGCCCTATCACGATCCTCGTCAACAACGCGGCACGTGATGACCGGCACACCATCGATCAGGTGACGCCGGAATACTGGCGCGAGCGCTTCGCTACGAACCTCGACCACCAGTTCTTCGCGGCTCAGGCGGTGCTGCCCGACATGGAAAAGGCTGGCGGAGGGTCGATCATCAACATGGGCTCGACGAGCTACATGGTGAGCGACGATTCCTTTGTCGCCTACAAGACGGCCAAATCGGCCGTCGTGGGCCTGACGCGCGCCTTGGCCCGCGAGCTCGGCCCCAAGAACATCCGTGTGAACTGCGTGGTTCCGGGCTGGATCATGACCCAGCGCCAGATCGACCTCTGGCTGACGCCGGAAGGGGAGAAGGAGCTGCTCAAGCGCCAATGCGTGAAGCGCAAGCTCGTGCCGCAGGACATCGCCAATTTCGCCCTGTATCTGGGCTCCGACGATTCCAGCGCCATGTCGGCCCAGACCTACCTCGTGGATGGCGGCTGGGTTTGAGACACGCCACCCATCCCATTCCTAAGGCCGGCATCTTCCATGCCGGCCTTACTTAGCTCGCGACTTCCTCAATTGCTCTCAGTCACGCGCACAACGGCATCCGGGCGCTTCCAGAGTTCCGGGAGGAGTTCGAGACCCAGGCCAGGCTGCATGTTGACGGTCACCTCACCGTTCATGACCACCGGCAACTCGGTCACCAGTTCCTTGTACCAGCCCGTATAGAAGGCGCGAACGCTCTCCTGGATGAGCGCGTTGCGGGCGTGCAGAGAGAAATGGCAGGAGGCCGCGTAGACAACAGGGCCTGTGCAGTCATGGGGAGCGACCGGCACGTGCCAGGCTTCCGCGAGGGCCGCAATCTTCCGCGCCTCGGTGAGGCCGCCGCACCATGACAGGTCGAGCATCGCGACACCGGCGACACCGGTCTCGAGATACTCGCGGAACGCGTGCGTATAGGACAAGGTCTCAGAAGCGCAAACCCAGGCCTTCGAGTGTTGCGCGTAATCCTTCAGGTCACCGATATTATCGAGACGGAAGGGATCCTCGTGCCAATAGGTGTCGAACTCGGCCAAAGCGCGAGCGAGCTTCTTGGCCATGGGCAGGCTCCACAGAGAGTGGAACTCGACCATGATATCCATCTTGTCGCCAACCGCCTTGCGGATCTTGGCGAAGGGTTCGAGTGCGGTCCGCAATTCATCCGGCGAGATGTCATAGCCGTGCGTGCGCTCGGCAGCCACATCGAAGGGCCATATCTTCATGCCGGTGATGCCCTGCTCCAGCAGGGAATGGGCCAGTTCGTCGGCGTGGTGGAGGAATGCCTCGAGATCCTCGTAATCTCCTTCGGTCTGCCCAACGCCCCAGTTCGCAACCTTCTGGGCGCGGCTGTCGCGGATGTACCGATAGCCGGCACAGGTGTTGTAGACGCGGATCTTGTCGCGCGAGCGGCCGCCCAGCATGTCACACACCGGCTTGCCGTGAGCTTTGCCGAAGAGGTCCCACAAGGCGATGTCGATTGCCGAGTTGCCGCGCGTTTCGACGCCGGCTGAACGCCATCCGAGATAGTTCTGGAGATCCCGGTTGATGCCTTCGATCTGGAGCGGATCGCGGCCGATCAACTTGGCCGCGGCCGTCTCGTGGATATAGGCTTCGACGGCCGCGGCTCCCATGAAGGTTTCGCCAAGACCGATGAGTCCTTCATCCGTATGAAGGCGCACCCAAACGATGTTCGCAAACTCCTGCAGGCGGAGCGTCTCAACGCGGGTGATCTTCATCAATGCCTCCTACGAAACTTCCTGCGCGTGTCGCTCACTCCGTCCAGGGTATATCAGCGCGTCGGAATCGAGATGCTTGCCGCGTCTGCCATATTTACGGAAGCACTCGTCCGTGAAAGGCTATTCATAAGTATAATATGTAACAAAGATGCGCATCGGTGGACCCTGTGGAACCGAGACCTATCTTTGCTTCCGGACGCTTGAAGTATGCGGTCTTGGCGAACACAATAGTGGTTAACATAATAAGCCAAGCTGGGGAGGAACAGTGAACAGGGTAGGGACCTTCTTCTTCAGAAGTCTGGAAGGCCTGCTGGTCCTTCTTCTCGCCGGCATGGTCGTCATGGTCTTCGGCAACGTCGTCCTGCGGTACCTGTTCGACACCGGGATCGATATTTCCGAGGAGCTTTCCCGCTTCTTCTTCGTATGGCTGACCTTCATTGGAGCCGTGGTCGTCGGGCGAGAGAATGCCCATCTCGGCGTTGAAACGCTCGTGGCCAGGCTTGGAGACGGCGGGCGGAAGGTCTGCATGGTCCTCTCGGACATCTTCGTCATCATCTGTTGCGCAATCTTTTTCTGGGGCACGTGGCTCCAGGCGGAAATCAACGCCACGAACTTTGCCCCCATCACCGAGATTTCGATGCTCTGGGTCTACGGCGTCGGATATTTCACGAGCCTCGGTTTGGGCCTGATGGCGCTTTTCCGGATCCTCCGGGTGGTTACCGGGCGCATTGGCGAGCATGAGCTTCGCGCATTCGCCGGTGACTACAGTGATGATGAGGCACATGCCCTGAGGGAGAGGCTCGAGTGACGATCGCTGTCTTTCTCGCCTCCCTCCTGGGAGCCATGGCGCTGGGCATGCCGATTGCCTTCGCGCTTATCGTCTGCGCGATCGCGCTCATGCTTTGGCTCGGCAACTTCGACAGCCAGATCGTGGCGCAGAACATGATCATCGGCGCCGACAACTTCCAGCTTCTGGCGGTTCCGTTCTTCCTCTTAGCCGGGGAGCTCATGAATGTGGGCGGCCTGTCCCGGCGTATCGTGAATTTCGCCATTGCTTGCCTGGGGCACATTCACGGCGGCCTCGGGTATGTGGCGATCTTTGCCGCTCTGATCCTCGCGGCCCTGTCGGGCTCGGCAGCGGCCGACACGGCGGCACTGGCAGCCATTCTTGTCCCGATGATGCGCAACGCCGGCTACAACATCCCCCGGTCCGCGGGCCTGATCGCCGCAGGCGGCATCATCGCGCCAGTGATTCCGCCCTCGATCGGTTTCATCGTGTTCGGAGTTGCGGCAAACGTCTCGATCTCCCAACTCTTTCTGGCCGGCGTCGCGCCCGGCGTCATGATGGGCCTGTCACTGGTTATCGCTTGGTGGATCGTCAGCCGGAGGGACAAGCTGGAGACCACCCCACGTACGACGATGCGCGAGCGCGGAAAGGCGTTTGTCGACGGCTTCTTCGCTCTCCTTATGCCGGTGATGATCCTCGGCGGCATCAAGTGGGGCATTGTCACGCCCACTGAGGCGGCGGTCCTGGCGGCCGTCTATGCCCTGGTCATCGGCATGTTCGTGTATCGCGAGCTGAAGCCGTCGATGCTCTATGGCATTCTGCTCACCGCCGCGAAGACGACGGCCGTGGTGATGTTCCTTGTCGCCGCGGCTCTGGTCTCCGCATGGCTCATCACGCAGGCCAATATCCCCGGGGAGATCAGCGGGCTCATTCAACCCCTCATGGGCAACAAGACCTTGCTCATGTTCGCTCTGATGTTCCTGGTCGTCGTCGTGGGGACCGCTCTCGACTTTTCGCCGACGGTTCTGATCCTGACGCCGGTCCTCATGCCGATCGTCAAGCAGGCCGGGATCGACCCTGTCTATTTCGGGGTCCTGTTCATCATCAACAACGCGATCGGGCTGATAACGCCGCCGGTGGGCATCGTGCTCAACGTGGTCAGTGGCGTCGCCCGCGTTCCGATGGGAGCTGTCATCAAAGGGGTCAACCCCTTCCTGATCGCACAGCTCATCGTGCTCGTCCTGCTCATCGTCTTCCCTGACCTCGTGATGGTTCCGCTGTCGTGGCTCCGGGGGCGATGAGCAGAGGGGAAACAAGAAGAGACATAGAGAGGAAACAACCATGAAGACATTGAAAGCAGCCCTTGCCGCGGGCGTCGCCATGACGCTCCTGTCGGCGATCCCAGCCGCGGCGCAGTTCACGGAACGCAACATCCGCCTGTCCAACGGCGTGAACGAAGACCATCCGAACGGGAAGGGCGTCGATGTATTCCGGGCCTGCCTTGCCGACAAATCCGGCGGCAAGCTGAAGGTTCAGGGTTTCTGGGGCGGCGCCCTGGGAGGAGATCTCCAGGCAACGCAAGCGCTTCGCTCCGGCACGCAGGAGATGGTTGTCACCTCGAGCTCGCCGCTCATCGGCATTCTGCCTGACCTCGGAGTCTTCGACCTGCCATTCCTTTTCGCCAACGAGAAGGAGGCCGATACGGTGCTCGACGGTCCCTTCGGCAAGTATATCGACCAGAAGCTCGAAACTGTCGGGCTCGTCAATCTCGCCTATTGGGAGAACGGGTTCCGCAATCTCACGAACTCGCGCCGACCGGTCGAGAAGTGGGAGGACTTCAAGGGCCTCAAGGTGCGCGTCATGCAGAACAACGTGTTCCTCGATACGTTCAAGAATATGGGCGCGAACGCTGTCCCGATGGCGTTCGGCGAGGTCTTCACGGCGCTCGAGACCAAGGCGATCGACGGGCAGGAAAATCCCTTCGTGACCATCGACACCTCCAAGTTCTACGAGGTCCAGAAGTATCTCTCGGTGACGCGTCACGCCTATACCCCATTCCTTGTCCTCTATTCCAAGAAGCTCTGGGGCGAGCTGTCGAAGGACGAACAGGCGGCGTTGCGTGATTGTGCGGTCGCCGGCCGCGACGAGCAGCGCAAGGTTTCCCGCGAACTGGGCGAGGCATCTCTCCAGAAGATCAAGGGCGCCGGCATTGTGGTCAACGAGCTCAATGAGCAGGAGGCGAACCGGATGCGCGAACAGGCCAAGTCCGTCTGGGAAAAGCACGCCGCCACCATCGGACCGGAGACGGTGAAGATGATGCAGGACGAGTTGGACAAGATGCGCAAGAAGTAAGGCTTCCTGCACTTCGTCCCAATGATATGCCCGGGGCGCTGACGCTCCGGGCAGCCGGTTGTCGAAATTCATTGTTTCTGGCCGCCTCGTTTGGCCGGAATGTCCTGAGCGAAGTTGTTGAGCGATGCAGATTCTCATTCTCGGGGCCGCGGGCATGGTTGGCCGAAAGCTCACCGAGCGGCTGATCAGCGAGGGGCAGGTGAACGGTCGTTCGATCTCTCGTCTGGTTCTGCACGACGTGGTTGAGCCCGAGGCGCCGCAAGCTTCCTTCGAGATCGCGGCGCTCACTTCGGATTTTTCCCTGGCAGGAGAGGCTGACAAGCTCGTCGCATCCCGGCCCGATCTGATTTTCCACCTCGCCGCCATCGTATCCGGCGAAGCCGAGGCGGACCTGGAGAAAGGCTACCGGATCAATCTCGACGGAACCCGATATCTTTTCGATGCCATTCGCCACATCGGTGACGGCTATTGCCCGCGGGTGATCTTCACGTCGTCCATTGCCGTTTTCGGGGCACCGTTTCCCGAAGCCATCGGCGATGACTTCTTTCTGACCCCGCTGACGAGCTATGGTACCCAGAAGGCGATAGGCGAGCTGCTGCTTGCCGACTACACCCGGAGGGGATTCTTCGACGGCATCGGCATCCGCCTGCCCACCATCTGCGTTCGGCCCGGAAAGCCCAACAAGGCCGCTTCAGGCTTTTTCTCGAGCATCATCCGCGAACCGTTGAGCGGACAAGAAGCCGTGCTGCCCGTTCCGGATGACGTCCGCCACGCCCATGCGTCTCCTCGTTCGGCTGTGGGGTTCTTGATGCATGCCGCGGCGATCGATACCGGGCTGATCGGTCCGCGGCGCAACCTGACAATGCCAAGCGTCTCTGCCACGGTAGCTGAGCAGATCGAGGCGCTGCGGCGCATCGCGGGCGAGAAAGTCGCGGCCCGCATCCGTCGGGAACCCGATCCGGCCATCATGCAGATGGTGGCGGGATGGCCTCGCCGGTTCGACGCGAGCCGCGCCGAAAGCCTGGGCTTCAAGGCGGAGAAGAGCTTCGATGAAATCATCCGCCTCCACATCGACGATGAGCTTGGCGGGACGATTTCGAGCTGAGGGGTGAGTTTTCGTCCATTGTGACCTAGCTCACAGACCGTCAGTCGAGGACGGCACAGGATTGCGAAGTTCTCCAACAGGGGAGGCTTCCGATGGTCTTAATTGCGAAGCATTCGTGCTCCTGGATGCGCATCTGTCTCATGACGACAGGCATCACGGCTCTCGTCGCTGCGGCTCCCGCGGCGGCGTGTCCTCTTGGAAATCATGACGGCCCGCGCGTCCGGCTCCTGCACGCCATGAGCAGCGGTGCGAAGGGAAGGGTTGCGGTCGCGCAGGCGGACCACAAGGCTCATGCCAAGCCTCCGGCGGGCAATGAACTCGGGACGTATAGCCGTGATCTACCGAAGGGCGCCGCGGCTCCGAGCTCTGAGGAGCGCCCGCCTATCTATGACAATCTGGGCCGGTTCTCATGGCCCGCCGTGGGCCCGGCTGCACAGGACGCAAAAGCCTATTTCGATCAGGGCTATCGTCTCGGCTGGGGTTTCAACCATGCCGAAGCGGCGCGCGCCTTCCGAGCGGCGCAGAAGTTGGATCCGGCTTGTGCGATGTGCCTGTGGGGAGAGGCCTGGGTGCTTGGGCCCAACATCAACTATCCGATGAGTGCGGATGCGAATGCGCGAGCGCTTGTCGTGCTCGAAAAGGCAAAACACCTCGCCGGCGATGACATGCAGAGGGCACTGATCGAGGCACTGTCACGACGGTATTCTCCTGATCCGAATGCCGACCGCGCGGCCCTCAATCAGGCCTATGCGGAGGCGATGGAGGCTGTTCAGGCTCGCTTTCCCGAAGATCCGCATATTGCTCTCCTCACGGCGGATGCCCTCATGAATGTCAGTCCGTGGGACTACTGGGAGAATGGCGGAAAGACGCCGAAGGGCCGCACCGCAAGGATGGTCGAACTCATTGAGGGCGTGCTCGGCGACAGGCAGGTTGGGCCTCTCCAAGCCTATCCCGACCATCCCGGTGCCATCCACCTCTATATTCATGCGGTGGAGTCCTCCGATCGGCCTGAGCGAGCGGCGCCGCATGCGGCGCGCCTTGCGTCCTTGATGCCCGGTGCAGGGCACCTTGTGCATATGCCAAGCCACATCTGGTACCGGCTTGGGCGCTGGCGCGAGAGCCTTGACGCCAACCTGCAAGCCGCGGCCGCCGACGAGGCTCTTCTCAAGCAGGGCGGGGCGAGCCTGCTCTACTCGGAAGGTTACTATGCTCACAACGTCCATTTCGTGATGGCGTCAGCCCTCATGGGCGGGGACGGAGGGACATCCCTCGCGGCAGCCGAGAAACTTTCAACGCTGGTGTCGAGCCGCACCCAGCGGGAGGTCCCTTGGACTCAACCCATTGTGGCTGCGATCTATACGACCCACGCGCGTTTCTCGACGCCGGAGATAGTGCTGAGCCTGCGAGCGCCAGACGCCAATTTCCCCTTGGTGCTCTCCGCATGGCACTATGCCCGCGGCGTTGCGCTGGCCCGGCTCGGCCGCGAGGATGAGGCGCGGGCAGAAGTCTCGGCGATCAACGCGTTGGCGCAAACGCCCGAAATCACGACCCTGCCGGATCTCGGCGTGCCCGGGCCCCATATTCTCGGCATTGCAACTCGGGTGATCGAGGGGCGGATCGCGCAGGCAAGAGGCGATCACGCGCATGCTGCGATACACTTTGCGGAAGCTGCCGAAATCCAGGAGCGCCTGCCCTATATGGAGCCGCCATTCTGGCATTATCCGGTGCATCAATCCCTTGGAGCGGCCCTGCTGCAACAGGGGAAAACCCAGGAGGCGGAAGCTGCCTTCCGCAAGGCGCTTCAGCTCACGCCCAACAACGGCTGGGCCGCAGCCGGACTGCTTGAGGCTGCTGAAGCGCGGCAGGATGCCGGGTCGGCAGGGGAGGCAAGGGCGCTCATCCAGAAGAACTGGTTCGGTGAGCAATTGCCATCCCTAGACCGCCTCTGAACTCAGTCGAACTACCAGGCGGGAGTCCTTCCGGGCTCCCGTTCGCGTCATGATGAGGTCCCGACGCTTCCCCCCAACAGTATCGGCGGAAGTCTGCTTATCCCAAATCAGCGCAGCATCGACCCTGAGATACGAACTGCCCGATACAGATCGCCGAATTGCGCTGGCTCGCATGACCCAGCCAGATCCATGCGAGATCAATCGTGTCTCGCCCCTCGCATGGATGCGTCGTGCGTAGGAAAATTCAGATTCGACATCTTCTAAAGAAGCGAAAATTGTTGGCTGTGCAGGAAGATAGGAAGTTCTTTAGAGCGATTATGATTTCTGGTTAAGCCATTGACCTGAAAAGATTATCGATGATAGTCCACGATTGTCTGGGCATGACGCTTCGGCATTTTTGCTCAATCCAGGCAAGACGTAGAGCGGGGGACGAAAGTCTTCATAGTGCCGGTGGAAATGCGCACTTTGTCGTTACACCCTGTCCCGAAAACGTGCCGAAGACCGGACGACACACGCGCAGTCATCGGGATGACTGCGCCTATTGAGTTGGCACTCCGACATGTCTCGGAGTGCGGGCAAACGGGAAGGAAGCTGTAGAGCATCGGTGATGCGACACATGCGCCGTATCACCGAAAGCCATTCGGAAGTTCGGGCGTTCTCGGTTCCACACGTGATGGGTGCCGACAGGTCACTGAATACAATGGAAGCGGATTTGATGGTTCGAAATGTTGTCTCCAGCGTGATGATGCACGCGCTGATCGTGTGTGCGGCTCTCGCGTCGGTTGGCCCAGCGTCCGCTCAGGAGGGCGGAGTTCGGGTCGAACTCAACAAGTTCGAGCCGGCCGGCGAGAATTGCCGCGCCTATTTTCTGATCGACAATCGTCAAGGCAAGGAATGGCGTTCGCTCAAGCTCGACCTGTTCGCGCTCGATACGGATGGTGTCGCCGCTAAGCGCCTTGCGGTGGAGGTGGGCCCCGTAGCGGAGAAAAAGACCGTCATCAAGTTGTTCGATTTTTCGGGCCTGGCTTGCCCGCGCATCGGACGCATCCTCCTGAATGACGTCGTCAGCTGCGATGGCGCCGCCAATGCTCGCGACGTGTGTCTCGCCGCCATTGCCACGACGTCGAGAGTCGATGGCGTTGCGTTCGAGAAGTGAGATCACAGCCATGAACAACGTCGTTTCCACTCCGTCGCATGATTTGTCCTTCCTCGGCTTGTTCCTGCAAGCCGATCTCGTCGTGAAGGGTGTCATGATCATGCTTGTCCTGGCATCGCTTACTTGCTGGACAATCATTTTGGATAAGCTGGTGCGACTTGCTGCCGTGCGGCGCCAAGCCCGTGAGTTCGAGGCGTCCGCCCGCGCTGGTCGATTCGGCTCACAGCCATCTGGATTGTCTGGACACATCATTGCCGCAGGGCAGGAGGCCTGGCGCGACCAGGACCCCACCGAGAGCAGGGCCGAACGTCGTGAGAGGATCGAGCGCGCCATGCGGGCAGCGCTGTCATCGGGCATTCGCGGACTTCAGCCCGGCTTGGCTTTCCTTGCGACCACCGGTTCGGCCGCGCCGTTCATCGGTCTGTTCGGAACCGTCTGGGGCATCATGAATTCGTTTGCGGCCATCGCGAAGAGCCAGGACACGAGCCTATCCGTCGTTGCACCCGGCATCGCAGAGGCGCTGTTCGCGACGGCCATCGGACTTGTGGCGGCGATTCCGGCCGTCATCGCCTATAACAAGCTGACGACGGATCTCTCTCGCATTCAGCAGACCTTTGCGGCTGGCATCGCTTCGCTGGGTGATCGCCTTGCACGTGATCGGAAGCTTCATCTCCGGTCGGAGGCTGCCGAATAATGGGAATGGGACCAATCCGCTCGAGCGACGTCGATGATGAATTCGGTGCGGCACCCGTAGCCGATATCAATGTGACGCCGCTCGTCGATGTCATGCTCGTGCTGCTCATCATCTTCATGGTGGCTGCCCCTCTCATGACGGTCGGTGTTCCGGTTCAGTTGCCGAAAACGGCTGCGCCCAAGGTCGCCCAGCCGAAGCAGCCCATCGTGGTCAGCATCGATGAGAATGGCCAGCCGTTCCTCGACAAGGAGGCCCTGCCGTTTGACGTCATGTTGGCCCGGCTCTCGGATCTTGCCGCGCTGGATCCCGAGCAGGTTGTGCTCGTGCGGGGAGACCAGAGCGTCCCCTATGGCCGCATCGTCGAGGTCATGGGACAGATCCGCATGGCCGGGTTCTCCAAAATTTCACTGATCGCGCGAGCGCCTAACGGACCAACAGCCCAGTGATGTCTGTACGCGAGAGCACCGCCTGGGACCGGCCGCATGTCGGTGCCGCCTTTCTCGTCGCCTTGAGCCTGCATCTCGGGGCCGTGGCGGCGATTGCCTTCTGGCCGACCCATTCGGATGAAGCACCTGGCGAGCAGGAGATCACCATCGATCTGGCGCCTGTCATGGAAGCGGCCGAGCCGGTCGAGGCAGTGGCTGCCGCGGCGCCTGCACCAGATGTCCCGGAGGAAGTGACCCCTGTCGAGGAGATCCCTGCCGAGGAAGTAGCGGAAGCACAGCCAGAGCCGGTCCAGGAGGTTTCGGATCCGCAAGTCGTCGAGGCCGTCCCTGCTGAAGATGCCGTGCCCGCCGAGGACGTGGAGACCGTCGAGGCGCTTCCTCCGCCCGAGGAAACCGTCCAAGCGAAAACACTCGAAGAGAAGCCGCAGCAAATCGTCCGGAAACGGCCTCCGCAAAAGATCGAGCGTGAGCGCGAGCGCAAGCCTCGGCGCGAGGTCGCCGAAAGGCGCCCTGCGCCATCTCGGTTCCAACCTGGCCAAGCCTCCTCGTCCCGGGAGAACACGGGCGGAGTGGCCGCGTCGGGCGATCCGAACGTACTCAATCGCTATGCCGCACAGCTCCGGGCGGCCCTGCGCAACCGTCTCCGCTATCCGCGCGGCGCGCAGGCAGCCGGGGCAACGGGTGTGGCGACCATTCGCTTCACGATGCATCGGTCCGGGCGAGTCATCAGTGCCTCGCTGGTCAAGAGCGCTGGGAACGCGGCCCTCGACCAGGCAGCTCTCGCAACTGCAAGCGCCGGAAGCGTGCTGCCCGCGGCGCCGGATGCCTTGCCGCAGGAGCAGCTTACCTTCTCGATACCGCTGCAGTTCGACAGGAGATGAGGCCGACAGGTGCCACGGTATCGCCGATGTGGCACCGGTGATACCTAAGCGCCTCGGCAATACGGAGCGAGAGCAGCCCGCGACCCAGCCGGCCGAGCTGCCGTCCAGTGGATGCTCAGCCCCTTGCAAGCTTGAGCACAATACCTATCTCGAAAAATGCCATGTGCCGCGCGGGCCGACTGTCCGCGGCCGCGCGAATCTCATTCGTCGATTCTTCGCTCTTCGAGGAGGTTTTGCCGATGAAGATTGCCCAGGTGGCTCCATTATATGAAAGGGTTCCGCCCAAGCTCTATGGGGGAACCGAGCGGATCGTCTCCTATCTCACCGAGGAATTGGTCCGGCAGGGACACGATGTTACCCTGTTCGCTTCCGGCGATTCGATCACGAAAGCCGAGCTCGTTCGCTGCTGCGATCTGGCGCTCCGGCTTAATCCATTGGTCAAGGACCCGCTGCCCTACCACGTCATGATGCTGGAGCAGGTGAGGCAGCGCGCCCACGAGTTCGACGTTATTCATTTCCATGTCGACCTGCTGCACTTCCCGCTCATCCGCGAGTTCTCGGAGCGGACGGTAACCACGATCCACGGCCGTCTCGATCTCATCGATCTCGCGCCCTTCTACAGGATGTTCCCGGACATTCCGCTCGTTTCCATTTCGGACGATCAGCGCAAGCCGATCCGGGATGCGAACTGGGTCGGAACCGTCCACCACGGGCTTCCGAAAAGCCTGCTGCCGTTCCGTCCTGTGGCGACGGGACGATATCTGGCGTTCCTCGGGCGGATCTCACCGGAGAAGCGGCCCGACCGCGCGATCGAAATTGCGGCAAAGGCCGGGATGCCCCTTCGGATCGCAGCCAAGATCGACAAGGCCGACCAGGTCTACTGGGACGAGGTCGTCAAGCCGCTTGTCGATGCCAATCCCAATGTGGAGTTCATTGGCGAGATCAACGAGCACGAGAAGGCCGAATTCCTCGGTGAGGCTGCCGCGCTTCTCTTCCCGGTTGATTGGCCCGAGCCGTTCGGCCTCGTGATGATCGAGGCGATGGCCTGCGGCACCCCTGTGATCGCCTTCCGGTGCGGGTCGGTGCCGGAGGTGATTGACCATGGCACGTCCGGCTTCATCGTCGACAGTATCGATGAGGCCGTTGGTGCGGTGCACACGCTCGGAATCCTGGATCGCTCCGAAGTGCGACGCAGCTTCCTACGACGTTTCACCGTCGAGCGGATGGCGGAGGATTATCTCGCGATCTACCGCAACCTGCGGGGCGTGCGTCTCGAGGCTGCTCACCTGCGCCGTTCGAACGGAGCCGGATCGGGCTTGCACGTGGTCGCATAGGTTCCATCTTCCAGACGTTTGTTGTCTTGTCGGAGGACGACATCATGAACCTGCATCTTGATGTGTCTGATGATGCAATCGACGTCCGAGTGGGCCAGTTCGCGGTGGCGTCGCAATCCTCGCTGCAGGAGCGGCGCCCGCGGATGCTCAAGCATGGCGATACCTTCGGGGTGTTCGACCACAACGGCGATGTGCTGTCGGGGGAGGGGAGTCCGGACGGGCTGTTCCATCGGGACACCCGTCATCTGTCCCACCTTGACCTGCTCATCAATGGGGCACGACCGATCCTTCTGTCGTCGACCCTTCGCGACGACAACGCCGTGCTGACCTGCGATCTCACCAACCCGGATCTCTACGACAATGTGGGCAGGCTCCTGCTCCAGCACGATGTGATTCACATCCGCCGATCCAAATTTCTCTGGAAGTCGGCCTTGTTCGAGCGCCTGCTGATACGCAATTTCGATGACCGGCCGCAGCGCCTGACGCTGGAGTTGCGGTTCGAGGCCGACTTTGCTGACCTCTTCGAGGTTCGGGGGACCCGGCGCGACCATCGCGGGACGTTCCACGCCGCCGATGTCGGGCCCGAGAGCGTCATGCTCACGTATAGCGGTCTTGATGGTCGAACGAGAACAACCCGGCTCCGCTTTGATCCGTCTCCGTCACGGATCGGATCGGGGCGAGCCGTATTCGATGTCGAGGTCGCTCCCAGGCAAAGGTCGGTTATCTTTATCGAGGTCCGCTGCGACGATGCCGTGCCGCGGCGGCGCCCCCGCGAGCACTACCTGTCCTCGATGGTCGAGGCGCGAAGGGCGCTGCGGCAATCCTCGTCGCGGGCCGCCTCGATCGTAACCTCGAACGAGATCTTCAACGAGGCTGTCAGACGGTCCGTCTCCGACCTTTACATGCTGGTGACGGATACGCCGGAGGGGCCGTATCCCTATGCCGGCACGCCGTGGTTCAGCGCGGCCTTCGGTCGTGACGCCCTCATCACTGCCTACCAGACACTGTGGATGGATCCGGCCCTGGCCCGGGGCGTCCTCCGGTTCCTGGCCGCCAACCAGGCAACAACGGAAGATCCGGCAGCGGACGCGGAACCCGGCAAGATCCTGCACGAGGTTCGCTATGGCGAAATGGCGGAACTCGGCGAGGTGCCCTTCCGCCGCTACTATGGCAGCGTCGACTCGACCCCGCTCTTCGTCATGCTGGCCGGCGCTTATCTGGAGCGTACGGGGGACATGACGACCCTGGAAGGTCTTTGGCCTAATATCGACGCAGCGCTGCGCTGGATCGACCTTTTTGGCGACCGCGATGGCGACGGCTTCGTCGAGTACGGGCGCCGGTCGGAAGGCGGGCTCGTCAACCAGGGCTGGAAGGACAGCCACGACTCCATCTTCCATGCCGATGGATCCATGGCCAAGGGGCCGATCGCACTGTGCGAGGTGCAGGCCTATGTCTATGCCGCCAAGCGTGCCGGTGCGCTCATCGCATCCAGTCTCGGGTTACCTGAGCGAGCGGCCTTGCTGGGCGTGGAGGCGGACCTCATGAAGCAGAGGTTCGACCAGGCGTACTGGTGCGAGGACCTTGGCACCTATGCTCTGGCGCTCGACGGGGACAAGAAGCCCTGCCGGGTACGGTCTTCGAACGTGGGACATGCCCTCTTCGCCGGCATCGCGTCACCTGAGCGCGCGACCCGAGTGGCCGCGACGCTGATGAATGTGTCTTCCTTCTCGGGTTTCGGCATCAGAACCATTGCCTCGACCGAGGCGCGGTACAACCCGATGTCCTATCACAACGGCTCGGTCTGGCCGCACGACAACGCGCTGATTGCCCTCGGTCTCGCCCGCTATGGCTTCAAGCGTGAGGCGACGCGGATCTTCGACGGCCTGTTCCACGCATCCGTCTATATCGACCTCAGACGGCTGCCTGAACTTTTCTGCGGCTTCCCTCGCCGGCGCGGCCAGGGGCCGACATTCTATCCCGTCGCCTGTGCGCCGCAGGCTTGGGCTGCCGCAACGCCGCTGAGCCTGATCCAGGCCTGCCTCGGTCTCAACTTCGATCCCCAGGCCCGGACCGTTCGGCTCGATCGGCCGGTTCTGCCGGACTTCCTCAGCGAAGTCGTGTTGCGGAACCTTGCGGTCGATGGAGGCCGCGTCGACCTCGCGGTGCGCCGCGCCGGTGGCGAGGTGGCAACCCATGTCCTGCGCCGGACTGGCGATGTGCGGGTCGAAATTACCGCCTGAGGCCAACACCGACGCCGCGCGGGTTGCGAGCGGTGCCAACCGTGAGGCGATGCCGCACGGTTGGTGCCGCCTTAGCTCGGCCGACCACGCCATTAGAGCCGCAGCCCCGGGCCGCGGCTGTGCTCCCGCTATCCTTCGATGGCAATGAAGAGATACTGATCCTCACGTTTGATGCGGAGGAGGACAGGTCGCTTCTGGCTCTGGGCGTCACGCCAAGCCTTTGCGACATCCTCTGGTGTGCTCACCGACTGGTTGTTCGCGGAAACGATGACGTCGCCTTGCCGAAGGCCGGCTTCCGAGGCCGGGCTGTTCGGATCGACCCGCTGGATCAGGACGCCTGACATGCCAGGCTCAAGCCCCAGCTGGCCGCGCGCCGCATCGGGTATTGGGCTGAGCGCCAGTCCGAGCCGCTTGCCGTCACCCGCCCCGTCGGGGGCGGCGGCGCGCGCAACCTGCTCATCACTGCGCTGTCCGACGACAATGGTCAGCTCCTGGGGCTTGCCGTCCCGTTCCACGGTCATCGATGTTTGTGTCCCGGGCTTCGTGGCAGCCACCGTCCGGGAGAGGTCGCGCCCGCTTTCCACGGGCTTCCGGTCGAACTGTGTGATCACGTCGCCCGAACGGACGCCTGCCTTGTCCGCCGGTCCGCCGGGCTCCACGGAGGCGACGAGCACGCCCTTGTCATCCGAGCGGCCGAGCGCCTGAGCAATGGAGGGCGTGATCTCTTGTAGTCGCAATCCGACATAGCCCCGCTCGACCCGGCCGGTCCGGATCAGTTGCTCGGCAACGCTTTGTGCCGTCCGCGACGGAACGGCAAAGCCGATGCCGATGTTGACGCCTGAGGGCGAGAATATCGCCGTGTTGACGCCGATCACCTCGCCGTGGGCATTGAAGAGAGGCCCCCCTGAGTTGCCGCGGTTAATAGAGGCGTCCGTCTGAATGTAGTCGTCATAGGGGCCCGACCGGATGTCGCGGGAGCGTGCGGAGACGACTCCGACCGTCACGGTGCCGCCCAGTCCGAAGGGGCTGCCGATGGCGATCACCCAGGAGCCCGGCTCGGCGCTATCCGAGTCACCCCATGTGGCGACCGCCATGTTCGGTTGCGGATCGATCTTGAGGACCGCGATATCCGTCGCAGGATCCCGGCCGACGAGGGTGGCCGGCACATTGGTCTTGTCGTCGAACACGACATGGATCTCAGCCGCATCCTCCACCACGTGGTTGTTGGTGATTATGTGTCCGTCGGAACTGATGACAAAACCCGAGCCTAGCGCCTGTCGCGGCAGCTGGCGGCGAGGTTCCGGAGCCTCGCCGTAGTAGCGGCGGAAGAATTCCCGGAACGGCAGGTCATCGGGCAGGGCCTGCGACTGTTCCTGCTCCTCGACACGCTGCTGGGTTGTGATCGCAACGACGGCCGGCATCCTCTGCTTCACGATGGCGCTGAAATCGGCCGGCGCCTGTTGGGCCGATGCTGGTAGTGTCGTGAATGCCAGGAGAGCAAGGATTCCGGCTAACACATGCCTTCTCAAGGTTGGGCTCGATCCAGAACGCAGCATCAGATCCTCCTTTTGGAAAATGGAAACGCCATGAACGGCTTCGAGTGCTCCACTAAGGCTGGGGAAAGGGAACAGTTCCGATAACGCGGCGTTGGGCGACCGGACCAAGTTCACAGTCCTGTCAGATGGCATCACTCGGGTCCTTCGGCCGAGCGATAAGCGGTGGGCGTTGCTGGGCTAGCTGAGCGCCACCGCACCGGTGACGGGAGGTCGCGCTCGCGGAAGGTCTCTGCGTAGACGATCCGGTCGAGGTGGAGGTCGACTCCAGCACGGCTTGACGCGGCGACGTTGCACCGCGCACCAGCCTACCGCCCTTGTCCAGCTCAGCGCCTCAGGTCCCCCGCAGCCGGTTTTGACCCGATACTTTGGGAATTTACCCTTTGACTTGACTTTCCAAAACGTTTTGGGAATCTATTTCTGTTCAACGGGAGGTCGCTCCCTGTGTCGAGCCTTAAGCACCTCGCGCAATCGCTGGGCTTGTCGATCACGACAGTGTCGCGGGCTCTCGACGGCTATTCTGATGTGGCGCCCGCAACCCGTGAGCGTGTTCGAGCGGCTGCACAGGCCATTCACTACCAACCGAACTCCGCGGCTCGCAGGCTGCGTCGGCGCAAGGCGGAGGCGGTGGCCGTGACCCTGCCGACGGAGCCGGGCCGGTTCGGCCCTCCAATCTTTCTGAACATGCTGGCCGCCTGCGGGCAAAGGCTCTCCGAGGAAGGCCTTGATCTGATGATGCTGCCGACCGCGGGGCGTGCTGCCGAGATGGACACCTACCGTCGGCTTCTGGACGGGCGACGGGCTGATGCGATGATCGTCGTGCGCACGAGGCTGGAGGATGAGCGCGTCGCCTTCCTCAAGGGGCGTGGCATCCCCTTCGTCACCCATGGCCGCACCGCCCGTTCCGAGGAACATGCCTTCATCGACGGTGACGGTGAGGCGGGCTTTCGGGAGGCCGCCCTGCAGCTCGCGGCATCCGGTCATCGGCGCATCGCCCATATCGCCGCTTCGCAGGATCTGACTTTCGCCCACCTGCGCCGCAAAGGCTGGCTGGCGGCTCTCGACGAGGCGGGCACGTCGGATCGGCTCGAATGTACCGCCCCGCCGACGGAAGCGGGCGGCTATGAGGCCGCGCAATGGCTGCTGGAGCAGAATTTGCCTCCAACCGCTCTTCTATGTGCGACCGACAGTATGGCGATCGGTGCGATAAGTGCCCTCAAGGAGCGCGGCCTCGTTGTCGGGCGCGATATCGCCGTGATCGGGCACGACAATCTGCCCTCTGCGGCTTTCACCGATCCGCCGCTCTCGACCATGGAGATCGCCGCGTCCGACGTGGGTCGGCAACTGGCTGAGATGCTGATTGCACGGCTCGGCGGTCGTAACGAGCGCGAACTGCAAACCATTCTGCCGGTTCGGCAGGTTCCGAGGATGACCCACGGGCCGGCGAACTGAGCCTGATGCTCTCGACCTTCCGGCCCCGGGGCGAGCAGCACAAACAAGAAGGGACCGATGGAGGAAGATATGACGCGTCCGGTATCGCTGCGCGCCATTGCCGTTGCGGCCGCCCTGTTCGGAGGGCTATCCGCAGCGCAGGCGCAGGAAACGATCTTTTACTCGACCCAGCTTCGTCCCATCGAGGAAGCGACGAAAGTCCGCGAGGTCCTGCTGAAGGGCATCCCGGGCAAGGTCACTTATGTGGTGGATGAGCCGCCTGCCTTCGCGGTGCGCATGAAGGCGGAGACGCAGGCTGGTAAGCGTACGGCGAGCGTCGTCGGCGCTCTGCACGGTGAATTGCAGCCGCATGTCCCGGACGATCTCCAGCCCATCGACGATGTTGCCGCGAAGCTCACCGATCGAGGCATTCCAGCAAGTCTGATGGATCTCGGCAAGCTCGGCACGAGCCAGCAGCAATACATCCCGTGGATGCAGGCGACGTATATCATGGTCGCCAACAAGGAGGCGCTGCAATATCTGCCGCAGGGTGCGGATGTGAACAGCCTCACCTATGAGCAACTGCAGCAATGGGGCAAGAACATCGTCGACAAGACCGGCCAGCGCCGCCTCGGCCTCCCGGCGGGGCCGACGGGCCTGCTTCCGCGTTTCTTCCAGGGCTATTTCTATCCGTCCTTCACCGGCGGCGTCGTCACCACCTTCAAGTCGGCCGATGCGGAAGCTGGATGGAATGCCCTGAAGGAATTGTGGGCCGTGACGAACCCCAACTCCACCAACTACAACTTCATGCAGGAGCCGCTGCTCGCCGGCGAGGTCTGGATTGCGTGGGATCACATTGCCCGCGTGAAGGAAGCACTGGCCCTGCAACCCGACCAGTTCGTCGCATTCCCGGCGCCGGCCGGGCCGAAAGGGCGCGGCTACATGCCGGTGATCGCCGGCCTCGCGATCCCCAAGGATGCACCGAACCGCGCTGGCGCCGTGGCGGTGATCGAACACCTCACCAAGCCTGAGACGCAGCTGGCGACGGCTGCGGAAGTTGGCTTTTTCCCGGTCGTGAAGGCCGAACTGCCGCCGGATCTCGCGCCTGGTATCAAGGCGCTCGCGGGCGCCGTCGACGCGACGCAGAACGCGAAGGATGCGCTTGTCTCGCTTCTGCCCGTGGGCCTCGGCGCGAAGGGCGGTGAGTTCAACAAGGTCTACATGGATACCTTCCAGCGCATCGTTCTGCGCAACGAGCCGGTCAAGGACGTACTCGAAGCCCAGGCGAAGGTCCTCGATGCTCTCATGAAGGAAACCGACGCACCCTGCTGGGCTCCCGACAAGCCGAGCCAGGGCGCCTGCCCGGTTCAGTAATCCGGCCGTTGGCCCGGCGGGATTGATCTCGCCGGGCATTCCTCGTGAGTGGAGCGGCTCCATGTCTGCGCGCACATCCTGGATCCCTTATGCATTGATCGCGCCCTCGGTCGTCTTCTTGGGCGCGCTGTTCATCGTGCCGCTCGTGCAGACGATCTGGCTGTCGTTTTCGGCAGGCGAGGGCCCGTCGCTCGACAACTACCAGCGCATGGCGAGCGACCTGAATTTTACGCTTGCTGTGAAAAACACGTTCCTCCTCACTCTCGTCGTCGTGCCGCTCCAGGTCGTGCTGGCGCTCGGCATGGCCACCATGGTGACGAAGCTCGGCAAGGGCCGTGATCTTGTCCTGTGGGTGCTCACCATTCCGCTCGGAATCTCGGACCTCGCCGCCGGCCTAGCCTGGCTCGCGCTGCTCCAGAACACGGGCTACCTGAACTCCGCGCTTTATGCGCTCGGCCTGATCCAGGGACCGACGGGATGGCTCTCGCAGGAGACGCCCGTCGCCCTGTTCTTCGCCGTCGTGCTCGCGGAGCTCTGGCGCGCTACGGCCATCGTGCTCGTGATCCTCATTGCGGGCTTGCAGCTGATCCCGAAGGAATTCGCGGAAGCGGCCGAGATCTTCGGCGCGAAACCCTGGACGCGCTTCACCCGGATCACGTTGCCGCTCCTGAAGCCCAGCCTGCAATCGGCCCTGATCCTGCGCACGGTGCTCGCCTTCGAAGTCTTCGCGGTGGTCTACGCCCTCGGCGGGCGCAACTTCCCCGTTCTCGCCGGTGAGGCTTATGTCTGGCAGAACGACAACCAGAATTACGGCGTCGCAGCCTCCTATGCGGTGCTGATCATGGCGATCTCGCTTGCAGCGACGTCCATCTATCTGCGCGTTCTGAGAACGAGTCCGGAGCAGCTCCCATGACAACCATTGCTGCCGAACCGAAATCCGCCTCGACGAGCCGCGCCATGGCACTTCCCTCTGCGCGCCGCCTGCTGCTCTGGACGGGGCTCGCGGTGCTCATGGCCTGGGTGCTGGTGCCGATCTATCTTGTGGCGCTCGGCGCTTTCGGCGGCCGGCTCGGCGTGTTCCGGTGGCCGAAATCGATCTGGCCCACGGATCTGTCCTTTGCGGCCATGAGCCAGTTCCTGGCCATCGAGGGCGTGTTCAACGCCCTCGTTAACTCGCTCATCGCCGCCGGCTTGACGGTGGTGTTCTCCATTGCGCTCGGTGCCCCTGCGGGTTATGCGCTGGCGCGATACACCTTCCGCGGTCAGAACGCGTACCGATTGCTCGTTCTCCTGACACGCGCCTTTCCACTCGCGATCCTGGCGCTGCCGCTCACCATCTCGTTCATCCGCTTCGGCCTCTACGATACGCCGTTCGGCGTCTCGCTGATCCACACGGTGCTGGCTCTGCCCTTCGCGGCGCTCGTGACGCAAAGCCTCTTCATGGGCATCCCGCGGGAATACGAGGAGGCAGCCTGGGTATTCGGCTGCACCCGCATTCAGGCCTTCATGAAGGTGGTCCTGCCGCTTGCACTGCCGGGTCTTGCGGCAACGGCGATCTTCGCCTTCGTGATCTCCTGGAATGAAGTCTTCGCGGCCTCGATCCTCACGGTACGCGAGCGCACGCTCACCGCCTACCTGCTTCGGATCCTGGCCGAGAGCCCTCTGCATTACCGCTTCGCCGGCGGCTTCATCCTCATCATTCCCTCAGTGCTCTTCATCTTCGCCGTGAGACGATACCTCTTCGCGGTGTGGGGCATTGCGAGCAAGTAACGGAGCGCCCCATGGCTGACATCGTCATTGACCGCGTCGTCAAGGAGTTCGGCTCCTTCCGGGCCCTGCAGGAGGTCTCGCTCACCGTCAACGATGGTGAGTTCGTGGCTCTTCTCGGCCCCTCCGGCTGTGGCAAGACCACGTTGCTGCGGATCATTGCCGGCCTCGAGACGCAGACCTCCGGCCGCGTCGTCATCGGCGGGCAGGACGTGAGCGAGCTCGCCCCGCGAAAACGCGGGCTGGCGATGGTATTCCAGAACTACGCCGTCTTTCCGCATATGACCGTGTTCGAGAACGTCGCCTTCGGTTTGCGGATGCAGAAGACACCGCAGACGGAGGTCAAGCGCAAGGTCGAGCGCGCCGCAGCACTGCTCCACATCGAGGGCTATCTCGACCGCTATCCGGCGAAGCTCTCGGGCGGCCAGCGCCAGCGCGTGGCGGTGGCCCGCGCGCTCGCCGTGGAGCCTGCCGTGCTGCTCATGGACGAACCGCTCTCCAATCTCGACGCGCTTCTCCGCCTCGAGATGCGCACGGAACTCAAGGCGGTTCTGCGTGAAGCAGGTACCACGACGATTTACGTGACCCACGATCAGACCGAGGCCATGGGCCTCGCCGACCGCATCGCCGTGATGTATGGCGGCAAGATCGACCAGATCGGCTCGCCGCTTGAGATCTACGCCACGCCCGCGACGCGCTTCGTCGGCGGCTTCATCGGCTCGCCGCCGATGAATTTCATCAAAGTCCAGTGCAGCCATGGACAGGCTCGGATCGGCGATGCCGTGTTGCCTTGCCCGACGACGGCCGAGAGCCTGGAACTCGGCCTGCGCGGCGAGGATGCTGCCCTCAGTCCCAACGGCTCGGGGCTTCCCTTCGACGTGCGCGTGGTCGAGCCGATGGGCTCGCACCTGCTTCTGACGGGGGCCATCGACGGCCAGCTTGCCCGCATCGTCGCGCCGCCCACCGCGAAGGTGAATGCCGGCGAGCGCGTGGGCCTGACCGTCGATCCGGCGCGTGTGACGTGGATCGACAGCACTACCGGGCGCGCTCTCGCACGGGCCTGAATTGCGAAGAGGAAATTTCAGATGACCATGCTCCCCAAGGAAGAGGCCGCGCGCGCCATTCTCGCGCGCAACGATCGCGGCGGATACACGGTGCCCACCGACCGGCTTTATCCGTTCCAGTGGAACTGGGATTCCGCATTCGTTTCCATGGGCTTTGCGATTTTCGACGTGGACCGCGCCTATCGCGAACTGGAGCGCCTGATCGAAGGGCAGTGGGACGACGGCATGATCCCTCATATCGTGTTCCATGCGCCGAGCGACACCTATTTTCCGGGCCCGGATGTGTGGGGCACGGGCCACCGCATTCCGACCTCCGGTATCACGCAACCTCCTGTCTTCGGCATGGCTTTGCGCCGTATCCACGAGGCGGCTCTCGCGACCGGCATGGCTGACGCAGCGGACCGCACGAAGGTGCTGTTCGATGCGGCCTTGCGATACCATCGCTGGTGGCTCTCCGCGCGTGACCCGGAAGGGCTCGGTCTCGTCTCGATCCTGCACCCCTGGGAAAGTGGAAGCGACAACTCACCCGCATGGGACGAGGCGCTGGCCCGCGTGCCGACCACCACGACAACCACCCTTCGCCGCAAGGACACCGGCCATGTGGACGCCTCCATGCGCCCGCGCGACGAGGATTATCAGCGCTTCATCCATCTCGTCGACACCTATCGCGATTGCGGCTGGAATCCGAAGCGGCAATGGGCGGTGGCTCCTTTCAAGATTGCCGATGTGCAGATGACGGCTATCCTGGCGCGCGCCACCGCCGACCTGATGCACCTGGCCGAAGGCTTTGCGAGTGACGGGGAGAAGGCCGAACTCACGCGCATGCACCGGAAGCTGCTCGATGGACTCGCCGGCCGTTGGAGGACGGACCTCGGCCGCTTCGTCGATCTCGATCTTGTTTCTGGCCGCGACATCGATACGCCGACGCAGGCGGGCTTCATTCCGCTGGTCGCGCTGAAGCTCGACGATGCGCAGCGGAAGGCCATCGTCGCCGAGATCGAACGTTGGCTGTCAGGGATGGCTGTCGGCGTTCCATCAACGCCATCCTTCTCGCCCGCCTTCGAGCCGAAGCGCTACTGGCGCGGCCCGGTCTGGGCCGTCATCAACTGGCTCATCTGCGATGGATTGCGCCTGAACGGCTGCGACGATCTTGCCCGCCAGATCGAGCAGGGGACCGTCCGCGCCATTGAGAGCGTCGGCTTCTGCGAATATTTCGATCCGACGACCGGCGAGGGGCTGGGAGGAGACACCTTCTCCTGGACAGCCTCTGCCTATCTAGTTCTCGGGCGGCGCAAATAGGCTTTGAGAGGGGCTGGCCCGTATCCGCCGGGCTCCACGTCTCGTTCCAGAATCGGCAGTTCCCCGTGCGATTGGGGTCGGCGCTTCGTAGGCCTTCACTTCCTCTTGTTCACGGGCCGTGCTAGCACTTTGCGGGATGATTTCCCACGTCAGTCTGAAGAGTTTTTCACCGATGCAGCATGAGAGCTTCCGCCGGGTTGGACTGTCCCAGTGGCCGACCCCGATTGAAACGCTCGACCGACTTTCTGCTGCCCTCGGCGGCCCTCGCATTTCCATAAAGCGGGACGATTACGGCAGCATCGCCATGGGCGGCAACAAGCTGCGAAAGCTCGAATACCTCTTGGCCGATGCGCAGGCGAAGGGATGCAACACCATCATCACGTCCGGAGCCCTGCAATCCAATCACGCGCGACTGACGGCCGCCGCTGCGGCCAGGCTCGGCCTGGAATGTCATATCGTCTTGATTGACGAAGTCCCTGACCGGGATCCCGCATACTACAACTCGGCAAACCGGCTGATCGACGACCTCGTCGGGGCCAAGGTTCACCTGGTCGAACGAGGAGGCTCTCTCGCGGAGGCGGTTGCTGATCGTGCCGCGCAGTTGGAGAAGTCTGGAAAGTCGCCCTACGTCATTCCGGTGGGCGGATCCAACCCAATCGGCTGCCTTGGCTACGTCGCCTGTGCCTCGGAGATCGCCGAGCAGGAGCGCGTGCTAGGGCGACGTTTCACGCACATTTTCGTCGTTTCGGGATCCGGCGGCACACATGCGGGTCTGCTCGCTGGCCTTCACCTGTCGAAATTGTCCTCGAAACTGATTGGCGCGACGATCTCCCGTCCGGTCGAGGCGCAACGCCCGATCATCGAGGCTTTGGTGGAGGGCGTCTCAGTATTGCTCGGCACGGATGCTGCGGCTACCAAGTCCGAGATCAACCTCGATGACAGCATGTATCTTCCCGGCTACGGACTTCCCAATGCCTCGTCCCGCGAAGCCATCGCCTTGTGCGCTCGCCACGAGGGGATCCTGCTCGACCCGGTTTATACATCCAAGGCGATGGCCGTCCTCATAAGCGATATCAGAAATGGCCGCTTCAGCCCGAAGGATGAACTGCTCTTCATCCACACTGGCGGCGCACCTGCATTGTTCGCCTATCAGGAGATGTTCAGCGGATCCGGGTCGTGAATCCGCTGGCAGGACAGGAGCCATCACCCGTTTGGCGGACGCCTGCGTTCCACGCACTCAGCTGAAGACGGAGGGCGTCCCACCCGTATGAACGATGCATGCGGCCTCATGGCTGGGAATATTCCCTCGCTCCAGGCAGGTCAGAAGCCCCGCGAAGGTTTTCGCCACATAGGTCTGTTCGAGCACGAGCGCCTCGAGGCGCGCGAAGAGACGGCTGGCCTCGATGGATGCATCGGTTGGAATACCGTATCCCGCCCCTAACTGATCCATGTGGATCCGCGTGCGCCCGAGAAGATCGTTCTCGGGTCTGAAGTCGAGCAGCCGGCACAGGTCCGCGAGTATGGACTCGATCCTCGCTTTAAGATCCTCGGCGGCATATTCGACACTGACGAGATGAAAGGTCCATGGCAGGTCGAGCACGGCCGCACCCAGTATCATCCCAGCTTCCGTGACGCCCATGGAGCCGGGCAGAACGATGTGGCGCAGCTCGATGCCGGCGGCGACGGCCTGCTCGTGGAGTTCCTGAGCCGCGTGGATATAGCCGAGCGCCCCGATCGTCGGATCGCCCACCAGATAGGGGCGCCGCCCGGCCGCGGCGAGTTCGGCGACGGCTTCGTGGGCCAGGCGTGCGCGCTCCACTTCGTCGACCTCGCCCAGGTGACGAATGTGCGCGCCCATCATTTCCGTCAGCAGCCGGTTGCTGTGCATGGGAGAGGATGCGGGGCCCGCATAGAGCACGAGGCATTCCATTCCCATTCTGACTGCAGCCGCCGCCGTGAGCCTGACCTGGTTCGATGCAGTCCCGCCCGCAATGACGAGAAGATCGCTGTTCTGCTCCAGCGCCTGCCCTAGCCAAAACTCGAGATTTCGCACCTTGTTGCCGCCGAAGGCGAGGGGCATGCAGTCATCGCGCTTGACCCACAGTTGCGCGTGTCCGGCATGGGCCCCGATCCGCGTCATCGGCTCGAAGGGCGTCGGCCTTGACAGGAGCGACACGCGGGGAAGGGCGGACAGCATCCGTTCAATCCAGATCGACGGTTCGGGCTGCTCCCACGCGGCGCTCGGCCCAGCGGGCGAAGCGCAGGACGGGATAGCAGTACAGGAAGTAGATGAACGCGATGAGGCCGTATATGAACAGTACGTCCCGCGGGAAGCGCAGGATCGACACCTCTCCCTGGCGGGTCAGTTCGGAGATGCCCACCACTGACAGGATCGCGGTGCTCTTGATGATCATCACGTAGACGCCGCTCATCGGCGGTACCGTGAGCTTCAGCGCCTGAGGGATCACGACGTACCATAGGCGCTGGAGGCGGGTCATGCCCAGCGCGGTCGCCGCCTCCGACTGGCCGCGCGGCACGGCCTCGATGGCGGCCTTCACGATCTCGGCCACGTAGCTCGAAGTGTAGACCGAGAGCGCCACGAAGGCGGCGGTGCGCGAGTCCCAGCTGAGCCAGGAGATCCCGGTGTTCGGCAGCACGAAGTAGAAGACATAGAGCTGCACAAGGAACGGCGTTCCGCGCAGAGCATGGATGTAGAGGCCGAAAAGCCCCGTGAGAAGGGGCACGCGCTGGCTGCGCACAAGGCCGATCACGGCTCCGATCAGCGAACCGGCGACAATGGCCACGAGGGATACGTAGAGCGTCTCCAGAAAGCCCTTCCACAGGAACGGCAGCAGGGACGAGGTGATGGACCAATAACGTTCAATCATCGCATCAGCCCTGCGCGTTCCAGGCGGGGCCGGCCAGCCATTGCTTCACACCGCGGGACAGAAGGAGGATCACGAGGTAGATCAGCAGATAGCCGAGAGCAATGGTAAGGAAGCTCTCGTTGGGCCGCACCCGCTCGCTGTTCAGGAGAATGCCCGCGCTCGTGAACTCGAAAACCGTGATGATGGACAACAGCGACGTGTCCTTGATGAGAACCGCCGTCTGGCCGATCAGCGGAGGAAGCGTGTTGGCGAAGGCCTGCGGCAGAACAACGTAGCGCATGCGCTGGCCGTAGTTCATCCCGACCGCCTTGGCGCCCTCGATCTGGCCGCGGGGGATGGATTCGATGCCTGCGCGGATAATTTCGCCCATATAGGGAGCGCTGTTCAGTGTCAGGGCCGCGATGCCGAAATACATGTCGTTCCAGCTCTTCGCGAAGGGCAGAAGGGCAGGGAGGCCGTAATAGACGAGATAGATCTGCACCAGGAGCGGGGTCGCCCGGATGAAGGCCACATAACCCTCGACCGGTTTGCGAAGACCCATGCGGTTCGACAGGAGCGCGAGCGCGACGAAGGTGCCGAGCAGAAGCGACAGGACGAGGCTCACTCCGGCAGCCGTCAACGTGTTGCTCAGCCCCTCGGCGAAGCGGCCGAGATACTGGGCCACGATGCGGTAATTGTAATAGTCGAGGAGCCAGGTCATCACTGTATGGGGATTGCATGAGCGAGGAGGGCAGCCGGCCCGGAAGCCGGCTGCCGCGGATGAACCGCTTACTTGTGGTCTTTTTCCCAGTCACTGGTGTTCCACCAGTAATTCACCTGGTTCTCCAGACGGCGGTCGGCCGTAATCAGCTCCACGTAGTTGTCGAGCCAGAGCTTCAGGTGGAAGGCGTTGGCCTGTGTGGCGAAGGCGAGGGGCTCGCGGGTAATGACGCCATCCAGGATCTTCAGGTTCCCGAACTCGCGCACGAAGTTGGTGACGTTGCCGAGGTCCGACACTGCACCGTCGAGGCGGCCGCTGGAGAGAGCCTGGGCAACGGCGGCCGTGCCTCCTGCGAATTCCTTGAGGTTCGCCTTGGGCATGAACTTCTTCACGGCGTCGCCATAGGAGCTGGCCTGGGTGGCGCCGATGTTGAGGCCCTCCTTGTTGATCTCCTGCCAGGTCTTGTACGGCGCGTCCTTCGCGACGACCGCGACGGTTTCCTGATAGAACATCGGGCGGGAGAACAGGAGCTGCGCGGCGCGCTGGGGCGTCGGCGTCATGTCGGCGGCGATCATGTCGACCTTGCCGGACAGGAGAGCCGGGATCAGACCCTTCCAATCGTAGTCCTGGAACGTGACCTTCACGCCGAGATCCGCCGCCATCATCTTGGCGAGCTCGACCGCGAGACCGGTACGCTCTCCGTTCTTGTTGACGAAGCTGACCGGCGCACCCTGCGTCTGAACGGCGACGCGAAGCTCACCGCGCTTCAGAATATCGTCCATCTCGTCCGCCTGAGCGGCACTGGCGAAGCCAAGGCAGGCTGTCACAGCCGCCATGACCATGTTGCGAATCTTTCTCATGTGGTTCCCCTCTTATGAGTTTTGGCGTGATCGTCTGTGCTCGGTGGGCTCAGAGGATCTGGTCTAGAAATGCCCGGGTCCTCTCGTGGGACGGCGACGCGAAGAAAGGGCCGGGCTCTCCCTCTTCCACAATCCGCCCCTCATCCATGAAGACGATGCGATCTGCGACCTCGCGTGCGAAGCCCATTTCGTGCGTGACGACCGCCATCGTCATGCCGTCATTCGCGAGCTTGCGCATGAGATCCAGAATGCCGCCGACCATTTCCGGGTCGAGGGCCGAGGTTGCTTCGTCGAACAGCATGATCTTCGGATCCATGGCAAGCGCGCGAGCAATCGCGACGCGCTGCTGCTGTCCGCCGGAGAGCTGGCTCGGGTAATGGTCGGCCCGATCCGCAATGCCGACCTTCGCCAGCAGATCGCGCGCACGGGCGACGGCTTCCTGGCGGGAGCGCTTGCGGACGACCACCTGGGGCAGGACCACATTGTCCAGCGCCGTCTTGTGCTGGAACAGGTTGAAATGCTGGAACACCATTCCGATCTCGGCCCGCAGCTGGTTGAGATCCGTCTTCTTGTCGCCCAGGGAGACGCCATCGATAATGATACGGCCCGTATCAAAGCTCTCCAGCGCGTTCAGGGTGCGCAGCAGCGTGCTTTTGCCTGAGCCCGACGGACCGATGATGACGAGCACCTGACCCGGCTCGATGGATAAGGACACGTTATCGAGGGCGCGATGTTCGCCGCGGCCATTTGCTGAACGGAACGTCTTCGAAATCTGGTCAACGACGACAATGGGATTGGCAGTCATCATGTTACTTTCAAGTCGATCGGAAGCTGTCCCGAAAATGCAACCGCCACCGGTCCCGTGAGAGTCATGCTCTCATCGTCATGAACCTCGATCCGCAGTTCTCCTCCAGGCATTTCGACGGCGATCCGGCTCTCACGTGTGAGCCCACGACGTCTCGCCGAAAGCGCAGCCGCGCAGGCTCCACTCCCGCAGGCGCGGGTCAGGATGCCAGGGCGCTCCCAAACTACCAGACGGATCAGGTCAGGGGCTGCCAGTTCCGCGACGCCCACATTCGCTCCCTCCGGGAGCAAGGGATCGTTTTGGATCGCAGGAGCCCAGCGTGGCACATCGACCGCATCGCGGCTCGCGACGAAGCAGACGACGTGCGGATTGCCGACATTGACTGCCGTGGGCCGCACGAGGGGACCCGATGCAAGATCAAGGGCAAGGGTATCGGCGGCGGAAGCGAGAGGGATGCTTTGCCACTCCCATCGAGGGGCTGGCAGACGGAGGGAAACGTGTCGGTCGCCCGCGCGCGCAGCCTCGATGAGGCCGCCGAGAGTTTCCAGGACGAGGCGGTCGCAGTCGCTCTCGCGCAGCAGGAGCCACGTGACACACCGGGTTGCATTCAAGCACGTCTGGGCCTCGGCGCCGTCGACGTTGTAGATCCGCATTCGCGCATGAGCGCCTGATGACAGAGCCGGTTCGATGACGAGCAACTGGTCCCCGCCGACGCCGACATGGCGATCACAGATCCAACGGATTTCCTCATGCGTGGGCCGAAACGGTTCATCGCGACCATCAACAACGACGAAATCGTTGCCGAGGCCATGCATTTTCAAGAACGGGCGTCCACGAGGGGGAGGGGTTATCAATTTACATCACTTCATGCCGAGAAAGGCGAAAATCAGCCCGTCTCCGATGGAACCCGACACTGGTTTCGGTCCCCAAGCGAGTCAAGACGGGGGCGTCCCTTACGACTTAGACTATAGTTGGGGACGCGAGAGATGGAATGTTACCCCGTCCCTCTTGATTCAGGGCTCATGATCAAAAGTGGACATGGATTGGGCCTCCGATTCAGATGTAAGGTATGACGGCAGCCAGGGCACAGCGGCTACAGCGCATTGCAATCCGACGCTAGTCCTTAGGACTTCGAGGTCGTCTGATCAGTTGCACACAGATCAAACCGAGTCCTTCCAATCCGAGGATCCTATGTTCGTGTTCCAGCGTCCTCACGGCCGCCAACCCTATACCCCAAGCATTTGATGACTTTCCTGTCTATGGGGTCCTGTAGTCCAATGACAGCGATGCTGCCGAGCGTTCGACCCATTCCTCCTTCACGGTGGTTCTCGGGTCACCGCCGCGGCTGAGGGCTTTCGATCGATGCCGTGAAGTCTAAGGGGAAACAGCGCCGGAAACCGTATGCCCGAGGTTCTCGACATGCCCCTGGAAGTTCTGCCGCGTGTTCGGATCCACGACGGCGACGGGGGCGGATACCGCAAGCCCCGCGGCCGTGCCGACCGCGGCTGCGGCACCGGCCGTTACCTGGATGATTCGGTCACCCACCCCGACACGGGAATCCGTCAGCGTCTGTCCTTCCGCCAGTTGACGTCCGATGATCTGCACGACCTCCGGGCTTTCGGCATATTTGCTGTGATTGAGCGGATCGCCCGACTGGAGCTTCGACAGGTTGAGGACGGTGATCCCGGCCTGCTCCATCTCGCTGCGATAGGGTTCCCGCTCCGGATCAATGGCGCCGAGCCGCACGGCGTCGCCCCAGATGCGGCGGGAGAGCGCCAGGGCCCGGTCGTCCTGCGAAACGAAGAGCGTGAAGCCCGGACGGTTCTTGCCCATGTCCACGATCGCCTCGCGGAAAAGACCGACATCCACATCGGGCGCGGCCAGCAGCACGTTCCTGATCTTGGGAGCGACCCGACCGTCACGGATCGCCATCTGGCGCAGGGCCTCGAGCGTGACCCAATTGCCCATGGAATGCGCAAGGATCGAAATCTCGCCGACGTCCGGAGATTGGGCAAGCGTCCGAAGCGTCGTCTCAAGGGCATTGCGAGAGTAGGTGTTGCTCTCGCGGTCATAGCCGTAGGCCAACACACTGCCGCGCGACGGCCAGGTGAAGAGTACGGGCACAACAGGGGTGCCGGCATCATGCACGATCTGCGCGAACCGGAAGACCGCATCGTCGAAGCGGTTGTTGAAGCCGTGGATGAACACCAGAACGTGGCGCTTTGGCACTTCCCGCACGGTGCGCCTGAACCAGGCCAGCGCCTGCGATCGACCGATCACATCAGCCTTGAGGGTCACGAAGTCGGTGTTGGGGTTGCCTGGAATGCTGCGTGGCCACTGGACCTCGCCCTTCTTGCGGTTGACCTCGGGAGGAATGGAGACCGTGAACTCCGCGAAGGAGAGCTGAGGGGCACGGTCGCCCGAGAAGAAGTCCTGCGGGTCCCTTGCTCGCATGCGCGTGGTGGCGACCAGCATGTCGACTTTGCTCGCTCCTGGGACTGTGCCGGCGACCGGCAGCAGAGTGCCTCGCAAATTGGCACAGGCCGAGATCAGGGGGATCAAAATCGCGCAGCACGCCAGCCGCCGCGCGCGGGTGGCCCAGCCGGCGGATAGGCTCGTGAATTCTGAAGTCATTTTGCCCCCGCTGGCTCGTCGGAGATTGACATCGGCTTGGGAACCGCACGGATCCCGTTGTCGTGGTTCGTGGTCTGCAAGACGGTGAGCAACGCCGTGTAGTCGCGAACTGCCGTCCAGCCTTGGCCTTGAACGTGCCGCCGATCAAGAGCGTCCCGTCCTCAACCCTCAAGATTCCCTGGCTTTTGACGGATCAGGTCGGGTTCGCGCTGGAGGCCAAGTTCTCGGCGATTCATGGTCGATCCACTTCAACGCCTCGCACATATGCGAAACATAGTTCCGCACGTGAGTCGTCTGCAAGGACTTGTCTCGCGGTAACTCACCCGCCGACCTCCGGCTCAACGTTGAGCAAGAAAATAACATTTTTCCATACGATGTACCCTGGCGCTCCATTTTACATGCAACCAGTCTGCGCGCCGGTAGGAAGTGCATAAAATTTGGGCAGAGATTTCTCGCCCCTCTGGTCAAGACCCACCGGGCATCTTTGGCCCGAAACTTGCTTTCAGCGTCGGACAGGGATCGGTATCGAGAGCTCTCACTAACTTGGTCAGAGATACACAAACAGGTCAGCGGCCACTTCGCGTTGCGATTATCGAGGAGAATAGCATCAGGGCCGCTATTCTGCTTGACGGCCTGCGGGATGCTGGAGTGGGGGATGTGGAAGTCATCGACACGATGACTCACATGCTTCGCCGGCTGAGCACCATCGATCCGGACGTGATCATCATCGGGATCGAGAATCCCAGCCGCGATGTTCTCGAGCAGATGTTCCAAGTCTCCAAGCTCGTCTCCCGTCCGGTCGCCATGTTCGTGGACCACTCCGATGAGGGCATGATCCAGGCCGCTGTCGAGGCAGGCGTGTCCGCCTATGTCGTCGACGGACTGCGCAAGGAGCGCGTGAAGGCCATCGTGGACATGGCCGTCAGCCGGTTCAACGCATTCGACCGCCTGCAGCGCGAGCTGACGGCAGCCCGCAACGAACTGGCGGCCCGCAAGGTCATCGAACGTGCCAAGGGAATTCTCATGAGAAGCCGGCACCTCTCGGAGGAGGAAGCCTATGCGCTTCTTCGACAGACGGCCATGAACGAAAAAAGAAAGCTCGTCGACATTGCGCAGAGCATTGTCACGGCGGTTTCGCTTCTGGAGAAATTATAGCGTGTGGGAATCCCAAGCATCCGGGGAACATCCTGTGAGCCATCCAGGATCACTAGACGATACGCCTGCCCGAAAGACCGGACGGCCCTCGCCAGAGCGGCTGGCGCGCATCGGATTCATTCCACTGCTCGATGTGGCGGTGCTTGTCGCGGCCGAGGAGCAGGGATTCGCCCGCCGCGAGGGCATTCACTTGCAGCTCGTCAAGGATGTGTCATGGTCCAACATCCGCGACAGGCTGGCCTTCCGAGAATTCGACGTCGCTCACATGCTGAGCCCGATGCCGGTCGCGTCCCAGCTGGGGCTGGGCTCGAACCCCTATCCTTGCTTCACGCCCTTCGCCCTCGGGCGCGGCGGCAACAGCATCACGCTCTCGCTCGAGCTGTATCGGGAGATGCGGGTCGCCGCCGATCTCGACGGCTCGGAGGATGCGCTTGCAAACGCTCTCGCACTGAAGGCGGTGATCGAACGCAGAAGGCAGGAAGGGAAAAAGCCGCTCGTCTTCGCCGTAACCTACCCGTTCTCGTCGCACAATTACGAGTTTCGCTTCTGGCTTGGCGCCGCCGGCATCGACCCCGATAGCGACGTCATGATGACCGTGGTCCCGCCGCCCCTGACGGCGGATGCCATGGCGGCACGGGCGATCGACGGCTTCTGCGTCAACGCTCCTTGGAACATGATCGCCGTCGAAAAAGGCGTGGGTCGCGTTGTCGCCACGAAGGCCGATATCTGGCCGTCCTCACCGGAGAAGGTGCTGGGCGTCCGTGCCGATTGGGCGGAGAAGAACCCGGAGACCCTGTCGCGACTGATCGTGGCGCTGGATGCCGCCGCCCGCTGGTGCGACGATCCCGACAATCACGGCAGCCTGGCCGAAATGTTGAGCGCTCCGGCCTATGTGGGCGCTTCGCCGGACACACTTCTGCGGCTTCTCAGGGGAGAACTCACTGTCGATGCAGGCGGCAGAACGCGATCGATCGAGAAGTATTTGACGTTTCATGATCAGGCCGCCAACTTCCCCTGGATCAGCCAGGCGAAATGGATCTACAGCCAGATGGTCCGCTGGGGACAGGTCGCCCACGACGATGCCTGCTTGCCAAAGGTTGAAGCCGCCTATCGGCCGGACATCTACCGCGAAGTGCTCGCAACTTCGGCGACTTCCGTTCCTCTCTTCGACAGCAAAGTCGAAGGATCGGGCCCGACCGCCATCCCCACCACGCGCGGCGACATCATTCTCGACCGGCACATGTTTACTGACGGACGCGTTTTCGATGCAAGCGACATCCTGGGATATGTAAATGGTTTCGCCATCCGCGGGAGATAGTTTGCTGGCACCCGATTATGCAAGCGGGCGCATATGATAAGCGCAATCTGCATAAACAATCGCCTTGAGCAAATCCTGTGCAGTGCGTACCTTTTTCTAAAGAGCCAGCTCAGACAAGGACGTCATGGTTGGCCTCGATGAGCGGAGCGGATCAACGGCGATCGGCTGCGCGTGCCTTCTGAAGAGGCGTTTTCCCGACAACGATGTCGCATGATGGGTTGCAGTGCCGCGCCCGCGGCACGCGGTTCGACTTGCGACATTTCCTGCGTTCAGGCCTGGTCCTCGGGACCGGCATGAGCGACCCGTGCCCGCATGGATTCCGGAGGCCAGTGATGCTGCAGTCGATAAGGAAGCCGTTCGAGGTCGAGCCCGGCCGGTTGGGGCGTATCGCCAAACTGCCGGTCTTCTTCGATCTGCGCGACAAGCGTGTCGTGCTCATCGGCGGATCGCCCGGTGCGGCCTGGAAGGCAGAGCTTCTGGCCGCGGCAGGTGCGCATGTGGATGTCTATGCAACGGAGGTCTGTGCCGAGATGGAGGCCCTGCTGGCACGCAGAGCGGCGGATGGCCATCTCGCGTTGCATCGCAGGGGTTGGACGCCCGAGATCCTGAACGATGTCGCTCTCGCGGTTGCGGATCTCGAGGAGGAGGACGAGGCAAAGGCCTTCGCTTCGGCGGCGCGCCGGTACGGTGTTCCGGTCAACGTGGTCGATAAGCCCGGCTATTGCGATTTTCAGTTCGGCTCGGTCGTGAACCGCTCGCCCGTCGTCATCGGCATCTCGACCGATGGCGCCGCTCCGATCCTGGGACAGGCCATCCGGCGTCGCATCGAGACATTGCTGCATCCGTCTCTGTCCGCATGGGCCTCGCTCGCCAAGACGATGCGCGAGCGCATCATGGAGCAACTGCCTCCGGGGCTGTCACGTCGTGAGTTCTGGGAGCGCTTCACCGACCTGGCGTTCCAAGGCCGCTCGCCGGAGACCATAGGATCGGGCGTCGATGCCGTTCTGAGACATATCGCAGCGCGACCGGTCAGAGCCATCGGACGCGTGACGCTGGTCGGGGCAGGACCGGGCGATGCGGGGCTGCTGACCCTCAAGGCTGTGCGAGTCCTTCAGGCCGCAGACGTCATTCTCTTCGACGACCTGGTTTCGGAAGACGTTCTTGAACTTGCCCGCCGAGAAGCGAAACGTCTCATGGTCGGCAAGCGGGGAGGGCGCGCATCCTGCGCGCAGGAAGACATCAACGATCTCATGACCCGTCTGGCGCTGCAGGGAAAGCATGTGGTTCGCCTGAAGTCCGGCGATCCCATGATCTTCGGTCGGGCGGGAGAAGAGATCGAGCACTTGGAGAGCGCTGGCATTCCCGTGGACGTGGTTCCGGGCGTCACTGCCGCAGTCGCTCTGGCATCGGTGCTGGGCGTGTCTCTGACCCATCGCGAGATGGCGCATTCGGTCCGGTTCGTGACCGGATGCGCGAAGACCGGGAGTCTTCCGGGCGATCTCGATTGGCGCGGTCTGGCGGATCCTCGTACAACGACGATCTTTTACATGGCGGGAGGAACGGCGGGCGCGATCGCAGCGCGACTGATCGAAGAAGGTCTCCTTCCGGACACTCCGGCGGTGATGGTGTCGAACGTCTCGCGGAGTAACGAGCGCTGGGCGGGGCCCATTTCGCAACTCGGCGAAGCAAGTGCCAGACGCGACCCCTCGAAGCCTGTCATCATCGGTGTCGGCCACGTCTTCGGCAGGGTCATCCGGCTAAGTCTTCAGTGCGTTACCGCATCGACCGGGCGTCTCCTGGCGGAAGCGTAATCGGGGGAAAAGCAGATCATGCTGCAGGGTCGAAGGATAGCAGTGCCCGAGAGCCGCGAACTCGATCTGTTCGTCAACATGCTTGAGCGATACGGCGCGATCGCTGTCCGCTGTCCTTTGGTTTCGATCCACGATGTGGAGGAGGCGGCACCGATCGAGGCGTGGCTCAGGCGTCTTGCCCAAGGGCACCACGACAGCCTCGTTCTCTATACGGGAGAGGGCTTGAGCCGTCTCCTCGGCTTCGCTCGGCGGGGCGGGTTGGAGGGTGAAGTGATTGCGGGCCTTCTCCGGACGCGCAAGATCGCCCGTGGGCCAAAACCTGCCAAGGTTCTACGCAGCATTGGTCTCACACCCGATCTGACGGCGGAAGAACCCACGACGGCCGGCTTGATCGCAACCTTGTCCACGTTGAATTTGAAGGGTGCTCGTGTCGGCGTGCAACTGTATCCCGAAGGCGAGCAGCTGCTGACGGCATTTCTGAATGAGGCCGGCGCGAAGGCGGATCCCATTCTTTGCTACCGCTACGCTTCGCAGGAAGAAGACGAGCGAGTGGCCCGGCTCGTCGATGATCTTGTCACGGGGGCCATCGATATGATCGCTTTCACGAGCACGGCGCAGGTGCGTCGGATTCAGGACGTCGGGCGGCGATATGGAAGCGCAGCGCACCTTGATGCGGCAATGCGGCGGGTTCTGATTGCTGCCGTCGGCCCGGTTACCGCTCAGGCCGTCGAGGGGGCAGGCTGGCTCGTTGCGGCAATGCCGCAGGACAGCTTTCATCTCAAGCCCATGGTGGTGGCACTCGGGAAGAGGCTGGCTGTCGACGCCAGCGCTCTTGCTCGCGCCTGACCTTATGACCTGACGCCTTCACCCGTGGCGTGAAGAGCTTCGAGGCCTTCGCGATAAGTCGGGAAACGAAGCTTCACTCCCAGTTCGTCCTTGATGCGCGCATTCCCGACCCGTTTGTTGTCCTGGTAGAAGGAGCGAGCCATGGCACCCAGATCCGCTGTCGCATACGGCTCCTCCGGGGGAGGCTCAAGGCTCAGGAGGCGTGCCGCATAGGTGACCACGTCTTGAGGAGGGCCGGGCGCGTCGTCAGCGACATTGTAGATCGCATTACGGCTTGGGCGATCGATGGACGCCATCAATGTCTGCGCGACATCGGCGGTATGGATGCGGTTGAAGACCTGTCCGGGCTTAATGAGGCGGCGAGCCGTTCCATTCGCAACCTTCAGCAAGGCGTTGCGTCCTGGTCCATAGATACCAGCGAGACGAAAGATCTGGACGGAGAATGCTGCCTCTCTTCCAATAGCGAGCCATTGTCTCTCGGCGGCGATCCGGTGGCGGGAGCGCTCGTTGACAGGACTGGGCGAGGTGGTTTCGTCGACCCACGCTCCGTTCGCATCGCCGTAAACGCCGACGGTCGAAAGATATCCGACCCAGCGTAGACGCTCCGACGACGTGATCGCATCGGACAATGATTCCAGAACGGGATCGGACCCGGAGGCAGGCGGCACTGAGACAAGAAGCGCATCGGCGAGAGTGACTTCACTGAGAATGGCTGGATCATATCTCTCGCTATCGAAGAAATAGGGAACGACCCCCGAAGCCTTCAGTGCCTCGGCCTTCGCCTTGGAACGAAATGTGCCGCTGATCCGTGCAAAGCGGTGCCGATAAGTTCGGATGAAATGCTGTGCCGTGTAACCGGGGCCGAAGACCAAAAGATTCATGACGAGATATGACAGGAATATCCGAGTTGTGAGCTGAGTCTAACGGAGGGTTAGAAAACCAGCAAATCCTCACAATACCGCTTCGCCTCCTTCATATTTCGGCAGAGTCAGGACGGTAGCGAGAGCAGCGACAGTGACCACTCCACGCGCATAAGAGTGATCACATGTTAGCCGCAGTGCACAATTTATCTCCTTGAGCAAAAAACATGCGCTGGCTAGCCTTCAAGAACAACGCGGGTCATGACAACGAAGTCAAAGGAACCCGCTCGACGGTCTGATCAGAGGGATCAGACTGCTTGCCTCTCATCTGGCACTGCTCCGACAACGACGTCGCATGAACCGATTGGGTGCTGCGCAAGCTGCACGTGGTCACTTCAGGCGGCGGTTTTGTGCTTGCGTTACCGGGTCAGAACGCAGGCGACGTGAACGTTTTACTTTCTCAGGGAGACTGAGATGCCTGAAAAGCTTGTAGTCATCGGTAACGGCATGGCGGCCGGACGAGCCTTGGAGGAGCTGTTCGAGCGCTCGCCCGGAGCTTACGAGGTCACAATCTTCGGCGCCGAGGCACGCGTCGACTACAACCGCATCATGCTTTCGCCTGTCCTTTCCGGCGAGAAGGCTTTTGAGGATATCCTGATCCACGACGATGCCTGGTACGAGGCCAACGGGATCACCCTGTATCGCGGCAAGCAGATCGTGCAGATCGACCGTGAGGCGAAGCGTGTGACTGCCGCCGATGGAACGACGGCGGATTACGACAAGCTTCTGATCGCTACGGGCTCTCTGCCGTTCATCCTGCCCGTACCGGGCACGAGCTTGGCCGGAGTTGTCACGTATCGCGATCTCGATGACGTGGATGCCATGCTGACTGCCGCGCGAAAGGGCGGCCGGGCCGTTGTCATCGGCGGCGGCTTGCTTGGCCTCGAAGCCGCTGCAGGTCTGAAGGCGCAGGGCATGGACGTCACGGTTCTCCATCTCATGCCGACCCTGATGGAGCGCCAGCTCGACCCATCGGCTGGCTATCTCCTGCAGCGTGCAATGGAGGAGCGCGGCATCGCGGTTCGCTGCAGGGCGAACACCCACGCAATCCTCGGCGAAACACATGTCACCGGTGTCAGGCTCGATGATGGCTCCGAGCTTCCGGCCGACCTCGTCGTGATGGCTGTTGGCATCAGACCCAACGCGGTCCTCGCCAAGGAGGCGGGCCTGGAGACGAACAGGGGTGTCCTCGTTGGCGACGACATGCGGACAAGCGATCCTGATATTTTTGCGGTTGGCGAATGCGTGGAGCACCGGGGGATCTGCTACGGTCTTGTCGCGCCGCTCTACGAGATGGCGAAGATGGTTGCCGGGCAGCTCTCTGGTGATGGGACCGCCGCCTACACTGGCTCTGTTACTGCAACGAAGCTGAAGGTGACTGGCATCGACCTGTTCTCGGCGGGAGATTTCAGCGAAGCCGATGACAAGCAGGACATCGTCCTGCGGGACGTGGCCCGTGGGACCTACAGGCGCATCGTTCTCAAGGACAACCGCATCGTCGGCGCGGTTCTCTATGGCGCGACGGCGGATGGCTCCTGGTTCTTCGATCTCCTGCGCAAGGAGACCGATGTGTCCGAGTTTCGCGAAACGCTGATCTTCGGACAATCCTATGTTGGAGGCGCTTCTCCGGACCCGGCGGCAGCGGTCGCAGCCTTGCCCGACGACGCGGAGATCTGCGGCTGCAACGGCGTGTGCAAGGGCAAGATCGTTCAGACCATCAACGACAAGGGCTTGTCCACGCTCGCCGACGTGCGGGCCCATACGAAGGCTTCGGCGTCCTGTGGAACCTGCACTGGCCTGGTCGAGCAGGTGATGGCGCTCACTCTCGGGGACAAGTTCTCCCGCGCGGCCACGGAGCCCCTGTGCGGATGCACTGATCTTGGCCATGACGAGGTGCGCCGCCTCATTCGCGCGGCCGAACTGAAATCGATCCCGGCTGTCATGCAGGAGCTCGGCTGGAAGACCTCGTGCGGATGCGCCAAGTGCCGCCCGGCGCTGAACTATTATCTCCTGTGCGACTGGCCCGAGGAATACGAGGATGATGGCCGCTCCCGCTACATCAACGAGCGGATCCACGCCAATATCCAGAAGGACGGTACCTACTCGGTCGTGCCGCGCATGTGGGGCGGTCTCACCAACCCGCGGGAATTGCGGGCAATCGCGGACGTTGCCGAGAAGTACAGTATCCCGACAGTGAAGGTCACAGGTGGCCAGCGCATCGACCTGCTCGGCGTGCGCAAGGAGGATCTTCCCGCTGTCTGGGCGGACCTCAACGACGCCGGCATGGTCTCGGGGCACGCCTACGCCAAGGGCTTGCGCACGGTAAAGACCTGCGTGGGCAAAGACTGGTGTCGCTTCGGGACGCAGGACTCCACAGGCCTCGGCGTCAAGATCGAGAAGTTCATGTGGGGCTCCTGGACGCCCGCCAAGGTCAAGATGGGCGTCTCGGGCTGCCCCCGGAACTGCGCCGAGGCGACGTGCAAGGATGTGGGCGTGATCTGCGTCGACTCGGGGTTCGAGATCCATTTCGCGGGCGCAGCGGGAATTCACATCAAAGGCACGCAACTGCTCTGCAAGGTGGCGGACGAGGAGGAGTGCATCGAGGTCATTGCCGCGTTGACGCAGCTCTACCGCGAGCAGGGCCACTATCTCGAGCGCATGTACAAATGGGCCGAGCGGGTTGGCGTGGACGCAATCCGCGTGATCGTGGTCGAGGACCCAGAGAAGCGCCGCGCCCTCTTCGAGCGCTTCGTGATGTCACAGCGAAAGGCGCAGATCGATCCGTGGGCCGAGCGGGTCGCAGGACGGGATGCGCATGAGTTCATCCCCATGGCCAATTTCGTACTGGCGGAGGCAGCGGAATGAGCGATTGGATCGACGTAGGTGCGGTCGAGGACATACCGGTTCTCGGATCGCGGGTGGTGCAGGCGCCCGGCGGGGACATTGCGCTGTTCAGGGCGGCGGACGGAACGCTCTTCGCGCTGCGCGACCGCTGCCCCCACAAGGGAGGACCGCTGTCGCAGGGCATCGTACACGGTCATTCCGTGACCTGTCCGCTGCATAACTGGGTGATAAGCCTGGAGAGCGGCCAAGCGCAGGGCGCGGATCAAGGCTGCGCTCACAAGATTCCGCTGCGCATCAGCGGTGAACGCATCCTGCTCGCAGCCTCCGCCCTTCTGGCGAGAGCGGCCTAAGAGATTCAGCATGGACCAACTCTAACGGAACCACCATTGCAGCCGCGCGCTGGATTTCGGCTGCTCCACATTCAGGAAAGGATCACCGATGGCTTACATCGCACCTGCCGAGTTCGTGACCAAGATGGTCGATGCCGGCGAATCCAAGATCTTCATGTCGACCCGTGACACGGTCATCCGCGCCTATATGGCCGGCGCAATCCTCGCCCTTGCCGCGGCCTTTGCCGTCACCATCAATGTGCAGACGGGCCAGCCTCTCGCGGGCGCGATCCTGTTCCCGGTGGGCTTCTGCATATTGTACCTGATGGGCTTCGATCTGCTCACGGGAGTTCTCATGCTCTCTCCTCTTGCGCTCATCGACAAGCGCACGGGCGTCACGGTCGGCGGTGTTCTGCGCAATTGGGGTCTCGTCTTCGTCGGGAACTTCGCGGGCGCGTTCACGGTCGCGGTGATGATGGCAATCATCTTCACCTTCGGTTTCACGCAGGCGCCTGATATCATCGGTCAGAAGATCGGCACCATCGGCGAGGGCCGGACTGTCGGATATGCCAACCACGGCGCCGCGGGCATGCTCACTCTTTTCATCCGCGGCGTCCTCTGCAACTGGATGGTCGCAACCGGTGTGGTCGGCGCCATGATCTCGACCTCGGTCTCGGGCAAAGTGATCGCCATGTGGATGCCGATCATGCTGTTCTTCTACATGGGCTTCGAGCATTCCGTTGTGAACATGTTCCTCTTCCCCTCGGGCCTTCTGCTCGGCGGCAACTTCTCGATCATGGATTATCTGATCTGGAACGAAATCCCGACCGTCGTCGGCAACCTTGTCGGCGGTCTTACCTTCGTCGGGCTCACCCTCTACTCGACCCATGTGCGTACCGGCGCCAAGCGCAAAACCAATCTTGGCGCAGGCATGGCCGCTTTCCCGGCCGAGTGATTAGAATCTAAAGGAAACCCCAACGCTTGCGTGGGGTTTCCTCTGCAGGTGCTTGCATGACGCGCCCACTGACGATTTCGATCGGGCAATATTCCGAAAAAGGGCGCAAGGACATCAACCAGGATTTCCATGGTGCCCTGATCCCGACTGGGCCGGCCCTTGCTCTCAAGGGCATCGCCATAGCGATCGCTGACGGGATCAGCACGAGCTCCGTGAGCCGCATTGCCGCGGAATCGGCGATCAAGAGCTTCCTGACGGACTATTACTGCACGTCCGATGCCTGGTCCGTCAAAATGGCGGCGCAGCGCGTCATCGGCGCGACCAATTCATGGCTCCATGCGGAAACGCGACGCGGCCAGTATGCCGGCGACGTGGACCGGGGCTATGTCTGCACCTTCACGGCGATGATCCTGAAGTCGCGCCTCGCGCACATCTTCCACATTGGAGATTGTCGTGTGAGCCGGTTGACCGGCGGCTCGCTGGAGCCGCTGACGGAGGATCACCGCCTGGTCGTGTCTTCTCAGCAGAGCTTTCTCTCTCGGGCGCTTGGCGCCAGGCCGATTGTGGAAATCGACTATCGGACCGTGCCGCTGCAAGTGGGCGATCTCTTCATCCTCACGAGCGACGGCGTACACGAGCATGTCAGCGGCACCACGGTTGCGGCCGCCGTCCAGGCCCATGCGCAGGATCTCGATCGTGCCGCACGCATGATTGCGGAAGAGGCGCTTCGGGGAGGCAGTGAAGATAATCTGACAGTTCAGATCGTGCGGATCGAAGCGGTGCCCGATGGGGAAGCCGACGAGTTGATGGCCGATGCCGCGGATCTCACGCCCCCGCCGCTGCCTGAACCCGGAACCGTGCTGGATGGCTATCGGGTCCTGCGCCAGCTCCATGCGAGCAGCCGCAGCCATGTCTATCTGGCTCTCGATACGCACACTGGTACCTCCGTCGCTCTCAAGGTGCCGTCAATCGATCTTCGGCATGATCCACATCATCTGAAGCGCTTTATGATGGAGGAGTGGATCGCGAGGCGGCTGAACAGCCACCATGTTCTCAAGGCTCTGCCACAGTCCCGTAAGCGGAGCCACCTCTACGTCGTGACCGAGCATGTTGAGGGCCAGACGCTGGCCCAGTGGATGATCGACCATCCGACCCCGGATCTGGAAACCGTTCGCAACATTGCCGAGCAGATATCAAAGGGCTTGAGCGCATTCCACCGCCTCGAGATCGTGCATCAGGATCTGCGGCCGCAGAATATCATGATCGATAAGACCGGTACGGTGAAAATCATCGACTTCGGGTCGACGCGTGTTGCCGGCGTCGTCGAAGTCGCGCCGGACGCTGCTCGTGACGATATTCTGGGCACAGCGCAATACGCAGCTCCGGAGTATTTCGTCGGCGAGAGAGGTACCTGGCGCTCTGATCTCTTCTCGTTTGGCGTCATCGTCTACCAGATGCTGACCGGACGGCTTCCCTACGGCACTGAAGTATCGAGAATGCGCAGTCCGAGGCAGCAGAGCCGGCTCCGCTACATTCCGGCATTGGAGGTCAACCCCCAGGTGCCGGATTGGGTGGATCAAGCCTTGCGCAAGGCCGTGCATCCAAATCCTATGAAACGATACGAGGCTCTTTCAGAATTCACCTTCGATCTGCGCGACCCCAATCCAACCCTTCTGAAAGCTGCTGCGCCACCGTTAACCCAGCGAAATCCCGTCATATTCTGGAAGTGCGTTTCAGCGATTCTTGCGCTGACCGTTATCTCTTTGCTGTGGCGTTCAACGATCGCTGGATGAGGCGAGAGAGGCTCCATTGTGGATTATTCCGCGGGTGATTAGGGCCGGTTTCGTGTGTGCTCGAAACGGGGGCTAACGATCGCTAGCCCGAGCAAGGGAGACGTTTGCGATGAGCAGGGACCCTCATCGCGCGCTGCTGACACTGCAGAGGCTCAGGAGGCTCGGCGTCAATATCGCCATGGATGATTTCGGCACCGGCTATTCCTCCCTGTCGAACCTCCAGGCGTTTCCGTTCGACAAGATCAAGATCGACCGCTCCTTCGTTCAAGCGGTTCATGCCAAGCCCCAGGCGGCCGCCATCGTTCGGGCCGTGCTCGGCCTTGGACGCGGCCTGGGGCTTCCGGTTATTGCTGAGGGTGTCGAGTCTGCCGAGGAACTGAGCTTTCTTGGCCTGGAAGGGTGCATCGAG